>Ga0209445_1000361_pt1 | contig 25721 bp, 16 predicted proteins | sample MarorgKNORR_S2LV_4_FD_188223 | JGI IMG/M metagenome (GOLD analysis project Ga0209445, IMG submission 188223) | Marine microbial communities from the Southern Atlantic Ocean, analyzing organic carbon cycling - NADW_A/KNORR_S2/LV (SPAdes) (version 2) | ecosystem: Environmental > Aquatic > Marine >... | reverse complement strand
TATCCATAATTATTTAAAAGCGGAAAATCTATCCGATGATTTTTCCATGACATTTGAAAAACATTCGGAAATGCGTTACGGCGAAAATCCACATCAGTCGGCTGCTTCTTATAAAATTCCCGGGAACACTGAAGCCAATGTTTTAAATGCTACAATCCATCAAGGAAAAAAATTATCTTATAATAATATCATGGATGCAGATGGTGCTTTGGCATGCATCCGGGAATTTGACGATCCTGCTTGCGTGGTGGTAAAGCATTCCAATCCCTGCGGCGTAGCTATTGGTGATGACTTATTGGATGTATATACGCGAGCTTTTAACGCAGATTCCCTTTCCGCTTTCGGAGGGATTATTGCCTTCAACCGTACCTGCACTACAGCAGTTGCGGAAGCCATCACTTCTGTATTTGTGGAAATTGTATTAGCCCCTAGTTTTGATCCGGAAGCTTTAGAAGTTTTTAAAAAGAAAAAGAATCTGCGCGTATTAGAAATTGGAAAATTCGGGAAACGCACCAAAAAAATGGAAGTACGAAACATAGATGGCGGTCTGTTGGTTCAGAGTGTGGACACAAAAATTCTTACCAAAGAAGACCTAACGGTGGTGACCGAAAAACAACCAACAGAGGCTGAAATTAACACTGCTTTGTTTGCGTGGAAAGTGCTTCGCCATGCCAAATCCAACGGTATCCTGATTGCAAAAGATAACACAACCGTGGGGCTCGGAACTGGTCAGGTAAGTCGCGTGGACGCGGTTCACATGGCCTTAAGAAAAGGCGGAAAAAACTTGAAGGGCGGAGTATTGGCATCCGATGCTTTCTTCCCCTTTCGGGATAGCATTGATGCCATTAAAGATTCAGAAATTAAGGTGGTCATACAGCCGGGCGGGTCCATCAGGGACCAGGAAGTGATCGATGCCTGTGACGAATACGGCATTGCCATGATCTTTACCGGAACGAGGTGTTTTAAACATTAACCGGGTGAATAATAATTTGTAATAATACCATCCACATTTAATTTTTCCAGCCAATGCTTTCCCGGACGGCTATCAATGGTCCACACATTCACCGCCTGTCCCCGTTTGTGGGCTTGATTTACGAGTTCCCTAGTGACTATGCCACCCTCAGGGTGAAGACAGTCCGGGTGAAAAAGGTTTATTGCCCAAAGATGTTTTGTTGTCGTAAACAAATATCCTGTAATAATTTTTGGTGCAAACAGCTTCACAGCCCAAAGAGCAGCCGGGTTAAATGTTGATATAATTGTTTTTTGAGTACTCTTTTTTGACTTTATCATCTTGGCTACCCTTACTGCAGTACCAATGTTCCACAGGTTGGCTGGTTTTATTTCAATGTTCACCAAAACATTTTGAGGAAGTTTTTTTATCACATCATATAGTTTGGGTATTTCACTGGTTTTACTTGGGTGAGAATAAACGCCTGTTTTCACCAGCCTGGTTTTTTTATAGTTTGTCTCATCAAGAAACCCTTGTCCGTTCGTTTCTCTTTCTAAATCAATATTATGTGAACATACAACTACTTTGTCCTTGGTGCTACACACATCAACCTCGACAGCCTCAAAACCTATGTTAATCGCATTTTTGAGTGATTGTAGCGTGTTTTCGGGAATGATAAACGGTGTTCCTCTGTGAGCTATAAATAGTGGCGATGAACCAAAAATATTTTTCATGTCCACAGGTTCCCAGAAGAATATATATCTGATAACTACAGCTATCGCAATAATTGTAAAAACCAGACCCACTACTATAGCTCTGGAACTAAAACCAAACGTTTATAATTATCGCTTTCTCTAATAAACTTTTCATCAAACCTAGTGATCCTATACCTTCCAAAATGATAAAGCTTTGCCTGGTCACGGTAGTGTGGACTGTTATAAAGACCAGATTGTCCTGTGGGCAAAATCATATTTGTTTCGTTCAGATTGCTGAAGTCTACAATTCTACGCATGGAAGCACCTGCTGTTTGTTTGAATGGTTTGTTGAATGAGTATCCGCCTGCATTGGGGGTCTTGTCTGATCCTCCAGATAGGAAGGGGCCCACATTAAATTTAAACAACCAGTTTAATATCTTTATTTTTCCCAAAACATGGGGATGGGTCAAGTTGTGTTCCTTCCCCCACTCCCAGCTGTTGGAGTTAGGACCAACCCGTTCTTCCAGTTCATTCACAGCTTCTTCCAAGGATCTTTTTAGGATTTCATCTCTGGTTTCAACAAGTTTATCCGTCCGAACATCATCAAACCAAGAAGATTTGTCTTTTTTTAAGATATCTCGCAAGTTCCTTGAATGTAAATATTTTAATCCTATAAATGCCTCTAAATAATGATCACCAAGCAAAGCCATTTCGTCACCATAGATATTTCTAATCAGTTTATTTATTGCTGAATGAAATAACAATGCCGCGGCAGATTCTATTGACTCCTCCCCTTTCCAGTTTTTAAGCAGACCATAGGCCTTTTTTAAATTTTTTCTTTCTGTTCCGGTCTCTGTTGCCAAAAAATATGGGGTTATTTCTCTGGCAAAGGGCGATGTAACATCTAACTGTATTGACTTCATATCTTTAACAGAGGCCTTATCAAGAGATTGAACTCTTTTCAAAATCTGCTGAGCTCTGCTCGGGTCAGCCCAAAGCCCAGAAATATAATACGGAAACGTATTATCAATTGTTTTGTTGTTTGCAGTAATAATGTAACCCCGTTCTGGATTCAACAAATAGGGCATTTCATCAAACGGCACCTTTCCAAACCAATCATATGTGGGATCATGGCCTGGCCTTGGTATTAGGCTTTCTCCCTTTTTCCGGAGAGGTATATACACCGCAGCACGCCAGCCTATATTCCCATGAACATCTGCATAAACCATGTTTTGCCCCGGAACTCCAAAAAGGCTTGTGGCTTCAGTAAAGTCCTCCCAATCTTTCATGAGATTAAGCTTAAAAAATCCATCAATTTCACTTGTGATCCAGTGCCCTGTCCATGCTATTGATACTGCTGTTTCTTGTCCTTTTAAAAGCGGATGAATATCGCTGATTATAGGACCATGATGCGTCATTCTAATTACAATAGTCGTATCAGCGCCTTCTTTAAGGGGAATGGTTTCCTTGATTAGTTCTACGTCCAACCATTCGTCCCCTTTTTTATATTTGTTTGGATTATCAGGATGCATTGTTTCAATAAAAAAGTCTACGTCATCTACCATGCTATTAGTAAAGCCCCAGGCACATGTTTCGTTTTGTCCGATAATGGGGACCGGGATTCCTGCTATACATACACCACTAACGTTGAACCTGCCTCCCTTTAGGTGCATTTCATACCACCTTGCTGGTTGAGAAAACTCCAGATGAGGGTCATTTGCCAAAAGGGGCTTCCCAGTTTCGGTCAAGGCACCAGAGAGTACCCAACTGTTAGAGCCGATGTCTGGTGACCTAAAGTGTAAAATATCTCGAATAAAAAATTCGTTTTCTAGAATTTTATTGTAAACGATTTTGGTCTCTTCTTTTTTAAGGTGTTCTGATATTATTGGTTGTGTTTCACTATATCCTGGATATATTTCCGCAAGCTTATTCATTCCAAAAAATTGTGCTACAGCACCATAAACAATTTCTGCTTTCCATGAAGACTGAAGCTCGTGCGCCATCATCCGGGCATATCCAACAACATCAGATGGTTTCCAGTACTGTGGTTTTATCCCTAGAATTCGGAACTCCAAGGGCAGGTTGTCTCTTGTTTCGTCGATCCAAAGGTTGATTCCCTGACAAAAGGATTCCATTATCTTTTTAGTTTCCAAATCCATCTTTTCTGTTATTTTTTTTGAAATGTCATGAATCCTCCATGTACGTAAATAAATATCTGCAGAAAGATATTCGTCTCCCAACACAGATGCCAACTCTCCCCGAACAGCATTTAAAACCATGGACATTTGAAACAATCTTTCTCGAGCAGAAACATATCCTGCAACTAAAAACAGGTCTTTTTCGTTGTTTGCAAAAATATGTGGAACCCCAAATTGATCTGTAAACACTTCTACTGTATCCTTTATTTTTGTCATGGGGACTGTTCCCTCATATACTGGCAATTCTTGTGTGAAGAATATCCTTATCATCACAAAACTAAAAAAGCCTAGAGAGAAAAGAAATAAAAGGGTTTTAATCAAACGTTTGTTTCCTGGTTTCATCGGTTATTCGACTTTAAACTGGAATTGAAATATCCCTTCCTCTGCGACAACAGGAACCAACCTAACGAAAGAGATTGATATTTCCTTTTCAAGATTTGTAAACAATCTGACCCCTCTTTTAAAAACCCGAGGGTGAATCGTTAAATAAAGATGGGTTAAATAGGAAGAAAACTTTGAATAGGTTTTTCCTCCCCCAATAACAAAACATCGTTTTTGATCAATTCTTCTCAAAATATCCGCCGGATCATCTGTTCTATTAACAATAATCATTTCTCTGCCCGGCAAACCATCACTCAGCGTTTTACGCGTATTTGAACCCATAATAACTGGACAGTTCTCAGTTTGTTTTTTGAATAAAGGCAGATCTTTAGACCATAGTATTTTTTCTCTGCTGTGCCTTGCTATGTAACCGTTCACAGTAACGGCAGCAATTCCGATGACCTCAAGGGTTTTTGGGGAGGGGCTATCCCTTTTTTTGTTTATGATCAAGGGCCGTCAATATTTTGTGCTCTAAAAAACCGCGGTGAATATTTGTTTCCAAATTAGTTCGTGATCTCTTAGAAATCAATTTCAAAATATCTTTAAGGTTTTTTAGGGCTGACGCTTGTGATAAATAATCATAAGAAGACTCTTTTTGCAGCCCTGCAATTGTAATCAATCTGTTGACATATTCAGCCTGAAGGTTTTGCCTGAAGGTATTAACCGCGGTTTTTGAATCTTCCTGAAACACTGCGTTTGTCAGGTCATTCAACATTTCATTGAGCGTATATTCATTTCCATACAACTGTGAGTCACTTAGTCTTTTTAAAACATTTACGTGAACTAAGTGATTCAAAGCTGATTTTTGAATACCCAGTATTGTTTCATGGATTTTTGGATCTTCTGTTTTTCCAAAAAAATTAAAACCACGCCTTTGCTGTTGAAGGTAATTAGCAAGATCCTCCGGCATTTGAAAAAATTTTGGTGAAAACAAGAGCTTCTCTAAAACATACATTGCATATTTTTGCGTTTCATAGGAAACCGGCTCATACGGCAACCCAGCACCTTCTTGTCCAACAAAAGAGCGGTCAACATAAACACCCCCAACAAACCGGGAAACTGTCGTTACTGAATTTCTATATTCTCTGATTAAAATATAAAAAGCATCTCTCAACCTGTGATACGATTCTCCATCAATTCCATATTTCCCGCTCAGACTTTCCATAAGAATATTTATTAATGCAATTCTTCTCTCTGAATATTCAATCGGGTTGTTTGACATGTCACCTATCATTACTCTCGGGTCTATCCCTTTTCCTGGCGATCTCATGTCATCAGCATCATTACCAAAAAGAAGCTCCGGGCTAGAAGACCGGGAAAGAATTTTATCTAATCTGTTTTTTTCCTGATCCAAACCCTTAACTGGTGGTGAATACCCAAATTCAATAGCCCAATCGTCATAAGCACCAGGCACAGTTGAATAATATTGTCCTTGTTTTTCAGTGTCCAATGACAAATTTACTGGAGTATAGTCCATGACAGATCCCGTAAGACCAACCTTCTCTGTAAGCTCTTTATTGTGAATATCAACATTATTATGAAGGTGGCTGGACTTAAAATTATGGTTTAGTCCTATCGTATGTCCCACCTCATGAAGAACTAGTCGAATCAAAGACTGTCGTATCAGTTCCTTTTTTAATAAATTTTCATTACTTCCAAAATTTAGAACAGTCATTCCAAACAAATTTCCCTGATGAATGAATTCTCCTGCATTACAGTTATTTACATCCCCATCAAACAGTTCCGGTTTGTATAGAAAATCATATTTTACACGGTTTGTGAAATAAACATATTCCAGCATAATGTCTGCACCTAGTATTTCACCCGTTCTCGGGTTCACGAAGCTTGGCCCGTATCCTCCAAAAGGCGGGCTTGGGGAGGATGTCCAGCGCAACACATTATATCGAATATCCCCCGCATCCCATTCAGCATCGTCTGGTTGTGTTTTTACCTGAACTGCGTTGATAAACCCGGCCTTTTCAAAAGATTTATTCCAGGCCAAAACGCCTTCTTCCACTGTGGGGCGAAATTCAACTGGGGTTGTATTTTCAATCCAAAACACAATCGGTTTTACTGGTTCTGACAGTTCTTCTTCAGGATTTTTCTTTTTGAGATTCCACCGGTGTACCAGATCACGATAGGGGGTTACGCTTGTAGAGGTCATGTCAGTAACCTGGGTCGTAAAATATCCTATTCGAGGGTCTTCAAACCTCGGGATATAATCATTGTCCGGCATCTCAAGAAAACTATGCCTGAGCGTAATGTTAACAGAGCGCGGATCTGTGACACCACTACTTCCCCTCGTTTGTGGTTCGGGATTATCATAAACATACTGCACAATAACATCCGAATTCATTGGATAACTTTTAACCAATAAATATTTGCTCTTTTCTTTGTTTAGGCTCCCAAGATTAAATCGTTTGCTCTTTTCGTTCCCCGGGGGTGGGGTTGGTTTAATTTGTTGAAGGTTTTCGCTTAAAAAGAACCCATCTGCCTCTATTAAATACTTATTTTTTAATGAATCTGTTGCAACTATTTTTTGTGAAGCAATAATTGAGGGGCTTATGTTAGCATTCTTCGCACGGCTTAAAGCATTGTTGGGATCAAAATAAAAGGACGCGTTTTCATTAACTAGTTCTATTCTATTAAAATATTTTTGTATAGAAAAAACTCTACTTTTCCGATAAGATCCACGATTAAAATGAACATCTACGACCCCATCTACTGACTGAACAAAATAAATAAACTCTTCACCTACCTGGGTTTTTTCTATTAACATAAACAAGCTTCCGTCTGTCGTGTCCTGATAAAATGTAAATAACCCCGCAAACGTTATCATTCCCTTTACTTTTTGATCTAGAGACTCGGTCGGTTCCTTTGTGGAATCTTTTTCAGCCGCCTTTGTGTGGCCTGGGTTTTGATTAAGGCTATACCCAAAGGCTACTGTTGTACCATAAAAAACAAAAACAAAGAAGAGCGATAGTTTATTAACTTTCATGAGAAACCCCCTATTAGTCTTTATGGTTTAAATAAATATCTGTTACTGTTCCGGTTACCATCTCTGATGCATTACCAATGGTTTCGCTCATAGTCGGGTGTGGATGTACTGTTAGACCTATATCTTCTGCATCTGCCCCCATTTCAATTGCCAACGCTCCTTCTGCAATTAAATCTCCGGCTCCGGGCCCAACAATGCCAATGCCTAGTATTCTCTGGGTGTCTGAATCAAATAAAATTTTTGTTTTTCCTTCACTAGCACCAAGAATAGCCGCCTTCCCGCTTGCGGCCCAAGGGAATTCTCCGGTTTTATATGCAATATCCATTTCTTTTGCTTCTTTTTCTGTCAACCCTGCCCAAGCGACCTCTGGATCAGTATACACCACATTAGGAATTGCCGACGCATCAAATACGGCCGGTTTTCCCGCAGCCACTTCTGCGGCCACCTTTCCTTGGTGTGAGGCTTTGTGAGCCAACATTGGGTGGCCTACAATATCTCCAATAGCAAATATTGTATCAATTGATGTTCGCTGATATTCATCTACTCTGATATAGCCAGAGTCATCTGTTGCAACGTCTGTTTTCTCTAGATTTAATAAATCTTTATTTGGAGTTCGTCCAACGGCCACTAACACTCGATCAAATATCTTTTTTGTGTTTCTTTCTCTATTTTGAATTGATACACTTAAAGCACTTTTTCCTCTTATTTCAACTTTTTTCACTCTAGATGAGAGTAAAACTGTGATTCCTTGTCTTTCTAGCTTTTTACGAAGTGGCTCAACAATATCAAAATCTGCTGCGGGGATAAGGGTTTGCATAAACTCAACAATGGTTACTTTTGTGCCAAGCGTGGCATATACCTGGCCCAGCTCTAGTCCGACTGCCCCCCCACCAATCACTAACATTGTTTCCGGAATCTCTTTTAATTCTAATGCGGTTTTTGATGTCAGTACCGAGGGGTGATCCATTGGCACTCCTGGAATCCCTGAAGAAACAGACCCAACCGCTATAATACATTTTTCAAAAGAAACATTAATTGTTTCGTTGGCTGTTTTAACACTCAATTCTGTGTTAGAATTAAAGGCAGCATACCCCTCTAGTGTTTTGATTTTTCTGGCCCTGGCCATTTGGTCCAAACCCATAACTAATCTTCTAACGGTTTTATCTTTTTGTTTACGAAGGGCACCTAAATCAATTTTTGGTTTCCCAAAAATCACCCCCGACTTTGACAGTTCTTTTGCTTCATTCATTATTTTCGAAACATGTAATAAGGCCTTAGAAGGAATACAGCCACGGTTTAAACACACGCCCCCCAATGTTGGGTCGCGATCAATCAATAAAACCCCTTTCCCGAGATCAGCTAAACGGAATGCAGCAGTATACCCACCAGGCCCTGCGCCAATTACGACAAACTCAGCTCTTGTTTTTTTTGCCATTTAACTATTATTTATAATTATCTGCTCTGGCCAGCGTTTCTGCATATCTAGATGTAAACCTTGCCGCTGCTGCTCCATCAATTACACGGTGATCATATGACAATGAAAATGGCAGAAGATACCTTAGGCGCGTGGTCTTATTTTTGTGATTATAAACTTTTTCCCACCAGCTCTCTGAAATTCCTAAAATGGCCACTTGCGGCGGATCAATAATGGGCGTAAAAAAAGTACCGCCGATACCACCAAGGCTTGAAATCGTAAAGGTTCCCCCTTTTAATTCGCTTGGTTTTAGTTTCTTGTCTCGAGCCCGTTGGCTTAGGTCTTGCAGTTCATTAGAGATTTCGATGATATTTTTTTGATCTACATCTCTTACTACAGGAACCATTAGGCCTGCTGGCGTATCAACTGCGAACCCAATATGAAAATAGTGTTTAAATATTAAATTTTCTCCTCTATGATCAAGGGAGCTGTTAAATATTGGCATTTCCTTAAGGAGATCTGCTACTGTTTTCATAAAAAACGGCAGGAAGGTTACCTTTTGTTTTTTGGTGCCCGCGTCCTTATTCAGTTTTTGTCTGTGCGCACGAAGGTCTGTAATGTCTGCTTCGTCAAATTGTGTAACATGTGGAATCGTTTGCCAGGATTGTTGCATGCGCCTGGAGATTATGCCCTTGATTTTTGTTAGTTTTTGAGTTGCAATTTTTCCCCATTGAGAAAAATCAATTTCTGGCCCGGGGCGGTGGGGACTTCCGCCGAACCCTTCCATCTTATTTCTAATAAAACTATGTAAATCCTCTTTGGTGGCGCGGCCTTTTGGGCCCGTTCCTTTTATGGTTTGTAAGTCTATCTTTAATTCGCGAGATAACCGGCGAACCCCGGGAGAGGCGAAACCCCTGTCTCTGTCTTGTTTAACTTTTCTTTGTTTCTTCGGCTCTACTGCTTCTATTATCTCGGGCTTTGACGATTCTCTTTTTTCTTTTACTTTCTGTTTAGATATTTTTTTACCGGTCGTTTCCACGGTAATTAGACACTGTCCAGCTGTAACAGTAGACCCTGTGGCAATCAGCACTTTTTTTACTTTTCCTTCAATTTCTGCCGGTATTTCCATTGACGCTTTTTCTGATTCAAGAACAAGGATTATATCGTCCACCTTTATTGTTTTTCCGGGAGAAACAAAAACATCGCTTACCTCGGCGGAATCAATTCCTTCTCCGAGGTCTGGCAAGAGTATTTCCTTAATCATTTTTCACACCTATACTGTAATCGGGCTTGGTTTTTCCTTGTCAATATTGTATTTCTTTATCACGTTTTCAGCTACTTCCATGTCCAGCTTGCCCTCGGTTGCCAAGGCCCAAACAACAGTCAAGACAATATAATAGCGATCAACCTCAAAAAAATGGCGCAAATTTTCCCTAGTATCACTGCGGCCAAACCCATCTGTTCCAAGCGCATAATAAGGGCCAGGAACATAAGGGCCAATTTGTTCAGAAACCATTTTTACATAATCAGACACGGCAACAGTTGGTACCTTGTGCTTACTGAAACACTTTTCTAAATGAGACATCTTTGGTTTTTTATTCGGGTGTATCAAGTTCCAACGTTCTACCTCTTCCGCATCTCTTCTCAGTTCGCTAAAGCTGGTTACATTCCAAATTCCGGGCTCTATATCCCAATCCTCTTCTAAAAGCGTTGCCGCCTCTAGGGCCTCGCCCATCAATGGTCCGCTACCCAAGAGACGGATGGTTGGGTTTTCTGTGGCATGAATTTTATATAAACCCGCAACAATATCCTCTGCAACACCCTCTGGTCTTTCGGGATGAACATAATTCTCGTTCTCAACGGTAAGATAATAAATAACATCTTTGCCTTCTTCGAGCATTTCCTGCATTCCGCGGTGAACAACTGTTGCTATTTCATGGGCATATGCAAGATCATATGCTTTTATGTTGGGTGTTGCGGCTGCGGCTAGATGGCTGTGCCCATCTTGATGCTGTAGGCCTTCCCCGTTCAATGTTGTCCTTCCTGCGGTACCACCAATAAGAAACCCACGCACTCTCATGTCGCTTGCTGCCCAAATAAAATCCCACACCCGTTGAAAGCCAAACATAGAATAATAGATATAAAAGGGTAGCATATGTTGCCCGTGCGTGCTGTAACTCATTCCAGCGGCAATAAATGATGAAATTGAACCGGCTTCATTGATTCCTTCTTCAAGAATTTGCCCTTCCTTTGTTTCTTTATAATACAAAAACTGATCAGAATCTACGGGATCATACAACTGTCCTTGGTTTGAATAAATTCCGAGCTGTCGAAATAGAGGATCCATACCAAATGTTCTGGCTTCATCCGGTATTATAGGAACAACGCGCTTGCCAATTGTTTTGTCTTTCGTGAGCAGCGTAAGCAAACGAACATAGGCCATTGTGGTAGAAATTTCTCGTTTTCCGGTCCCGCTCAAAAGTTCTTGAAATATAGATATATCTGGGACCTTTATTGGAGATACGTTGTCTTCTCGGGTGGGGATTGGCCCCCCCAGTTTTTCACGGCAATTTTTCAAATATTTATATTCTTTACTTTTTTTCTCGAAGCGGTAAAAGGGCGCCTTCATTGCGTCCTCATCTCCCAAGGGAATATTGAACCGATCCCTAAAACTCAACAATTCTTTATCATTAAGTTTTTTCTGTTGATGGGTAATGTTTCGGCCCTCTCCGGCCTCTCCTAGGCCATACCCCTTAATTGTGCGCGCCAAAATAACTGTCGGGCGATTCTTATGATTAACGGCTTCATTATACGCGGCATATACTTTTACCGGATCATGGCCCCCGACCCTCAATTTTCCAAGCTCTTCATCTGTATAGTCTTTTACCATTTCAGCTAGCTCAGGGTATTTACCAAAAAAATGTTTTCTTACATGGGCTCCGCCATCCACAACATATTTTAATAGGTCGCCATCTACTATTTCTTCAATTCGTCGAAGAAGTACCTCTCTATCTTTTCCTTCAAACAGGGCGTCCCAATCCGATCCCCAAATTACTTTTATTACGTTCCACCCCGCCCCTCGAAAAGCGCCCTCTAGTTCTTGAATAACTTTGGAGTTTCCACGAACCGGACCATCTAAGCGCTGCAAATTACAATTCACAACAAAAATCAAATTATCAAGACCTTCTCTTGATGCAAGTGTTAAGCCCCCAAGAGATTCTGGTTCATCCATCTCTCCGTCTCCTAAAAACGCCCATACTTTTCTTCCGGTGTCTTTCATAAGGCCGCGATTTATCATATATCGCATAAAACGCGCCTGATATACCGCCATAAGTGGGCCTAGGCCCATCGATACGGTGGCAAACTGCCAAAAGTTGGGCATTAACCATGGGTGTGGATAGGATGAAACGCCATCTTTTGAAAGGTCTCTTCGAAATCCGTGTAAGTTTTCTTTGTTAAACCTCCACTCTACATACGCTCGGGCATATATGCCCGGTGATGCGTGGCCTTGAAAAAAGATGAGGTCTTTGCCTTTTGGGTGTTTGGAGCCCTTGAAATAGTGATTAAATCCAATTTCATATAACGTTGCGGCAGACGCATAGGTTGAAATGTGGCCCCCAATTCCCGGTGTTACTTTGTTCGCCTTTGTCACCATTGCCATTGCGTTCCACCGTACCGTTGATTTTATTTTCCGCTCCATTGCACGATCACCAGGAAAATCCGGTTCATCACCAGGTAAAATAGTATTGACAAAAGGCGTCTTTGTTTTGAGGCCCAGCCTCGCGCCTCTTGATTGCACAAAAGAGATGAGCGTTTCAAGCAAAAACCCCGCCCTCTCATTTCCGTCTTTTTCTAGGGCGTCTTCTATTGCCTCCAACCATTCTTGGGTTTCTTCAGGATCTATATCTTTTTTATTATTTAGTAAAATACTATAGCCTTTTCTCTCTTGTTTTTTTCCTTGGTTGGTTCTGAGAAAAATTTACTCCAGATTTGTAACTGTTTGCTATAATGAACTAAAGAACTTCAAAAAATTGGTTTCCAACGGTTTTATTTGTTTTACACAAAAACAGATATAAAATCTTTTTTATTAGATAATTATTTCTTTCCAATCCCCCTTGCGTATTTTCCAAAACATAATAATTGCAAACAAAACTATATAAATAACAAAAGCCATCCATGGCCCCATAAACCCGAAACCCAGGACAACGCCAGAAACATAGCTGGCCGGCAAGAAAAACCCCCACACAATCGCCGCTTCTACTACAGCTGGAAAGAATGTGTTTCCAGCACCAGAAAGCGCAAACCAAAGCGTTAATCCTACAGCATCTGCAAACTGTACAAGGGCGGCAATCCGCAAAGCATTAACTCCTAGTTCCATCACCTTTGGGTCGTTGGTAAAAACAGGAATAATATATTGAGGAATAAACAGAAACATAACGCCAACCGATCCCATAATTAAAAAAGACCAACGGACACTTTCAACTATGCTTGTTTCCGCTTTTTTTGTTTTTTCTTCCCCCAAATATTTTCCAACAAGCGTTGCGCAGGCTTGGCCAACACCTATTGCCGGCATAAAAGAGCTCTGGAGGATTGTAAAAACAATTTCGACCGCTGCAAGCTCTACTACGCCTATTATTCCCACAATTTTAAAAAAGACTACAAAACCGACCATTACAAGCATTTCTTGTGAGCCCTGTGGAACAGCAATGGCTATCTGTCTTTTTAACATTTTCCAACTAAAAGTAAAGGAAAAAACATGAAATTTTTTATAGATGGTTGGTTTAAGCAGATAAAACGAATAGTGGGCAGCAAGCCAAGCCGATGAAATAAGTGTGGCCACAGCAGCACCCTTTACACCAAGCGCCGGGAAATCATACCATGACCACAATCCGCCGACCCAAGAGACATCAACCGCTTCAATGGATGTGAAAAAACTCTGAACAGCCTGCTTTCCATAAATCAGCCCAGCATTCAGATAAACATTTAAAAGGTTCGCTATTACGGTAACTTTCATATGAACGGACGTTTTTTCAACACCTGTGTAGAATCCTTGAAATACAAATCCAAAAGCCGAAAATAACACACTTAAAAAAGCAATTGTGGTGTAGTCAATACAAAGCCGTGTAACTGTTGTTTCTGAGATTAAAAATGGCACAAAATGTTTCGCAAAAAAATATCCTACAGCCGCAGCAGGAACCCCGTAAAGAAAAGCCAACAAATGTCCGTTATGCATTGCTGTGCCGCACTCGAAATACTTCTTTTGACCAAGCCTTCTAGATGCAACGGTTTGTGTGGCTGTTCGCAGGCTTATACCAAAGCTTACTGCTGCCCAAACCAGCATTGAACCCATTCCTGTTGCTGCCAAGGCTGGGGCGCCAAGTTGCCCTACCATTGCCACATCCGCCATGTTCATAGCTACCCGGCTTAGGTTGCTTGCTATAATTGGCAGTGCCAGCAGTTTTATTTTTCTTGATATTTCTACATTCCGTGGACGAAAAAAGGGCAGTGTGGTTTTTAATACCATTATTTTTATTTATAAATTAGTTGTGATTGTATCTTATACTAACAAGACTTTTCAAAACACTAAAATATAAAAATAGCAACCACTCAAAACACAATGATAAACTATACAAAAGAAAACTTCTGCATTTCTTCTGATGTGAAAGCGGCCTTAAAGCGAAATAGGCCTGTTTTAGCAATGGAGTCTACTCTAATCGCCCACGGGATGCCCTATCCGGAAAATAAAGAGTTTGCCTTAACCGCTATAAATATTGCCCAGGAACTCAACGTTGTTCCCGCCATTATTGCTATACTCGATGGAACTGTTCATATAGGAATACAGGAAGACCAGCTTGTTCGCCTTGCAATGGAAAAAAATATTGTGAAAACATCCGTTCAAAACATCAGCTATGTTTTAAGCACAAAACAGTCGGGGGCTACCACTGTTTCGGCCACTGCTCGTTTTGCACACCTGGCCGGAATACATGTTTTGCCAACTGGTGGAATTGGTGGTGTACATCGCGGAGCGGAAAACACATTCGACATCTCTCAGGACATTACAGAACTTAGCAAAACATCTATTGTTGTCGTTTCCTCTGGAGCCAAGGCCATTCTTGATATTCCAAAAACCCTTGAAGCACTTGAAACGGCGTCTGTTCCGGTTATCGGACACAGAACAAACGATTTTCCTGCCTTTTATTCACAGTTTTCCGGATGCCCTATAGAAACACGACTCGAGTCTGCTTTTGAAATTGCTTCTCTGTTCCAATTGCATCGTAATTTTGGAATGTCCTCTGGAATTCTTGTCGCAAACCCCGTACAAAAAGAACATGAAATTCCCAAAAGAGAAATGGATGGTTATGTTAATGAAGCGCTCAAAGAGTGTAATAAAAACAACATAACAGGAAAAGAAATTACACCGTTTCTCCTGAATTATATTGTCGAAATAACGGGGGGACGAAGCCTAAAAACAAACGTTTCTCTTGCGCTGAACAATGTCCGACTCGGGTCTAAAATTGCCTCTGCCATCTCGCTCCAACAAGGACATGTCTGAGATATATAACGACACGCTAGAAGGAGCCCTTGTTAACTCCCTCTCCTTTTAGGATTTATAATTTGAGCTTAATTTATAAATTTAATGATTGGAGATCTATATTAATTAAATTTTGACAAACAGAAGTAATAAACCTGCTGCCCTCTGCACCATCAATAAGCCTGTGGTCAAATCCCAGCGAAACCATCATCATGTTTCGTATGCCTATTTCGTCTCCTTTATCAGTCGAAATAACAACCGGTTTTTTCTTTATGGTACCAATACCAAGAATTCCAACATTTGGTTGATTAATAATTGGTGTTCCGGAAATCACATCAAAAACACCAAAATTTGTAATTGTGAATGTTGATCCCTGCAGTTCTTCCGGGGAAATTTCTTTTTCTCTGGTCCTTTTGACTAAGTCCTGTAACTTGTGCGCCAGCTGTAAAAAATCTAGTTTTTCACATTCGGACAAAACAGGGACCATAAGACCCTCTCCCAATGCTACGGCAATTCCAATGTTTATATTTTTCTTTCGAACTATTGTGGTCCCTTCCAGTGAGCTGTTCATGTCTTTACTGTTTAAAAGAGCTTGAATGCAACCAGAAACAATGAACGGTGTATATGTTAAAGAAAACCCCTCTTTTTCCTTAAATTTGTCTCCATTCTTAGAAATATATTTTACAATGTGGGTCATATCAACCTCCGAAAAGACATACACGTGGGCAGAGGAGTCTATGCTTTTTCGCATGTGTTCAGCGATGATTTTTCGCATGTGATCCATTTCTACACGTTCATCAACCAACGCGCCTGGACTGACTGTGTCCCTAGCTATTTTAGGAGAAGTTAGCGAGGTTGATTCTTTAGAGCCTTTTGATTTGATATAAGCCAAAATGTCCTGTTTTGTCACCCGGTTATTTGATCCCGAACCGGAAATAGCGTTCAATTCATCAAAACCAATTCCTTCTTTTGTTGCAATTTTTCTTACAATGGAAGTAAAAAACCTTCCCTTTCCTTTTGAAAAGGGTTGAGCTGAAGAACCCTTTTTCTGGGAACCCTCCTTTGCCATCTGGCTGATAACTTGTTTTTCCTCAAGTAGCTTTTCTGGGGCAGGTGAAGAAGGTTTTTCTTCCTCTGTTTTTTTGTCCTTGTCTGAATCAATTTGAGCGATGACCCTGCCAACCTCAATCACATCATTTGGTTCAGCCAAAAGTTTCACGACCTTCCCCGAGACGGGGGCTGGAATTTCCGAATCCACCTTATCTGTTCCAATTTCAAGCAAAATTTCATCCACTTCAATACTGTCGCCTACTTCTTTCCTCCATTCTAAAATAGTTCCTTCTATTATGGATTCGCCCATTTTAGGCATGACTACATCTGTGACCATTTTAATACTCCATTAATTCTGTTATTGCTAAAACTATATCAGAGGTTTGGGGTAATACTTTTTCTTCCAAATACCAATTAAAGGGTATTGGGACATCTTTCGCAGCAACTCTTTTTATCGGCCCATCCAACAACTCAAAATAATCTTGTGAAATAATTGCTGCAATTTCTGCCCCTGGGCCGTTGGTAATGTTGTCTTCATAAACGATCAGAACCCTCCCTGTTTTTTCCAAAGAGGTTCCGATGGTTTTCGTGTCCAACGGATTTAGTGTCCGTAAATCAATTATTTCTATTGCACCCGGCTTGGAAGCTACTTCTTTTGCTGCTTCAATTGATTTTTGAACCATTGCCCCCCAAGAAACAATGGTTAGCTCACTGCCTTTCTGAACAATGCGTGCTTTCCCAAAAGGCAACAGATAATGCTCGTCAGGTTCCGCGGTGCTACAATACCCCTGTCGGTATAACCCTTTATGTTCCATAAAGAAGACAGGATCGTCCATTCTACATGCCGATTTCAAGAGTCCCTTAGCATCAGCCGCGGTGGAGGGGTAGGCAATATAAATACCGGGCAAATGGATAAAATAACCATCAATGGATTGACTGTGGAAAAGAGAACCATGAATGTAACCTCCAACAGGGACACGAATGACCATTGGACAGTGCCAATTGTTGTTTGAGCGATAACGCATTGTTGCAACTTCGTTCCGGATTTGCATCATGGCAGTCCAGATATAATCACCAAACTGAATTTCAACTACAGGCTTCCAGCCAGTGACAGCCATACCTACAGCAGTACCTATTATAGAAGATTCCGCTAAGGGTGCGTTGAAAACACGATCTTTCCCGTGGGTATCTGAAAGGCCTTTTGTTGCAGTAAAAACCCCCCCTTTAGGATCAGCAACATCCTGACCATATATAACCATTTTTTCGTTTTTGCTCATTTCTTCATTTAATGCATGGTTAATTGCATCTACCATAACTATTCTATCTGAAACGGTTTTTTCTGTGAAATTACCTTTTAACTTTTGCCCCGAATATACATAGTCAAAAGCAGTTTCTTTATCCGGATGGGGCTGTTCTAATGCCCAGGCGGCGTCTTTATCAATCTTTTTTTTCGTGTCCTCATCAATTTCTCTAAATTCATTTAATTTAATAATTCCGCTCTCAATACACGACTTTTCAAATTTCTTAATAGGGTCTTTTCCCCTCTCCTCATTTAAGTCTTTTTCTAAACGATATTTTCTCTGGTCATCAGATGATGAATGTGCTAATAATCGCACAACATGGCTGACAATTACAGACGGGCCTTTTCCTTCACGGGCCCTATCAGAAGCCTTTTTAAAAGCTAAGTAGGTTTCAAAGAAATTGGTCCCGTCCACTTCAAACCGTTTTAGGTTTTTATAACCACTCGTTATTTTATACACAGAATTTCCGGATATTTGTTCCGAAATATGTACGCTAATAGCATACTTATTGTCCTCAACATGAAAAAGAACCGGAAGTTTGTCCCTGCTAGACCAATTCAATGCCTCGTGAAAATCTCCCTGGCTGACTGTTCCCTCCCCGCACGACACATACACAATTTCTTTTGTTTTCTCCCATTTTCTGGTCATTGCACTCCCAACCGCCTGAAGCAGTTGTGTCCCCGTCGGGCTGGATTGACTAACAATCCGAAGTTCCTTATGTCCGTAATGTTGAGGCATTTGTCGGCCTCCAGAATTTGGATCATCTTTTCGGGCCAAAAAACTTAATAGTTGTTCTCGTGGTGTCATGCCTAAACCGAGACAAAAGGCAGCGTCCCTATAATAAGGATATGACCAGTCCTGTCTTTGGGTTAAGTTTTGAGATGCTGCTAATTGAGCAGCTTCATGTCCGGAACAGCCAATATGGAAAAATCCTTTTCCCTGTTTCAATAATGTTAGCATTTTTGTGTCCAAATGTCTACCCATTATCATTTTTTGATATATGGAAAGAAGGTCCGTTTTCGAAAAATTATAAAATCTTTTCATCAATTTACTTAAAGCCTTTTATTCATAAATGTGCGAGAAAGTTTTCAGAACAACGAAGCAAAGACAAGCCTTGCGATTCAAGCCTTTAGAAAGCCACACACATTCTTGGGGAAGTTTGGGCATGCAAGCCTCACGCCCTTCATAGTTTTTTATGTCAGTGATGATATGTCCGTATGGTTTTGCCACACAAAAAGTTAAAACATGTTTCCTTTATAATAATTTACAGATTTTTAATGTTTGTGTCCAATTCTCATATATAAAGGAATAAACTATTTCTCCTTTTAAGCAATCCACCGAGCCACCAATAAATATAAATAATAGTATAGAAATCAACACGTTTAGACAAACCCTAAAAGAAGGCTTGTGTATTGTTCTTATGGGTCCTTTTTAAAATTCAATAATAATTCCACCAATGGTCAGCCGTTTATATTGATGTGCCATTTCTGTTGTTCCCCCTTCCAAATACATTTTTTCCCATTCATTGTTTCTGTTAAATACATTTTGAAGGTCAATAAATGTTATAATATTTATCTTATTAAAGTTAAACCTTCTTAGGATCATAATGTCAAGCCTGCTATAATAATTATATCTTTCTGTATTCCAGTCATTATCATAGGACCACCTTCTATATGTTGGCTCATACTGTCTTTTTGTGTGGGGCCCTCCACCCAGATAACTATATCTAAAGCTTATTTCAAGAATATCTGATGGCATTATTGGTAAGTAAAGTAAGTTTTTTAAGATTCTATCCGCGCGCAGTTCATTGTACCAATTATATTTTCTAAATCTAAGCTTGTATCCTCCGATAAAGGTTAAAACCTGGCCATAGTCATATTTCCGGGCATATGACCCGCCTTTCCCTTCTCTGGGGTCCTCTGATAGCGACCTGGAGTTTGAATAGCTAAGGGTTGTATACCAGTTATTAGAGTATTTCTTCTGAAGAAAAAACTCAATGCCTTTTGAATTTCCACGCCCAACATCATCAAAGCCCATCCGGCTATCAAAAAGATCTGGGGTCAGTGCTGCATAATATACAGGCGTATTATAATATTCCTTATTATATATTTCTAATGTAGCCCTGATGTCCTCCGAAAAATATTTTTCTAATCCTAAAATTACCTGCTCTGTGTGAGAGCTCTTCAATACAGACCCGCCCTGTTCAACGTTAAAAGGATTAAGAAGCATCCAATATGACGGGGCCTGATAGTATTTTCCATATGCGAGATTGATCAAGGTGGTCGGGCTAATGTTGTATGATATACCAACGCGGGGTGACAGCTGGTTTGTATTATTAAATGGAATATTATTATAATGGGTTCCAAGTGTCAGCTTTATTTTTTCAAGCAGGTTAAATTTAAATTGAAAATATGCTGAATATTTTTGGAGGCTTCCGATTGAATTATGGTTTAGGCCTGGATTAATACCACTAACAGAGAGCGGGTTCTCATCATATACACCAATAATGGGGTTTAATGATCTCTCGCTTTCTTCATCGCTTAACCAGTTAGAATAATCTCTAATACTGGTGAAATATTTTTTGGGTTCTATGTTTTCCAAATATCCATACCAAACGCTAGCGCTGTCCATCCATTCATTGTATTGGTCTGCAGATGAAAAACCTAAATTATAGTTGTTCAGATTTTTATTATAATAATAATATATATATAATGTGTCCTCATCAAACCTTTCATTCATTGAATAGGCGCCCTCTTTAATATTAAACCCGGAGCTAATAGTAACTTTGTCTGTCAGTTTATAAACAGCCTGGCCCTTTAAATAGCTGTCTTCCTCAATATTATTTCGGCTCATATATGTGTTTTTGTTTCCATTGACTATTTTATAAATATCGTTGTTCCATTCTGAGCTGCTTTTCGCCAATGTTAATTGGTAATAGCCCTTGCTCGAGAACAATGATTTATAGGTTAGTCCGTAGGTCATTTGATTGCCGTGATGATCAACACGATCTGCGGTTGGAAGATCTGGGCGGCTCTCATCATCAACCCTAACGATGTCATCTCCTGTAATAAAATTAAACGTGAGCTTATCTTTGGGGTTAATATAATAAACAATCTTTGCCTGGCTGTTCCAGTATTCAGGAATTGCTGTGAGCCCTGTGCTTTTAATAACGTATTTTAAAAATGATTTTTTATAAGAACCCAAATATGAAACCCGATTCTTCATCATGGGACCCTCTATTGTAAGGCCAAGTCCTGCCATGTTTGCTTCAGCTTTTATCTCGTGACTCTGTTTATTTCCCTCCCTTAGGGTTACATCCATAACTGATGACTGTTTGTCTCCATATTTTGCTGGAAAACCTCCAGCAAAAAAATCGATCTTATCAATAAAATCAGAATTAATCAAATTAATAGGCCCGCCACCAGCGCCGGGCCTGCCAAAATGATTGGGGTTTGGAATCTCCAGATTGTCCATAATAAATAAATTTTCGCCCGCTGAACCGCCACGAACAATTAATTCATTGCTCTGGTCGCTCTCCGAGACAACACCCGGAAGTGCCTGCATCATCATCTGAATATCATAGACACCAACAGGATCAGAACGAATTTCTTCATAGTCCATTGTTCTGTTGCTAACTACGGCGTCCTGCGTTTTTTCAAAATATCCACCACTAACAAATACGGCCTGACCTTCTATTACAGATTTCTCCATATAAAAGTTTAATTGCGTAAGTTTATTTGAATTGACATTGACATTTGGCCTCACTATGCCGGAATATCCTATCATGCTGACCTGAACCGTATAGCTTCCAACGGGAATATTATTTATTGTAAAGTTTCCACTTTGACCAGAGGCGGTACCCTGCCCCGTGTTTATTATAATAAAACTAACCCCAACAAGGGGCTGGTGTGTTTCTTTGTCAATAATGCTTCCGGCCATTCTACCCAGGTGCTGGGAATAGGAAAAGCTTATTATTACAACAAGCGATAAAAATCTACAGAGCATACAATATGTGGTGGTGGGTATAATATTATTGTGTATAAAAATAGCCAAAAAGGATCATCATTTCATCAGTACTTAAAAACCCAAAAGCTAGGGCTTCATCTGTCCAATTATAGTATGTCGCCCTGAGTTTCAAACCTTCTTCTGGGAATAATTCTATAGCATCATAAAGATAGTCCTCTCCATAATAATTTATAGGCGGGTGCTCCCAGTCATCATTATAATAAATTAATGAATCTGTTGTTGTTGGACCGTTGTCTATAAAAAACACCTCAAACACTAACATCTTTTCGTGGGCATGGGAAAATAATTGAAAAATATTGACTTTATCAATGTTTGTATTGTTTAAAGGGTCCAGGCCGTTTTCTATTAGAATATCTTCAAACATAAATGTTTTTTCAATCGTAGTAGTGTCGCCTGGTGGAAGATATAAATTTTCAATTACATTCAGTTGTAATATTTCTGCTATATGTTCAGGCTCTGCATCTGCAAAGTGTAGGTTTGTATAAACTTCACCTAAAATAATATCATCAGAATAATTAAGGTAATGAGGGTTTTGATCAATGCCGGTGTTTGGCGGGATTCTTAAGGCAACGCCAACTGGGAACGTTACGTCTAGCTGGGGCCATTGTGTGCCGGTAAAAAAGACTTGGTGTGCCATTATAGATAAAACAGACTCATTATAGCTCCCGTCAGGATTTCTTAAATGTCTCTCTGTGCTGTCTTCTATTTCAATCCAAAAATCTTCAGGATATTTATAAATAATATAATGATGACTACCTGAGCGCATTTCAATTTCCACCCGGTTTATATATTTCACTTCATTAATGTTTAATTCAGAATAATAAAAGAACTCTGTTTCTTGCTGTGGTGCTACCTCGAATGGGCCCAAATGAATCTGTATTCCACTATCTGGGCTTTCTAATGGTGTAAATTCTGGGTCGTATCTTTCTATATTATCCAAAAAAGCTATATTAGCAACATATCCGGTGTCAGGAGCTCCTTCACTAATCCAATCCCAAATAAAACCTATTTGACCATTTGTAAGATATAAAGGCCCTATTGGCATTATATTTCCATATTCCTCATGATCATCATAAAAGTGATCCATATTAGGTGCATTAATTTTTTCTATTAAAAAGCTTTTGTTTGTTCCTTGAATACCCCCCGCAGAACTCACGCGAAACAAGCCATCTTCAGCAGCCTTTTCATTGTTAGGAGTCACATTTATCAATGATTCATAAGAAATATCAGTTGTTAATATCAGGCCAGATTCTGCTGCATATGTGTTTCCTGCTATATGGCAACTAATACAATGTTTATCAAAAATTTCCCCCTGAATTATATTATAGGAAGACTCATAGTCTTCTAAGAACATCTCTTCATCTTGAGGGGGTTGTATATCTGGTTCGCTTTCACAACTAAAAAAAACAAATAACCAAAGATAGAAAGCATATGAAATTAATTTTTTATTTTTTTTCAATTATTCCCATATATTATCTCTCTTTTCTTAAAATTTTTTATTTTTATATTTCTGTAATTCTTTTAGAGCGTTTTTTTTAAAAAATCCAAAACCTAATATTTCTTCCAAATGAAAAATTATATCTTTAAGACTAAAATCATTTTTCAACACAAACTCTGGTCGAGCACATGTACTTAATATGTTTTCAAATAGTTTGGCAGCAATGGTGGGATCAATGGTATCTTTTAAATATCCTTTTTTTTGCGCTAATAAAAAAATATTAGTAAAAGTTTCTATACGTTCTGATATATATTTTTCAATAATACCCCAAATATCTGGGTAGCGTGTTTTCAAAAAAATTAATCTATTACTGTCCGACTTACTTGAAAATTTTATGTGTAAATCTCTTACCTTTATAAATTGTACCACAGGGTCATTTGGTTCAGATTTAAAAACATTATCAAACTTTTTACTCATGCTTTTCAGTTTAAAGGTAATAATTTTCTTTAATAACACCTCTTTAGTAGGAAAATATTGATATATAGTTTTCTTGCTCATTGATAATTTTGATGCAAGACTCTCTACAGTAAAGGATTTTATTCCCTCTTCTAATATTAAATTGTCACCTTCTTTTAAAATAATATTTTTTAATTTTCTCATTGGAAACGTTTAACGTCTATATCGTTTCCAAAATTATAGACCAAACTATATATAATCAAACAATTTTAAGCTAACTCTTGGGGTTTGTTTTGAGTCTAAGAAGCGCAGGTCACAGCTGTGTTACTATATCAACAAAGGACATAACCTCTTTCGCTTTTTTTTGGGGGAGGGCTGTTGTCAGTTTATATAAAACCACTTTATATGTTTTTAAGTATTTTTTCTATAAGTTGTTTTCTTTTGCTGTCGTTTTCCGTGCCAACCGCAAACACATTCATTCCAATATAACGGGCAACGACAGAAACCAACCCTATGGCTTCGCTCCAAATATATCTTTCGTGGTGTGGTGGTTTTAAAAATCTTTCCGGACCAAGGGTATGCACGGTTTTTGACTCTATTCCTTCAGTTTTTGAATAAACATGTGACATGTCAGGAAACTGTTGTGCGTTTTTTATTGGCGTCTTTCCTCTCAAAAACGATATTCCGGATCTGTTTATATGCCCAACGATAGATGCTGTCTTTTTAAGACCTTTTAATCTGTCAACTATCAAAACATCCTCTATTTTAATTCTTTCTTTTAAAACCAAAAAATTATCAGGAGAAACGTGGTTTGAGTCAAGTTTCTTAGGCCAAATTATTTTTTTCTTTCCGCAACTTGCTATATTATGTCCAGCAAATTGATGTATTTCGGTCTCCTCCAAAAATTGTTTTTCCTCATTTGAACATAAATAGACATGAAAAAAGGAGGAAAAGTTCATTGTTTTTTCTGCTTCATATATTCCCTGCGGGGACCAAACAAAGCTGTTCCAAGACGCACCATTGTGCCACCTTCTTCCATTGCTATTTCAAAGTCTCCGCTCATTCCCATCGAAAGTTCCTTCATTTTTGGATAGCCGCTTGGAATTTGGCTGTTCGCTCCTTCCTTTAGTTCTCGCAACAGAGAAAATGCTTTTCTAGTCTCTTTTTTGTCTTTGACAAACGGCCCAACAGTCATTAGACCCTTTATTTTGATGTTTGAAAGCTCAAAACATGCAAGTATTTCCTCGTCGTTTTGGGAATTAAATCCAGATTTTGTTTCCTCTCCACTTGTGTTTATTTCTAATAAAACAGAAACTGTTTTCCCGCAATTGTTTGCTCGAACATTTAGTTTATCGGCTAAACTTAGGCTGTTTATTGAATCAATTGAATCGAATAAGCTGATTGCCTTATTAATCTTGTTTGATTGAAGGTGACCAATCATTCTTTTTTCTAGCCCTGGCAGGCTAGGTAAAAGAGAAAACTTTTCTTCGGCCTCTTGCACCCTGTTTTCACCTATACATCTTAATCCAGAGGCGTATGCCTGCTCTATAACTTGTGGCGGGTGGGTTTTGGTGGCAGCAGTAATTAAAACGGGGTGGCTAAATCCACCCCGTCTCTGCGCTCTTATAATTTTTTCCCTTATTTCTATCAGGTTACCAGATAAACTCACTGTTCTTCTTGGTCAAGGTCTTTGCCTTTTGTTTTCTGCTCATCTTCTTCTGTGTTTTTATTGCCTTTTTCTTCTATTTCTTCCTCTTCGTGAACTACACGGGTGATTGAGGAAATAGTTGATCCTTCGTCCAGCTTTACTAATCTTACCCCCTGTGTTACTCTTCCAATTGTACGAATCTTTGAAATTGGTTGCCGCATCAATACTCCTTTATTGGTAATGACAATCAAATCGTCCGAATCCACTACCTCCATGATTGAAACCATTTTTCCAACCTTGTCCGTGGTCCGCATGGTCATTACGCCCTTTCCTCCTCTTTTCTGTGTGCGATACTGAATAACATCCGTTCTCTTTCCATAGCCTTTTTCAGTAGCAACAAGAATGGTTCCTTCCCTTTTTACCACAAGCATTCCAACAACAAAGTCTGATTTAGAGCTGAGAGAAATCCCCCGCACACCCATTGTTTTCCTCCCTGTTGAACGAATGTCTCCCTCACTAAAGCGGATTGATTTACCTTCTCGTGTCCCAACAAGGATATCATTCTCACCATCTGTTATCCGTGCCTCTATTAGTCTATCATCATCCCGTATTTCTATCGCATAAATTCCACCCTT
>Ga0209445_1000360_pt1 | contig 25811 bp, 26 predicted proteins | sample MarorgKNORR_S2LV_4_FD_188223 | JGI IMG/M metagenome (GOLD analysis project Ga0209445, IMG submission 188223) | Marine microbial communities from the Southern Atlantic Ocean, analyzing organic carbon cycling - NADW_A/KNORR_S2/LV (SPAdes) (version 2) | ecosystem: Environmental > Aquatic > Marine >... | reverse complement strand
CCGCCGAAAGCACTTCGGGTGGTCGGGCTGGGGAGATTTGAACTCCCGACCTTCGGTCCCCCAGACCGACGCGCTAACCAAGCTGCGCCACAGCCCGCTGTGGAGCCGCCACCCTATCGGTGCGGGTCCGCACCCAGCCCGCTGCGGCGGCTCCGAAACGTCCATGCGAGCATGGACCGATGGACCCGACCAGCGACGCATCCGTCGAACGGCCGCTGCGCGGACAGCCATGGGACGGCATCGCTGACCGCCTCCTTGCCGCCGAACACGGGAGCCCCTGAAATGGACACACGCCGCCTCGGCCGCACAGGCCACCACAGCAGCATCGCCATCCTGGGCGGGGCCGCCTTCGCCACCGACTCCCCCGAGACTGCCGAACCGTTCCTGGCCGAGACCCTCGCCGCAGGGATCAACCACCTCGACATCGCCCCCGGCTACGGGCTCGCCGAACGTGCGGTCGGACCCCACCTGCCGGCCGTGCGGGACCGGCTGTTCATCGCCGACAAGACCGGCGAAACCGAACGCGACCGGGCACAGGAGCGCCTCGACAAGACGCTCACCCGCCTCCAGATCGACCAACTCGACCTCTACCAGGCCCACGGGGTCACCTCGATCGACGAACTGGACCGCAGGGCCGAAACCTTCGAAGTGATCCTCGACGCCCGCGAACAGGGCCTCACCCGCTTCATCGGCATCACCGGACACGACCTCGGCGCCCCCCGGGCCCACCTCGAGGCCATCCGCCGCTACGACGTCGACACGGTCATGCTCCCCGTCTACCCGCGCGTCTGGGCCGACCCCGTCTACCGGGCCGACGCCGAGGTGCTGCTTGAGGAATGTGCTGCCCGCGACGTCGGCGTCATGGCCATCAAGGCGGTGGCGTGGCGGCCCTGGGGCGACCGCCGACCCGACGCCATGACCTGGTACGAGCCGCACCGCACCGATGAGGACATCGAGCGCGGCGTCCGGTTCGCCCTGTCGACCCCGGGCATCCACGCCTTCTGCACCCCCAGCGACCCGGAGACGGCACGACGGGCCATCGGGGCAGCCGCCCACTTCGCCCCGCTCTCCGACGACGAGCGCACAGCAGTCGCAGAAGACGCCTGCGGCGACGAGTTGATCTTCCCCCTCGCCGGGAAGGCAGTCTCCCCCTGGCGCTGAGTGGCCTCAGGTCACCAACCTGACGATGCCCTCGACCAGGCGCCAGGCCAGATAGATCGCCGCCGCAGAGGCGAAGACCCAGAAGTGCCAGGGGATCTTCTGCGACCTCGCCGGGTTGCCGTCCGAATCCTCGACCCGGGCACCGCACGTGGGACAGGTACCGACGACCGACACGGCGTTCGGGCTGAGGTACTTGTCGCACGAGGCGCACCAGGGCATGGTGGAGGTTCCGGGCGCAGAATTCAGGTCTTGCGGATCGCCAGGATGGCGATGTCGTCCTCGACGATCCCATGGCTGAAGTCGTTGACCGAGTCGAGCAACTGCTTGCAGAGCACGTCGGGGGCGATCCCCGGGTCACGCCGCAGGGCATCGCCGATCCGCTGCTCGCCGAACTGGTCGTCGCCGGTCCGGGCCTCAGCCAGGCCGTCGGTGTAGAGCAGCACCATGTCGTCGCGCTCAAGCGGGATCTCGCGGCTGAAGTAGGTGCCCTCCGCATCCAGCATCAGCAACGGACCCGTCGACTTCAACGGTCGGACCTCCCGCTCATGGAACAGGAACGTGGCCGGGTGACCCGCCGAGGCGTACCGCAGCGTCTCCGCCTCGGTGTCGAACACCAGCACGACCAGCGAGATGAACTCCTCACCCCGGTCGACCGACGACATCTGCCGGTTGAGTTCCTCGAGCGCCTGCGCCGGATCGCGGAACTGGGCGAGGAACGACCGCAGCAGGTACTTGGCCTGAAAGGCGGTGATCGACGACTCGATGCCATGGCCGGCGACATCGCCGATGACCGCTGCCAGCCGCGTCGGAGAAGCCTTGAAGACGTCGAAGAAGTCGCCGGCCATGAGGCCGGTTCCTGCCTGGTAGACGCGTCCCACCTCGAAGCCGGAGAACTCGGGAAGGTCCTCGGGGGCGAGTCGGGCGGCCCATGCCTTGGGGGCCAGGTCCTCCTGGTCCAGCGCCTCCTGGGCACGGCGCTCGATGTCGATTCTCTGGCGAGCCATGCGAGCCTCACGGACGGAGTTGCGCGCCCAGACCGAGGAGACCAGGGCCGGCAGTCCGACGAGGGCAAACAGGATCGACACCCCTGCAGAGTCGAAGTAGGCGCTGACGAACGACACCACCGCCAACAACCCGTAGAGGATCGCCGAGTGGGACTCCTTGCGGAAGGTCGACCAGGCCAGCGTGTAGGCGTCAGGCGACGACTCGGCGTCGATCCGGTGGATCAGCCGGTAGCGGTGCCTCGCCGAACGTGCCCAGCTGAAGGTGGCTGCCAGGCACACGAGGCCCACGAGGGTCAGTACCAGAGTGCGCATCCGCGCTCATGATACCCCCCGTCCACGGCCACGACCAGATGGGTCGCGAGACCTGGATGTTTCCCGTGCCCACAACGGGTCGTCGACGCTCGAAACCGCCTATTCCGAGCGCCGGCGCACCCGCAACTTGATGGGCGTCGAGCCAAGGCCCAGATCGTCGCGCAGGCGGCGCTCGAGGTACCGAAGCCACGTCCTCGGGACCTCCCGGTTGGCGAACAGCGTGAAGGTCGGCGGATCGGTGGCACCCTGGGTGGCATAGAGGATCCGGGCCCCCGCTGGTGCAGGATGCGCTACCTGGGCGGCACGGACCACGTCGTTGACCCGACGGGTCGGAATCCGGGTGCGGTAGCCCTCGATCGACTCGGACAGGGCCGGCCAGAGGCGCCCCACGTTCTTCCCCGTCAGTGCGCTGATACGCAACACCGGAGCGTCGCCCACGAAGTGCAGGCGCTGCCCCACCTGCTCGGTGACATCCTCCCGCTGCTCGGTGTCACACAGGTCCCACTTGTTGAGCAGCACCACGATCGGGCACCCCGCAGCATCGACCCGCTCAGCGAGGCGCTGGTCCTGGTGGGTGACGCCAATCGTGGCGTCGATCACCAGGAGCGCCACATCGGACGTGTCGACCGACTTGAGCGCACGCACCAGTGAGTAGTACTCGGTGTCCTCGTCGATCCTGGCCTTGCGGCGCATCCCGGCCGTGTCGATGAACCGGACCGGACCGAACCCGGTCTCGACGACCGTGTCGACCGAGTCGCGCGTGGTGCCGGGACGGTCGTGGACGACAGCCCGCTCCTCGCCGATGAGGCGGTTGAACAGCGTCGACTTGCCGACGTTCGGACGCCCGACGATGGACACTCCCAGCACCCGTGGAGCGTCATCTTCCATGGATACCTCGGCATCGTCGGGCACGTCCTCGGCCGGCAGCAGGTCGACGAGGCGATCCAGCAGATCGCCGGTCCCCCGGCCGTGCAGGGCACTCACCGCCGCCGGGTCGCCGAGGCCCAGCGTGAGCATCTCCCAGCTCGCCGCCTCGTGCACCCGGTCGTCGACCTTGTTGGCGACCACGATCACGGTGTCGGCACGGCCGCGCAACAGCGCAGCCACCCGATCGTCGTCCTCGGTGACCCCGACGGTCGCGTCCACCACGAACAGCACGGTGTGGGCGTCGGCGATCGCCTTCTCACTCTGGCGGCTGACCTGCTCGTCGAGCGAGTCACCGCCGGCCAGCCATCCACCGGTGTCGACGAGCATGAAGGGGCGACCCCGCCAGGAGGCGGCAACCTCCTTGCGATCCCGAGTCACCCCGGGACGCTCCTCGACGATCGCCTCGCGTCGCCCGATGATCCGGTTGAGAAGCGTCGACTTGCCGACGTTCGGGCGCCCGACGATCGCAACCACGGGAATCATGCCAGCGCCTCCCGGAGCGAGGCCCCGTCCGTCGCCACGACCTCCACGGGACGCGGCAGGTCATCGGGCACGAGGCCGTCGAGGAACCGGCCGCCACTGATGCAGACGTCCGGAAGCAGGTACCGATGACCCTCCGGTTGCTCCGCTAGGACCCGGATGAGGTCCTCGCCGACGAGGAGGCCCGTCACGCCCACGTTGCCCCCGAAGAAGCGGTTCTCGACCGGCAGCACACGCAGGTCGGACCTGCCCAGGCCCTCCACCAGCGGTCCGAGCACCGGGGCACCGAGTTCACCGGTCAACACCGTCACTGGGGCGCCTCGCCGCACACCGAGCCGGACCGGCGTACCGAGGCCATCACCGTCAAGTCGGGGCGCACGGAACCCGGCAGCCGGAGCTCCGTCGACGGCCTGGAAGAAGCCGGACGCCCGACCCGTGAAACCATCCGACCTGCCGCCCAGGAATCCCTCTTCGAACGAACGAGCCATGCCGATCCCGTCCTCGTGCATCGGGAAGCCCTCATACGCCTCGGCCGGCGGGAACTCCCGGCCGGCCAGCAGGTAGTACTCGTCGGCTGCGAATACGAGGCGCCGACCGACCGCCGCCGCGAACACCTCCTGCCAGGCCTCGACAGTGTCGACCACGAACGCCGCCTCGTCGACCGTGTGGGGCCGCATCCGCTCCTCAGTCGTGTATCGGCTCACGCCGAGCGGCACCACGCAGAGACTGGCAAGGTCGGCGAACCGCTCGGCGACGCCGGCGAGCGTGTCCTCGAACCAGAGGCCGTCGTTCACACCGGGGCACACCACCACCTGACCGTGGACCTCGATGCCGTGGTCGAGGAGCACCCGCAGCCACCGCAGGCTCGTGCCGCCCCGGCGGTTGCGCAACATCTCGGTGCGCTTGCCCGGATCGGTGGCGTGGATGCTCACGTAGAGGGGGCCGAGTCGCTCGGTGACGACCCGCTCGAGGTCGGCTTCGGTGAAGCGGGTCAGCGTCGTGAAGTTGCCGTACAGGAACGACAGGCGGTAGTCGTCGTCCTTGAGGTAGAGGCTGCGGCGCATCCCCGGCGGCAACTGGTAGATGAAACAGAACTCGCAGTGGTTGTCGCAGGTCTGGACCCGGTCGAACAACGGGCTGTCGACCTCGACGCCCAGCGGCGCGCCGGCGGCCTTGTCGACCTCGATGTCGTGGCGCATTCCGCCACGGTCGATTTCGAGCAGCAACGACGGCTCGTCGACCAGCAACTGATACTGGATGACGTCGCGGGGAACCTGCTCGTTGATGGCGAGGATGCAGTCACCGGGCGCGACCCCGGCCCGCTGTGCTGGCGAATCGGGGACGACGGCGACCACCACGGGGGCGGACATGGCGCCAAGGCTACCGACGGGCCCAGCGACGACGGTCCCCAGGGAGCCGGGAACCGACGCTGCGCTGGCCCGACCGCCCCGCACGATGCAGGCCGGTAGGGTCGCCCCCATGGACGTCGGTCGCGTGCTGCTCGCCGAGCCACGCGGCTTCTGTGCCGGCGTGGAGATGGCCATCAAGGCGCTGGCCTGGCTGGTTCGGACCTTCGACGAGCCCGTCTACTGCTACCACGAGATCGTCCACAACAAGCTCGTGGTCGAACGCTTCGAGGCCCTGGGCGTGGTGTTCGTCGAGGACATCGAAGAAGTCCCCGAAGGCGCCCCGGTCATGCTCTCCGCCCACGGCTCGGCCCCCGACATCGTCCGGCGGGCACACGGGGTCGGTGGCTACACGGTCGACGCCGTCTGCCCGCTCGTCACCAAGGTCCACCACGAGGTCAAGACACGGGCCCGCATGGGCTTCCAGGTCGTCTACGTCGGCCACGAGGGGCACGAAGAGGCGGTAGGCACGATGGCCGTGGCGCCCGAGGCCATGCACCGCGTCGAGCATCCGAGCGACATCGACGCACTCCCCGACCTCGGCGACAACGTGGCGGTCCTCGCCCAGACCACGCTCAGCCATCGCGACTGGTCCGGCGTCCTCGATGCCGCCGGCGAACGGTGGCCCGCACTGTGGTCGCCGGGCCGCAGCGACCTTTGCTTCGCCACCACCAACCGCCAGGGGGCGCTCCTCGACCTGGTCGACCGCTGCGACGCCGTCGTCGTGATCGGCTCGACCAACAGCTCGAACACCAAGGCACTCGTCAAACTCGCCGAGGAGGCCGGCTGCCGACGGGTGGTCTGGATCAACCGCGCCAACGAACTCCCCGATGACCTCTCCGGCACGGTCGGCGTCACCGCCGGTGCCTCGGCCCCGGAAGAGGTCGTCGACGCGGTACTCGCCACGCTCGCCCCCGCAGACGGCATCGAGGTGGTGCGACACACCGAAGAGAACGAGTACTTCCCGCCGCCGCGCAACCTTCGAGACCTGCTCGCCGCCGTCCGCGGCTTCGTCGGCCTCGGATTCGGTGCCCCGCCACCCGTGGCCCACTTCGACGACCGCTCCGTCGGGGCGTCCGGGGCACTGGCCGCCCTCGACCAGATCTGAGCCCTCAGTCCCCGTCGAGTGGTTCTGGGAGAACAGGCCGCGGAAGCGCCGGTCGTCCCGCCAGCCGCTGCGCCTCGTCGAACACCACCTGCATCTGCTGCCGCAACTCCTCGGTGAACTCCTCGACCACCCGACGCGGCACCCGTCCCTCGAGCACCGGCGGCCTGATCGGCTCCCCTATCACCAGGAACACCTTGGTGGGCCGGATGAACGCCGAACCACCCGGCATGGCGTGGTCGGTGCCGGCAATGCCCATCGGCACGATCGGCACGCCCGCCCGGACGGCGACGAACGCAGGCCCAGCGTGCATCTCCTCGGCCAGCACCACCGGACCGTGCCGCCGGGTTCCCTCGGGGAACATCACCATCGGCTCGCCACGCTCGAGCACCTCCTGACACGCCCGCAGCGCCGCCCGGTCGGCTGTGCCCCGCTCCACCGGGAAGCCACCGACGATGGTGAGGAAGCGGCCGGCAAACCTCGAGTTCCAGAGCGACTCCTTGCCGAGGAACCGCAACCGGCGGGAAGTGGCCATGCCGCCCACGGGCGTGTCGAGGTACGACCGGTGGACCGGAGCGAGGATGTACGGCTCGACCTTCGGAAGGTGCTCCTTGCCGACCACCCGGAAGCGGAACCACGCCTTGAGGGCCAACCAGAGCATCGACCAGCAGAAGCGGTAGATGACCCGGTCGACCAGCCCCATCTCCTGCCCGAGGCCTGAATCGCTCATCGAAGCAGCGCCACGATCGCTTCCACCACCTCGTCGACGGTCAGTTCCGACGTGTCGAGGGTGACCGAACCGTCCGCCTCGACGAGGGGGCTGGCCTCACGGCCGCTGTCGGCGGCGTCGCGGCGCCGGATGTCGGCGGCGACCGCCGCGACGTCGACGTCGCCCGTCTCACCGGCTCGACGACGCGCCCGCACCTCCGGAGACGCCGTCAGGTACACCTTGAGGCGGGCCTCGGGAAACACGACCGAGCCGATGTCCCGGCCCTCGACGACCCCACCACCCCGCTCCCCGACCCAGTTCCGCTGGCGTTCGACCAGTTCGACGCGCACATCGACCATCGCCGCCACCACGCTGACCGCCGAGGTGACCTCGGGGCCCCTGATGGCCAGGGTGGCGTCCACCCCGTCGACGACACAGGAGGTCCGGTCGAGGTGCAGGCCCATGTCCCGTGCGGTCCGGGCGACCGCCACCTCGTCCCCGAGATCGGTCCCGGCCCGCAGGGCGGCGAACGCGACGGCGCGATACATGGCACCGGTGTCCAGGTACGCCAACTCGAGCCGGTCGGCAAGCGCCCTTGCGATCGTCGTCTTGCCCGAACCGGCCGGACCGTCGATCGCGATCACCTCGAGACCGGACATGCGCTCAGTCTCCCCCACCACGTAGTGCGGCCAGGTCATCTGCGAAGCCCGGATAGCTCGTGGCCACCGCATCCCAGCCGTCGACGGTGGTCGGACCGTCGGCCACCAGGGCGGCCACCGCCCCCGCCATGGCGATCCGATGGTCGTGGTGCGAACGGACGGAAGCACCGCGCAGGCGCCCGCCCTCGACCACCAGGACGTCGCCCTCGGTCCGCACCGAGCCTCCCATCGCCTCGAGGAGGCCCTCGACCGTTGCGATCCGGTCGCTCTCCTTGACCCGGAGCTCCGCCACACCCTCGAAGCGGGTCTCCCCCTCGGCACAGGCCGCAGCGACGGCAAGGACCGGGATCTCGTCCACCAGGCCCGGCACCTCCTCGGCGCCCACGACCGTGCCATGCAGGGCGGCGGCACGCACCGTCAGGTCGCCGCCGTCCGGATCGTGGTCGAGGTCGGCGCCCATCCGTCGCAGCACATCCACGAAGCCACCACGCGCCGGCCCCCGGTACACGTCCTGGACCACGACCTCCGAACCCGGGACGATCGACGCCGCCACAGCCCAGAAGGCGGCCTGCGAAGGGTCGCCCTCGACCTCGTGGTCGAACGGGACGGGTCGCCCCGGCGAGACCGTGATCCGTCCGGGCTCCTCGACGACGTCGATTCCCGTGGCGGCGAACAGTTCCTCGGTGTGGGCCCGGGTCCGCAGCGCCTCGACCACCGTCGTGGGCCCGTCGGCCGACAGTCCAGCGAACAGGACACAGCCCTTGACCTGAGCGCTCGCCACCGGCGACTCGTACTCGATGCCCGTCAGGCCGCCACCGTCGATCGCCAACGGCGCCAGCATCGACCCATCGGAGCCCGACACACGGGCCCCCATCTGCGCCAACGGCGCCAGCACGCGGTCCATGGGGCGTCGACGGATGGAGGCATCGCCGTCGAGCACCGACCGGAACGGCAGACCGGCGAGCATCCCCGCCAGGAGGCGGATTCCGGTGCCCGAGTTGCCGACGTCGAGCACGTCGTCGGACCCATGCAACCGGCCGCCCCGGATCCGCAGGGTCCCGTCGGAGCCCTCGTCCACATCCGCACCGACTTGCCTGATGATCGACAGCGTGCAGCGGACGTCCAGGCCGTCGCTCAGACCGCGAATCGTGGACGTGCCATCCGCAAGGGCCGCCAGCAGGAGCACCCGGTGGGAAATCGACTTGTCGCCCGGAACGCTCAGGCGCCCCCGGAGCGGCCCGCCCGGCCCTACCTCGAAGACCGACACGGCTCAGCCCTGCGTCAGCGGGCGCGAGGTGGGCCGGTAGTCCAGTCCCTCGAGGCCCTCTGTGAGCCGGTCGGCCATTGGGGCATCCACGATCAGGACGACCACGCCCCGGTCGCCCTCGGCAGAGTGTGCGATCTCGAGGTCGTAGATGTTGACGTCGAGGTCGGTGGCGAGGGCGGCGATCGAAGCAATCTCCCCCTTGCGGTCGAGCACCGGGACCCGGACCTCGAGCAGTTCGGACGGCGGCGGTGCACCCGTGGGAAGGCTCACCCGCGCCGTCCGTGCGGACTCGAGGCGGTGGAGCAACCGATCCCCATCGGTCTCCGCGACCTCTCGCCGCACCTCCCCCAGCGCCCCGATCAGGTCGTCGAGGGCCTCGGTGATGGCTGCCCGGTTCTCGGCACAGATGTCGGGCCAGATCCCCGGTTGTCCTGCCGCTACCCGGGTCATGTCCCGGAAGCCGCCCGCCGCGAGTCGCAGGATCGCCGAGTGCTCCTCGGACCTCCGTGCGGCGAGCCCGACCAGCGACGCAGCGGTCAGGTGTGGGACGTGGGAGACGAGCGCCACGAGGGCGTCGTGACGGTCCGGCGAGAGGGTCACAACCTCGGCGCCGAGTGACCGCACGATCGAACGCACACGGGCGAAGGCGGAGTCGGCGGTCGCCCCACCCGGGGTGAGCACCCAGTTGGCCCCGCGGAACATCGACGCATCGGCCCCCTCGACGCCGTCCAGTTCCGAACCGGCCATCGGGTGGCCACCGACGAACCGGGGATCGTCGACGGCCTCGACGATCGACGCCTTGACGCTGCCCACGTCGGTCACGAGCCCGCTCGGCGAGGCGTCCAGCGCCTCGGCGACCAGCCCGGCGACCAGCCCGACGGGCGTCGCCACGAAGGTGACCTCGGCGGCCGGATCCCAACCGGCGGCGTCGAGGGCCCCGAGTTCGAGTCCGCGCGAGCAGCGCTCCCCATCGGGATCGACGCCGCTGACGTGCCAGCCCAGTTCCCGGAGGGCCAAGCCGATCGAGCCGCCGATCAGCCCGACTCCCACGACGGTGGCCCGCCGACTCATCGGACGACCCGCCTCGGACGCGAATGGTCCCCGACGGGACCCGGGAGGCGTGCCATGGCGCCGATGCTACCGGCCGCCCCCCTCGGCGGCCGGACGGTTTCCGGGCAGCGGCTCAGGCGCCGTCGGCGACCGCCCGCTCGAGTGCCCGCAACTCGTCGGTCTCGAGGTGCCGCCAGGTGCCGGGTCGGATCGAGCGGTCGGCCAGGGGCCCGATCCGGGTTCGGACGAGTCGGATGACGGGGTGCCCGACGGCGTCGCACATGCGCCGCACCTGGCGGTTGCGGCCCTCGTGGATGACCAGACGAAGGACGTTCGGCTCGACGGGGGTCACCCGTGCCGGTGCGGTCACCCCGTCGTCGAGCTCGACGCCCTCGCGCAACTGCCGCAGGACGGATCGCGTCGGCGACCCCTCCACGTGCGCCACGTACTCCTTCTCGACCCCGTACGAGGGGTGGGTGATGCGGTTGGCGATCTCCCCGTCATTGGTCAAGAGCAGGAGCCCCTCCGTGTCGAGGTCGAGGCGCCCGACCGGGAAGACCCGGGGCTCGTCGGGGACCAGGCCCACCACCACCGGACGGCCCTGGGGATCGTCGGCGGTCGTCACGACCCCGACCGGCTTGTTGAGCAGGTAGTAGACGAGTCCGGGACGAACCCCGACCGGTGCTCCGTCGACGAGGATCAGGGCCGTCTCCGCATCGACCCGACGGCCCAGCACGGCGACCACGCCGTCCACCTGGACCCGGCCGGCAGCGATGAAGTCATCGCAGGTGCGGCGACTCCCGAAGCCGGCCCGAGCCAACACCTTCTGGAGGCGCACGCCCTCTCCGGCGGCGTCCGTCATGTCCCGCTCACCGGCCGGCCGGTCAGGCCTCGACGGGGCCGCCGGAGCCGAACACCTCGGCGACGGACGGCTCCTCGGCATCGACGGGCTCGTCGATGGGTTCGCCGTCCTCGGCAAGGTCGGAACCCACCCGGAGGCCCCGTTCGAGGGCCTCGACGACCTCGGCACCAGGTACGAACTCGCCCAGCGACGGCAGGTCGTGCACCGAGTCGAGGCCCAGGTGTTCGAGGAAGAACGGTGTGGTGCCGAACAGCACCGCATTGCCGGGACCGGGGTCACGCGACAGTTCGACGATGTAGCCACGGTGCTGGAGCGTGCGCATCACACCGTCGACGTCGACGCCGCGGATCGCCGAAACCTGGGCCCTCGACACGGGTTGCTTGTAGGCGACGATCGCCAACGTCTCGAGGGCTGCGCTGGTGAGCCGTGAACTCTGTCCCTCGAGCACGAACCGCTCGACCCATGGCGCCTGGTCGGGATGGCTCTGGTAGCGGAAGCCGCCGGCCACCCGGACGAGGGCGAACCCGCGACCCTCCTCCTCATAGGCCGCAGCCAGCTCACTGCAGATGCGCTCCACCTCGTCGGTCGCAACCTCGAGGAGTTGGGCAAGGAGGTTGGGGGGCACCGGGTCGAGGGCGACCATGAGCATGGCCTCGACGGCCCGTCGGACCCCGGCGTCGGCGTTCTCGGAGACCCCTTCTCCGTCGCCCGGCAAGACTTCCACCAGTCAGCCCTCGTAGGCGTCGACGAGGTCGACGTCGGTGGGATCGGCTCCTGCCCGCCACTGCACGTGGATGTCCCCGAAGGCACCCACCTGGTCGATGTCGATCACGCCCTGCTTGTAGAGCTCGAGGACGGCGAGGAAGCGGACCACGACCTCCAGGCGCTCGTCGAGGTCTCGCGTCATACGCCGGAAGGTCGTCGGTCCCGAGGTCGGCAACGTCGCGATCAGTTCGTTGACGGCGTCCGCGACGCTGACCCGAATCGGTGCGATGTGGAACGTGTCGACATGCTCGACGGGCCTCGGCTCGAACGCCCGCAGATAGGCCCGGTGCAGGTCGGCGGGCATCACACCGTCGAGCAGGTCGGGCGTCAGGTCAAGGAGGTGGACATCGGGTCCCGCCCGGCGCGGCCTCGAGAGGCACGCCTCGGCGGACAACCGGCGGAGAACGATTGCAGCGTCCTTGAAGGTCTTGCACTCCAGCAATCGGGCCAACAGGAGGTCGCGTTCCTCCCATGCGGCGAACTCCTCGTCGAGGTCGAGGTCGTTGTTGCCGGGAAGCAGCCGTCGGGTCTTGAGCTCGACGAGGATCGACGCTATGAGGAGGAACTCGGTGGCCACCTCGAGGTCGAGTTCCCCGAGGCGACCCAACTCGGCGATGAACTCGTCGACGATCGTCGACAGTTGGACCTCGTAGAGCTCCACCTCCTCCTTCAGGATCAGGTGCAGCAGCAGGTCGAAGGGGCCCTCGTAGACGGGGGTGGTGACTGTGACGCTCACGGCTCCAGACCCTAGGGAGTCGTTGGCGACCTGCGGTGTATGGCACGGGTCCCGGTGAGGAGCGGAATGCCCCCTCCTCCCCACCCGACGACAGGCCTCCCGCTACCCTGCCCGCAATGTCACGAGTCTTCTCCGGCATCAAGCCGTCCGGTTCGGTCCACCTCGGGAACCTCCTCGGAGCACTCCGCAACTGGGTGGACCTCCAGGACCGGGCCGAGACCGTCTACTGCGTCGTCGACCTCCACGCCCTCACCGCTCCACAGGATCCGGCGGAACTGAGAGCCTCGACACTGTCGCTGACACAGATGCTCGTCGCGGTCGGGCTCGACCCCGACCGCTGCACCCTGTTCGTGCAGAGCCACGTCCACGAGCACTCCGAGTGCGCCTGGCTCATGGAGTGCACGGCCGCCTTCGGCGAACTGCGCCGCATGACCCAGTTCAAGGACAAGTCCGACCATGCCGGGTTCGTGTCGGGCGGCCTCTTCACCTACCCCGCACTCCAGGCCGCCGACATCCTCCTCTACGACACCGACGAGGTCCCGGTCGGCGAGGACCAACGCCAGCACATCGAGCTCACCCGCGACATCGCCGAGCGCTTCAACTCGCGCTACGGCGACACGTTCGTGGTACCCGAGGCGGTCGTGCCGCCGGCCGGCGCACGGGTCATGGACCTCCAGCAGCCCGACAACAAGATGTCCAAGTCCGAGGACAGCCCCCAGGGCTCGATCTCGCTGCTGGACGAACCCGCCGCCGTCGAGAAGAAGGTCAAGCGCGCCGTCACCGACAGCGACGGCGAGGTCCGCTACGACGTCGAGGCCAAGCCCGGCGTGTCGAACCTGCTCTCGATCCTCGGGGCCGCCACCGGTCGTGGGCCGGCCGAGGCCGCCGAGGGCATCGAGCGCTACGGAGACCTCAAGGCCGCCACCGCCGAAGCGGTCATCGAGATGCTCCGCCCCATCCAGGCCCGCTACCACGACCTGGCCGACGATCCCGCCGAGACCTCCCGGCTGCTGGCCGTCGGTGCGGACAAGGCAGCCGAGGTGGCCTCGGCCACCCTCGAGCGCGCCCGACACAACATCGGCCTGCTCGGCCGGTAGCGCCGGACCGTCAGTCGTCGTCGGCGCTCCAGAGGGCCTCGGCGACCAACGCCTCCACCGTCCACCTCGAACTCGGGTGGTGGTGCTCGGCGGCCCAGGCGACCGTGAGCGGATCGCTTCCCGAGTCCGACAGCAGCGCCGCCCCCTCGGCGGGGTGTCGGAGGTAGCGGCCCAGCCGACCGCGTGCCCCGCGTCGGGCCGCCCAGCGTTCGTGTCGTGGCGTCGACGTGACGGCGCCGACCAGGGTGGCCGCCACCCGGGCCCACGTCCCGAGTCCGCTGGTGACCTTCCCCACATCGTGCAGGAGGGCCGCGGCCAGAACCGGGCGCTGTGCGCCACCCAACTGCCCGTCGACCTTCCGGGCGACGCCAAGCGCGTGGCGCCGGTCGGCGTCCGACATCCGCTCCCAGAGGTCGGCCTCGCCCTCGAGGAGGCAGAGGTGCACCCAGTCGGCATCGGTGGGCGCCACATCGCCCCGCCGCAGCGACCCGACGAAGCGCCGTGCCAGGTGGGCCGGCCGCACCCTCACCGCCCGAGGCGGCGCAGGGCCGTCAGCAGGCCGATGACCGTCTTGGCGTCGGTGATGGTGCCATCGGCGATCAGGTCGTGGACGTCGTCGATCCGGACCCGTTCGACCGTGAGGTACTGCTCCTCGACGCTGACCGCCTCCGGCGTGGCCTCGACGAGTTCGGTGGCGAGGAACACGCTGGTCTCCTCGTCGCAGAAGCCGCCCGAGTTGTGGAACCTCACCAGGAGTTCGAGTTGCGGCGCATCGAGGCCGGCCTCCTCGACCAGCTCCCTTCGGGCGGCGGCCTCGAGCGGCTCGCCCGGGACGTCGAGCTTCCCGGCAGGGAGTTCGAGCATTTCCGCCTCGAGGGCGGCCCGAAACTGTCGGACCAGTACCACCTCGTCGCCATCGACGGCGACCACCGCCACGGCGCCAGGATGGCGGATCACGTCGCGCGAGATGTGCTCGCCGCCCGGTCCCTCGAATTCCGCCTCGAAGAGGCTGACGATGTAGCCCTCGTGGACCAGGCGCTCCGATGTCTTGCGGAAGCCGCCCGATACGGCCGACGTCATCCCTCGGCGGCGGCGTCGACCTGGAGCAGTTGCGGGTTTCTGCCCTCGGCTCGACGGAGCGCTGCCTCGACGAAGGCCCGGAACAGGGGCGCCGGGCGGTCCGGGCGGCTCTTGAACTCGGGATGGGCCTGCGTGGCGATCCAGAACGGATGGTCCTCGAGTTCGATGAATTCGACCAGGCGGCCGTCGGGAGACTCGCCGGAACAATGGAGGCCGGCAGCCTCGAAGCGCTGGCGGTAGCGGGGGTTGAACTCGTAGCGGTGGCGGTGCCGCTCGGAGACGACGTCCTCGCCGTAGATTTCGCGCACCCTCGAGTCGGGCCGCAACTGGGCCACGTAGGCGCCGAGCCGCATGGTGCCGCCCTTGTCGTCGACGTCGCGCTGCGACTCCATGAGGTCGATCACCGGGTGCGGCGAGGTCGGATCGAATTCGGAAGAGTGCGCCCGCTCGAGGTCGAGGACGTTGCGGCCGAAGTCGACGGCCATGCACTGGAGGCCCAGGCAGAGGCCCAGGCAGGGAATCTCCTGCTCACGCGCATAGCCGGCTGCGGCGATCTTCCCCTCGATGCCACGCGATCCGAAACCGCCCGGGATGACGATGCCGTCGAGGTCGCGCAGCCGGTCGGCGACCAGCAGGCCCTCGACGTCCTCCGCCTGGATCCACTCGATCTGGACATCGACGCCGTGGTGGATGCCGGCATGGTTGAGCGATTCGACCACCGACAGGTAGGCATCGACGAGGCTGACGTACTTGCCGATGAGGCCGACACGAACCGGGACCGTGGCGGCCTCGACCCGGCGGTTGAGCGCCTTCCACTCCTCGAGGTCGGGTTCCCCGGCGTCGATGTGAAGCAGGTCGCAGACCGTGTCGTCGAGGCCCTCGTCGTGGAGGATGAGGGGGATCTCGTAGAGGCTGTCGGCGTCGGGGGCGCTGACGACCGCCGCCAACGGCACACTCGACAGGTTCGAGATCTTGCGGCAGAGGGCCTCGCCCACCGGCTCGTCGCTGCGGCAGACGATGGCATCCGGTTGGATGCCCCGGCCGCGGAGCTCGATGACCGAGTGCTGGGTGGGCTTGGTCTTGTGCTCACCCGATGGGGCGATGTACGGCACCAGGGTGACATGGACGTAGCAGACGTTGTGCAGGCCCACGTCGAGGCGGAACTGCCGTATGGCCTCGAGGAACGGGAGGATCTCGATGTCGCCGACGGTGCCGCCGACCTCGGTGATGAGCACGTCGACGTCATCGTCGGCCAGCAGGTGGATGCGACGCTTGATCTCGTCGGTGATGTGCGGAATCACCTGCACGGTCTTGCCCAGGTAGTCGCCGTGCCGCTCGGCGGCCAGGACGTGGGAGTAGATCGATCCGGTGGTGGCGTTCGAGTCGCGGGTGAGGTTCTCGTCGATGAACCGCTCGTAGTGGCCGAGGTCGAGGTCGGTCTCGCCACCGTCGTCGGTGACGAAGACCTCGCCGTGCTCGAACGGGTTCATGGTTCCCGGATCGACGTTGATGTACGGGTCCAATTTCTGGATCAGGACCCGGAGTCCCCGCTGCTTGAGGAGGCGGCCCAGGGAGGCGGCAGTGAGGCCCTTTCCGAGCGAACTGGCAACGCCGCCCGTGACGAAGATGTGTTTGGTCACGGAACGCGAACCTACCGGTAGAACTTGCGGCGCGCGCGGAACCCGGGCATGGCCGTGGTCATCCCCGCCTGGTACCCGACCGGACGGGGTTCCGCCGCTAGCGGTCCTCGAGGCCGAACTTGGCCTTGAGCACCCGCTCGAAACCGCGCCCGCCGAAGGTCACGAGCCTCGCCGTCCGCTCGCTGGCGGTGCACACCACGAGGTCTCCGGGATCGAGCGGAGCAACCTCCCGGCCGTCGACCGTGCACGTCGCCGGACGGTCGCCGAGGACCCCGAGGGTGATCTCGGTCTCCGGGCCGACCACGAGCGTGCGGTCGAACAGCATGTGGGCGGAAACCGGCGTGATTTGGAGCGACCGGTGCAGGGCGTCCACGATCGGCCCACGTGCGGAGAAGGCGTAGGCCGTCGAACCGGTGGGCGTCGCCACGATGAGTCCGTCTGCGGCATACGAGGTGAAGAAGGAGCCGTCGAACGACAGGCCCAGCCGGATGGTGTGCCCGGTCCGTTCGACCACCAACTCGTTCAGCCCGTGGCCGCTGCCGACGACCGTGCCGTCGGCCCGGCGGACCTCGACAGCGAGCATCATCCTTTCCTCGATGTCGTGTTCGCCCGACAGCACGCGGCTGACGGCAACATCGACGTCGTCGGGCTCGCAGGCGGTGAGATAGCCGAGTTGGCCGAAGTTGACGCCCAGCACCGGCACCGGTCGACCGTCGAGGAGGTTCACGGCACGCAGGATCGAGCCGTCGCCACCGAGGCTCACGACCAGGTCGAGGCCGTCGGCTCCGCCGGGTTCGGTCAGGCGCCGGACCTCGTGTCCCTCCGCGGAGAGCCTTTCCCCGAGGTCGTCGGCCTGCACCACGGCTGCCTCACGTCCCTCATGGACCACGAGGCCGAGCGTCGCCATCAGCCGGGCTCCGAGTCGTCGCCGACGACTGACGCCACCAGTCGGGTGATGTCGAACGGACCCTCCACGACCCCGACGGTCGCGTGGACGAGGAACTCGACGTTCCCCTCTGCACCCGTGATCGGCGACACCATGCCGTCCATGATGGCGGCTCCAGCGTCGCAAACCGACCGGTGCGTCCTCTCGAGTACGCGATGCCAGACCGCCGGGTCCCGGATGACCCCCCGGCCGCGGTCTGCCTCCTCCCGTCCCGCCTCGAACTGGGGCTTGACCAGGAGCACCATCGGCGACCCCTCCCCGACCAGGGCGACCAGGCTCGGCATCACCGTGGCCAACGAGATGAAGGACAGGTCGGCCACGAGGAGGTCGAATGGGGCACCGACACCGGCGGGCTCCACGTCCCGGATGTCGGTCCGCTCACGGACGGTGACCCGGCCATCGTCACGCAGCCGTTGGTGGAGTTGCCCCCGACCCACGTCGATCGCCACGACGGACCCGGCACCCCGCTGCAGCAGGCAGTCGGTGAAGCCGCCGGTGCTCGAACCGACGTCCACCACCCGGCGACCGGCCACCTCGATCGGGAACCTCGACAGCGCCGCATCGAGCTTCTCGCCGCCGCGCCCCACGAACCTCGGCGGCGGACCGGCGACGACCACGGCCTGTTCGGCGGCCACCCGGCGTGCCGCCTTGTCGGCGGGTGCCCCGTCGACGGTGACGCGTCCGGCGTCGATCAGGTCCTGCGCCCGGGTCCGGCTCTCGGCAAGCCCCCTGCGCAGCATCTCCTGGTCGAGGCGACGACGGACGCTCATCGACTGCTCACCCCAGGTGCGCCTTCACCAACGAGGGCAGGTCGATCGCCACGATGTCGGGCTCCGGGTCGGTCGGGAGGTCGGCCTCGGTGGTCACCCCGCTCAGGACCAGGGCGAACTTCCAGCCCAGGGCCCGTGCGAGCAGGCCGTCGGTGTCCGGCCGGTCCCCGACGACGATGCCCCCCTCTGCAGCCCGATCGAGCACCACCTCGCAAATCGGCCGGTGTGGCTTACCGGCCACGACCGGGATCACCCCGGTGGCAGCGACGAGCGCCGCCACGATCGAACCGGCACCCGGCCGGATGCCGTCGTGCGCCGGATAGGTGACGTCCTCGTTCGTGGCCAGGAGCCGTGCACCACCGAGGATGGCCTGGACACCGGCCGTCAGTCGCCAGTAGTCGAAGTCCTCGTGGAAGCCGACGACGACCGTGTCGACCGGGCCGTCCCGGACGACGGTCGCCCCCGCCGCCTCGAGTTCCTCCTTGGCGCCGGGTCCGCACATGCCGAGCACCACCTCACCCGGCTGGACCATCGCCGCCGCCGCCATGCCCGAGGTGATGACGCCACCGCGGGCTTCGATGCCGTGGCCGGCCAACTTGGCCTCGACGTCCACGACACGACGGCCAGAGTTGTTGGTGACGAAGAGGACCGTCTCACCGGCGTCCTGAAGAGCGGCCACGGAGTCGGCAGCACCGGGGATGCCCTCGGTGCCGAGCCACACCACGCCATCCAGATCTAGCGCCCAGGCCATGTCCGACAGTCTGGTCCCCCGTCGGTGGGATCAGACGGTCCAGGTGGGCAACGAGTGCAGAAGCGCCTTCAGGTCACCCTTGCCCCTGCTGCCCGCCATCTGGTCGACCTGGGCGTGCATGGCCGCCCCGTACTCGCCGCGATCGACGGCCCGGTACACGCCCATCGGCGTCGGCCGGTCGGGGCTCTCTGCGAGGCGGGACAGTGCGAAGGACGTGGACGGATCGGACCGGGCCTCGTCGTGCACGAGCAGAGCGTCGACGCCGACGTCGGCGACTTCGACGATCTCGACGCCACCGTCGTGGCGAGCCACCCCGAACTGGCCCTCCGACCCGAATCGGATCGGCTCGCCGTGAACCAGTGGGATGAGCATGTCATCGCGGACGGCCTTCTTGGTGATGGTCTCGAAGGCGCCGTCGTTGAAGACGTTGCAGTTCTGGTACACCTCGACGAAGGAAGTGCCCGGGTGCTCGTAGGCGCGCCGGAAGATCTCCTGCATGTGGTGCCGATCCATGTCGTGGGTGCGGGCCACGAAGCTGGCCTCGGCGCCGATCGCCACGCTCACCGGGTTGAAGGGGGTTGCGCACGACCCGATCGGCGACGACTTGGTGACCTTGCCCCTCTCGCTGGTCGGCGAGAACTGGCCCTTGGTCAGTCCGTAGATCTGGTTGTTGAACAACAGGATGTTGATGTCGATGTTCCGCCGTAGGGCGTGGATCAGGTGGTTGCCACCGATTGAGAGCATGTCGCCGTCTCCGCCGACCACCCAGACGTCGAGGTCCGGACGCGCCAGCGCCAGGCCCGTGGCGATGGCGGGTGCGCGGCCGTGGATCGAGTGCATCCCGTAGGTGTCCATGTAGTAGGGGAACCGGGCGGCGCACCCGATCCCGGACACGAACACGGTCTTCTCGCGGCGGACGCCGAGGTCGGGCATGAGTAGTTGGAGGGCGGTCAGGATCGAGTAGTCGCCGCAGCCCGGGCACCAGCGGACCTCCTGGTCGCTCTGCCAGTCGGCACGGGTCGTGGGAGGCACGTCCCCGGAGCCTCCCTCCGGAAGCAGCGTGTCGGTCATCAGGCGTCGTCTCCGAGTTCGCTCAGGATCACCTGCTGGAGTTCAGCAGGCGTGAAGGGCTGGCCGGTCACCTTGCTCACGGGCCGGGCATCGACGAGGTATTCGTCGCGCAGCATCCGGACGAGCTGCCCGAGGTTCATCTCCGGGACCAGGATCGTCGAGAAACCCGAGAGGACCTCACCGAGGTTCGCCGGCATCGGGTTGAGGTGGGTCAGGTGCACGTGGGCGACCTTCCGGCCACCGTTGCGGATCCTCCGGACGGCGGCGGCGATCGCACCCCACGTCGAGCCCCAGCCGACGACGAGCACGTCGGCGTCGGCATCGCCGCAGACCTCAGCGTCGGGGACCGGGATGCGGGCGATGCGCTCGGCACGCACGGCGACCATGTGGGCGTGGTTGGCGCCGTCGTAGGAGACGTTCCCCGAACCGTCCTCCTTCTCGAGGCCACCGATTCGGTGCATCAGGTCCGGCGTGCCGGGGATGGCCCAGGGACGAACCATCTTCTCGTCGCGCAGGTACGGCCAGAAGATCTCGTTGCCCTCCTCGTCGACCTGGTTGAAGCCACTCGCGAACTCGACCGGGAACGGCTCGAGGTCGTCGACCTCGGGCAGGAGCCAAGGCTCGGAGCTGTTGGCCAGGTAGCCGTCGGACAGCAGTACCACCGGGGTGCGGTATTGGATGGCGATGCGGGCGGCCTCGATGGCCTGGTCGAAGCAGTCGGCCGGCGTCCTGGCGGCGATCACCGGCATCGGCGACTCACCGTGGCGTCCGTACATGGCCATCATCAGGTCGGCCGCTTCGGTCTTGGTCGGCAGACCGGTCGACGGACCGCCGCGCTGGATGTTGACGATGACCAGCGGCAGTTCGAGGCTGACGGCGAGGCCGATGGTCTCCGCCTTGAGCGCCATGCCGGGACCACTCGTCGTGGTGACCCCCAGATGACCGCCGTAGGCCGCACCCAGCGCAGAGCCGACCGCTGCGATCTCGTCCTCGGCCTGGAAGGTCGTCACGCCGAACTCCTTGTGCCGGGACAACTCGTGGAGGATGTCCGACGCCGGTGTGATCGGGTAGGAGCCGAGGAAGACGGGCAGGCCCGAGAGTCGGCCGGCGGCCACGAGGCCCCAGGCCAGCGCCGTGTTGCCGTTGATGTTGGTGTAGGTGCCGGCCGGCATTTCGGCGGGACGCACAATCACCTGGTGATCGGACAACTCGGCGGTCTCACCGTAGGCGTGGCCGGCATTGAAGGCAGCCTTGTTGGCAGCGATGATCAGGTCACGGCCCTTGAACTTGGCCTCGATCCACTCGATGGTCGGCTCGATGGGACGGCTGTACATCCAGGAGAGCAGGCCGAGGGCGAAGAAGTTCTTCGACCGTTCTGCGTCCCGGGGCTTCACGCCCAACTCCTTGCAGGCCTCCTTGGTGAGCGAGGTCATCGGCGCCCGGATCAGCCGATAGGCGTCGAGGTCGTCGCCCTCCAACGGGTCATGGTCATAGCCGGCCTTGGCCAGGTTGCGCTCGATGAAGGTGTCGGCGTTGACGATCACGGTGCCACCGTCGAGCAGGGTGGCCAGCTCGGCCCTGAGTGCCGCCGGGTTCATGGCGACCAGCACGTGTGGAGCGTCGCCGGGCGTGAAGATGTCGTGGTCCGAAATGTGGACCTGGAAGGCCGAGACGCCGGCGAGCGTTCCGGCCGGAGCGCGGATCTCGGCAGGGAATTCAGGGAGGGTGGAGAGGTCGTTGCCGAACAGGGCACTCGCCGAGGTGAACCGGTCGCCGGTGAGCTGCATGCCGTCGCCCGAGTCGCCAGCGAACCGGATGACCAGGCGCCCGACCTCGGGGATCAGCGACTCCGCAGCCGTCTCGGTCACGTGATCCACCTCCGATCCGGCGCCGTTGCCAGATTCCTCATCTGGTTCGTGACCCTAATGGTGCGTGACCGGCTTCAACGGGACCGACGGAGGGTTCACCGTGTGTTGTTGGTCACCCGGCGACCGGACCGCCGCCGTCAATCCCGGGTGTCTCCGTCGCCCGGCGTCTCGTGGCCCGTGCGGTAGTCGCCGAAGGGCTCGTCGCGCTGCTGGAGCGCCTCGGTCAGGCCACCACTCTGGATCGAGGAGAGGAACTCCGACATGGCCTCGGTGTGGACGCCGAGCGCACAGAGTTCGGTGCCGGCCCGGAGCCCCGTCCGGAGTCCCATGTGCTCCATCTGCCGGTGGACCGCCCGCTTGTTGAGTTGGACCAGGTCGGCCGGGACCTCGCAGATGCGTCGCGCCACGTCAAGGACCGCTTCGTCAAGGTCCTCGGCCGGGAACGCTGCATTGGCCCATCCCAGTTCAACTGCCTCGATGCCCGTGATGGAGTCGCCGGTCAGCATCATCTGCATGGCCCGGCGCATGCCCAGGAACCATGCATGGAAGTGCATGTCCGGGACTCCGAACCGGACCGCCGGATACCCCATGCTGGCGTCCTCGGCGACGTAGACCAGGTCACAGCCGGTGGCGAGCTCACTCCCGCCCGCCAGGCAGTAGCCGTGGACCTGGGCGATGACCGGCTTGGCCAGGTCCCAGATCGACATCCAGCCCTCGGTCACATGACGGGGCCACTGGCCCTCGCCGCCGGGGGTGTAGTACGGGTACTCGTGGCCGACGTTGCCGCCTCCGATGTCGTAGCCGGCGGAGAACGACGGTCCCGCCCCCCGGATGATCGTGACGCGGACATCGGCGTCCCGGTCATGGGCGACCAGCGCCTCGAGGATGGCTCCCCGGAGGGGGTGGAAGAGCGCGTTGCGCTTCTCCGGACGGTTCATCGTGACCCGGCGGACGCCCGGCGAGGGCTCGTCGACGAGGATCACCGGCTCGCCGGACTCCTCGACCGAAGTGTCGGCCGACCCGTCTCCGTGTGGCACGTGGGCTCCGTGTCCTGTCGCCTCGCCGCAGTCTCAGGCGATCGTGACGGATTCGTCGAGGTAGACGTCCTGGATGGCGTTGAGGAGTTCGATGCCCTCGGCCATCGGGCGTTGGAAGGCCTTGCGGCCCGAGATGAGGCCGAGGCCACCAGCTCGCTTGTTGATGACAGCGGTTCGCACGGCCTCGGCCATGTCGCTGGCGCCGGACGAAGCGCCGCCGCTGTTGATGAGGCCGATGCGGCCCATGTAGCAGTTGGCCACCTGCCATCGGCAGAGGTCGATCGGGTGGTCCGTGGTGAGTTCGTCGTAGACCAGCTGGTGGGTCTTGCCGAAGCCGGGCAGGGCGTTGTAGCCACCGTTGGTCTCGGGCAGCTTCTGCTTGATGATGTCGGCCTGGATCGTGACGCCGAGGTGGTTGGCCTGACCGGTGAGGTCGGCGGACGCGTGGTGGTCGACACCGTCGACCTTGAACCCGGAGTTGCGCAGGTAGCACCACAGCACGGTGAACATGCCGAGTTCGTGGGCGCGGGCGAACGCCTCGCTCACCTCCTGGATCTGCCGGGTGGACTCCTCGGATCCGAAGTAGATGGTGGCCCCGACGCCGGCCGCCCCGAGGTCGTAGGCCTGGTCCACCGAGCCGAACATGACCTGGTCGAACTTGTTCGGCAGGGTCAACAGTTCGTTGTGGTTGAGCTTCACGATGAACGGGATGCGGTGGGCGTAGCGGCGCGACATGGAACCCAGCACGCCAACGGTCGAGGCGACGGCGTTGCAGCCGCCCTCGATCGCCAACTCCACGATGTTGGCGGGATCGAAGTAGGCGGGGTTGGGCGCGAAGGAGGCCGCAGCCGAGTGCTCGATGCCCTGGTCGACGGGAAGGATCGACACGTACCCGGTGCCCCGCAGGCGACCGTGGTCCAGCAGCGACTGGAAGCTGCGCAGCACCTGTGGCGAGCGGTCCGACGCCGCGAGCACGTCGTCGACGAAGTCGGGGCCCGGCAGTGTCAAAGCCGACGAACTGATGGCCGTGGCTTCGTGGTCGAGTAGGTAGCCGGCGTCATCGCCGAGCAGGGATGCAGTATCCACCTGGGGACTCCTCAGGGTCGCTCTGGGAAGGGTCTGGGCGATCATGCCGGGCCACACCCGGCTCTGTTCACCATACGCCGCTCGTGTCCCGTTCGCGATGCACATTCCTACGCCTCATCGACTGCCGAGGCGCCCGTTCCGGCACTTCAATCGGAGACCCCGGGCCTCCTCAGCCCAGCGACTCGAATCGCTGGACCACGTCGGCCAAATCGGGTGAATGCCGACGCAGCCAGCCGAACAGCTCCCGGGCACGTGGGGTCGCGCCGGAGCGCTCGTAGAGGTCGGCAAGGGAGTAGGCGCGCCGCAGGTGGTGCGGTCGGGGCCGCTTCGGGACCGTCCACCCCCGTTCGAGGAGGTGAACAGCTTCGGCGATCCGGTCCTGGTCGGCGAGCGCACCCGCAGCGACGAGGCGGCCCTCCGTCACGAGAGCGGCACTGGGAGAGCGCTCACGCAACTCCTCCCACAGCGCATCGACGTCCACCCACCGGCCCTGGGCTCGATAGCAGTCGGCCAGCACCGGATGCTGCTCCGTGCTGCCGGTCAGGCTCCGGAACCGCTCAAGCGTCTTCGCCGCGGCGTGATACCGGCCCAGGCGGTACTGGGACAGACCCATGAGTTCGACCACCTCGGCGACGTCTGGAGCCCGCTGGTCGAGCGAGGCCAGGATGCGGCGGGCGTCGTCGAAGTGGTCCTCGTCGAACTCCCTGGCCGCCTCGTCGAGTCGGGACGTGGCGCGTCGACCAGCCCGTTCACCGAGAGCCCGGACGAACATCGCTTCAGGCTCGGGAAGGCGGGCCGGTGCCACGGGAAGCGGGGGCCGATCGATGGGAGGCTTCGCACGCTTCCGGCGTCCTGTCGTGCCGGCACGTTCGACGGCCCTCTGGGCCTCGCTGCGTAGGCGGTCCTCACCTGCCTCCACGGGCCGAACACGCGTCGACTGTTCGGCCCTCCGTGCATCGCGGTCCGCACGGTCCTCGGACTCCTCGCGATCGAACCTGCCCGCACCACGACGAGCCACGCCTCCCCACTCCTTCGGGCCGACATCCTGATCCCTTCGACCGCGACCGGGCCGTTCACCGCTGCGTCCTCCGCGCGAACTGTCACGACCACCCCGACCATCGGAACGACCGCCCTGCTGGCCCCCACGCGAACCACCCCGACCATCGGAACGACCGCCCTTTCCAGACTGTCCGGCCCGGCCCCCGCTGCCCTGCCGGCCCCGCTGGGCTCCACCGCCCTTCGAACCACCGCTTCGCCCGCCGGAGCGCGGGGATCGACCATCGGAAGGCGGAGCCATGACGGGACGCTAGCCCCCGCTCCACCGGATTCCCTCGGTGTCCGGAGGCCCTCGGGGCCTCGATCGAGGCGGGCCCAAAACGAACTTCGGACGAGGCCCGAAGGCCTCGCCCGAAGTGAGAAATCCGGCGGCGTCCTACTCTCCCAGGGCGTCTCCGCCCAAGTACCATCGGCGCTGGCGGGCTTAACTGCCGTGTTCGGAATGGGAACGGGTGTGACCCCACCGCTTTCGCCACCGAAAGCCGTTGCGCCCCCTGCCGCCGAGGCGACGGGGACACGATCTGTTGTCAAGGAAGGCCCGTGGGCCTCTCCAGTACTCCACAGCGATCACGAACACCTCGGACAATTGCCGATGTGTAACCAAGCCCTCGGCCGATTAGTACCGGTCGGCTGAACACGTTGCCGTGCTTACACCTCCGGCCTATCAACGTGGTGGTCTGCCACGGGCCTTACCCGGTTTCCCGGTGGGAGATCTCATCTTGAAAAAGGCTTCCCGCTTAGATGCTTTCAGCGGTTATCCCTTCCGTAGGTCGCCAACCAGCCATGCTCCTGGCGGAACAACTGGCACACGAGAGCTACGTCCGTCCCGGTCCTCTCGTACTAGGGACAGCTTTCCTCAAATCTCCTACGGCTGCAGAGGATAGGGACCGAACTGTCTCACGACGTTCTAAACCCAGCTCGCGTACCGCTTTAATGGGCGAACAGCCCAACCCTTGGGACCTGCTT
>Ga0209445_1000359_pt1 | contig 25818 bp, 28 predicted proteins | sample MarorgKNORR_S2LV_4_FD_188223 | JGI IMG/M metagenome (GOLD analysis project Ga0209445, IMG submission 188223) | Marine microbial communities from the Southern Atlantic Ocean, analyzing organic carbon cycling - NADW_A/KNORR_S2/LV (SPAdes) (version 2) | ecosystem: Environmental > Aquatic > Marine >... | reverse complement strand
TGTATCAACAGAAGGAGGTTTGTCTAACTATTTAACACAAATTAAAAAGTTTCCTCTACTCAGTGCAGAAGAAGAGTATATGTTGGCTAAAAGTTGGCGAGATAGAGGAGATCTTAAATCTGCACAAAAATTAATTACAAGCCATCTAAGATTAGTTGCGAAAATTGCCATGGGGTATAGGGGATATGGATTGCCTGTAAGCGAAATGGTTTCTGAAGGAAATATTGGTTTGATGCAGGCCGTAAAAAAATTTGAACCTGAAAAAGGTTTTAGATTAGCGACTTATGCAATGTGGTGGATAAAAGCTTCAATTCAAGAATATGTATTAAGATCCTGGAGTTTGGTAAAAATGGGAACAACTACAGCGCAAAAAAAACTTTTTTTTAATTTAAAAAAAATAAAAAACCAAATATCTTCCGGTAACAACGGTGATTTAAAAGCCGAGCATGTGGATAAAATATCTAAAATGTTAAATGTGAAAAAAGAAGAAGTTGTTTCAATGAATAGACGATTACTTGGAAAAGAAAAATCGTTAAATAGTCCAATAAAAGACGAGAGTGGTGTAGAATGGCAAGACTGGATAGTAGATGATAAAGTTGACCAAGAATTAAAATTCTCTCACGAACAAGAATTTAATCAGAGAAAAAAGTTGATGGATGACTCAATAAATATTCTAAATCCAAGAGAAAAAGACATATTAACCTCTCGAAGATTATCAGAGAATGCACCTACTTTAGAAGATTTAAGCAAAAAATATAACATTAGTAGAGAAAGAATTAGACAAATCGAAACAAAAGCTTTTGAAAAGTTACAAAAAGCTATGCTTAACGCTTCTAAATCAAATAACTTACTCCCGAAAAATTAACCTTTTTTGAAGGGATTATCTAGAAGTATAGTATCTTCCCTTTTTGGACTTGTAGAAATGCTTGATATTTTCACACCACAATAATCCTTAATAAAGTTAATATATTTTTGAGCATTTTTTGGAAGATCTTTCCATTTTTTTATACCTTTTGTATTCTTTAACCACCCATCAAATCGCTTATATATTGGTTTTACTTTAAGTTGATTCTGCAAATCAGCAGGTAAATAATCAATTTTTTTTCCGTTAAGTTTATAAGCAACACAAATATATAAATTTTTAAACTCATCTAATACATCAATTTTAGTCAAAGCAATTCCTTTAGTGCCTGATATGACGCAAGATTGTTTAACTAATACTGCATCAAACCAACCACATCTTCTTTTTCTGTTAGTGACAGTTCCAAATTCTTTACCTTTTTTTCCAATTTTATTTCCTATTTCATTTTTTAACTCTGTTGGAAAAGGACCTTCACCAACTCTGGTTGTATATGCCTTAACTATACCAAGAATATAATTAATTGTATCAGGACCGCACCCTGTTCCAACAGAAGCTGCTCCGGGTACAGTGTTTGAAGATGTTACAAATGGGTATGTTCCATGATCTATATCTAGCAATATGCCTTGCGCTCCTTCAAAAACAATTGTTTTATTTTTCTTTTTAAATTCATCTATTTTTTTCCATACTGGTTTTGAATATTTTAAAATTTTAGAGGATATTTTGCTTAAATCATTTATTAGCTTTTTTTTATTTATCTGCTTTTTTTTTAAACCTTTTCGTATAGAATTGTGGTGAAATAAAATCATATCAATTTTTTTTGATAAATTGTCTTTGCTAGCAAGATCCATTACACGAATTCCTCTTCTGCCAATTTTATCCTCATATGCTGGTCCAATCCCTCTTCTTGTGGTTCCTATTTTATCAGTATTTTTTGCATCTTCTCTAATTCCATCTAACTCTCTATGTAAAGGTAAAATTAATATTGCATTTTCAGCTATATATAAATTTTTATTAGTAATTTTTATCCCCAATTTTTCTATTTGTTTAATTTCGTCTAAGAGAGCCCAAGGATCAATAACTACGCCGTTGCCAATAATAGAAATTTTATTTTTTCTTACTATCCCTGAGGGTAATAATTTTAATTTATATGTAGTTTTATCCACTACAAGAGTGTGGCCTGCATTATGGCCGCCTTGAAATCTTACTATTACATCAGCTTTTGCTGAAAGCCAGTCTACAATTTTACCTTTTCCTTCATCGCCCCATTGTGATCCTATGACAGCTACGTTAGGCATTATTATTTTTTAGATTAAATGAAACTAAATGATTTAATGGGCCAAAACCTTTGCCATAACCTGGCGCAGTAGAAATTGCCTGATCTACATATTTAAGGGAAAATTTGCACGATTTGTACATATTTTTTTTTTGAGATAAAAATGTAGCCAAAGCAGACGATAGTGTGCAACCAGTTCCATGAGTGTTTTTTGTTTTAATTTTTCTTTTTGGAAAAACTTTTATTTCTTTTTTAGAAACCAAAATATCAAAAATCATTTTATTTTTTAGATGGCCGCCTTTTAATAGCACATTTTTTGCTCCCATGTTGATGATTTCTTTCGCAGCTCTTATCATGTCTTCTTTGTTTAAAATTGAATATCCAGTTAATACTTCTGCCTCTGGAATGTTAGGTGTAACCACATTACATAGAGGTAAAAGCATTTTTTTTAAATAATTAATTGAATTACTATTAATTAATTGTGTTCCACCTTTTGCAATCATTACTGGATCAAGTACAACATTTTTTAATTTATATCTTTTTAAAATGTTACAAACACATTTTATTATACTCACATTATGAAGCATGCCGATTTTTGTAGCATTAGCTCCAATATCATCTAAAACCATTGTTATTTGTTTTTGAACATTTTTTATAGGAATTGAAGTAATTACTTTTACACCTCTAGTGTTTTGTGCTGTAACTGCTGTTACCGCGGTCATAGCATAGCTGCCGAGAGCTGTGACTGCTTTAATGTCTGCTTGTATGCCTGCCCCCCCTGAAGAGTCTGAGCCCGCAATTATTAATACTTTTGACCTCGTTTTCACTACTTTATTGATCTCTTAATTATTTTTATACATTTCAAAATTATTTCTTTGTCATGTGACTCACCCATGATTCTTATTTTTGGTTCTGTACCTGATTTTCTTATCAATAATCTTCCATATCCGTTCATAAGTTTATTTGCTTTTTTAATCGCATTTTTACATTTAATTTTATTTATTATATTTTTGTCTTTTACGATTATGTTCTCCAATATTTGTGGTAAAGGTCGAAAAACATCAAGTAATTGACTAGCTTTTTTTCCCTTTCTTAATGAAAATAAAACTTCTAATGCAACCATTAGGCCATCTCCAGTTGTTGCAAATTTTCCAAGAATTATATGACCAGATTGTTCACCACCTAAATTAAAATTTAATTTTTTCATTTTCTCTTTCACATATCTGTCCCCCACCTTAGACCTAAGAAATTTAATTTTCTCTTTTTTCAAAAAATTTTCTAATCCATAATTCGACATTAAAGTTCCAATGACACCACCTTTTAAAATTTTTTTTAATTTCCATCTACGAGCAAGCATAGCAATAATTTGGTCACCATCTATAATTTTACCATTTTCGTCACACATAATAATTCTGTCAGCATCGCCATCAAAAGAAATACCAACATGAGCCTTATATTTTCTAACAGCTGACTGAATTTTATATGGATAGGTAGATCCACATTTATCATTAATATTAAAACCATTAGGCTTAATTCCAATTAAAATTAGTTTAGCCCCAAGATTTTTAAGTAATTTAGGAGCAGCTATATATCCTGCTCCATTACCGCAATCTAAAACTATCTTTGTTCCTCTTAAGTTAAAATTTTTTGGAAAATTTTTTTTTAATATTTCAATATACTTATCATTACCATTTTCGAGTCTCTTAACTCTGCCTAGTAATTTAGGATTTGTAAGTTGTTTTGTATATTTGGCATCTATTAGCTTTTCAATTTTCTTTTCGATTTGATCTGACAATTTCATGCCATCTGGTCCAAATAATTTTAGACCATTATCGTAATAAGGATTATGGGATGCTGTAATCATGATACCCATATTCGCTTTCATTAAATTTGTTAACATTGCAAGTCCATTAGTTGGCAAGGGTCCCAATGTAAAAATATGCATACCACCCGAAGCTAGACCTGATACTAAGGCCGGTTCTAAAGTATAACCGGATAACCTTGTATCTTTGGCAATTATTGTGACTTGTTTAGTTTTTTTTTGATTTTTAAAATAGGTTGCTGCCGCTAAACCAAACTTAAAGAATTTTTCCCCTGTAATATTGCCTTGGTTGACGGTGCCTCTAATACCATCTGTTCCAAAATATTTATTACTCATGAGTTAATTTGTATTTAAAATTTTATTAAAGACTAATATTCCTTGATTAATTTCTTTAACATTGTGAACTCTGAATAACTGAACTCCTTGTAAAAGTCCATATAGCACTGATGCTAATGTTCCTCCTGTGCGATCTGGAGTATCAAATTTTGTTACGATATGTTCTATAAATCTTTTTCTTGAAGTCCCAATTAATATTGGACATCCTAAGCTGTGAAATGTTGAAATTTTAGACATTATTCTTAGGTTATGCTTTAAATTTTTTCCAAAACCTATTCCTGGATCTATTAAAATAAGTTCTCTTTTATAATTTTTTTTTATGCAAAAATTAATTTTTCTATCAAAAAAATCATAAATATCTAATAATGCATCATCATACATTGGATTCTTTTGCATTGTATCTGGAGTTCCTTGCATGTGATGCAAAACAAAAGGAATTTTTTTTAAATTAATAATATCAAAAGATTTGTTATCAAAATTTAAACCAGACACATCGTTAATAACATCAACTCCGTTTTCGATTCCTTTTTTCATTACATATGATTTTCTCGTATCTAACGACAAAGGTATGTTCGGAAAATTTTTTTTTAATTTAATAATAGTTTTTTTTATTCTTTCCCATTCATCTATATCTTTGATAGTTTTTGAACCTGGTCTAGTTGATTCACCTCCAATATCTACAATAGTTGCTCCGCTCATTATCATTAAATTTGCTTGATTATATGCTTTTGACTCTTCAAAAAATAACCCTCCATCAGAAAAGCTATCTGGGGTTACATTAAGAGCTCCCATAATTTGCGGGTTATCAAATTTTAAACCTAAGATACTTTTTCTTTTAGAAGTTATTTTTTTTAAATCAGTTTTGATTATAGATGCTTTTTTTCTATCTAAAGTCTTTATTTCACTTATTGGATATAATTCACTTTTAACAACCCCTTTAGCTTTTCTTTGAAAAATTTCTAGTTGATCAAAAGCTATATTTGGATTGCCCGCTAATAAGAAAGCCTTTTTTTTTCTAACAAGATTTCTTGCATAATTTCCGTAGTAGAAATTACACGGTCTTGTGTAATATTTTCTCATTAGAATTTAATGTGCAGGTTTTGGTTTTAAACCTAAAGATCCCAATGCTGAAGACTCCTCTGTATTTTTATCATCTTCATCGGTTGTTTTCTTGGGTTGAATATTTTTTAATATTAGATTTTTTATTTCTTCTCCGCTTAAAGTTTCGTAAATAAGCAAAGCTTTAGCCAATTTATGTAAATCATCTATCTTCTCGGTAAGAATTTTCTTTGCTCTTTGGTAGCCCGCATCAACAATTTTTTTAACCTCGCTATCAACTTTTTTTGCTGTCTCCTCTGACATATGCTCTTGTCTAGTTATTTGTCTTCCGAGAAAAATTTCGTCCTCATTAGCTCCATAACTTAATGGACCAAGGTCTTTACTCATTCCAAATTTTGTAACCATATCTTTTGCTAATTTAGTGGCCATTTCAATGTCAGAAGAAGCTCCGGAAGTTACTTTGTCGTGACCAAAAATCATTTCTTCTGCAACTCTACCGCCCATGGCTTTGGATATGTTTGCTTCCAAGTATTCTCTGGTATGAGAAAATTTATCTCTTTCTGGTAAGGTAAAAACCACACCTAAGGATCTTCCTCTCGGTATAATCGTAGCTTTGTGTATAGGATCGGAAGCTTTTTCATTTAAAGTAACAATTGCGTGACCACCTTCGTGATACGCTGTTAATTTCTTATCATCTTCAGTCAAAACCATTGATCTTCTCTCCGCTCCCATCATTACCTTATCTTTGGCTTCCTCAATATCTGACATTGTTACAATTCTTTTATTTTTTCTAGCAGCCAATAAAGCTGACTCATTACATAAATTGGCTAAATCGGCTCCAGAAAAACCAGGTGTGCCTCTAGCAATTATCCTTAATTTTACATCTGGACCAATATTAATTTTTTTAATATGGATCTTTAAAATAGCTTCCCTTCCAACAATATCAGGATTTGGTACAACTACTTGCCTATCAAATCTTCCGGGTCTTAATAAAGCAGGATCCAAAACATCAGGTCTATTAGTTGCTGCAATAACTATTACTCCTTCATTAGTTTCAAAACCATCCATCTCCGCAAGCAATTGATTTAATGTTTGTTCTCTTTCATCGTTTCCTCCACCAAGTCCTGCTCCTCTACTTCTTCCAACTGCATCAATCTCATCTATAAAAATTATACAAGGAGCATTTTTTTTTCCTTGCTCCATCATATCTCTAACCCTTGCGGCACCAACACCAACAAACATTTCAACAAAATCTGATCCTGTTATTGTAAAAAAAGGAACACTTGCTTCTCCAGCTATTGCTTTTGCAAGTAAAGTTTTACCTGTTCCAGGAGGTCCAATTAAAAGCGCTCCTTTTGGAATCTTTCCTCCTAATCTTTTATATTTTGTTGGATCTCTTAAAAATTCAACTATCTCTTCAACTTCTTCTTTGGCTTCATCAATTCCAGCAACATCATTGAATGTTATCCTTACTCTAGATTCTGATAATAATCTTGCTTTAGATTTTCCAAAACCCATGGCTCCACCTTTTCCACCTTGCATTTGTCGCATAAAAAATACCCATACACCAATAAGCAAAAGCATTGGAAACCAAGAGAGAAGAATGCCTAGCAATGATGGCATCTTATCTTTAAGTGGTGAAGCTGTTATGCTAACTCCTTTTGAAGTTAACTTCTCTACTAAATTTGGATCGTCGGGAGTATACGTATTAAATACAGTTCCATCTGATAAAATACCTTCAATATTATTACCTTTGATCTCTACTTGAACAACTCTACCATCATCAATATTTTTTAAAAATTCAGAAAAGGGCATGTTGTCTGACGCTATAGAATTTTTTGGATTTTGAAATAACTGAAATAGTCCAGCTACAAGCAGAACTATTACGCCCCACATCATTAAATTTTTCAAATTCATACTCTATTGTAAGATAAGCATTATCTATAAGTAAACAAGTGGCTTTTTGCCTTCTTATTTTAATAAAATTATTACTTTTCTGGTTGATATTGCATTTTTCTTATTTTTAATTCTTTTGAAATCAAAATAAAATTATCTTTTTCCTCCACAATGCAGCCTCCCAAAGTCGATTTGGTAAATTTATCTTTTTTTATTCGATCAATTAAATTTATAATTTTTTTAGATCTTGGTGGATAATATGTTCCTGACACGAGTGATAAGATATCAGAAAAAGATTTAAAAATAATTTCTCCAGCTTCTTCTGAAAATATTTTCTTATTTATCAAACATTTATTTTTAGATACAAAAGATACATGCTTACACAAAGCTTTGTTTTTATAAAAATTTAAGGCTTGATTAGCTGATACAAGGTTATCAACGGTTTTAATAATTTTTCTTGTATCTAGCCCTTCTCTCTCCATATCTTTTCTATATTTTCTAATCCTTACGCGTAAAAATTTTTCATCCTCATTTGATGGATCTTTAATATAGGTTTTAAAATAATTTAAAGTTACATAATTTAAATCCGTTTTCTTAAAATGCAAAAAAGGCCTTATAATTTTTAAGTGACTACTGTATTTTGAGTTTGTAGCCATTGATGATAAGCCAGTTAAACCGCTTCCTCTTAATAATCTTATAAAAAAATTTTCAATTTGATCATCTCCATGATGTGCTGTAGTTAAATATTTTATATTTTTCTTCAAACAATAATTGGAAATTAACAGATATCTAAGATCCCTGGCGTTTTTTTGTATATTATTTTTTGGAATTTTACCTTTCCAACGAAGTATTGTGCTTTCTATTCTTCTTTTTTTTAATATTTCTTTAACTATTAATGCTTCTTTGTATGATTCTTTTCTAAGATTGTGATCAACAATTAATATATGAATTTTATTATCAAATTCTGATGAATAAATTTTGCTAAAGTAAGCCAGACATAAACTATCTGAACCCCCAGAAACTGCTAAAGCAAAACTTTTATCTTTAATATCTTTGAAAATTATAGACTTAAATTTTTTATAAAAATTTAGGATTTTAGAATCTTTAAATAAGTGTTTATTATTTTTAACTTTTTTTCTCGCAATTAAATTTTCTCTTTTCATACTCAGCTTTTTGAATAACAGATTGGTTTGCTTCTGGATATTGATCTTTTATTCCTATAATCATAGAACATCCTTGCTCTTTTTCCCCAATTTGTACCAACATAACACCCAATTTAAGTAAGTTTACTGGTGCTTTAGTGCTCTTTGGATATTTTTGATAACCGTCCAAATATGCGGTAGCCGCATCTTGATAAAGCTGCCTAACTCTGAAAGTTTCTGCATACCAATACTGAGCATTTCCTGCAAGCTTATGCCCAGAATTAATATCTACAAATTCTCTTAAAGCAAATTCTGCAGTTTCATAATCTCCGACTTTAATAAAACTTATAGCAAATTTATATTGCTCTTCAGGGGTGGTGTCTGGAAGAATATTTTCAATTCTGGGAGTATTTTCTGTAACAATTGTACCTACTGATTCAATAGACTGGGTTTTTTGAATTTGTTCAGCAGCCGCAACATCAGAATCTGATACTCCTCCCAAGTCCTGTGCTTCTCCACTGCCTGGTAATTTTTTTAGTTCACTAAGAGCAGTATTACTACTTTTATCTAAACCAGATTTTTCTAAATCTCGAAAACGCATTTGATTGTCTGTTTGAACTTTTGTAATTCTGTTTGATAGTTTATCTAATTTAAAATTAATTTCTTCAAAGTTATTTGTTAAAATTTGAAACTGTTCTTCAAGTTCAGATAGTTTAAGTAAATGCTTAGTCAAAATATCGCTGCTTTGATTTGATAACTCCACATTACTAGAAGTAATTTTAACATCTTGACTGTAAACTGCTTTTTCCAAAGTTTTAATATCTTCCTGAAGTTGGTTTAGTATTGTTTCTATTTCTTCAGCATAAACTTTAAAAGAGTAAAAGCTAATTAAAGAAAAAAATAGCAATACTTTAATTAGTAAAGAAAAAATTCTATTCATAAATTTTTATGTTTAAAGAAAAATAAGGCAAAAAAAAGACCCACAAAATGTAATTTTGTGGGTCTTCTTAGAATTTTATTCTAGTATTAATTAGCTTTAACAGTTACTGATCTTCTGTTCTGAGACCAAGCTAACGGATTAGAACCAGAATTAACTGGCCTTTCTTTCCCATAGCTTATAACCGACAATCTACCTCCTGAAATACCATAAGTCAGTAAATAATCTTTAACTACATTAGCTCTTCTTTCACCTAGAGCCAAATTATATTCTCTAGTTCCTCTTTCGTCAGCATGCCCCTCAATTGTAAACGTAAGATCTTTACCCTTTGCTCTCATCCAAGCTGCTTGCTTACGTAAAGTATCTCTAGATGCTGTTGTTAATGTTGATTTGTTTGTCGCAAAGAAAACTCTATCTTTAACTCCTGTTGCCAAATATTCCACAGTATCTGTTCCTGTGTAAACATCTCCTTGCATTTGACCTGCTACTTGTTCTTTCTTTTGTGTAGCACAAGCTGTCAAAACAACTCCGGCTACAAAGATTACTAAAAACTTTTTAAAATTTACTACAAAATTCATATATATATCTCCCTAATTATTTGTAATTCTTTCAAACTTTATCTAAAACCTCAATACAATATTTCAAAATAACCTTCAAGTTGCAAGTCAAATTTTCTTTTAAAAATAGCCTACTTTGATAACAAAGAGGACCAAGATGGATCTGACCCATCAGTTTCAGTCTCTATAATTCTCTCATTATATCCAGTTAAGTCAATTGACCATAGTTTAGCTGAAAAACCTTCTCCTTTTGAATCTGTTTTTGTTTCTCTATAAAAAATTAATACTCTTCCGTTGGGAGACCATGATGGTGCCTCTTGATAAAAATTTTCAGTTAATAATCTTTCTCCACTTCCATCAGATCTCATTACACCGATATAGAATCTTCCTTGATGAACTTTTGTAAATGCAATGAGATCGCCTCTTGGTGACCAAACAGGAGTTCCGTACAAACCTTTACCAAAAGTTATTCTCTTAACATTAGAACCATCGCTTCTCATTACATAAATTTGCTGTAAACCGCTTCTATCAGAATTAAAGCAAATATATTTTCCATCTGGTGAATATGAGGGGGAAGTATCAATAGAAGTATGATCAGTAATTCTTTCAACAACTCTTGTTTTTATATCCATCGTATAAATATCTGAATTCCCATCTTGTGCAAAACTCATTATAATTTTGTTTCCATCTGGAGAAAATCTTGGAGCAAAGGTCATTCCTGGAAAATCGCCAACAACTTCTTGAACTCCAGTTTCAATATCTAACAAATATACTCTAGGTAAATTTCTAAAATAAGATAAATATGTTACTAGTTGATTTCTTGGACTAAATCTTGGTGTTAGCACTAACTCATTTCCTAAAGTTAAATATTTAACATTTGCACCATCTTGATCCATAATCGCAATTTTTTTATATCTCTGGGTTTTTTTACCAGTTTCAGAAACATAAATAATTCGAGTATCAAAATAACCTTCTTCTCCTGTTAACCTTTGATAAATTTTATCTGAAATTATGTGAGCTACTCTCCTCCAATTATCCGGCGTGGTAGTAAATGCAAGAGCAATCATTTCTTTTGCGGCCACAACATCCCACAATCTAAATTCAGCTCTTAACTTATCATCTGAAACTGTCACTTTTCCAGTTACAAGAGCTTGAGCTTTTATCAATCTCCAGTCTTCAAATCTTGGTTTAAGGTGCGCTATATCAGGATTTTGAACAAAAGAATCTTTTTTCAAAGGATTAAATAAACCAGATCTTCTAAAATTCATTTCAATAACTTTAGAAATTTCTTCTCCAATATTTTTAATAATTTTGCCGTCTTGTTTTATTTCTTTTGAACCTGGCTCAATATAAAGCGGAGAAACAGCGATCGGTAAAGGATCAAGATTTCCTCTTGTTATATCAACTTGCACTAATGCAATCGCTGAATTACTAAAAATAGATAAATATAAATAAAGAATAACTAAAATTATTTTTTTCATGCTATCCTTTTAACATCTCGTTAGCATCAAAATTTAGTTGTAAATCTTTCCATTTTTCATAACCAGTGGGTGGTACTCTAAGGGGTTGACAGATTCTTATTGCTCTAAGGGCACTCTCAGCTAAAACTTTATAAAAACCTTGCCCAGGTAAATTCATTCGCGCATGATCCAATATTTCTGATCTTAAAACAGTCCCATCTTGCCTAAGCCTTAGTTTAATTCTTACCAATAAATTCTTTTGATAAGGTAAACCTAAAGGTAAACTCCAGCAACCAAAAATTTGGGCCTTTAAAGCATCCTCCTGACTTAAAGTTAATGCGTTAACAACTGAAGTCTTAATACTGCTTTGTGTTAGTTTTTTATTTTTCTTTAGAGTTTCTGCAGTTTCTTCTTTCGATTTATCAATAAGTGCGGCTATTTGATTGGGATCAAAAAGCTCTTTTTTTTCAAATTCAGAAGATTGTCTGATTTGTTCTTTAACTTCTTTAGGATTTTGTTTTTTTTTTACAATTTCTTTCTCCTCTTTATTTAAGTCCTCTGGCAAAGGAATTCTATCGGGTTTTTCTTTTTTCTTTTTTGACGGGGGCGCTTGTTGCGAAACTACTCTTTTTATTTCTTCCTTTTTTTTTATTTTTTCAAGAGTTTCGGCCGCCTTAGCCGCAAACGGAATATTGGTCTTGTCAGTAATTTGTATAAATTTAACAGACAAAATAGGGGGCAAATCGACTGGAGCTCTCATCATAAACGGTAAACTTAAAGCTGTTAAAACAATCATAACCGAATGAAAAACTAAAGACAAAAATATACTTCTAGTCATATTAATTTTTATATGGTTCAGATATTAAAGCAAGCTTTGAAAATCCAGCTCCTGAAAGCATGCCCATGATCTCAAGCACTCTTCCATAATTAATTGATCTATCTCCTCTTACATATATTCTTGTATCAGTTCTATTGTTTGATATTGCCAAAATTTTTGGTACTATTTTTTCAAACTCTACTTGATATTCTTGAATAAAAACCTCACCTTTAGAATTAATTGATAAGGTCAAAGGTTCTTGATCTTCGGACAAAGAGTCTGCTGAAGATTCTGGTAAATCCACCTGAACACCTACTGTTAATAAGGGAGCCGTAACCATAAAAATTACAAGCAAAACCAACATCACATCAACAAACGGTGTCACATTAATTTCGCTCATTGGTTCCTTGGATGAACGGTTTAATTGAAAGCTCATTAGTATATTTTAAATAATTGATATAAATCTTTTAGAAAAATTTTCTATTCGTCCGGTATAGTTTTTTGAATCACTATTAAATTTATTGTACGCAATTACAGCAGGTACAGCCGCAAGCAAACCTAAAGCTGTTGCAAAAAGTGCTTCTGCTATTCCTGGCGCCACTATTGCTAGACTGGTATTTCTTGAAATAGCAATTGATTGGAAAGAATTCATTATTCCCCAAACTGTTCCGAACAAACCAATAAAAGGAGCGGTTGAACCTACTGTGGCTAAAAAAGTAAAATGTTTTTCGATTAATTTAATTTCTTTATCAGCGGAAATTTCAATAACTCTGCTTACTCTAGTAGATTGAACAGAAGACGATTTGGATTTAGTTTTAATTAATTCATCCATTGCAGATTGAAATACATTTGCCATTGGATCATGATCTTTATTTGTAAGAGAATTATAAAAGCTTTCTGCCGATTTCGATTTCCAAAATTTTTCTTCAAAACTATTGGTACTTTTTTCTATTCTTTTGAAAAGTCTATATTTTTCAAAAATCAATGCCCAAGAATAAACTGATGCAGCAATTAAAATGACAATTACACTTTTGACAACAAAATCTGCTCTAAGAAAAAGTTGAATTAAAGAAAAATCTGTTGAACCACCTAATCCAACAACTTGTGTTGCTACTTCCTGTTCCATTAGAGCTAATGTGCATCTAAATGTGTCATGAATTTGGCACTAAAACTAAATTTTTATAGGAATTAAACTTGCGTATCGTTGAAATATCTAGCAATTAAAATTGCATCAGCTTTATTTGCATCTTTTTTTCTAGAAAGTTTACTTGATATTTCGGGATAAACTTGGATTACTTTTGTTCTACTTGCGTCTTTATTAGTTTTAATCAAATTAAAATGCTTTTTCCATTTAGTTGGTCTAACAAAATGTATTGGCAAACTTAGAGCCGAACAGATACCTTTAATTACACCAAAAGACTGACCAAAATTAAACATACTGGTTACTCCTTGCCCAGGCATTGCATTAACATGTTCAACAACAACCGCAATCTCTTTTTCGTCATCCAATCTTTCTTTGATAATATTAGTTACTTGAGCACCATTTACTTGTTTTTTATTTTTCTTTCCATCAATCATGGTGGGCATGTCAAAAACCTCGATAACTTTTTTGTTTTCTAAAACACTAATTGCACCACTTATTCCAGGATCTATTCCAAAAATTATCATGTTAAAATTTTCTCTTCAAAATTATTATCAATTGCTAAATTTGCATATACATGCTGAACATCATCATTATCTTCCAGTGTCTCCAAAAAATTTAATACAGACTTAGTTTTTTTTTTATCCAATGAAATTTTATTTATAGGTAGCCATTCAATACCAAATGAGACGAATTTTCTAATTTTCTTTTCTATTTCAAGTTTTACTTTATAAAAATTATCTTTTGCAGTAATCACTTCATGATGTTGACTATTTGATGAACAGTCTTCGGCTCCTCCATTAATTGCTAATTCTAAAATGTCATTATCTGAAATTTTTTTTTTATCAATTCTAATCACTCCCGCTTGTTTGAAATGATGTGAGGCCGTACCAGTTTCTCCTAAGTTTCCTCCAAATTTTTGAAATATTGTTCTTATATTAGAAACTGTTCTATTCTTGTTATCGGTTAAAACTTCAATAATAATTGCTACCTTCTCAGGTCCAAAACCTTCGTATACAAGACTATTATAATTTAAATTTTTATTTACCTCTGATTTCTTTATTGCTCTTTCAATATTGTCTTTAGGCATATTTGCGACTCTTGCAGCCTGTATTGCAGATTTTAATCTTGGATTTGTATCAGAATCTTTTGATCCTAATTTAACGGCCACAGTAATTTCTTTTGAAAATTTAGAAAAAATTTTCGAACGTTGCTTATCTGCTCGTCCTTTTCTATGTTTAATACCGGCCCAATGTGAGTGACCTGCCATAAATTATATTCTACTTTCTAAAGCTCCTCCAACAATAATAGGTTCAACTCTTTTAGCTAACCCCGTGTTGTCGTCAGCAACAACCATCAATCCTGAGATTGTAGCCTCTCCAAGTGCTGGATAATGTTTGATTGCAGACGGATCTTTAAAAAATTTTTTCAAAGAGTTATCTCTATTCATTCCAATTACAGAATTATAATCTCCGCACATTCCTATATCCGTTTGATATGCGGTTCCTTTTTCTAGTATTCTATGATCCGAAGTTGGAACATGAGTGTGAGTCCCAACTAATATTGTAACTTTGCCATCGAACAAGTATCCCATAGCCATCTTTTCACTAGTTATTTCCCCATGCATATCAACAACTATAAAATCTGCATCTTTTGTTAACTTTACTTTTTGAATAAATTTTTTTGCCGTTTCAAAAACATCTTCACATTTTTTCATGAAAATATTTCCCATTAGATTTATTACTGCAACTTTTTTATTATTTTTTGACTTAAAAATACCAGACCCTAAACCCGGAGACCCTTGAATTAAATTTTCTGGTCTTAATAATCTTTTTTCTGAAGTAATAAATTCCATTGTTTCTTTTTCATCCCAAATATGATTGCCGCTTGTGATCACATCGGTGCCGGCCTCAAAAAATTCTTCAGTATTTTTTTTAGTTATTCCAACTCCTGAATCTGCAGCATTTTCGCCATTAACAATTACAAAATCTAATTTTTTTTTTTTAATTAAGTTAGGAAGTTTTTTAATTAGAGCTTCTCTTCCTGATGGTCCCACAATATCACCTAGTATTAAAATATTCATAATCAGTTAATTTGAATTTATAATTCCCTTTTCTGTAAAAATATAATCTAATCTAAAATCATTATTATTTACTGGTATTTGTATACACTTTTGAAACGAATAAGCTATACCTAAAGAAATTGCATTTTTTTTTATTTTTCTAATTTTTCCTAAACTTCTATCATAATATCCTTTGCCATAACCAATGCGATTTAAATGATTATCAAAAGCTACGAGTGGAACCATAATTAAATCAGGAATAATTTTTTCTTTGAAATTTTTGGGCTCTAGCATACCAAACTTATTTACATAGAGTGGATCTTTGAAAGCCCATGATTTAAAAGACATTTGATTTGAAGATTTAATAACTGGTAATGTAATTCTAAAATTTTTTTTTGAAGCTTCTTCTAGAAATTTTAGAATATTTACTTCATAATTTGAAGGATAATAACCAGCAATAATTATTTTCTTTTTATGGAAATGTTTTCTTATTAAACTAAATATTAAATTAAAATTAAACTTTTTTGTTTTCGAATATTTTTTTTTTCTTTTCAAGAGAGATTTGTTTCTCAAATAAGTCTTGTCATATTTCATTTACTGAATATTTTTTTCTTGATCGCTTTCTGCGTTCTCAATAAACTTCTCTATTGATTTTGTTGTTTTGTCTAAAATTTCTTCATACGAATTTTTGCTTTCTTCTACCATTGTTTTAAACTCGTTTAATTCTACCTTTAGCTTCCCAATTTCTGTCTCTTTCTCATCTTTATAATTTATTGTTAGTGATCTAAGTTCTTTAAATTTTATTGATAATTTTTCAAAATCATCTTTTGTACTTTTAACCTTCTGAAATAAATCAAAATAATCATCAACCATTTGAATTGCTGTTATTAATAGAAGTTTGTTTTCACCTATATTTCCTAAATTTTTTTTCAATTCGCTATATTTTGAATCTAAATGATTTGCCAATTTTTTAAGATTTTCTTCTTGACCCTTATCACAAGATAGTAGGTAGTTTTTATTATTAAACTTTATGTTTACGTTTACCATTTGTCAATTTCATCTATTAGGATTTCAGTTTCCTGATTAAGCTCATCAATTTTTTGATTAAAATTATCTCGATTACCAAATTTATAACTCACTTCTTTGTCAATTTTTTCTAATTCAGATTTTAATTCTTGATGTCGTTTTGAAAGCCTTTTAAAGTTTTTATCTGATTCTTCTTTTTCCCTTAATAATTGATTTTTTTCTAAATTTAAAGAATTGATGTCATTATTCATTTTAAAAACTCTATTTGACATTGTGTTTAATTTTTTAAGAACACTTTCTAATTTTTTTTCTTTTTCCTGGTAATTTTTCATTTGATTTCCCTAAAAATCATATTATTGATTTGACACGTTCAAGTCTATATAGGTTTTATAGTGAGTCCTGACTTCAAAGATTTAACAAATGCAATAAGATTTCTTTCGATCGACGCCGTTCAGAAAGCAAATTCAGGACACCCGGGTTTGCCAATGGGTATGGCAGATGTAGCAACAGTATTATTTAAATACTACCTAAGGTTTAACCCAAAAAACCCGAGCTGGATTAATCGAGATCGTTTTGTGCTTTCGGCTGGTCATGGTTCAATGCTTCTGTATTCTTTGCTTTATCTAACTGGATATAAAAGTGTATCGATAAAGGACATTCAAAATTTTAGACAACTAAACTCAATTTGCTCAGGTCATCCTGAGTACAAAAAAGATTCTGGAATAGAAACTACTACAGGACCGCTTGGACAAGGTTTATCAAATGCAGTTGGTATGACAATCGCAGAAGAAATTATGAAAAAGAAATTTGGTTCTAATCTAATCAACCATAAAACTTATACTATTGCCAGTGACGGAGACCTTATGGAAGGAATAAGTCACGAAGTAATGAGTTTGGCTGGACACCTAAAATTAAAAAATCTTATCGTTTTATTTGACAACAATAAAGTATCTATTGATGGTTCTACAAAATTAACAGTATCTGATAATTACAAAAAAAGATTTGAAGGTTATGGCTGGTCCTTCCAAGAAGTAAACGGCCACAATGAAAAACAAATATCAAAAGCTATAAAAAAAAGTTTAAATTCAAAAAAACCAAACTTAATTTCTTGTAAAACTATTATTGGATATGGCTCTCCCAATAAGTCGGGCAAGGCCTCCTCGCATGGCGCAGCTCTTGGAGAAAAAGAAGTTGTTCTTGTTAGAAAAAAATTAAAGTGGAAATATGAACCTTTTAAAATTCCAAAAGAAATTCTAAGTGAATGGAGGAAAATTGGCGAAAGAGGAATTTTACAAGAAAAAAAATGGAGTTCTGTTTACAATAAAAAAAGTAAAAAAGTAAAAGATGAAATTTCAAGAATTACCAATGATAAATTACCCAAGAATTTTGATAATCTTATAGAAAAACAAAAGAAAAAATTTTTTGATTTAAAACCTCATATAGCAACAAGACAATCTTCCTCTTTTGTTTTAGAAGAAATTACAAAAACTTTAACAGAATTAGTTGGTGGATCAGCAGATTTAAGTGGTTCAAATAACACAAAAACAAAATATTCAACAATAATTAAACCTTCCAACTTTAATGGAAATTACATTCACTACGGAGTGAGAGAACATGGTATGGCAGGAATTATGAACGGTATGGCTCTTCACGGAGGTATAATTCCGTACGGAGGAACTTTTTTAATTTTCTTAGACTATTGTAAACCTTCACTAAGATTGTCAGCTCTTATGGGCTTGAAAGTTATTTATATATTTTCTCATGATTCTATTGGATTGGGTGAAGACGGTCCAACTCATCAACCGATTGAACATTTGGCCCATCTGAGAGCATTACCAAACCTGAATCTGTTTAGACCAGCAGACACAATTGAAACACTTGAATGTTGGGAAATTGCCTTAAAAAGTAGTACTAATCCCAGCGTGATAGCCTTATCAAGACAAAAACTTCCGTTTGTCACTGAAATGCTCACAAAAAAAAATATGAGCAGCCTAGGAGGCTACGAGCTTAAAAAAACTAACCCTAATCCTGAAGTTACATTAATAGCATCTGGTTCTGAGGTTCAAATTGCTATTGATGCATTAAATAAATTACAAAACATCAACATCAACTCAAAAGTAGTTTCTATGCCTTGCCAAGAATTATTTGATAAACAACCAAAAGAATACAAAGAAAAAGTTATTGAACATAACTCTATTAAAATTTCTATCGAAGCAGGTAGCATATTTGGCTGGGAAAAATATGTTGGCGCGGAGGGAGTGTCTTTAGGAATGAAATCTTTTGGAAAAACTGCACCACATAAAGAATTGTATGAACATTTTAATTTAACTAGCGATAATATTATTAAACTAATTAGGAAAATGCTGAAAAAATAGTAATGACCTTAAAAGTTGGAATAAATGGATTTGGTAGAATTGGAAGAATGACACTAAGATCAATTATTGAAAATAATAGAAAAGATCTTGAAGTCGTAGCAATCAATAATAGAAGTAATGCTGAAGTAAGTAGCTTTTTATTAAAACACGATACAATGCACGGAAAGTTGAAAACCAAAATAAGCCATACTGATAAAGCAATTGAAATTAACGGAAAAAAAATAGATATTTTGAACGAAACTGAAATTTCAAAAATAGATTGGAAAAAATATAAAGTAGATGTTGTTTTAGAGTGTACCGGAAAATTTAATACAAAAGAAAAATCAACTCAACATATTAAGTCGGGTGCAAAAAAAGTTATTGTTTCAGCTCCTTGTAAAGGTGCCATAAATATTGTTTTTGGTGTAAATGAAAAAATTTTAAAATCTAGTGATCAAGTAATTTCCGCAGCATCATGTACTACAAATTGTCTGGCGCCAGTAGCTCAGGTGTTAAATAAAAACTTTGGAATTGAAAGAGGTTTTATGATTACAATACACTCTTACACAACTGATCAAAGATTGCTGGATAACTCCCACAAAGACTTAAGAAGAGCGAGAAGCGCTCCCAATTCAATAATACCAACAACAACTGGTGCCACAAAATCATTGGGTGATATTATTCCAGACTTAAAGGATAAAATCGAAGGAATTTCAATCAGGGTGCCAACGTCTAACGTATCACTAATTGAATTTGCATTTTCTTCATCAAAAAATTTAACAGTTGAAGAAATAAATAATTCTTTTTTAAAAGATTCAAAATCAAAACTTAAAAATATTTTAGATACAAGTGATGAACCGCTTGTCTCTTCAGATTTTAATCATAACTCTCATTCTGCAATAGTTGATCTTTCGTTAACAAAAGTTATAGAAAATAAAATGGCAAAAGTATCTGCTTGGTATGATAATGAGTGGGGCTTCGCATCTAGAATGTGCGATTTGGCAAATTATTTTGGTAAGATTTAATATGTCATGGTCAAAATAAATCATTTAGACAATAATCTTAGTGTAGAAGGAAAAAGAGTTTTATTAAGAGTTGATTTCAATGTTCCTACAAATAATGGATCTATAACTGAGTCTTCTCGAATTGAAAAAGTGTTACCAACTATAAAATTTTTAATAAATAAGAAAGCAAAAATAATAATTATTTCGCATATAGGAAGACCTAAAGGTAAAATCGTTCCTAGATTAACTTTAAAACCAATAGCAAAAAAATTATCTAATTATCTTAATAAAAATGTAGTTTTTTTAAACGAGAGTATTGGATTGAAAGCAATTCAAAATTCAAAAAAAATTGCTAATGGAGAAATCTTGCTGCTGGAAAACCTGAGATTTAACAAAGAAGAAGAGCTAAATACAAAATCCTTTGCTAAAGAACTTTCTAAAATTGGAGATATTTACATTAATGAAGCCTTTTCGTGCTCTCATCGAAAGCATGCATCTATTTGTGAAATAACAAAACATATAGATTCGTTCGCCGGAAAACAGTTAATTGAGGAGATTAATACTATAAAAATGTTAATTGACGATGCAAAAAAACCTGTCTCTTGTATCGTTGGAGGATCAAAAATTTCTACTAAAATAGGTCTTTTGACCAATCTTATACAAAAAATGGAGACCATTGTCATTGTTGGAGCTATGGCAAATAACTTTATAAAACACAAAGGTTATAATATTGGAAAATCGATGTTTGAAGAAAATCAAGAAAACTTATTAGAAGATATTATAAAAAAATCTAAGAAAAATAACTGCAATCTCGTCTTACCTCAAGATGTAGTGGTGTCAAAAAATCATAGTTCAAAAGGTCAATTGAAAAACCTAGATAAGATTGACAATACAGATTTAATTTTAGACATCGGTGAAAAAACTATACAAAATATTTATAAAATAATAGACGAATCAAAAACAATTTTATGGAATGGTCCAGCAGGTTATTTCGAAGTAAAAGAATTCTCGGTAGGAAGTAATAAAATTGCACAGAAAATATCTGAAAATACTAAAAATAAATCTCTTATTTCTATTGCTGGTGGAGGAGATACGGTTGCAGCAATAAATACTTTTAAGTGTTCTAATGGATTTACATATACATCAACTGCGGGTGGAGCTTTTTTGGAAGTTCTTGAAGGAAAAGTTTTACCTGGTATAAAAGCTTTAGAAATTGATGAGTGAAATAGAAAACATTGCAAAACAGATATTAGCAAAAGGCAAAGGTATACTAGCTGCTGACGAAAGCACTGGAACTATGACAAAAAGATTAACCAGTGTAAATGTGTTATCAACGGTTGAAAATAGACTCAAATTTAGAGAAACTTTATTTTCCGCAGAGGGAATAAAAAATTTTATTGGAGGAGTAATACTTTATGATGAAACGATAAAACAAAAAACTTCTTCTGGCAAAACTATACCTGAATTAATTAAAAGCTTTGGATCAATTCCTGGAATAAAAGTAGATACTGGCACAAAAAAATTAGCTGACTCTCCAGAAGAAAAAGTTACGGAAGGATTAGATGGATTAAGAGAAAGACTAAGTGAATATTTTAAATTGGGAGCAAGATTTACAAAATGGAGAGCGGTATATAATATTTCTGAAAAACACCCTTCTGAATTAGCAATTAAATCTAATGCACAGGCATTAGCAAAATATGCAGCTTTAGTTCAAGAAGCAAAAATGGTTCCAATTGTTGAGCCTGAAGTATTAATGGATGGCGAACATGACATCAACAAGTGCTATGAAGTCTCCACTAGAGTTTTGAGAGAATGTTACAAAGAATTAAACGTACACAATGTAAATCTTAAAGGAACAATATTAAAACCTAATATGATTTTACCCGGAAACAAATCAAAAAATAAAAGCAACTGTTCAGAAATAGCAAAAATGACCCTTGAATGTTTAAAAGAAAACGTTCCTAGCGATGTTCCAGGAATAGCTTTTTTATCAGGCGGACAAACTGAAGTTGAAGCAACACAAAATTTAAATGAGATTAATAAAATTAATGATACAAGTTTTGTAATGAGTTTTTCATATGGAAGAGCTCTACAACAAAGCGCTCTAAAAAATTGGTCAAAAGATATTAAAGATACAACCAATACCCAAAAAATCTTTAATCATAGATCTAAAATGAATGGTCTTTCTACTTCTGCAAAATGGAGTTTGGATTTAGAAAATCAAATAACTGCTTAACAAAAATTGAAAAGATATATTTATCTAATATCGCCTCAAAGGATAAAAGGAGTTAAGTTTTATAAAGAGCTTCATCTAATACTAAAAACTAATAAAATTGAATACTTCCAATTGAGATTAAAAAAAATATCTAATTCAAATTTTTTAAAAATAAGTAAAAAAATTAAAAAAATAGTTGAAAAAAATAATGTTAAATTTTTAATTAATGATAAACCTTTTGTTGCAAAGAAAATTGGTGCTAATGGTTGTCATATTGGTCAGAAAGATATGGATTTTGTTAACACTAGAAAAATATTAGGAAAAAATAAAATCATTGGAGTGACATGTCATAATTCAAAAAAATTAGCCTTAAAAGCAAAAAAGCATGGTGCAAATTATATTGCCTTTGGGTCATTTTTTAAATCTTCTACAAAAAAATCTGCTTTTAGAGCCAACTTAAGAATATTGCGTTGGGCTAAAAAAAAAATTAATATGCCCATCGTTGCAATAGGTGGATTAAATAATTCCAATTATAAAAAAGTTTTATCTAATGGAGCTGACTTTATTGCTTGTTCTAGTTATGTTTGGAATAACAAAAAATTAGATCCTGTTTCAGCAATAAACAAATTTAAATAAACAATGAAAATACTAGGAAATGAAATTAAACCAGGAATGATAATTGAGCACAAAAATGATTTGTGGTCAGTTTTAAAAGCTCAACATGTTAAGCCTGGCAAAGGTGGCGCCTTTAATCAGGTCGAACTTAAAAGTGTAAAAAAAGGAACAAAATTAAATGAAAGATTCAGATCTAGTGACTCTGTTGAAAAATCAATTTTGGATGATAAAAAATTTAGTTTTCTCTATGAAGATGAAAGCAGCTGTCATTTTATGGATCAAACTAATTTTGAACAAATTCAAATTAACAAATCTTTATTGGGAGAAAAAAGTAAATTGCTAAAGGAAAATATGGAAGTGAATGTGCAATTTCATGACGAGCAAGCTTTATCGGTTGATTTACCATCTTCAGTAGAGTTAAAAATTGAAACCACGGATGCCGCGATTAAAGGCCAGACGGCTTCTTCATCTTACAAACCAGCAACTCTGGAAAATGGTATCAAAATTATGGTTCCTCCCTTTATCAATGCTGATGATAAAATAATTTTAGATACAAGAACTTTAGAGTATGTAAAAAAAATTAAATAAATGAAACTCAACTCGGCAAATATAAATGTCATGGTAAAAGCTTGTAGAAAAGCTTCAAAAACTGTGATTAGAGATTTTGGAGAAATAGAAAATCTTCAAGTTTCTCTTAAAGGTCCTGGTGATTTTGTAACTAATTGTGACAAAAAAGTAGAAAAAATTCTTATTGACGAATTGCTTAAAGCAAGACCAAGTTATTCCATTTTAAGTGAAGAAATTGGTGAAATAAATAATGATGATTCTTTTAAATGGATCATTGATCCGATAGATGGAACTTCAAATTTTCTTCATGGCGTACCTCATTTTGCAATATCGGTAGGGTTAGAACATAACAAAGAAATAATATGTGGAATTATTTATGACCCTATTAAAGATGAAATGTTTACTGCCGAAAAAGGTAACGGATCATATATGAACAATCAGAGAATGCGTGTTTCATCTAGATCAAAACTAGAAGATTGTATGATTTTTACAGGCGGACCTAAACGTGATGCCAAAAACAGAGAATTAGCTTTAAAAGAATATTATAAATTTTCAATAAAAGTACTTACTCCTATCAGAAAATTAGGAAGTGCTTCGCTCGATATGGCATATGTAGCCGCGGGGAGATGTGATGGTTTTTTGCAGAGAAATTTAAATTATTGGGATGTCGCGGCAGGTATTATTTTGGTCAAGGAAGCTGGAGGATTTGTTACAGATTTTAATGGAGAAAACGAATATATACAAAATAAAACTATACTAGCAACTAATGCAAAAATTAATGAAGAAATGATTGAGGTATTGAAATAGTTAATTTACTATTGTCAAATAATTTATTTTACTATAATAAACTATCCGTTATGAAAAAAGGTATACATCCAAATTATCACAATATTAAAGTGGTCATGACCGATGGCAGTAATTTTGAAACAAGGTCGACTTGGGGAAAAGAAGGAGATTCATTAAAACTTGACATCGATCCTAAATCGCACCCTGCTTGGATAGGCGGAACTCAAAAAGTTATGGATAAAGGTAGAGTAAGTAAATTCTTTAAAAAATTTAAAAACTTAAGATCAACGAAAAAAAAATAAATGTCCAACAAACCTTTTATGCCAAAAGCAACTGCTGTTTGGCTGGTAGAAAATACAAAAATAAGTTTTAAACAAATAGCCGATTTTTGTGATCTTCATGAGCTTGAAATTAAAGGTATAGCTGATGGAGATGTGGCTAAAGGGATAAAAGCTTATAACCCCATATTAGCTGGGCAATTAACAAGGGAAGAAATTGAAGAATGTTCTAAAGATATTAATAAATCTCTTGTTTTAAATAAAAAAATTTTGGACATAAAATCTGAAAAAAAAGTTAATAGATATGTTCCTTTGTCAAAAAGACAAGATAGACCCGAAGCAGTACTCTGGTTAACAAAAAATTATCCTCAATTGTCAGATGGACAAATAGTAAAACTCGTAGGCAGTACAAAAAACACTGTATCTTCTATAAGAAACAAAAAATATTGGAATTCGTCAAACCTGACCCCCAAGGATCCCGTCGTTTTCAATTTCTGCTCTGAAACTGATATAAAAAAAGCGGTAGATAAAACTGACAGAAAGATTGCAAGAAAAAAAAAGGAAACAGAAAAAGAAAATCAAAATATCGAAAATTAATAAAAATTAATTAAAATAATGAAATCTAAAAATTATAGCCTTGTTGGTATTATAATGGGAAGTAAATCTGATTGGAAAACAATGATCCATTGTAGTGATACGTTAAAAAAATTTGGTATAAAACATGATGTCAAAGTAATTTCTGCCCACAGAACACCGGCTAGACTTCATAAATTCTTAAAAGAGGCGGAGAGAAAAAAAACTGAAATTATAATAGCAGGAGCAGGAGGGGCAGCTCATTTAGCTGGTGTAGCAGCATCATTAACTACACTTCCCGTATTGGGTATACCAATTGAAAGTAAACTTAAGGGACTGGACAGCTTGCTATCAACTGTTCAAATGCCTAGCGGTATTCCTGTAGGGACTTTGGCCATTGGAAAAGCTGGAGCAATAAATGCAGCCTTGTTGGCTATTTCTGTTTTATCAGTAAGATATAAAAAAATTCAAAATAAACTTAAGAAATATAGAAGTGGTTTTGAAAAAAAAGTATCAAAAAGACCCTTTTAAAGAAGGTAGACAATCTTTTTTTTTAATGTTAGTTAGTGCCTCTTGTAAATAGGAGGTAGTTATTAAAATAGAAGTTAAAGATAACAATGTTGATCAAGCTCTAAGAACTTTAAAAAGAAAGCTTCAAAGAGAAGGTTTTTTTAAAATCTTAAAAATTAGAAGTAATTACGAAAAACCATCCGAAAGAAAAAAGAGAGAAAGATCAGAAAACATTAAAAGAGTAAAAAAAATTCAAAGAATGAGAAAAAATTTTTAATTTTATTTGTAAATAAAAAACTTAAACATAATATTGTATAAAATTTAGAAAATATAAGTTTATCGCGGGGTGGAGCAGTCTGGTAGCTCGTCAGGCTCATAACCTGAAGGTCGCTGGTTCAAATCCAGCCCCCGCAACCAATCATACCAACACTTTTTTAATTTAAGCTACGTTAAGAAAACTTTCCTGACACACGTATGACACAATCAGAAAGGATTTTGCCTCCAGTTTCAGGGTGCTTGGTTACTT
>Ga0209445_1000358_pt1 | contig 25871 bp, 17 predicted proteins | sample MarorgKNORR_S2LV_4_FD_188223 | JGI IMG/M metagenome (GOLD analysis project Ga0209445, IMG submission 188223) | Marine microbial communities from the Southern Atlantic Ocean, analyzing organic carbon cycling - NADW_A/KNORR_S2/LV (SPAdes) (version 2) | ecosystem: Environmental > Aquatic > Marine >... | reverse complement strand
ATGTGGATGTTTCCGGTAGCCATCGCCTGTGGTAATACTTTTATTTTAAAACCCTCCGAGAAAGACCCGTCTCCGGCTCTATTGATCGCTGAGTTATTTAAACTAGCCGGATTGCCAGATGGTGTATTTAATGTGATTAATGGCGACAAAATAGCAGTTGATGCCCTGTTATCACATGAGGATGTGCAGGCTATAAGTTTTGTCGGTTCAACTCCAATAGCGCAATACATTTATGCTACCGCTAGCGAGCACGGAAAACGGGTGCAGGCTTTGGGGGGTGCGAAAAATCATTTGATGATTATGCCGGATGCTGATTTAGATCAGGCTGTCGATGCTTTAATGGGCGCGGCATATGGATCGGCAGGTGAACGATGCATGGCAATATCAGTCGCCGTATGTGTAGGGGACAATGTCGCGGATCAATTGATCGGAAAGTTAACGCCAAGGGTACAAAGCCTCAAGATAATGCCAGGGACAGAAGATAAGGCAGAAATGGGTCCGCTAGTTACTAATCAGCATCTTGCAAAAGTGAGAAGCTATGTTGGTCAAGGCGTTGAAGAAGGAGCATCTCTAATCGTTGATGGTCGCGATCACGTTGTTGATGGTCATGAAGATGGCTTTTTCCTTGGAGGCTGTCTCTTTGATAATGTCACTAAAGACATGAGCATCTATAAAGATGAAATCTTCGGCCCTGTATTAAGTGTGGTCCGAGTACAGGATTTTAATGCTGGCTGCGAGCTAATCAATAATCACGAATATGGCAATGGCACGACTATTTTTACTCGCGATGGCGATTCTGCCCGCCAATTTACCCATAGCATCCAAGCCGGAATGGTAGGTGTTAATGTGCCTATCCCTGTGCCGATGGCTTTTCACAGTTTTGGTGGATGGAAACGCTCATTATTCGGGCCGTTACATGTACACGGCCCGGATGGAGTGCGATTTTACACACGCATGAAGACTATGACTTCGAGATGGCCAACAGGCATCCGCACGGGAAGTGAATTTTCTATTACGACCATGAAATAAATCCAAAAACGTTTTCACTAAATAACAGCGATGTCGATGAGCTCCAAATACGATCCCGTCAATAGGAGCGTTATACCCGTCTTCCTCCGATATGCCATACCTTCAGTAATCGGCATGCTCGCTATGTCATCAGCGTTTGTGATAGATGGCATTTTTGTTGGGAACTACATAGGCACATCAGCCCTGGCTGCAATCAACTTGGCTTTGCCAGTGTGGTCTGGTTTGTTCGCGATAATAACAATGCTGGCAGTTGGTAGCTGTGTTATGAGCGGCAAATATTTGGGTGAAGGAGACTACGCATCGGCAAATGATATTTTTTCCAAATCGCTGGCTTGCGCACTTTTTTTCGCCTTAGTTACAGCCGCGCTCGGCCTTTTCTTTCTTGATCCATTGATTGCTGTCCTTGGAACCACAGCAGAATTAACGGATCTCGTTAATACTTACCTGACAATCATATTGGGTTTTTCTCCAGTTTTCTTGCTGGGTTTCACACTATTCTATTTTGTTAGAGTAGATAACAATCCCTTACTTGCATCTAGTTCATTAATAGCCAGTGCTGTATTGAATGTAATTTTGGACTGGATCTTTATTGTTGAACTTGACATGGGGATAGAAGGCGCAGCTTATGGCACAGCCATCGGTCACGGGTCCCCTTTGCTTACCCTACTACCACATTTTTTTAGGAAAACCCGACACCTTAAATTAGTACCACTAACAGGGAGCTGGAGTGCCATCCCTCATGCAATGGCCAATGGATTTTCCGAATTTGTAAATGAGTTCTCAGCAGGCCTTACTACGCTCTTGCTAAACTGGATTATGATTACTCGCCTCGGAGTGAGCGGTGTGGCAGCTTTCACTATAGTTAATTATCTTTTTTTCATAGGTTTGATGACTTTCGCCGGCATAGGTGAATCACTACAACCACTTATCAGCAAAAACTATGGAGCACGACAACCGGAAAAGATGACTCAGTTTGTCATTGTTGCTTTATTCTCTATTTCATTGATCGCCGTTGTCATTTGCGGGCTGTTAATCACAATTCCAGATTTGTTGATTGGGTTCTTCCTGCAAGAAAATGAGACTTCTACAATTGATATAGCCACTCGTTTCATTTTCTTTTTCTGGCCAGCGTTCATTTTTAGCGGTTTGAACATTACCTTATCAGAGTATTTTACAGCATGTCATAAACCTCTTCATTCTGCCTCCATTGCAGTATCCAGAAGTTTATTTCTGCCACTTATTTTCCTATTTACATTGCCCATTTGGTTAGATGAGATAGGCATTTACATTTCAATACCTCTCGCTGAACTTTTTGCATTCCTTTTAGCCTTAGCTCTTATTACGAAAAACAAACCCAAAAAACTTGTTGAAGCACTACCTCACAATTAGTGGAAACAATACCATGCGAAAGTACACAAAATTTTACGTAAACGGTAATTGGATTGACCCTGTAACTCCAAATAGTTTCGATGTTACGAATCCTGCAGATGAAACCATTGCTGGTGTCATTTCACTAGGATCAAAGTCCGACGTAGATAAAGCAGTTGTAGCTGCGCGCAGCGCCTTTACTCCATTTTCACGATTTTCCCGGCAAGAGCGCTTAGAGTTATTAGAAAGCATACTGATCACTTATAACAAATACTACGATGAAATTGCTCTAGCCATCAGTGATGAAATGGGCGCGCCTCTGTCATTCTCAATTGAAGATCAAGCAAGTTGTGGAACTGGGCACTTACAGGCAGCCATTAATGCTTTAAAGAATTTTCAGTTTGAAGAAAATAACGGCAACACACGTATCTACAAAGAACCCATCGGTGTTTGCGCATTCATCACCCCCTGGAACTGGCCCATCAACCAAATCACCTGTAAGGTAGCACCCGCTATCGCCACTGGCTGCACGATGCTGCTTAAGCCCAGCGAAATAGCTCCTTTTTCGGCCCACCTTTTTAGTCAAGTTATGGATGAAGCGGGAGTGCCAAGTGGCGTTTTTAACATGATCAATGGCGATGGCCCTACCGTAGGAACAGCAATGGCCGAACACCCGGATGTAGATATGGTTTCATTTACTGGCTCTACTCGCGCTGGCATCTTGGTTGCAAAGGCAGCTGCCAATACAGTGAAACGGGTCGCCCAGGAACTGGGTGGAAAATCAGCTAATATAATCCTCGACGACGCGGACTTGGAGAAAGCCGTGAGTAATGGAGTTATAGATTGCTTCTCAAACAGCGGTCAATCCTGCAATGCTCCCACTAGAATGTTAGTACCGAAAATCAACCACGATCTAGCAGTAGCCATCGCTGTGAATACCGCCGATACCATTGTGGTGGGTGACCCTAAGGCAGATGACACAGTTATAGGTCCGGTAGTAAGTAAACTGCATTTTAATAAGATCCAAAAGCTTATCCAGCAGGGAATTGAAGAGGGAGTCGAACTGGCATGTGGCGGCACTGGCAAACCAGAACATCTTGAAAGAGGCTACTATATTAAGCCAACTATATTCGTAAACGTGGACAATGCTTCTACAATTGCTCAACAGGAAATTTTCGGCCCCGTGCTTGCAATTATTCCCTACCAAGATGACAACGAAGCTATCCAAATAGCCAACGATACTCCCTATGGTTTGTGCGGTTACGTCTCAGGAAGTCAGCCAAGGGCACTGGATATTGCTTCTAAGCTACGTACAGGCATGGTACATATCAATGGTGCCGAAGGTAGCTTCGATGCACCTTTTGGCGGATATAAACAATCAGGGAATGGCCGCGAGTTCGGTGAATACGGTTTTAAGGATTTCCTGGAAATAAAGGCCGTAATGGGGATTCCGAACTAGGCAGCAAGGAAATTGTAATACTACTGAACATCTTTACCCTTTTGATTTCAAAATCAAAAAGGCACCTAGCGTAATAGTGAAAATGGGGAAAAACGGGACAAACGGAAAATACGGCACATACATTTCAATATATTCCATTATTTCAATACCAGCAAAAAGTTCGTAGGCCTGTCCGCTCCAGACTGACCCGAAGCCACTGCCAATTAAGCCGGTTAATACCACCACTATACCAGATACCAGATACAGCAAATGTCTTGTGCCACCGGCGTTTGACTGTATTGTTTTATCTTTCACGATTCTGCTTCTAGTCACTCGTTTACAAAACAATTTTCATTGAATCTCTGATCAAGTCCGCGGCCAAAATAGTTTATAGCTTTCCCTTTACCACTTCTAACTAGGCTGGGCTTTTCTCCCCTGTTTGTTGCCAGCGTTTCTTACTCCATGCACACAATCGCAAACCCCAGACAAGGAACCCGGCCCAATAATATAAATAATCGACAGAATTCGGGTATTGATAATAGAAGATATTGAACCAATATACGCTCCAAGCGTAGGCCCATAGATAGTAAATCCCGCACTTGTGAAGGAATTTCCATTGTTTAGAATTCAAGAGTCTGCGGCCAAACTTGAATGAAGTTAGTACCATCGCAATCAGGAATACATAACCCAATGTCCCCTCAATAGCATCACTGAGCACATAAACTTCTTCCATATAATATTGCGTATATATTCCCACCATCCACAAAATAAACAAAAGTTGCCAAGCCATAGCAAGAGCGAAACAAAGCCCAATTATTTTTCGATTTCGCAATAGCCAACGACTGAACGTTGAGGGAAATACAAGATGTAAAGAGGAGGCAGCAAAGGCCAGATACAACCACGGTACTGAAAAGCGCACGGTAAGCTGAATCATCGAAGAGACAGCTTCACCACTGGACAAGTCAACACTTCCCATTGTTAACACAAACACTAAGGATATTGGGGTCGTGATAACCCAGAACAGATTCCAACCATTGATTATATTACTTTGTAGTAAACCGTTTAGGTTGGCAGCCATAATATTAAGCACTGTATCCAAACGATTTAGAAGGGCGACTGTTAATGAGTAATTTTCTCTTACAATTTATCTTTAAGGGCATAGTAGAGCATACCCAATCCCACCATTTGCCTACGGAATATGTGTTGCCCTGGAATTGTAAATGGTTTGATGTTTGCAAATATATCGAATCGGTCAAAGGTTCCAGCTACTGCGTCTGCTATTATTTGTCCGGCGAGATGCGTGACATTCACTCCGTGCCCGGAATAACCCTGGGAATAAAAAATATTATTATCAATCCTTCCTATTTGGGGCACCCTATTTATAGGCACTCCAATTGTACCGCCCCAGCTAAAATCAATTCTAGCCCCGGCCAGTTGTGGATAGATTTTTAGCATTCTTGGCATCAAATGGCGCCTGATAACGTCAGGATCTCTGCCGAAATAGTTACATCGGCCCCCGAACAGCAGGCGCTTATCTGCGCTAAGACGAAAATACTCTAAGATATAATTTGGATCACAAACTGCGAGATCCTGTGGGTTGATTTCACAGACAATATCCTCACTTAAAGGCTCAGTAGCTAGAATAAAACTATTTACAGGAAACATAATCCCACGCAGTTTGGGCTCCAAAAAGTGATAAGCATTGCCCGCTAAGATTACAAAATCGGCAGTTATAGAGCCTTGTTCAGTGACGACCATAGGTTTGGATTGCTTTTCAATACGCAGCACAGGCGACTGTTCATAAATAGTCGCACCGAGATTAACCGCCGCTTTCGCCTCACCAATGCACAAATTGAGTGGGTGAAGATGGCCATTCCCCATGTTTAACAAACCACCAATATAAGCATTGGTGCCAATGGTATCCCGAATTTCTTGTTTCGATAATAGTTTGATCTCAAAGGGAAAATTGTACCTCTTCAGCTTCGTAAATTCCGCTTCCAACCCTTGAACATGACGGGGCTTGATTGCCACATCTAGATATCCTGACTTTAAATCACATTGAATTCCGTAAGTTTTGACCCGTTCCCTGATGATCTGATGACCTTTCCAGCGCATATCCCAAACTATAGATTCACCATTCGCCCCTAGAGATTTGCTAATACGATTTTCACCTGAAATTCCACCGATCATTTGACCTCCATTTCGACCTGAAGCTCCCCATGCAACCTTATTGGCCTCGATTACATGAACTTTAAAGCCACGCTCTGCTAGGTGAAGAGCTGCTGACAGACCAGTAAATCCAGCTCCAATGACACAAACGTCAGAAGATTTTGCGCCTTGCAGCGGCGAATACTCAGGGATTTCATTCGCACTTGCTGCGTAATATGAGCCGGTATGGGGTTGTGAGCTAATCATTCTTGCTACCTATGCCAGCACATTTTGGGCACACAGGCATATTTGAGAAACTCGCGCCAATAAGGGAACACCAATACATAATGGTAAGGTGGACTTTGTTACAAGTACCAAAAAATTCTGCCAAAAATGTCATCGAAAAACTTCTCGTCCTATCGGCTGCAATTTCCAATATAAATAGAACAATCGAAAAGGCAATATGACAACCCTATCGTTTCTCGCTCACAGAAGCGAAGTTAATATTTAAGAAATAAATGGTTGATAGCTTTCTGTAGGAAAGCAGAACATCATCCCTGAACGCTTTCTGAAATATTGACTCTACGAAATTGATTTGGTGTTTGGCCGGTATTTTTCTTAAAAGCAGCATAAAAAGCTGAGTTGGAATTAAATCCCACAGCAAAAGAAACATCGAGTATGGCTTTGAGCGTAATACAACCCTTACATAACAAAATTTTCGCTTCTTCGATTCTATAGGCATTAAGGAAATCGAAAAAACTCATTCCAAATCCGGAGTTTAAAACTTGGGAAAGATGATTTACTGAGCAATTCAGTAATTCTGCGAGCCTCGGCATCGTTAGGCCTGGCTCAAGATACACTTTATCTGTGACCATCAATTCGGTTAACTGTTTTGTGTATCTCTCCATTTGAATCGAATTCAGTCCCGACTTCGCATACTTTAAACCCGATTTACGGTTAGTGGCTACGGTGGCCAATTTGGCAGTATTAGCGGGATCATAATAGTCCAAAATTTTAACAACACCATCGTCCTTGATGGTCATAAATTCAGCTCCAAACCAAGTACTCTTTGACGCGGATTCGATCGGTGACGATTTATATTGAAAAGCAATCGAATTCTTACTAGCCAAGATCTCACCTAACAACTGGTAGCGATGATGCTCTCGGGCAAAAAAATCGACTAGATTCGTAACCAAGTCTTCTTTGGATAGCTGTTCATCTTGGGGAACATCAATATAAGTGCCGTTTATAGCGAGATGTTCAGCTACACCTCTGGCATCACTATGATTCCATGCATCAAAATAGCTTCGAACAAATTCTACAGTTTGCATTCTCAGAGGCTCCCATCAAGGAAGAGTGGAGAGTTTATTATTAATGCGCTAAGACCGAGAATATATCAGGAAAAAGCGCGCAACACATTTAATTCGCCCCAAAACTCAATTAATTGGAAGTACTAGATTCCCTGAACCACTCTTAAATTTTAATTGATAAATTTCAATTTTTTCAACAATTTATACTGTTAGCGAGTAAATGCCACACGCAAATTTCGTTAATTGCTTTTAGCCTTTGCCAATCGAATCAGCCATGGGGCTGGTTCAAAATGTATCACGGTAACTTCATCTCCGGGCTTTATAGTGCCCGACACTTCGACGACACCAACCAACCCCCGGGAAAATTTTGCTGCTTTGGAGAAATCTGTAGGGCCAATTGAGGCCCCAGACTTATCAGCATATAGGGAAGCCAGTTCTTGACTCATTTCAGTACAAGGTGGATTGTACTCTTCTACCATCAATTCTGCGCCAGAAGGAAATTTCAACATTGTCCCCTTTGGGAGCTCGGAAAGATTGGGTATACCTTTGAGGCAAAGATTTGCTCCCAATATAGCTGCCGTTAAAGGCTCTTTAAGATTCATTTCTTGGCTGATAAGCGCTAGCTCCTCAACAGAAACTGCGGACCACTGTCGCTCATTCCTTCTTATTGTTCCTTTAAGTTGCTTGTCTCTCTCCCAAGCCTCCCTCTCGATACCTCGGTGGCGATCACCAACAAGCCCATCCAGCTCAGCTTGTAAACAATCACAGGAATTTTTGCTAAATTCACTGTCAGGTGCTCCTATACAGACGGAGTCAACTCTTCCTACCGTTGTCTTCATTTTTATCCCTTCAAACATACATGCAAGATTCTTAAACGCCAGGCCCTCATTTTGATCTGTCGCCAACCCGGGCCCCCGGTGAACGATAATTATTAGTAGGCCAACGGCGGAGTTGCGCGTGCTCGTGGAGGAGCCCAAAAAGATTTACTTTTTATAGCGCATCTAGAAACTTTACTGTTAGGACGAAGCTCTCTGTTGTAATAAATTTCTGCCCATATTTCCCCCTGCAAATACTCCGTTTGAACCATAGCAAGTGCTATATTAGCTTTAACCACTGGCGACCACATTGCAGAAGTCACGTATCCGATTTCATGCTTACAACTCTCGCTACTGTATAAATGAGACTCCTCGGCGGGTTTATTCCCTTCAATGTCCAACCTAACCAAAGTGTACTCTGAGCCCTCGTCTTGTTCCTGCAATAGAGCTGCCCGCCCGTTGAAGTGAGGTTTCCTAAAATCAACCAGCCATCCGAGATTCAGCTCAAATGGCGTCTGATCATGCTGAAAATGAATGGTTTTAAGTGCTTCATTAAACTCCATACCTGGCATTATGAATCCTGCTTCCAGTCGCGCCATATCCGTCGCAGTTTCACCATAGGGCTGAATGCCATAGTCACTGCCAACCTCGTAGAGTGCATCCCAAAGATCTAACGCTAAATTTGGTTCAATCCACAACTCATAACCTAAATCGCCCGTAAAACCTGTGCGGGAAACCATGAGCGTGTTATTTGCATTGCCCTGAAAACGAAAGTGCCTTATATCGAAAGGTTTAAGGTTTTCAATTCCTTTTAACCCCATTTTTTTTAACACTTCGCAACTACTTGGTCCTTGGAATGACAATGCAGCAACCTCATCAGACACGTCAAGAATCGCTACATCTCTGAAACCAAACGCACTCTTGCGCAACCAGGCGAGACTGGGACTACCACAAGTCAACATGAATTTTTCCGGACCTAATTTAAAAATGGTTCCGTCATCAATCATTCGGCCCTCGTCTGTACACCAACACAAATAGGTCACACGATTTTCTTTCATATTGCTAATGTCACGAGTCACCATGCGATTCAACATGGTCTCCGCGTTCTTACCGCTTATGATATATTTTTGCATAGGGCAAATGTCATACGTAGCACAGCTATTACGGACACAGAAATATTCATACTCAGCATCATAATAATAGTCAGCAAACTTATAGCCATTCCAACTTGACCAAGCATTACGAAGATTCAGCGCCGCTTGTCGTGGATGGAAATGAGACTCTTTTAACCGCTCACCGGCGAAAGGATCTGTTGTCAAGTCAGTAGTATCGCTCATAGCTTTATGGTCTAGCTTATTCGTCATCAAAATCGTCTGCGGGAACCGTATTGGGTCGTCTTAAATCAATCAATATTTCGCGCGCTGCGTTGGCACCACACGCGGAAGACACGCCTCCACCAGGATGGGTAGATGATCCACACATGTACATGTTCCTAACCGGCATACGATACTGCGCATATCCTGGGAAGGGCCTATTAAACAGCAATTGATCTATAGTGAGTTCACCTTGAAAAATATTGCCTTCGGTTAAACCAACTTCTGCCTCAATTTCAAAAGGCGTTCGAATTTCCATATGAACGATCAATTCTTTGAAACCTGGACTATAGCGTTCAATTTTATCGACAACCGTCTCTCCAAACTGATCTCGTTTCTCTGGAGTCCAGGGTCCGTCGGCTAATTCTGAAGGGCAGTACTGCACAAAGTTTGACATCCAATGTTTACCCGGTGGTGCTACTGTGGGATCCCAAGCAGAAGGAATTACCGACTCAATGAAAGGATTGTCAGACCAGCGACCATGCTTCCAACAATCGTATGCGCGCTCCATCGTTTCTAATGAACCGACAAATCCCTGACCGCCTCGATTCACATAGCGATTATCTGGAACCCCATTGAATTTGGGCAAACTTGATAAAGCAATATTTACCTTCCCGGAGGAGCCTCGAATCTTGAAGTTTTTGGCTCTGTCGTATATTCCTGGAGGCAGATCATTTTTATCCATGCACTTCGTAAATGTGCGTTTTGCATCAAGATTGGATACAACGATATTCGCGTGCAGTTCATCGCCACCTTCCAGAGCAACGCCCACGGCTTTCTTATTCTTTACCAGTATCTGGTCGACGACAGCGTTCGTGCGAATTTCGCCTCCGTGTTCCTGTAAAGCGCCCGCGAGTGATTGCGAAATCGCTCCCATGCCCCCCCGCGCTAATCCCCAGGCACCTATATTTCCATCCACGTCACCCATAACATGATGCAAAAGTATGTATGCTGAACCGGGCGAATAGACGCCGAGAGCAGTACCTATAATCCCCGGACTAGCCATCGCGGCTTTTATTAAATCATGCTCAAAGTAGTCCTCGAGAAAATCGGCTGCACTCATGGTGAAAAACCGGATATATTCGTACAGTTCTTTCTCCCCTAATCCCCAGAATTCTCTCGCCAACCAAAGTAATTCCCTAATATCTCGCAGTCGAAATGAAGTAGGATCGGGAGGCGTTCTCAAAAGAGTCTTACGTATTAACTTAGCATAGCGCGCCAGATCGGTATGGAAGCGAAACATTGCGTCAGCATCATGAGGGGAAATACGCCGTAGCTGATTGTATTCAGCTTCCTCGGAATTATAACTAACAATGGTTTCTCCATTGTCGCCAAAATTAACCGTGCCTAAATAAGGTACCAATACAAGCCCATGACGAGTCAGATTGAGGTCACGGTGAATAGCCTGTCGCATCAGGCTGCAAACGTAAGAGCAGCTAGAATAGAACCATCCTTCTTGCATTTCCCGCGTTACTGAGGCTCCGCCTATGTAGTCATTCTTCTCGACCACCAACACATCGAGCCCAGCTTTAGCAAGATATGCACCAGTGGTTAATCCGTTATGGCCTGCTCCTACAATAAGAGCATCGTACTTCTGCCTCATTTCAACATCTCGTGGGCAGCATTGTGACCTGAAGCACCCACCAGGCCGCCACCGGGATGACAGCCTGCCCCACTAACATAAAGCCCAGGAATAGGAGTAGCGTATTGCGCTGCTTCATATGTGGGTCGCATCATAAACATCTGATCAAGCGAAAATTCAGTATGATGCCAGTGTCCACCTGTCACACTATGTCTCTGTTCCAGATCCAGAGGCGTGAGAACCTCACTGTACAATATGCGTTCCTTGATATCTGGTGCATAAATGGAAAGGGTATCTATTACTTTTTCTTGCAGGACGGCCCGAGTTTGGTCTGTCCAGCTGCTTTTTAATTCATAAGGGACATACATGACATGGGCCGAAAGCACATGTTGCCCAACAGGTGCCAACGATTCATTATGCAAACTCGGAATCACAACTTCCATTACAGGTTGTTTAGAACACTCTCCATATTTAGCATCATCGAAAGCGAACTCGATTGCATCCAGATCTGGGGCAATAATCAAGCGGCCATCTGGCTTATCCAGACCCGTAAATTTAGGCACGCCATTGAGGGCCAAATGGAGCTTCGCGACATAACCTTCACTGCGCAATCGCCTAATTCTATTGGTAAATTCAATTTCCAGATTCTCGACACCTACTAATTCCAAGAATGTGCGTTTGGGATCAGTCGTTGATACCACCCGATTGGCAGTGATGGCCTCACCGCTTGCTAATTTAACACCATTGGTTTTGAGACCGGTCTCGTCTGCTTGAATGAGAATCTGGGAAACTCTGGCTCCCGTTCTAATTTCTGTCCCTGCTCTTTCTGTCACTTCTTTCAGTGCAATAAACAAACTTTCTATACCTTCCGCTGGAATTATATGAGCTCCTCCATGCTCACCAGTCATTCTGTAAAGCAGCGATAGAACCGTCGCATTGGGTGAACGTGGTGCCATCTTTGATCCTATTAAGCCATCCCAACTCAACACTGCTTTTAACAAATCACTATTAAAATTTTCGTCCATAAGATCTCGCGCTGGCAATGTCGCTATCCGCATAAATTCGCCCATATCTTCCTTTCCAAGCAAGCGTAACTTTAGGCCCAGCTGTCCGAAAGTCATAACGCTCGGTAAGCTGTTATCACCTATTCTAGGCATAGTCTTGTGCCAGAAAGGATGGAGCAAGTTGGTGAATTTCTGCATCACTTGGCGATACTCTTTATAGCTCTCTACATCCTCGACACCAACTCCTTCAAGTTCTAGGCCGTTTAACGTGACATGCTCACCTGATGCATTCAGACCAACTGTAGTCATAGGTGCAGCGCCATTGGTAAAACCATAAGCAGATAAATTAAGATCTTTCGCCACTTTAGTGGAGAAATTGCTGATAGAGTGGGCAACAGAAGCCTTGAAGCCGGGATAGAACTCTCGCGTCTCTGCAAGCCCGCCGAGATTATCTGACGCCTCAAGCACTAATACATGATGGCCCTTTTTCGCTAGATACGCGCTACAGATAAGCCCGTTATGGCCACCACCGATGATGATTGTGTCGTAATGATGCAAATGAAACTCTTGTGATTTCAGTGGATTAGTACGGATGATAGTTTATTTAAAGGCATACAAGCAGAACTTCCGCCCCTATACGCTTAGACAAGCAGCTTTCGATTAGTTTAGCGAAACTAGAAGCTTCTATAGCTTATTTTTAGGCAACTAAATTAGCTACAAGGTTTATACCTAAGAGCTATTTATCAATTCGAGACTGCCAGCCAGGGTCTTATGTCTCCCTGGCTGCTAATTTTTCCGTTTGATCATCTCCAATAATTTCCTGACGCCATTCAGCAATATTCATCTCTATCAGAACAAATCCAGCAATCCAGACAAATTCATCCCACGCAAACATAAGGTGGCCTCGATAAAGCCAATACGCAATTGCTCCCCAAAGCAAGGTATAGAGTAAAATCTTCGCTGCATTTAGACCGCTAATCGCAGGCCCCTCACTAATATCCCGGTCTTGCAACCGGACCATTATTTCAATGGTCAATAATATAAGGAGCCAGGATATCGCCTCCAGAAGGTCCACCCAGGCAAGTTGACGCTCTATGATTAACCCAGCACTATCCGTGACAATAATAAAGGTCGGAGGATCGATATAGAAAAATTGAGACCCATTTGAGAGATTTTCACAGTTGCTTGTATCGAGCAGTGTATATACTAAATTTGTAGCGAACGAAACATCTGTCCCTGCCAGCTGACAAAGATCAGAAACGCTTTCTATCGGTGTCACTCCACTTAGCTGATAAACAGAGATGCCCCAAGCATATAAGGTATGAGCTAAAAAACCGTAGCAAATAAATCGAGCGCCGTGCATGAATATCACTTTCTTGCGGGTTAGTGCTTCGTCTGATAAGACGTGAGTTTCGAGCTCCAATAGAATAATAAGAATTATCCAGGCACTTTCATCGATAGTTGTAGCGAAGGCACGCGTCCACTCTATCAACGGCCCACCATTGCGCATCGTGTGAGCTGCAATCACCAAATCATTTCTGACATACAAAGCAAAATTGAGCAATAACAACGAATACACAACTAGCTTGATTAGTTGAAGCCAATCTGTTGAGGAATCTTCGAAAGCTTTGGTTATAGTTTTCATTATTAATAGCTATATATCGGTGTTAAGTTTATATCGATATTGAACTTTAGAACCTCTCTGGCGGTGTTGCGGATCGCCGAGGATGGGACCAGAAAGGATCCTTAGAAATCGTGCATCTCGCCCATGTCACTTGCCACTCCAATTCTTTTTGGTAGTAAATCTCCGCCCAAATTTCAGCTGGGGGCTTGCCTTTGTGATACTCAATGTCCGCCAATGTTAGATTGGCCTTGAGAATTGGTGACCAGATCTGACTCTTGATGGTACCTACACGTCGCCCCTTTCGCTTGTCGTATAAGAAAGAGTCAACTGGTGGCTTATTACCTTCTACCATGAGTTTCACCAGACGTCGTTTGATTGGACGATCTTTTTCTTCCTGTAAGGCTTTCTTGCCAGTAAAGTGAGGTTTGTCAAAATTGACGGCCCATCCTAATCCTATTTCAAACGGTGATCTGTCGTGGCCTGCTCTAATAGTGGTTTCAGCTGTATTAAAATCATCTCCTGGCATAATAAATCCAGCCTCAATCCGCACCATTTCCAACGCCGCCAACCCTATTGCACGTACGTCATAGAGACCGGTCTCCTTAACACTGAAAATAGCATCCCATAGCATCAAGCTATTAACTGGTTCAGTCCAAAGTTCATACCCAAGATCTCCGGTGTAACCAGTGCGGGAAACCATCACTTTAAAACCATTGAGTTCAGTATGTAAAATTCCAAACAGTTTAAGCTTATCGAGGCCCTTGATACCTGCTGCGCTAAGAACCGAATAAGAAGTTGGCCCCTGTACAGCGAGAGCCGCGACATCGTGAGTTTCTTCTGTAATCGTCACATCCATACCTAAACTCGACATAAGCAACCAATCCAATTGGTGATGCTGCGAGCACAAACGGTATTCGCCCTGTCGCAAGTGGAATATAGTTCCGTCGTCTAAAGCCTTTCCTTCATCATTGCACCAAGCGACATAGGTGACTCTCAGTGGTTTGAGATTTGAGACATCACGGACAACCAATCGATTCAGGAATTTAAGTGCGTCGGGCCCGATAATTCGATATTTCTCCATAGGGGTCAAATCCATGACGCTGCACGAACTGCGAATTGCAAAATATTCAGACGCTAATGTGTCGTAAACTCTAGCCGTTAAATAACCATTCCAAGACATCCAGTTCCTCAACCGGCAATGCTTTTCTACCCTCTCATGAAAAGGAGTAGGTTTCAGTACTTCGTCAGGGTCATGAAGCCTAGTTTTTTGCTGCTCGATAGATTGCATAACTATTTACCTGCCCCCATAGCCAATATCCTCTTAGCCGCGTTGTGCCCAGGAATACCAGTTACACCGCCCCCAGGATGGGTTGCGGCACCACAGAGAAATAAGCCAGCAATTGGGGTGTCATACTGAGCGACCCCATGAATTGGTCGCATCATAAAAGACTGATCAATAGTCAATTCGCCATGGTGCCAGTGGCCGCCTGAAATATTATATTGCGCCTCAATATCTAGCGGGGTAAGTAATTCTTTAGCCACAATAAGGTCGGAGAAGCCGGGCGCATAGTGCTCTATCAAATCTACTATTTTATTAGCGAATCGGTCACGATGATTTTCCCATCCTTGTTTTAGAGAATACGGTGCAAACGACGCTGAAATGGACATAACATGATGGCCTTTGGGTGCCAATTCAGGATCATCAATACTCGGGATGACGATCTCCAGCACAGGCTGCTCCGAATACTCTCCATATTTTGCATGATTAAATGCATGTTCAACATAGCGCATGTCAGGTGCGATTAGCAGCCGTTGAGCCAATTGGCTTCTGGATAAGCCTGCAAATTGAGGTGACGCATTCAATGCTAAATGCAACTTAGCTACATTTCCTTTAGTTCGACTTGTATCAATTCGATGGCAAAACATAGCGTCTAGTTCCACTGTGCCTACTAAATCCAAAAAAGTAGTTTTTGCATCGGCATTGGAAATAACTATAGAAGCTTCAATTAGTTCTCCTGTCTCTAATTCAACAGCCGAAACCTTGCCATCATCGACAACGATGCGTTTAACTTTTGCACTCGTTACAATCGTCGCTCCCGCTTTTGTTGCTGCTTTCGCTAATGTTTCTGAAATCTTTCCCATTCCACCGATTGGTAGACTTTGTGAACCATGGATTTCTCCCCACAACCGATATAGGTACGTAAGAACAGTGGTAGGTGTTCGAGGACCCATGTGGTGGCCTAGGACCGCATCGGCTGCAATTACCCCTTTTAGCCGAGAATCATCAAAAACTTCGTTCAAGACGTCGTAGATATTAATGCCACCGACCCTTAGGAATTCACGCATGGAATTCGCGCCAAGACCAAAGCGTAGCTTCCAACCGACTTTCGCTAAAGTAGACAAATCTCTACGATCCATGTCTTTCAAACGAGGAGGCTTATTCATCATCAAAGGAGTTAGAGCCTTGGCATAGCTTCTGAATTCTTTTTTAAAATTTGTGTAAGCCCTAATATCTTTTTGTGAAAGGTCTACACCTGTTACAGCATTCCTACCTAACGTTAGGTGATTACCATCTTGCGCAAGGGCTATAGTGTCAATCGAAGTACCAGGATTCAGCCCCATACTTTCAAGTTGTAAATCACGGCAAACTTTCGGATTCAGGGCATAGAGAATATGGGCCACTCCAGAGACCCTATAACCTTCAGCAAAGCTCGTCGTCGAAGCAGCTCCTCCAACCACTTCACGCGCTTCTAATACCTTCACCTTGTGACCCGCTTTTGCTAAGTAGGTAGCAGAAACTAGGCCATTATGGCCACCACCAACTATGACGATTGGCTTTGATGCAGAATTAGTCATCCCCAAAGTCCCGTGGAGTGCTATCGGGCCTGCCGAGGTCCTTGAGTATTTCCCGAGCGGCATTTGCTCCAGGCGCACCCATCACGCCGCCGCCGGGGTGAGTAGAAGAACCACACATATACATGTTCTTAACTGGACCGCGATATTGGGCATAGCCAGGGAACGGTCGATTGAACATAAGCTGATCTAAGGTTAACTCTCCCTGAAAAATATTGCCTTCAGTCAGACCTACTTCAGTTTCGATTTCGCGTGGTGTGCGAATCTCGGCGTGCAGTATTAACTCTTTAAAATTGGGACTGTACTCGGCTATCTGATCTATAACTGCCGCTCCGAAAGCGTCTCGGTTTAAATCAGTCCAACCCCCCTCAGCTTCAACCGGACAGTATTGGACAAACACAGACATCATATGCTTTCCCGGAGGCGTCATCGTAGGGTCATATTGAGTTGGGATCATCATGTCCACATAAGGATCCCTAGACCAACGATCATCTTTCCAGTCGTCATAAGCTCGCTCAAGCCGCTCGAGCGTATCGGTAAAATGCATGTGACCAAGAGTCAGCGAGGAATTATTTGGTAGCGCTGGAAAATCGGGCATGCCGTCGAGAGCAATGTTTACCTTGCCCGAGGACCCCCGAATCTTGAAATTCTTAGCTCTATGAACAAGCTGTTCAGGCAAATCATTACGATCCATAATTTCCAGGAAAGTTCGTTTTGCATCCAGGTTTGAAATAACTACGCGCGCCGTTATCTCTTCTCCCGAAATTAAGGCCACTCCTGTTGCCTTGCGCCCCTTCACAATAATCCGGTCAACCTCAGAATTTTTACGAACCTCTCCTCCCATCGATTGAAAAGAGGAGGAAATTGCTTCCGATACTGACCCCATGCCGCCTCGAGCGAACCCCCAGGAACCAATATTTCCGTCAATGTCACCCATGGCATGGTGCAACAGCACGTACGCTGTACCGGGTGAATAGACTCCCAAGCCTGTGCCAATAATGCTGCCACCGGAAAAATGCGCGAGGATAACCTCACTTTCGAAATATTCTTCCAGATATTCCGCGATTGACATCGTAAAAAATCGAATAAATTCGTAAATTTGTCTCTCAGTGAGGGTATAGAAACGTTTTAATAAATAGGCAAGTTCCATACCGTCTCTAATTTTCAATGAGGCAGGGTCGGGAGGTGTTCGAAGTAAAAACCCTCGAATTAACCGACACCACTTCATCAAATCTGTATCGAAACGAATTGCCGCATCCGCATCACGTTTTGAATGTCGAGCGATTTCCCGTCTACGAACCGTGGACTGATGATAACTTCCGAAATAGTCGCCATTCTTTTTGAAAGTTACACTTCCCTGCAGAGGTACAACTTCCAAACCATGGCGGCCGAGATCAAGGGCTTGATAGATTTCTGGCCTGAACAGGCTACATACATAGGAACAATTGGAATATTTCCAACCTTTGTGTAGTTCCCGGCTAACCGTTGCCCCGCCTATATGGTCATTCTTTTCAAGGACTACTACATCGAGTCCCGCTTTGGCGAGAAAAGCAGCATTAGTGAGGCCATTATGACCTGCTCCTATTACCACTGCATCGTACGTCTTCATAATTGATTTCTATTCTTACGCACAAACCAATTTGCACTTCTCTAAGACATTATTAGCCGTCATCGCGGCAACAACACATCCATTAAATCTGTACATAAACTTGATATCAATTGCAGTAACTAAGCAAAGCATTTGAATCTCCATTTTCAAAAACCCAGTCCAGATTAGGGAACAAGTTTTATTCCAGAAGCGAGTTTATTAGCAGAATATGGGCGACAGTCTGAATATAGAGCGGCGATCAAATATGGCTTGCACATTAAGACTAGCATTTGAAAATCAACCAAAATCTCGAAACCACAATCAATGTAGAAACTGAAACCAAGATATCGATTAATGTGAGTGTTTTTAGTATGACCTAGTCTGATAATGGCCAATTTGTTATTAAATTCTTCTCCGCAAGAAAATTACTTCATTGGCGCGGACTATAACGAAATATCTAGCAAGAGTGATGAACCGTTATGTATCACTGTTCAGTTAGAAAACCGAGCTAGGCTATCAATCAGCCCAAAATCAAGTGCCCAGTCCAAATTCAGAATTTCTTAGGCAATAACTAAACTACCGAATACTAATTGTTAAAATTATACCTAAAGTTTACTCCGATAGTTCTCGGCCAATTAGCCGATAGCCTCTGCTGCGCCCAACGATTGTTATAAAACAGTTCCGCCTCTTCATCAAACAGATTGTCTATATACACACTTAGTGTCCAATCATCCGTTTCCAGCCCTGCTTGAACATCAACCACACTCCAACTATCTTGAGTCATAACTGGGTACGAGAAACTCGAAGATTCGATACCGGCCAGGGAATTTACAGACTCTCCTGTGTAGCTATAGCTAGCCAGAATATAAGGGTTAGCACCGAAGAGCATCTCTGAAAAACTGTATGTGGCATGCAGACTACCCTTGACATCTGGCACTATTGGCAGCTCAGTACCTGCCGCGACTGGTATTGCCCCGCCCGTTCCCGCAAATAAAGTTTGCGTAGAAGGAATTTCACCATCATTAATGCCAAGTGTTAGGTCAAATTTCCAATTGTCTGAAGGTGCCCAATTAAGCCAGGCTTCGGCACCATCTATCTTAGCCTCGGGGAAATTTACAATGCCCAGTGTGTACAGGAGCGGCTGAGGATCTTCGGCTTGAACCTGGATGTTATCCCAGGTCATACGATAGAAAGAGAAATTAAGACGGAGTTGGTCATCAAACCATTGGGTTTTGGCACCAATTTCCACATTTTCAATCGTATCGGACTCATATTCAAAGAGCGTTCCGGCAGGAGCTGCGAATAGATTACTTGGTGCGCCGTAAACTGATTGAGGCCGAGCGGAATTTGCGCCGCCTCGCCGAAATCCTTCAGAGTAAGTCGCGAATAATAATTGTTCTCCCGCGCGATAACTCAAATTAACTTTGGGTACGAATCCCGATTCATCGGATTCGCCCAAATCCCCAGGTGCATAGCAATAGTCCACTGCACAATTTGGAACGCCACCATTTAGTCCGATCATCGAACCATTGAGTACAACATAATCATTTTCAACGGTGTAGTAACGCCCGCCGGCAGTGATGTTAAAATTTTCTGTGAGATCGACACTCACTTCGCCAAAAATCGCGCTCTGATCCAGGTCACTATCATAAGTGCCTGAGTACCAGTTATTCGAATTTGTTTTACTAATTCCGAAGGCATAGTATCCAGCGTAATTAATATACGCAAAAGCAGGAGAGTCTGAGAAGCCATTTACTATATTAGCAATAAAAATTTCATCCACTTCTCGATGGCTATAAAATCCTCCGACTATAGCCGACCAACGTCCGTCCGTCGGTGTGGCGTAACGAGCTTCCAAGCTCCATGATGTAGTTTCCCGCGCATCATAATCATTCGCTTTGGGATCACCACCAAAGTCATAGATAGTCATGCTGGCGTAGTAAGGATTGGATCGGAAATAGTCGCCTTTTTGCTGGAAGTTTTGCAGATATGCCGTACTGTCAGCGAAATAAGAGCTATCTCTATCAAAATAAGAGGCATTCAAAACAACATTACCAACGTCAAGATCACCTTCGAGTGTCACAGCGAGCTGATACCACTCATCTTCCCAAGAATCTTCAGTAAATCTGGCTTGCTCTCTGGAACCAAACGTAGGGAAAATATCTGTATCGGCGTACATCCCTTTGTTCAGGGATGCATCGGCAAACCCGTCCAATTCATAATATTGGTAGATGCCTGCTAGATCCAGTGTCCATTGGTCATCAAGCCCATAGCGGAACCCAACTCGCCCGCCGTAAAAAGAGGACGAATTAACATCGTCGTCAACCAGATTAGCGTTATTAAACGTTTGCCCATAGGATGGTGAAGCAATATTGTCAACGAAGCCTGCTTCATCTGCGCGAAAACCTACTATTCGAAGTGCCGCTCTATTGTCCAGCAATGGAATATTTACCATGGCACTGACGTCAGTGCTATTTCCGCCATCAGTCAATGAAGAGCCGGTAAAATCCACCCAGCCATCTGACGCTGTCGTGTCAGGTTTGTTAGTGATAATACGCAATGTGCCACATTGAGACGCATCACCAAAGAGCGTCCCTTGAGGACCTGCGAGTGCTTCAACCCGCTGAATATCAATCAAACGAGGGTCGGGGTTATAGCCAGCAGATGTGATGGGCTGCTCATCCAAATAGACGGAAGTTGTTGCTGAGTCACTAAATGACAAGCCTTGAGCTGCACAACCTCGCATAATCACGGAGTTAGCTCCTGGTTGGCGCTGACTTAAAGAAATATTTGGAATTTGACCTACATAGTCAGAGAAGTTTTTCAGCCGTAACAAGGTTAAATCTGCATTGGTTATTGCTGTTACCGAGAGAGGAGTATCCTGAAGATTAAGCTCACGTTTTGTGGAGGTGATAATTATTTCTTCAAGACGATTCTCTTGAGCTTCCACTGCTGTTGCACTTGTTAAAGCGGCCGAAATAGCAAGACTCAACGAGCGTTTGCGATAAAGGGAATTAAAGTCATTGTTTGTGGTCATAGCGCTCTCCTGGACTTTTTGACGCCTTCCGTGATCCTAATCTCCAACCTATCAGAATGTGTCTCTGCCTATAGGCCAGTAATCAGATGCAATGTACTCGAAATCTTGCCAAATTGCGATATTTAAGACTGAATCTAAGCTCAAATATTTTGTACACTACGCAGTAATTTATTATGTTGGACAGATTTGATGACAACATTAATTGCAACATCGGTGGTTCGCGGTAGCATTCAGGGCGAAAGCCACGGGGGTGTATATTTACTGGACATAACAAAACAGCGATCACGCCAAGTTGTAGATTGGAATACCATGGATATTGAATGGCAGGGACGAGGATGGGATCGAGGGCTCCGCGGGATTGCCTTTGACGATGACAGAATATTCATTGCAGCTAGCGATGAGCTATTCGAATATGATCCGTATTTTACGCTCATCGCTTCCTATAAAAACCCCTATTTGAAACACTGCCACGAAATCTATCGTTACAAACGAAGATTATTTCTGACCTCGACAGGGTTTGATGCAATTCTAGGATTCGATCTCGATAAGAATCGTTTCAGCTGGGGCTTAAGCGTTTCAAAAGATTACGAGGGTTTACGGGGTCAGCCTTTTCATCCAGAGAAAGATCTAGGCCCGCCTGCAAACAATATTTTTCATCTCAATAGTGTATTTTGTAACAGTTCCTCAATGTATTTTAGTGGTCTTCATAGCGGAGGTTTATATGCTTATTCCGGCCGCCATATTAAATTGAGCGCATCGCTGCCTGACGGTACGCACAATGCCCGCCCCCATAAAAATGGAATTCTTTATAACGACACCGGAAATAACACTGTACGATTTATTTCACGAGATGGAGGACAAAGAGCCTTCACAGTCCCTCAATTTGATGCTGAACTCCTAACTAATACGGACCAAGATGATTCTAGAACCGCCCGCCAAGGCTTCGGGCGGGGTTTATGTGCTATTTCTGATGATCTCATTGCCGCTGGCTCGTCGCCCTCGACCGTGAGTCTGCATAACTTCAATTCAGTGGATTCAACTGTATACTTAAATTTGACTATGGACATTAGAAACGCGATTCACGGACTCGAAGTATGGCCGTTTGATACACTTAATCCGTAACCAAATTTTAGGTGCCACGATTTATGTATTCGTACTGTTCATAGCGCGGGAGTATCGGTTCCAAAATTTCAGTTAATTCCCCCAGCTTATCTTCATAATTACGCCAAAAATGTACAGATTTCCTATACACTGGCTGACGAACCTGCTCAGAGCTCGCGGTTCTCACTGGCCTGTCGGTTTTATAAAAGTTAAGACAGGAATCCTCCCACGGAAGTTCGCAATATTTGAGTAAATCGCGAACCTGTTGTTCGAAACCCATTACCATCTCCTCATATTGCACTGTATGCACACGCCCAGGAAGTACCTCTTGCCAATGATCCATCATCCTCTGATATTGAAGATAATATTCTCCGATATCTGTCAGGTCATAAACAAATGTTTGTCCTTTTGCAAACAGCTGCCTATAACAACTGAGAGTCGAATCGAGAGGATAGCGGCGCACGTCTATTATCTTCGCATTAGGTAAAATCGAATTAATTAATCCGATAGAAGGGAAATTGTTTGGGTTTTTGTCGATGAATATTGGTCGATCCGTCTCCCTGTGAAATTTTGCAAGGTCTAAATAATTTTGACCTAGCGCCTTAAGATGTATTGTCCCCAACTCCCGAATCGCGTGGGGATAATTCACTCCATCCGCTCTATTCCGATTTAGAGATGTGGCGACTCTTCCTAAATATGGCAGCTCTGCAGTGCCTTCTACCATGCTGTGGCTCGCTAGTATTTGTTCAACGAGCGTGGATCCGGACCGAGGTAGCCCAACAACAAAAATAGGAGATGAATCTTGATTTCCTTCTTCCTTATTGTTTTGTATAAACTCCTTGCTAAAAACTTGAATCAAGCCATCGTTGGTTACCTCTGTTTGCACTGGATCATAGTGTTCAAGGCCGCGCTGAATCTTGTTGCCTTCCTTATAATAATCCCACGCTTTTTCAAACTTGCCTTCATCCTCTTTTGCTTTGGCCAAGGCAAAGAGAAAATTTACGCGTGATTGATCGCTAAGATTATTGTTGTTACCTATTGTGGCTTCCATTATTTCAATGTCGTTACTAGGCAATTTATACGTTTTTAAATTTGCTAAGCTCCAATACACTTCTCCATTATCCGGTTTCAACCGAATGCAATCCCGATAAGCATCAATTGCTTCTTGCTGTTGGCCAAGAGTCTTCAGGGTGTGCCCGAGCCCTAATAGAGCACTTGGATATTTTGGCTGAAGTTTGAGAGAGTGCTTATACGCTTTTAGAGCACTGGATGTTTTGCCGGACAGGGACAGGATTGACCCGAGCAAGAAGTGGGGCTTTGGGCTTTTAGGCTGCAGAGCCGCTGTCTTCGCAAAACATTCAATTGCTTCACTGTAACGATGCTGTTCCTGCAGAAGCATTCCTAAGTCTAAATGAGCGAGGGCGAAGTCTGGTGCTAAAGATATCGCTCGTCGGAACAGTGACTCCGCTTCTTCAGCAAATGCCCGACTAGCTGCAATGCCTGCTAGCATCCGCATAGCATCCACATTGTCAGGGTTCTCGCGCAGTAGCTCGCGATATAATTTTTCTGCTTCTTTGTGGCGTCCGGCTTTATGATGTTCTGCTGCGAGTGCCAGCTTTTTCCTCTCTGGATCCAATGCAAAAGATTTTTCAAATGCTGCATCAGACTCACTGCCTTTCCCGATATTTGCGTAAGCGCGTCCAAGAGAAAAATATGTTTTTACTGATTTAGGATCCAGACGCGCGGCCTTCTCTAGTATTTCCACAGCTTCTTCTGATCGACCTGTCTCCAGAAGCAAGAATCCTAAGTCTTCATGTGGCTTGGCAAAAGTTGGTGCAAGCTCTATCGAGCGTCGCAAATATTTTTCAGCTTCTTCTGGTTGCCGTGTTTTTAACAACACGGCTCCCAACAAAGCTGTTAGAGAAACATCCTCTGGATTTGCGGCAATCGCTTTACGACAAACCTCTGATGCCGCCGACAGATTACCTCCATTGATTAGATTGATAGCTTCATTAAAAAGCACTTTTGAATCTAAAGATCTATTATTTCCCATTTAGTGTATTGTCTTAACCTTCGTTTTGACTTGCGGAGCGCCTTTGCTTTTACTCTGCTGAAAATATTCTAATTATTCGTCCGTGCTGGCTTACAGCCGCCGTCCCTCGGGGCTTTTATCGATACTAAGTAACTATTCATTGTGAGTCCAGCAAACAAAAAATTGCAAGCACCACTGACAGCCACACTGAAAGAATATTATTACAATCAGCAATAGACGGGATTCTTTGGTTAATCTTGATCTATAAAGATATTGTGATACTAAAAGCTTTCCCAAAAACACCATTCCCGGTTTTGATTTGTTCACCTATACCTTTAAATATTTTTCAATCAACATACTCAGAACCCAAACTCAAAAAATGTAGAAAATACCCGATCGATGCTATGTTAGCCATTGTCCAGGTTAACATTGATAGAAGATTAGATAGTCCTGAAATGCTGCCTCATTCCCTTAAATCATAATTGGCCAGTAGTTCGTAGTTGGTGAATAACCCTGTTAACAAATCAAGTTTATTAGAGAACAAATGAGCACTGATAGAAAAGCGTTGGGATTTTGGTCTGCGACATCCTTGGTTGCAGGAAATATGATTGGTTCAGGAATTTTTTTATTACCTGCCTCACTGGCAACTTTCGGTGGAATTAGCATAATTGGCTGGGTTTTTTCGGCGATCGGTTCAATTTTTTTGGCTCTCGTTTTTGCAGGACTTGCTCGTCAAATACGCGGGTCCGGAGGCCCTTACTTATATACTCAAGCCGGATTTGGCGATGCTCCTGGCTTTTTAGTAGCTTGGGGCTATTGGATTTCTATCATTGCAACTAATGCTGCAATCGCCATTGCTTTGGTCAGTTATTTGTCAGCGTTCTGGCCTAGGGTTGCCAGCCAAGCCCTCCTAAGTACTGGGGTTACTCTAATATTTGTCTGGTCATTAGTAATAATTAATGTTCGCGGAGTCAGACTCGCGGGCCGCGTGCAATTGGCAACGACTATTTTAAAGATACTGCCACTAATTGCTGTTGGCATATTTGGCTTATTTTCTTTGGAGCCCTCTTATTTCCAACCTTTCAATCTAAGCAATCAATCAGATTTCTCTGCCTTGACAGCAACGGCTTCTCTTACTATGTGGGCATTTTTAGGAATGGAAAGTGCGAACATACCAGCAGCCGAAGTAGAAAACGCAACACGGACTGTTCCGCGAGCTGCTATTGCAGGCACATGCATTGCTGCTTTAGTTTATATACCTGGCACAGTAGCAGTTATGGGCTTAATTAGCCCTGAAGAGCTCGTACAATCAAATGCTCCTTTTGCAGAGGCTGCTGCAATTTTGTGGGGTCCATGGGGATACAATCTCATTGGCCTTGGCGCCATTGTGAGTTGTTTCGGAGCTTTGAATGGTTGGACTCTCTGTTTAGGGCAGATTCCAATGGCGGCTGCAAAAGACGAACTGTTCCCTCGAGTGTTTGCCAAAAAGTCAAAGTTTGGCACACCAGCAAAAGGACTTATTATTTCATCTGTACTGGTTAGCTTGCTTGTATTAATGAACGCAAGCGA
>Ga0209445_1000353_pt1 | contig 25951 bp, 28 predicted proteins | sample MarorgKNORR_S2LV_4_FD_188223 | JGI IMG/M metagenome (GOLD analysis project Ga0209445, IMG submission 188223) | Marine microbial communities from the Southern Atlantic Ocean, analyzing organic carbon cycling - NADW_A/KNORR_S2/LV (SPAdes) (version 2) | ecosystem: Environmental > Aquatic > Marine >... | reverse complement strand
CGCAGCGTATGCACCCAGATCTCACCCGCCGAAAGCGATCCGGACACCATGGGGAGGGGAATGGCCCCGGCGCTACAGATCGGCCGGATGGACGTACCCCCAGAAATTGAGACGAAGTACAACGACTACTACGACAACCAGCGCACCCCGCGCAACCTAACCGTGTCCGGCTGCTTGTTCGTGCGCCGGTATCACGTGGTTGAAGGCGCTCCAAAATACCTGACGATGTACGAGTTCGAGCACGAAAAGGTGCCCGAGTCGTTGGTCTGGGAAGAGTACCGCAAAGCGGACACCATGCACGATTACATTGGCGGCAGCTACAGCCACCCTCCCGGCTCCCCGGGTGTCTACCGCCGGATATTACCGGTTCGCGCATTCTAGGCTTTATTGTTTGGACAATAAGGGCAGACGGTAGGCCTTGGCGGCAGTGTCGTGGAACAGCCACGCTTTTTCGGTGTCCGAGAAATCTTTGGTCATGCGTTTAAAAGAATTCCAGACTGCGGTATATGAGTAGGAATTCTTGTCCACCGGGAAATTGCTCTCGAACATGCAGCGCTTTGGCCCGAAGGCTTCAATAGTGTGCAGATAGTAAGGCGAGGTCTTTTCTGTAAGTTCGGTCGAGTCCGGCGGCATCGGCTGAGAATCCCATTCGAATCCGCTGACCCGGTTGCCCAGACCTCCCACTTTGACCGTCACATTGGGCCGTTCGGCCAAGCTAGTCATGTCTTTTTTCCAGACCTCAAATATCTCGTCTCTATAGCCAGCGTAGGGGCCGACTCCCAAGGGACGGCCAATGTGGTTCAGGACGAATACGGCGTTCGGGAAGGCGTCGACCAGGCCCGTCAGCTCCGACAGCTGAGGGTGATAGACTAAAGCGTCGAAGGCATGGCCCATGCCGATGAGCACGCCAAATCCCTCCTTAAACTTGGCTTCGGCCATCATCCCAGGCCAGCCGGAGCGGTGGGAGCGAAGTGGTTCGTGGGCGTCCCAACTGCAGGTGTGCCGGATGCTGCGGAACCGGCCGCTACCGGCCAACTCCATCGCTTCCAGAACTGGCCTAACAGCCGCTCCCAGGTTCAAGTCGGCGTAGCCAACGATTCCAGCGGACACCTTGGTTGGCCCGTATAGCCCGCTGTCGCTCTGAGCTCCGATGCCGCGCGCCCACTCCACCTCCCCAACGGGCCGCATCTCCGGCGGCCCAGATGCCCGGTACATGGAGTCAACCTCCACGAATAGGGACTGCACGACATCATGCCCAGACCCCATATCTGACGTGACTTCGTCAATCATGTAGCGGTCGCCCGGCTTGTCCCAGAGGTGGTGGTGCGGGTCGCAGATGGGCAGACTGGGGTCTAGCGCTTCTTCTCTGGATTGTTCCAGCCAAGCGTCAAGTTCGGCGGGCATATTGTCTCCAGTGGATCCGGGGTTTTATAGACCGGCCAGTTCCCGGAAGTTCTCGCCCAGGATGCGTTCTTTGGCGGCATCGGGGACCGGTAGGCTTTCGATGAACTGGGAGTCCTTGGCCATGTCGGCCAGAGGGAAGTCGGTGCCGAAGCACACTTTGTCGGCGCCGTGTTTGTTGATGATGGCGGCCAGGGTGTCGGTGCCCACCTCTTTCAACTCGGGTGGCCAGGTGGTGTCGATGATGACGTTGTCCTTGCCAATCAGTTCCTTCTCCGCCTCGTCCAACATGTAGAACCCACCCAGATGAAGGCAGACCACTTTCATTTTGGGGAATTGGCGAATCATGTTCATGATCCGGTTCGGCGGCGAGTAGACCGTGTCCTCAGGCTTGGTGTGCGCCCAGCGTCCCGAGTGAATCTCCACCACCATGTCGTCACCCAGCTCCTCGTACAAGGGGAACATCTTTGGGTCGTCGGGAAAAAACTGGTTCACCATGGGATGCAGCTTCACGCCCTTAATCCCAGCGTCACGCAGGCGGCGGACCTCACCTGGCATGTCGTCCATATCCGGGTGAATGGCGCCAAAGGGCACCAGCATGTCGTCTTGGATGCTGATCAGCCAATCGTTGGCCGGCTTGATGTGTTCCAGCCGGTCCACCACCCCTAGCACAACCGATTTATCCACGCCGGACGCACGCATGTGGGACTTGATCCCATCGATGGTATTGATACCCACCGCCGGGTAGCCGAATTGTGCCGTCATACCCTCCAGCACCGGCGCAGCGATGCGGTCGGGGGAGATGTGGGTGTGGATGTCGATGCGCATGGTTTAGCCCAACATCTCTTCAGCCAGTCTCTCCAGTCCGGAGATGGCCTCTCCAGGGGCAGTGGAGGCGAGACGTACGGTGGCCATGTCGGCGCCGGCATCTTCCATTTGCTTGATCTCATCACGGCTGGAGGCGCCATAGATCAGTATCTGAATGCTCTTGGGGTCGCGCCCCGCGGCATCAGCCAGTTCGTCCAACGATGCGCGGCCTGCCCGGACGCTATCTAGGGTGGCCCGTACCGGCATCCAGCCGTCGCCGTAGGTTACGACCCGCTTGAAGACGTTAGTGGCTGCCCCGCCCAGGAACACGGGTGGATGGGGTTTTTGGACCGGTTTGGGGAAGACGCGAACCTTCGGAAAGTCGTAGTAGTGACCGTGGAACTCGGCCTCGTCCTTGGTCCACATCTCTTTCATGGCCTCAACAGCTTCCCGAGCTTGGGTCCAGCGATGGTCGAAATCGCCGCCCATTATCTCAGTCTCTTCCCGCAGCCAACCGGTGCCAATGCCGAAGATGAACCGCCCGCCTGAATGGAAGTCCAGCGCGGCGATCTGCTTGGCTTGCACCAGGGGATTGTGTTCGGGGATCAGGCAGATGCTGGTGCCCAGCATAATCTTGCTGGTGGTGGCGGAGGCGATTGCCAGAGAGATGAATGGGTCAGCCATGTCGCTCATGGACTCGGGGATGCTGCCGTCGGGAGTGCCGCCATATTTGGAGGTGGTGTAAACCGGAATGATCGGATGCTCAGCCATCCAAAGAGATTGGAATCCCAGTTCTTCCGCTTTCTTGGCGAATGCGCCAATGTCGCCTGTATCGCTGTTTACCGCAACGTTTACCCCAACTTTCATAGCATCTACTCCCGTTAATCCGCCCGATTGGCAGCCCAGTTGGTTAGTCTAGAAAAAAGTGACCCGATGGTACCACGCCTGGCGTAATTTTGCTGTAAAGGGAATATCGGGGCGGTTTATAGCTAGGCGAGTCATCACCGTGAACGGGCGAGCGAAGTTATAAACAATTGAATTAACCACACAAATGGACCGATGGAACTATCCAACAGAAGCCTCTATCATTGCTTCAGTTTTCCGATACGGAGATAACATCGTTAGATGAATTTCACCCAGGCGGTCTCCTCCGGGTTCAGCAGGTATTTTGACTTCAGGACCAGGTCCAGCAGGTCGGAATATTGGTGGTGGACGTTGTTCTCAGTGCTGCTATCGGGGGTGGCTACAGTCTTTGACGCAGCGTTGTTCGGAGGAGCGGCAGTTCTCGATACCCTCAGTAGCGTGACCTTATTCATACCCGGTTTAGCCGTGGGGGCCAGGCGTCTCCACGACATCGGGCGTTCGGCGTGGTGGCTCCTGATAATCCTCACCATTATTGGGATATTCGTGCTGTTCTATTGGGCCGTCCAGCCAGGGACCCATGGGTCCAACAAATACGGACTTGACCCTCTACTGCCATACGCCGAACCTGATTTTCCGGACTTCGAGGAAGCTTCTGGGACATTTGGCTCTCAGGGCCGGCCCGGGTTCTGTGCCGCCTGTGGCACCGTATCGGAACCGGATGCTAATTTTTGCCGGTCCTGCGGCGCCGCTGTCTAGCCTGATTCCCGCTCAAACTAGCGGTTCTCAGGCTTAAATGATGTGATAGAATACCGCCGTATGGAACAGACGCAAGAACAACCTCTCCACTGGGACAACCACCGGACCAACCTGAATTTGACGTTCATCTTCGCTTTGATCGTCGCTGTGATCGGAATCCTCGGCCAGCCCGTACTTTTCGTCCTCGGTATCGGCGTAGCCATCTACAGTTGGCTGACAAACCCAAAGCAATACCTGATTTACCGGGATGCTTTGGTGATCATCTACGGACGGCCCAGGATCAAGTCTTACCCGTTCCAAGAGATATCCTACCTTGAGACTCTTTCGCTTCCCATCGGGGAGCGGCTGAGGGTCCGCATGGTGAACGGCCGTCGAATCATGCTGCTGCCCAAAGACTCCGATACTTTCCGGGCTAAACTGGACGAGGCCCTCGACGCCTTCCACGGCGAGCAGAGGGGAACCGATTACGCTAAAGAGAACGAGCTCGATACTGCGATAGACACTCCCACGGAAAAGCCTCTAGACGAGGTACCTCCCGAAGAAAATTTGGGGGAGAGTTCTAGCGAGAACGACGATGTTCCGTACTAGGTCTCTTCAACCCTGTTAGAAGATAAAGTCCCGGCTCCTTGCGGAACCGGGACTTTTTGTTAACGAAGATTCCCTAAGTCTTCACTCAAGGGAGCTGCACTTCTTTGGTCACGGCAGTGGTGTCACCGAAGTTTCCACAGTAGAGGGCGTGATACGGCTCGGGTCCGCCGGACACAACGATGATTATGTCGTCCGCCGACTGGCAGAGGCAGACCCGGTCTCCGTCCATGGCGAAACCATCCTCATAGGTTATGACCGAAGTCTCTTTGGGGAACCGGTCCAACGGCACCTTGCAGAGTTCGAAGAGCGCTTCCTTGACCTGTTGCTTGGTGTAGCCAGCGTCTGAGAATATCTGAGCATGGCCTGGGGTGAGGATGACCAGCGGATTGCCGGCGGCCAAGAGGTAGTTGTTGTCGCTGATATCGGCCATGGCGCTGGCAATCATGTTCAGGAAGCTCTCGGGCTCTTTGTAAAACGTAAGGCAGTTGCTGTATCCCTGGGCGCCTACCACCGTGACGGCGCTCTGGTCCGGAGAGAACCCACGCTCAACGTGGAGGGGCTCCCACACGCTGTCAGCTTCGTTCTCGCCCATGCATGAGATGTACTTGGCAGGGCTGCCGTGGACCGACATATCGGTGGCCCACGGTTTCGCCCCGCCCACGTTTAGCAGTAACAGCCGTATAGCCCGGCCGATGGTGGCGTTAGCACGGTAACCAGGCCCCAGGGTACCCCGCCCGCTGTTCAACCCGATCAGGTCCCGCACCGGCCCGTTGACGATCAACAGCGGCGACACAGGATTGGTGGTTGTCTGCAGGCCATGGATGTTGAAGGAGGGTTCGGTGATGGCCTGGACGGCGGCGATCAGGACGGGCATGTATTCAGGCAAACAACCGGCCATAACGGCGTTCACGGCGATCTTCTCCACGGTGGCCGAGCCGGCGTCCGGATTGATATAACCGATCAACTCACCCGCATCTCGCTGGGCGTAATCCAGCATTGCCCGCACCCGGTCAGCAGTAGGCGGAATCACCGGCAACCCGTCGGACCAGCCCTGCTCCAGCATGAACTGGAAAACAGCCTCGGGTGAGTCTTCTATGTCCGATGCGGTCGAGCTAAATTCCGGTGACTTAGCCATTGTCCACTCCTGATCAGTGTGTTCGCCAAAAAAACCGCTCCCTCTGAATCAATCGGAAGGAGCGGAAAAATCGTCGAGGTGGAATCTAACTAGTCGTTTCTGACTCCGGCCCTTTCAGTTGCGCGATGATCAGCTCGACCGCTTCTTTGGCCACGGTGCGCACTACGTCCGGCTCGACATATTCGGTGAGCTCGGTCTTGGGTAGGACCACCATGGGGGCGTCAGGCACTCCGTTACCCCGCATGGACGCCTTGGCTAGGGTGGTGAACCGTTCGGTCACCAGCACCACCGAGGGCATGCCGCCCTTGATCAGTCTGATGCTGTCGTGGACACTCCACGCTGTGCAGGACCCTCAATTCGCCAGGCCGACGATGGCCACCTGCGCCTTCGCCTGAACCTCGTCAAAGGTCTCCTGAGGGGCGGCGGAAGCCAAGGGGATCAGCTTCTCGAAGACCTCGGTCACGCCATATTGCTCCTTGAGAATGATGCCGATCTGCTCGGAAATTATGTTCATGCTGGTCCAACGGTTGTTCAAGATGGCAACCGTGGTCCCTCGAAGGTCGGATATGTGCGGCACATCGTCATCCATGGGGCGCCACGCCTCCGCAGCCGGACTGAGGATGGACATTTTTGTAGCCATGCCTTGCTCCTATTACGCTGCCCTGAATCTAGACCAAGCTCGAAGACTGCCGGTTTACGACTGGTTCCTTCTCAGGGTCGTACACCGGGCGGACCATCTCGAAGCGGTCGTTGGTGCGGCAGTACATGTTACCCGCCATACGGCCTGTGGCCATCAGCTTGGCCTGATCGATACGGTGGCCGTCGATGACGTCATCACGGACGTGCATCAGCAAGATGGTGCCAATGACCAAACCATGTTCGTGTGCGCCGGACCCAATTTGAACGATCTGGTCCAGCTTGCATTCGATATTTACAGGGGACTCGGCGACCCTGGGCGGTTTGACGATCTGGGAAGGCGCGTGGGTCAGACCGGCAATCCCGAACTCGTCTTCCCCTTCGGGATACTCCGCTGCGGTGGCGTTCATCGCCTCGGCGATGGAGTCGACAACGATGTTGACCACGAATTCGCCGGTCTCCTCGATGTTCCGCAGCGTGTCTTTGCTCTTGTTTCCCACGTGTCGTGACGACGAGAAAACGACGTTGGAATATGAAACGGCGTTGAAGAAGGAGTAGGGGGCCAGGTTGACCTCTCCATCGGGTGACATGGTGGAAACGAAGGCGATGGGCCGCGGGACTATCACTCCCGTCAGCACTGCGTTAAATCTCTCAAAGGTCTTAGGGTCGATTATCAATTCAACTCCTCCGTATATATCTTATGAAATCACTGGTGGGATTATAGCCTCCCACACTGGGGCCGCCAAGTTTTGACAATCCAATGTCCCACTGTTATGTTTGTAGCCGTTCACGCCTGGGGCGTTCCTGAGCACAATTGTCTGAACGGTCCGATCTGATCGGCCCGAGCGGGAGAGTTATCGATGAACTGGGCGGAGCAGATCGTCAAGACGCTCAAGGACTGGGATACGTCCATGATCGTCTATGTGCCTGACATATCTATTGACCAAGTAACTAGTCTCATAGAAGCCGACCCCTACTTCCGGCTGGTACCGGCAACCAGAGAAGAGGAAGCCATCGGTATCGCGGTGGGTTCATATGCCACCGGCCGTAACGCCGCGGTGTTCATGCAATCGAGCGGGTTCGGCAATAGCGTAAACGCTTTGGCCAGCCTCTGCATTCCGTCCCGGACACCCATTCCCATGTTCATCAACTTGCGCGGAGGCCCCGGCGAATTCAATATCGCTCAGGTGGCCATGGGCCGGGCTGTGATTCCAATCATGGACCAGTTGGGGTTGCCTCACTTCGTCCTGGAAGATGACGGAAAGATGGACAAGTTATTGGACGGCGCCATGAAACTCTGCCACGCCAACCGACAGCCCTTGGCGATCTGCCTGACACAGATGCTCCACGGAGGGAAGATTGCGTAGATTCGAGGGTACTCAGTTGGTATTGCGCCTGGCGGAGGATTCGCCCATCGTCAGCAATCTGGGCCCCAGTTCCGACGAGCTCTGGCACGCCGGGCACCGGGACCGCAATTTTTACACCTACGGCAACATGGGCCTCTGCTCGTCAATCGCTCTGGGCATGGCAATGGCCACTGATGAACAGATTATCTCTCTGGACGGTGACGGATCTCTGTTGATGAATATGGGGACCATTGCCTCCATCGGAAGGGAGAAACCCAAGAACCTGACGGTCGTAGTCTGGGACAACGAGCAATGGGGCCAGACTGGCGGGCAGACCAGCCACACCGGCACGGGAACCGACTTGGAGCAGGTGGCCCAGAGCTGCGGCATCACCAACACCAAGACCGTCTCGGACCTTGAAGACCTGGAGGCCGCCGTCTCCGAGGCTTTGGCGTCGCCGGACGGGCCGAATTTCATAGTGGCCAAGATCGAAGAGGCCGGTTACATGTCGGTGGCGCCGGTGGAACCGGAGTTCACCCTCTACCGGTTCCGGAACACATTCGTGGAGCCACGGCAGCCGGGGGACTAGCAGACTTCCGTCTGTCCGGCCATTGGACCATTAACAACAGACGAACAACTAAAAAAGGCCCGCCAATTGGCGGGCCTTTTTGCTGTTCCGGTCTGGCTAGTTTACTTTGACGCTGGCTTCCATCTTTTGGATGGCTTCGTCCAGTTCTTCGAGGTCGAAGAAGTGGGGGCCGGCGCCGCCGTGGTAGACGACTTTGCCGTCTTTGCCCATCAGGTACAGGCGTTCCGGGGCTGCCCCGTAGGCTTCATCGATGGCGTTATCCATCTCTTCCACTAGGGTGGGAATGGAGATGTGCAGGCCGATGGTGCAGGACTGGGCCGCTTCTTCCCGCTCGTCAAAGCTCTGGTGCTGACGGTACAGAACATCATCGGCGATGTTGGAATCCACTTGCCAGCCGTCTATGGGGTGAGCCTCCTGGACGTAGACCACAAAGAACTCTACGCGGTCGTGGTACTGGTTGTATAGCCGTTCCATGCGCTCAACCTGAGCACGGAAAGGGGGTCAAGTATAGCTGCCAAAGATCAGGGCGACGGGTTTCTGTCCCTTGAAACTGGATAGCCGGACCCGGTTCTCGGAGCCCATAAGTTTCAGGTTGAAGTTAGGGGGAACGTCACCCGCGTGCGGGCCCATCTCGTCCCTTTGCACCACCGCTTCCATCGCCTGCCGCGCAACGTCGGTAAGGCCGTCGCCGACCGCCTCTAACATTTCTCTCGCCGGCATCTGACCGCCGGAAGATGCCTTGCGTTTGGCCCGGTAATCGTCGATGAATTCCCTGAATTGGTTACGGTCGTCTTCCGACAGGTTCTCCATGATCTGGTCCCGGTCTGCTTTCAGCATTCTTGCCTTCCTGTAACTGCACTGTGACCTTCAGTTTGGTTAGGGGCTATTGTATTCGCCACGCCTGGTGTTAACGATCCCAGATAGAGCTTTTGGCCCACCTAAAAAGACCCTGACCGAGATTTTTCTCGATCAGGGTCTTTGATGCGCTAGTTTAAGGGCGGGTTTACTTTACGTGTTGGTTGAAGAAACCCAGTGTGCGCTCGAAGGCATCCTTGGCGGCTGCCTCGTTGTAGCTGCCCCGGTCGTCACAGTTGAAGCCATGGCCGGCGCCGGGGTAGGACTTGAAATCGTGAACCACGCCTGCGGCTGTCAAAGCCTGGTCGATGGTCGCCACATCAGCCGGGGATGGGTTCTCGTCGGTGTCTCCGAAGTTACCCATGACCGGAATCTTGATGTTGCTGGTCAGATCGATGGGAGCAGGGCCATCGCCGAACGGCGCCAATATGCGGCCGCCGTAGTAGACCGAAGCGGCGCTGAGGCCTGGGCAACTGGTGGCCGCCAGGTAGGTGATCCGCCCACCGACGCAGTAGCCGACGATCCCGATCTTCTGGCCGTGGGTGCGCTGGTAATGGTTCTGCAGGTAGTCGATGGCGACGTTTACGTCTTCAACTAGCTCGTCATCCTGAAGGGCGCCCATGTACTGTTGGACCGCGGGCATCTCGTCGTATCCGAGTTTGGGATTGGGGTGCTGGCGGTGGTACAAGGCCGGGGCGATTGCAACGAAACCGTTGGCGGCGTATTGGTCACAAACCTTTTCAATGTGCCCCGTTACGCCAAAAGCTTCCATGATTACGATGATAGCTGGGAAGTTGCTGCCTTCCGCCGGTGACGGGAAGCTGACGTAGGTCGCCATGTCCTGTCCCTGAGCGCCGTGTAGGTCGTCCATTTCCCGTTCGCCGGGAAATCGTAGATTCTCCCAAAATGATGGCATCGAGTCCCTCCTAAGAATTCTGAACATTCCCACGTTTGATTCGTAGGCGCGATGTAGTGTGGCGATTCAACGGCCACAACTCGTGAAACTCCCTCAACCGTGGAACCAGCGAGTTCCGTCAAGATTCTAGCAGAGGGTATAGTAGCGCACAAGCGTGAATTTTCTATGTGTGTTGATGGCAACGACTTATTCAACCGCTGCCTGCGGATCGTTGATGCATAATACAGCGTCGATCAAAGGGCAAAAGATAGGCCTGGTACGGAGGGGATATGTTTGGATGGCGTGCACGAATCGGAGTGATAGTTTCGCCGCCCAACACGGTCGTTGAGGGCGAGTTGGCTCAGATGGCGCCCGAGGGCGTGTCGATACACGCCGCACGCCTCGGCCGCCCCGAAGGATTGGCCGGTCAATTAGGCGCCGACGTTATACGGCAGACCAACGACGATCTACCCCGGGCGGCTAAGTCCCTGAACGAACTGAGGTTGAATGTGGTCGTCTTTGCCCACACAGCCGGATCAATGGTGGGGGGACCTGACTACGATGCCGAACTGATCACTATGTTGGAGTCGACCGTGGGCTGCCCGGCGATCACCACTGCCGGCGCCGCAGTTGCGGCTTTGACTCAAGCCGGAACCAAGAAGTTAGCCCTTTTGACACCTTATCCAGAACAGATGACATTGATGGAGAAGGAATATTTTGAGATGACCGTCCCTGGCTTGAAGGTAGTTTCCCACCGGTCGTTGGGAGTGTCTTCAGGATTGGCCATCGGCGACATCGAGCCAATGGAGGCCTATCGGGAATCCCGGAACATCGAAACCGGTCAAGCGGACGCCCTGTTTCTCAGCGGGACCAACTGGAGGACAGTAGACGTGGCACGATTGATCGAATCGGACTTGGGCATGCCTGTTTTCTCGGCTAATCTGGTGTCGATGTGGGCGGCTTTAGGCAGGCTTGGAATATCTGGTAAAACAGGCTATGGAAACCTCCTGGACCAGACCTAACCTGGCTAGCGCGTAGAGCTTCTTGAGTGCATCACCGAATCTTTGATTTCCGTCTGGTCGATAGACAAAGCCTATCACTCGATGTAATTTAGAGTGGCAGGCCGTCGAGCGGTATTTCAGGTTGCTGGATAGGATTACGTCCTGGCAAAGGTAACGTTATGGAATTTTCCCAGTTAGAGGCGTTCCTGGAGGCTGCCAACCGGGGCAGCTTTCGCCGCGCGGCCGATGCCCTTTACCTGTCGCAGCCGTCGGTGAGCGCACGGGTGCAGACGTTGGAGAATGAGGTTGGAGTTGCGCTATTCCACCGCACCGCCAGGGGTGTTCGCCTGACGGATATGGGTCGTACTTTTCTGCCCTTCGCACAGCGCTCCATGGCGACGCTGCGCCGGGGCCGGGAAGTCTTGGAAAGCGTACGTCAGACTTCTGCGGGAATCTTAAACATGGCTACGGCCAGAGTGATCGGCACTTATGTTCTTCCCGAGACCCTGCAGAAATTCCAACAGCTTTACCCTGACGCCAACCTGCACATCAAAGTCGGCGGCTCGTCGGACGTGCTCCAGATGGTGGTGGACGAAGAGGTCCAGTTGGGGCTAGCCCGGTTCATGCAGCACCCTGACGTTGACGCCCTCCATCTGTATGACGAGGAAGCAGTGCTGGTCGTCCATCCCGACCATTCCTTCACGAAAACCCGTGTAGCAGCGATGTCGCAAGTGGCCCAGGAACCGCTGATCGTCTATGACCCCGGGGACCCGGGCTCGTCCTATTTCCAGTTCATAAATCGGGTCTGCCGGGACGCAGGTGTCACGGCCAAGGTCGAGATGAACCTGGACAGCGTGGAGGCCGCCAAGAACATGGTCCGGTTGGGACTGGGCGTCTCATTCCTGCCGCTCAGTGCGGTGCGCCGGGAAGTGGAATTTGGATCGCTGACATTGATCGACCTGGCCGAAGTGCCGCCGGTCCTGCTGCCAACTTACCTGCTATTGCGCCGTGGGCAGGAAATCGGGCCGACAGCCAGATCATTCTTAAAGCTGCTTCAAGAGACATATAACGTCGAGATACCGGTACTGCTTGAAAACAGGTAGGTAATAAAAAAGGCCCCGGCAGACATGCCGGGGCCTTTTTTATTTGGTCGAACCAGAGATGTAGAATCAGAGAACGTGGTACAGAATAAGGTGGTCTCGTAACACGTCAGCCGCAAAGTCGTTTTCAACATCGCGCCAGACCGAGTGGATGTGGTTTGCTCCGTCCTGGCGGTTGTCAAATTCAACCACGAAGTCGCCGCCGTGGATGCGGTAATAGTGGGCCTCGTCCTTGGAGACCGGCCCGGCCCAGGCCAGATACAGATGGTCTAGGCCATCTTCTTTCAGTGCGGCCAGCTTCTGTTCGGCAAGTTCAGTCGGCACTTGATTAACGTATTCCGCAATCAGAGCCAGTAACAGTTCCTGCTGCGCCCCGTTCATCTTGGATGCCGGCAGGCCCTCGTAGGCCGGCAACGAGGCCTTGGAAGCATTGAAGGTGACGATGTCGGCGGGGGCGGCGTCATAGATGACCGACTCTGCGATCTGTTTCTCGTCCAAAGAAGCCATCAGGTCAAAGGCCAAGTCTTCCCGGTCTCCCAAGATCCGCAGCCCGTTCTTCGGTCCCTTCCGCACCTCGGCGGGGTTGGCGCCAAAGAAAAAGGGTGTCATGCCGATTACCTGGTCGCCCCAGATGCTGAAATGGATGGAGACATGATGGCCTTCAACCCGATAGGCCCAGGGGTCCTTACCACCGGGTTCGCCGAAGACGGTGAAATAATAGAGTTCGGTGTCACGAACGAAGGTCGTGATGCCCTGTTCCTTTTCCAAGGGACCCAGGACATTTTCGTGTTCCATTATCAGCTTAGCTTGTTCGTAAGACTCATCGGTAAGGCCACTGGCCAATACCGCCATCGCTAATTCGCGTTGGGCTGGTTCCATGTCTCGGAGGGGCAGGCCGTGGCGGTTCATGGGCGGGTAATACCAAAACACCCGCTCGCCATCCATGTATTCGTAGGTGGCCTTGGCTTTTTGCTGGCCGTTCAGGCTGCCGAGGAAAGCTTTGGCTGCGGCTACCATGCCGGCGACCGTTTCCGGGGCCAGGGTTTGTCCTGTGGGCATCCGGGCACTCCTTCCGGTCCGGTCCAATCTTGGCAGTATCGGGCAAGATCCGCGGAACGGCTCATGTTTTCTGGGAGTGTAGAGAGGGTCAGATTAGCTGTCAACCCAAGCTAGGTGGACACGGGTTAGGCATCAAACGCTAGGTCTGGGCGAGCACCTTCATCAAGGCGGCTTCCAACTCGTCCACCGTAGCGAAGCCCTCGAAACGGTCGTCTATCCGGCCGTCGGCATCCAAGACGAAAACCCAACTCTCGTTGAAATAATCCTCGATAGCCGTTAGACCCCAATCATCCACAACTTCGGATATCTCAGCCCGGTCCAGGTCGCCTTGTATCTCTGCCGGGTTGTCGTAGATCTCCACATGGATGTAATTGACCGCGTCCGGGTGTCTCTCTTTCAACTTGCTAACTGTATCCACTTGAGGCCCACAGGTCGGACTGGTGCAGAAAGCCGGGCTGGCGAACACCACCACCGAAGGCAGGGGGTTTTCCACCGCATCTTTGATGGTCAACCGGTACAGGTCTGGATCGGGTGAGTAATCCGTGGTTATCTCTTCGATGGACCCATCATTCCCCAAGACTTTGGACTTGCTTAGCAGTGCAACGGTGCCCAAGGCCGGGACAGGTGATTTCTCCATCACCTCAACCTCAAACTGGACCTGGTCATTGCCGTCTGGGTTGTCTACTTTTACATCCAACCGCCACCTACCTGCACGGTCGAAGTTTACGTAGGTGCTGTAGGAACCACGAATACCGTAGGGCCAGACATTGAAAGCGGCTTTCATCGTCGTACCTGGCGCGCCGTCTCCTTCCAGAAAGACTGCGGTGACCAATGCTGTTGGAGCGTTGATCAGGCCTTTGGACATTGTTAGCAAGAATGCCAGCCGCTGCTCACCCACCTCCAAGACCGTTGTAGCCAGGATTGGGGTTATGGCGGCAGGGTCGGCGGGGGCCGTGGTGGGCCGAGGGGCCACCGTGGGCGCCGCAGAAGAGCCGCACGCTACTAACAACGTAAATACGACCGTGGCCAAAGCCAAGGTAATCAGCCGGGCCTTTGTTGTTGAATTCCTGTAGGTTTTTCTGATGGTGATATTCATGGTCCTGTCTCGTAAACGCCGAATGTGAAGGCAAATATCTCGAAATCATCTGAGTTCGAGCTCATGGTCAGCTTGTTGTCTTTTGAGTAGGCCGGAGCTTCGATGATGCTGTACATCCTGGGCTCATTAACGCTTAGAAAGCTCTCGCCGTTGGCGGCGATGGTTACGCCGCTGCCCTTGTTCTCATCGGTCAGAAAATCCCCGTTCAACGTTACTCTCGCGGTGTATGGTTGGCCTGACTCTGAGAAGACGACGGCGTTCAAGCCGCGGGACGAATAAACCAGGGATAGGACGCCTTCATAGCCGATTGTGTCTCGGCCGTGGCGGGTGTGCTCCGGCCAGACCACCCACTGACCGTCGAAGTTGATCACTCCGGATTTGAGGTCGTCGGGAGACTCCAGGTCCACCATCGAGCCGGTGTTTTTGAAAAAGTCGCTTCGCCGCACGTATCCTCCCAGCTCCGCGAGCACAAACCCAGCATAAAGCTCCCAGGTCACCGAACCTCTGCGGGTTTCGATGAAGGTTTGGTCTAAGGGCTGGTCGCCGGAGGCTTCAAACGGCCCCTCAGACAGGGTCGCTCCGGCGTCGAGAAGCAGGTCTCTGATCCGCATCTCGGTCTCATCGTAAGCGCCTTCTCCGAAGTGGGTGTATCAAACCACGCCGTCTTTATCGATCAGGTATTTTGCCGGCCGGAACCGGTTGGAATAGTTGTCCTAGGTCTTAAAGTCATTGTCCTGGGCCACCGGCCAAGTGATGCCGTTGTCCTGTGTCGCTTTCAGCACGTTGGAATAGACCTTCTCAAACTCAAATTCAGGGGTGTGAACGGCGATTATCACCAATCAGTCGTCGGCGTATTTAACGTTCCATTCCCTGAGGTAGGGAAAGGTCCTGATGCAATTCACGCAGGAGTAGGTCCAGAAATCGACCAACCCGACCTTACCGCGAAGTTCTTTTATAGTCAGCGGTTCGCTGTTGATCCAGGCCCTGTTTCCCTTAAGCTCCGGCGCCAGGAAACTGGTGCAGGCGACGGCAATGGTAAGCAGGGCGAACGCGGTCAAAGTTAGCTTGGCCGGAGGTTGCAGTATTTTATTCACGAATGGCTCTGTTCACTAAGAACCGGTGTCATAGACGCCGAAGGTGAACGCGAAAAGCCCAAAGTCAGGCGAATTCGATGCCATCTTGAGATTTTGGCGCCACACATACGAGTCATTGCTGATCACATTATAGAGGCTCGGACTTGTGACCCAAAGATAGCTTTCGCCGTCGTCGCCGATGATGATGTCGCTGCCTTTGTTGGAGTCGGTGAGGTATTCACCGTCAACAGTGATGCGCAACTTGTAGGGCTTGCCGGAGTCTGAGGTCAGCACCGCGTTCACCGAGGTCGCCGAATAGACCAAAGCCAAATAGTCTTCGAACAACTCGGTCGTACGACCGTGGGTCGAACTCTCGGGGCCAACGTGCCAGGCCCCTTCGAAGTAGATCTTATGGGGTTGCTGGTCTTCAGTTATTGAGAAATTGGCTACCTGGTCTTTACTGTCGAAGTACTGCATCTGCTGGACATAGCCGCCGCGCCCGAAGAGCAGGTCACTCTCACCCCGTTCGTATCCACCGTAAAGCTCCCTCGTAACCTCGGCATCCCGTGCTATCAGGAACGCGGGGTCCACGGTCTGGTCTTCGGGGAGAGGCAGATTATTAGCCAAGAAATTCGGGTCGGCTTCGGCAAGCAGTTCGCGAATCAAATCTTCGGTCTCAGCGTAACCACCTTCGCCAAAATGCGTGTACCGGACCACGCCGTCTTTGTCGATGAGGTACTTGGCGGGCCAGAACCGGTTGTTGTACCGGCGCCAGGTCACGAAGTCGTTGTCTTGAGCCATCGTCCAGGCTAGTGCCTCGTTCTGAGTGGCTTCAACCACGTTGTCGTAGTCTTTCTCGAACTCGAACTCTGGGGAGTGGACTCCCACGATCACCAGTCCGTCGTCGGTGTACCTGGAGTTCCATTGTTTCAAAAATGAAAACGTGCGGATACAGTTGATGCAGGTGTAGGTCCAAAAATCGATCAGGACCACCTGTCCTCTAAGTTCCTCCATCGTCAGCGGGCCGCCGTTGATCCAAGCTTCGATCCCACCGAACTCGGGCGCTAGGTCTCCCACTTCGCCGCCGACCTTTCGATCTACGTTGGCAACGGAGGAATTGGCGGTTACGCCGGCGGTCGGTGAAGATTCCGACCCTTGGGTGGGCGGGGTAGTTTCAGTTGCGGACTGATTGCCGGTCACGGCCGAGTCAGAACTTCCGCAGGCGGCCACCAAGAATAGTAATCCCACAAGCGCCGCGGCCATGGCTGGCATTTTAATCCGGATTCTGATGCTCCAGTCCTTTCTTATGGGGTTTGTCAGCATACCTTTCCCACGGCCTTAATCATACATAACCCCCGCCCATCCGGCGGGAGGCAAGACTTGGTCCGTTCTAATCTTAGTGTCACTGAATTTTCGGGCCGCATCGGCATACGGATTCATTTGAACCGATGGCTAGGTCGGACCGTACACCGTACATAGGTCAGCTTACATGAGCGTCCGCTCCGGACGATAGACCGGACCTCTGAGGCCCTCTGACAGGCTTCTGAGCCTGCCGATTTCTGCTGTGGTAGAATCTGCCTGTCAGCTATGGGGCCAGTCTTAAACCAGTCTGCAAACAGCGATCGGAGAAGCGGTTGAAAGAGACCCAGTCGGCCACAAGCATAGCCCGGGAAATCGTGGACAACGTTTCCAAGGTTATCGTTGGCAAGCAGCCGGTTATTGAACGGGCGTTAGCCGCCGTGATTGCCCAGGGCCACATTCTCATTGAGGACGTCCCCGGCGTAGGCAAGACCATGCTAGCAAAGAGCATCTCGAGTTCGATCGGGTGCTCCTTCAAGCGTATTCAATTCACGCCCGACCTCCTGCCCAGCGACATCGTGGGCGTCTCAATCTACAACCAGAGCACCAGAGAATTCCAGTTCAGGCCCGGACCGGTCATGGCCCAGATCGTGCTGGTTGATGAAATAAACCGTGCTACTCCCAAGACCCAGTCTGCATTGCTGGAAGCCATGGAGGAATTGCAGGTGTCGGTTGACGGGGTGACTCGCCCACTGGAACAGCCTTTCATCGTGATGGCTACCCAGAACCCCATCGAATACGAAGGGACATTCCCATTACCCGAGGCGCAACTTGACCGCTTCTTGATGCGAATCAGCCTCGGCTACCCCAGCTTCACGGACGAGCTTTCCGTCATCGAGCAACAGGAAAAGACCCACCCCATAGACGAATTGGAAGCCGTAGCCTCTCCGGAAGACGTGATCAAGCTCCAAGAGACTGCCAAGAACGTCTACGTGGACACGGCTGTACGCGAGTACATCGTGGGCCTGATCGAGGCAACCCGGAACCATGAGGACGTCTCTCTTGGGGCATCCCCCCGGGCCTCACTTGGCATGTTCCGGGCAGTGCGTGGAATGGCCATATTACGGGACCGCGACTACGTGATTCCGGACGATGTGAAAGAGCTGGCCTACGCTGTACTCGCTCACCGGCTGATCCTATCGCCGGCGGCCCGGATGCGGGGCCTGCATACGGGGCAAGTTATCGACGGGCTTCTTGAGTCCGTGGCCGTGCCCGGCGCCAGCCGGTAGCGGTTTACCGCGCCGAGATATTCCATGATCCTCGGAACCCCCTATTCATCATGCCCGGTGGTCCATTGTCTGAGGACTAGCGATGAATAGACGTTTCATCGGCATGGTCTTGCTGCTCATCGTGGTTGGTTTCTACGCATTGGGCACCGGGTTCGATTTCTTCTTCAGGTTCCTATACGTTTTATTGCTGGTTACGGTCATCGGGTTCGTGTGGGCTTGGCTCAATCTTCGCGGCATCGACCTCAGAGTGACACGGGACGCCAACCGGGGACAGGTGGGCGGCTATCTTGCAGGCCAGGTATCGATCGTAAACCACACGCGGATGCCCAAGTCCTGGCTGGAGGTTGCGGAGGCCACCGGTCCATCGGCAAACACCAGCGGCCGGGGACTAGCGCTGGTCCGCGATCAGGTGCGGAGCTGGCGTATCCGGACCTACCTGGCAAAGAGAGGAGTATTCCGGTCGGGACAGGTCAGGCTGGTCAGCCAAGACCCATTCGGGGTGTTCCGATTGCGCCGGGACTTCTTGGACCCACATCCCTATATCGTTTTCCCAGCCGTCGAAGCATTGCCCGACTTGGACGCCCGGTTCGCCGGGCTGCCCAGCGACAGCCGGGCAACGAAGCACTGGGAGCAGATCACCACCGATGTATCGTCGATCCGCTCCTATGTCGAGGGCGACAGCATGCGCCGGATTCATTGGCCCTATACGGCGCGCATGAATGAGTTAATGGTCAAGGAATTCGACATCGGGCTGTCGGCGGAGGCGTGGGTGCTGCTGGACATGTTCCAGCTTTCTCACTACGGCGTAGACCTGGACGAGATCAACAACACCGAGGAGTTGTCAGTAACGGTTGCCGCCTCCATCGTGGACCGGCTTATGGAACAGTCGATGCCGGTTGGATTGGCGACCAACGCGGACCAAGACCACATCTACCGGCCGGACAGCAGCCCCGAACAGCGCGGCCGCCTCATGGAAACCCTCTCGGAGGTGCGCGCCTTCGGCCACCGCCCGCTTCAAGAGTTCATCTACGCTGTCCGGCCACATCTGAACCAATATAACGCGCTGACGCTGGTCACCTCTTCTGTGGGAACCCAGTGGGTGGCTTCCCTGAACGCCCTCCGCCGCCAGGGTGTTGAAGTCTCGGTGGTGTTGGTGGACCGCTCCAGTTTTGGGTCTCCGACGAACATGTCCGTGCCTTTGGAAGCGCTTAGCGCCAATCTGATCCCGGTTTACATGGTGCGCCAAGGCGACAGCCTGAACGAAGCCCTGCAGGTGCCGGTCCACGAGATACCAAGGAGTTGGACCGCCGGCGTGGCTGAAGGCGTTGAATGACCTCCGAAACTCTGAGCCCCAACAAGCCCATCCGACAGGGCTGGGACACCGATTTTATCGGGGATAGCATCGCCTGGGTCGAACGCACGATGCGACCCAACGAAGGCTGGATCGCCGCCCTGCTCCTGGTCCTCAACCTGGTGACTGTTGTCCTATCGGTGGAACAGGCGGATTGGGTGCCGTCGCCCAATCTTGTAAAGCTGCTCTTCATCGCTATGCTGACCGGACTGATTCTGTACCGAATACCAATCTGGTCGTTGGCGCTGGTCCCCGTGGGCCTGGCGGCCGGCCTGGCAATCATTCTGTGGCAGCTGTCATCCTTCACAATTAACGGCGCACCCGTGGAAGGGGCCGATGAGGTTGTAAGACGATTGGACCTCTGGTTAGACGCCGCACGTACCGGAAATATCAGCATCGACGCCCTCCCATTTTCCTTCGCGCTGATGACGGCGACCTGGTTGACCGGGTTCTTGGGCGCCTGGCTGTTCCTTCGCTACAGAAACTTCTGGGGAGTATTCATCTTGGGCGGCATAGGTTTGTTGTCCAACCTAACCTTTCTCCCGCCCAACACGGCGGTCCACCTGGCCTTCTATCTGTTCACCGCTTTGCTTTTGATTGCCCGGGTCCAGGCAATACGACGAAAACACGAGTGGGAAAGGCGTGAGGTCAAGGTGGACGACCATCTGAATGGACTTTCGTTGACCGACAGCCTTGCCATCACAGTGTTTGTGATCGTAGTGGCGTTCATGCTGCCGATGGCGCCCAAATGGGGCGCGGCGAATGACGGCTACGAGTACATGCGCAATCCACTGAAGAACATGGAGGATGACTTCAACCGGCTTTTCGCCGGCCTTCCAGCCCGCCGGCCCATCGGGTTTCGAATCTGGGGCAACGTGATGGCGCTGCAAGGGAGTATCTACCCAACCACAACTCAGGTCTTATGGGTAGACTCACCTACGGAGATGTACTGGAAGGCGCGGACCTATAGCACCTACAACGGTAAAGGTTGGCTTTCAGACCACACGGTGACTGAGCCACTGGGGTACACCCCTGAGTTTACTCAAAGGGGTGTCGATCAGCTGCGTATAGAGGTGAGCTATACAGTTACACCTCTATACGCGTCGAAAAAACTGTTCTCGGGCGACCAAGTACGCTTTGTGGACCGTGATGTCATGATAGAAACTCAGGCCCCACCGGTCTTCACGGTTGACCTAGGCGCGCTGAAGGATGGCGGGGCTTTGCCTGATTATTTGGCGGATGTGGGAGACGGGCTGCGCCTCACACTCGAGGTGCACGGCGGTCTTGTCAGCGATCAGGACCTGGCGCTTTCCCTTCCGCCCCAATTCCGTTTGAATGAAGTAGAAAGGGAAGCCGGCCTGGCGACGCGGGTCCAGTTCATAGAAGCCCTTCCCGTAATACCTGAGGTGCTATCGGTCTCCAGTTCCAAAGGCAAATTCAAGATCGGGGACCCCTACGAAGTTACCTCGGCGATCTCATTGGCTGGTCCGGACGAGCTGCGGGCCGCCAGTTCAGAATACCCAGCTTGGGTCTCCGAACGGTACCTCCAGTTACCCCAGGACCTCCCTTTGCGGGTACGCTCATTGGCCGCCAACGTTGTTGGCTCGATCGAATCGCCCTACGGCAAAGCCAAAGCGATCGAATATTACCTGAGGGGGAACTACCCTTACAATCTCAGAGTGGAGCCACCGCCCTTCGACAAAGATGGGGTGGACCATTTCCTGTTCACCCTCAAAGAAGGATACAGCGAGTATTTCGGCTCTAGCATGTCGGTTTTGCTTCGGACCGTGGGGGTCCCAGCTAGGCTGGCGGTAGGTTATACGACCGGAGACCGAATCGGAGACCAAGATGTCTTCGCGGTCACCGACAGCCACAGCCATGCCTGGGTTGAGGTCTATTTCCCTGGGTTTGGCTGGATTCCTTTTGAACCGACTCCCGGGGAAGCGTTGCCCAGCGTCTACCAGCCAGGGGTGGAACCATTAGAGGTACAACAGGTTAGCGAGGCCGACATATATCCCTTAGACGAAGAGTGTTTTGACGGTTTGGAAGACTGCTCGAATCCGCAAGAAACGGGGTCGACATTGGGATCCAACTTCGGACAAAGTGACGATAAATCAATCATCGGATTCTGGCCATGGGTCGTAAGCGTGCTGGCCGGACTGGCTGCTGTGGGCGGCACTACCCTATTGATTTGGAGAAAGTTCCTTGCGGCGCCCAAAGACCCGAGGACTGCTTTTAGGCGCCTCACGACTATGGCAAACTTAGCCTCAGTGGGGCCGTCGGAGTTTCAGACTCCGTATCAGTTCGGAGACCGGTTGCAACAGGCCCTACCGGCCCATAAGACCCCGGTGTCGATAATCGTCGGTTCCTATGTCCGCAATCGGTATGGAAACAGGCGGACCACCGCCAGCGAGAGCCGCCTATTGGCAGTCGCGTGGCAACGGCTGCGGTTGCGAATGGTGTGGACCGTGTTTAAACGGAGGATCTGGTGACCGAGATAAATACCTGGAGGGTCCGTTGAACGGAGATAGATATCATTTGGTCGAATTACCCATGGGCTGGATGGTCCTACTCGGAGGAGAAAACGGGTTGAAACGTGCCTCTTTGAAGCCCACGCCCCAAGAGGCGATTGAAGACATGGGTATGGACCTAGACGGCGCGGAAGACAACCCCGACGCATTCACCGAAGTGGTGGAATGTCTGCACCGTTACGCCGCAGGAGACAGGACGGCGCTGGACGAGATCGGTCTGGATTTCTCCGGGACAACCCCCTTCTTCAGCGCGGCGTGGAACGCCTGCCGGAGCATCCCCGCCGGCGAGACTAGGAGTTACGCCTGGTTGGCTGCCGAGGCTGGCAGCCCACTGGCCATGAGGGCCGCCGGGCAAGCCATGGCCCGCAACCGGTTCTCGCTGATAATTCCATGCCACCGGGTGATTGCCAGCGACGGCGGGCTTGGCGGGTACGGTGGCGGCGGGCTGGGGGTCAAAGCCCGGCTGCTGCAGATGGAGTTGGGCGAGAACCCGGAATCGGCCGAATGAGGGAGATATCAACGAATCGCGCCGGTTGCTATACTAGCTCGCAACCAGCGACAACCGCATGGGAGGTAGCGATTTGGTAGACGGCCGCGCAGCAGGGTCTCCACCTGAAGAACTTTGGGCTGACATCGGCGATCTCAAGGTCCGGTATCTGGACTGGGACGGAGAAGGAAAACCTCTCTTGGCGCTCCACGGCCTGGCGTCATCTGCCCATTGGTACGACATCGTTGCGCCATTGCTCCGAGATCGCTTCCACATCTATGCCCCCGACCAGCGCGGGCACGGGCAGACCACTGCAGCCCCGTCCGGCTACGATTGGAAAACTTTGTCTGAAGACTTGGTTGGACTGCTGGCCCACATCGGGCTGGACCAAGTAGCAGTGATGGGTCACTCCTGGGGCGGTAACGTAGCCACTAATTTCGCGGCTAATTTCCCCGACAGAGTGAGCCGGCTAATCATGATCGACGGCGGCTTTCTGGACGGACGACTCTTCCCTGGGGCATCTTGGGAAGCGTTCTCACAACGGGTCCGGCCTAGGGACGTGACCGGCAACCGCGAAGAATTCTTGGAGCGGCTCCGCAATCAATTAGGCGCGATCTGGAATGAGGAGGTCGAACGAATCGTCCAGACCATGGTCTATGAAGATGAAGACGGGCAGATTCAAGACATCTTGCGCCCGGAGAATCATGCACAGACGATCCGGGCTATGTGGGACGAACCGGCATCAGTAACCATGCCCAGGATTCTTTGCCCAACGTTGATAGTGCCGGCCGGGCCGACCCCGGAAAGAGCCGGGACGGAATTCGCCGAGGTCCGCCGCCGGATGGTCGAGGCCGCGGAAAAGGGCCTCAAGAACGGCCGCGTCCACTGGATACCTGAGACCATTCACGACATTGGCTACCATAAGCCTCAGGAATTGGCGCAGGTGATCGGCGACTTTTTATCTGAAGAATAGATAACGCGCGGGCGAGGCAGGAGCCGTCATTTGACGCGGTAGGCCCAGATCCGATGCCAGACCCCGGGCTCTCCCTTGGCCATGGGCTGGTACTCTTCGGTCATCTCCGCAAGCTCCCACACCCCGGAGTCTTCCATGCCGGTCTGCTGCTGCTGGAACCCGCCCGACTCGTAAGTGTCCACTCTGAGGCTGAACACGATCAGCCCGCCCGGCTTGGTGATACGTGCCAACTCGTCGAACGAATTTGCGGGAGCGTGTCCCTGGGTGAAGACCCCTACGCTGATCACCGCATCAAACTCGCCGGTGACGAAATCCAGAGTTCCCCCTAAGGCCATCTGGTGGAACGCGTTGTAGAGGTTCTTGCTCTTGGCCTCATCGAGCATACCCTGGGACAGGTCCATAGCCACCAGGTCTTTGTAACCCACCCCAGCGAGGCATTCCCCTACCAGGCCAGTCCCGGCGCCGGCGTCCAATATATGCGCCGACTTATCCACATGTTTTACGAACACCGCAGTGGCGTTTTGGGGAGCGCTCCAGGCGAATTCCGCGGCTAGGTCGCTGTCGTAATCCGCAGCCCACTGGTCGTACCGGCCTTCCAACTCTTTGTCGTTGGTGGCTTCATAGACCCATTGGACTCTTTTGTGGCTTTCTTGCATGGGGTGACGCTCCTAGTGAGTGCTTGAGAGGGCAACCGAACGGCCCTGCTGAGCAGGGCCGATATTGACGCTATTTCCGGGCTATTTCTGGCAGACGAACAGGCCCCAGCCCATTTCCTGGTTATCCACCGCTTTGGCGGTCTCTCGGTAGGCGTTGCTCAACCAAGCGTAGTGTTCCGCGTGGTCGCCGTCGTCCATAGGAGTCCGTTCGGACAGCCTGAGATAGCTGTTCTTCAGGTGAGGCGACAGGTCATGGGCTTCAACGATGGTGAATCCAATGGATTCCAGGGCATCCTGGTAGGACTCGAAGCTGTAAGGCGTGTCGTAAAGAAGCCGGTCGTAGACGAATTCCTTGGCGGCGGGGCTTATGTTGGGCTGGGGTTTAATCAGGTCGTCAAAGACCATGATCCCGCCTTTTTCCAAGACCCGGTAAGCCTCGCTCAGCGCAGACTGTTTATCCGGGACGTGGTAGATGACCGCTTGACTCCACAGGTGGGAGAAAGTTCCTTCAGCGAAGGGCAGCTCGGTGGCTGACGCCTTCTCAAAAGTCAACTTTTCCTGGGCTGATTGTTCTAAGGTAGCCATTTTTTCCTGGGCGTTCTGGACTCTAACGCCGCTTAGATCAACGCCAGTGACATGGCAGTCCTGGTTCTCGCTGAGCCAGATGGCAGTGGTGCCATTGCCACAACCAAGGTCCAATACCTTGGAAGAAGAGTCGATGCGACCCTTGGACACCATCATGTCGTTCAGATTGGCACAGGCCTTCAGGAAATCGTCGCCGGTGCTCTCGTCAAATACGCCCCAGTGGACACTGCCATCTTCGTCCCAGAAAGAACGGTAGATGGCGTCCTCTGAATCGTAATAACTTTCAGTTTCTTGTTCAGTGAACCTGCTGGACATTCTTCGCACCCTCCAAGTACTCGACGAACCGGTTTTCCTCGTCAACGAGGATCATCTTCGGGTCAATCGGCTCATCGGTGGTTTCAAATGACATGATGATCAGGCAGTTGCCCTTGGAGCTAAGGCGAGCAGCCGCCCCCTGGACCGAACACACTCCGGAACCCCGTTCGCCGGCGATTGCATAGGTCTCAAAGCGGTTGCCGTTAGTGACGTCGCAGACAAGCACCTTCTCAAAGTTCCAAAGGTCAATCTTGTCCATCAAATCTTCATCGATCAAGATACTGCCCACGTAGTCTGGGTTGGCGTCGGTTACCCAGGCACGGTGAATCTTTGACCTCAATACTGTTCTCATTATTCTTCTCCTCTGATCAAAATCTTTTCAAGATGACTGCTTGCGATGGTTCAGAGCGGTCCAGGGATATTTTCAGCCTAATTTTGACCGCAAGTTTCTATATCGGTACTCGATTCGGATTTTGCTAGTCGCCATTAATCTGGCGGGTATTGGGGAAGCCGGGATACTGGGGTTATGCGGTTGGGGGTGTGGTTTATGTGCCGCAGGGGAGGGAGTGTTCGTCGCGCGAACGAATTTCGGCAGGGGATCGAGGCGCAAGATACTGGGAATACGTTAGAGTTGACCCAACGGGAAACGGCTCATCTGACTTGCCGTAATAGTACTTAAGCATTGTCTCTTCCGGCGTGGTTGACGTGTCGGAAACAAATCCGAATCGCTGCCTGCAGGCATGTCCTCAGCCTGGGGCGAACGTTCCGCGCAGTTTACCAGCGGGTTAAAGGGTGGTCAAGTTTTCCAGCGTCAGCGAATCACCGGTCTAGGTGCTTCTTGTGCGAAAGGCAGAGGCGTGTTCGTCATATTGTCGCTGATACTAGAGGAAATCGTAAAACTATAGAGAAAATCGCTAGCGTTTCCGAATCTTTGGGCTAAATGGATGGTCTCTCAGTCGTGAATCGCCGTCAAAAATTGCTCAAGCATCAGAACGGCGGTTCATCCTCTGCGCTATCAGCGCCAACAGCAGCAGACACTTCCGCAGCAACAGAAACCGTAGCCTCCGGAACCAGAACTTCGGCCTCGGATTCCACAACTGGCGCTACCGGCTCGTCTGTGATGGCCTCAAGCGGGACCGATACGGGGGTTTCATCGATAGCCACCTCAGTCTCAGCCAGCGGGGTGGACTCAAGTGGCATGGCTACGGGGGATCCGGCTGGTAAGTCCATGCCGAGGCCAAGTTCCTGATGGACCGCCACCGTA
>Ga0209445_1000350_pt1 | contig 26006 bp, 22 predicted proteins | sample MarorgKNORR_S2LV_4_FD_188223 | JGI IMG/M metagenome (GOLD analysis project Ga0209445, IMG submission 188223) | Marine microbial communities from the Southern Atlantic Ocean, analyzing organic carbon cycling - NADW_A/KNORR_S2/LV (SPAdes) (version 2) | ecosystem: Environmental > Aquatic > Marine >... | reverse complement strand
GAAGCGGTGCAGGTGCCTCGTCACCCGGATGAAGGCTTCCTGCACCAGGTCCTGCGCGCGATCGCCATCCCCGGTCTTCCGGGTGATGAAGTGGATGAGCCGGTCCCGATACCGATCGTATAGGCGCTGGAACGCGCCCGGACGGCCGTCCAGATGCGCGGTGACTAGCTGCTCGTCGGTGAGATCCTCCAGCGGTGTGGCCTGGAGGAATTCACGGAGCTGGTTGGGGTTGGCGTTGACCATGTCCCGGAGCTTCTCAGTCCCTAGTCGAGAATCATTCTCATTTCTGTACTGAAGATACCTCAGATCGGCCTGTTTTCCAGGCCGATCAAGACCCCGCCCTCGGAGAAGCCCTCGTAGAGGGCCTGCTCCGGTGCCGGAATCCGGTCTCGCGAGGCGAGAGCCTCCTCCGCCGCGCGTTCGACCTCGTCCGCCACCTCGGCTTCGACGGTCCGCAGCGTCTCGGTTCCGACGCCCTGTCCCTCCAAGTAAGCCTCGAAGAGGCCGATAGGATCCCGTCGGCCCCACTCCGCGAACAGCTCGGGCGCGAAGGTGTCCCTCGCTTCTCGTTCATCGTGCGTGGCATGGCCCCCCATTCGGAAGGTGTCGGCCACGATAACCGCGGGGCCCAGGCCTGTCCGGCACCGGTGTGCGGCGATCCTGGTGGCCGCGTACACGTCGAGCACGTTGTTGCCGTCACAGATCCAATGCTCGATCCCGTACATCGCGGGCCAGTCGTGCAGGTCGCCGGCGCCATGCCGCTCTACAGGGGTCCCGAGTGCCACCCGGTTGTTCTGAATAACGAAAATGACCGGGAGATTCTGCACCGCAGCGAAGTTCATGCCTTCGTGACAGGCCGCGGTTTTGGTGGCACCATCACCGACCCAGGTAAGCGCCACTCGGTCTTCCCCTCGGTTGACCGCGGCCAGCGCGACGCCGGCCATGATCGTGACACTTGTCCCCATGTGGCTGATCGGCTGGATGATGCCGTTGGGCAGGTCGCCGATGTGCAGGTCGCGCCCGCGACTCGGGGAGTCGGTGGTGGACAGGTAACCGCGGAACATATCCGCCAACGGCATGCCCATCATGTGCAGGGCGCCAGCGTTGCGAATCATCGGGCTCACCACATCCTTGTCCGGAGCGAGCGCGCTCACGGAGCCTACTGTGACCGCTTCTTCCCCGGTGCCGAGCCACGCCTTGGAAATGATGCCAGTGTGGACCCATCGCTTGAGCCCGATGTCGTGAAGTCGCGTGCGCAGCAGATTTCGGTACATCGCGAGCAGGTCATCCTGGCTCAGTTGCTCGACGATGCGGCTGCGATCGGGGTCGCCGTTGATGCGTTCCGCGAACGAGCGGACTAATGCCGAATCGGGGGCCCAGTCGACGTACTCGGGGGGATCGAATGCTGGATAGCGCTTCATGCCGCTAAGCTACCGGAAGCGCAGATGACGCGGTACGGGCCGGAGTTGTCGCACAAACGAAAGCGGGGGAGGCAAAGACTCTCATGGCACGCAGAACCACCCCACCCATGGTGGGCCACGAGAACCTCTACACTCGCCCCGCTTACGAATCCGCCCAGAACCAAGGTTCCGAACGCACCCGTATATACCGCACACGGCTCGGGGCGTCACACTCAAATTGGTACGTTCTTTAAGAAAACTTCGAACTCGTAGAAAGTCGTGCGTTGCAGCGAACCTCGAGCGCTGTAAGATTGGTTGCGAGTCCCCCCCATCAGGTCGTTAGCGAGTTGACCGACTCCATCCCTCCCCGACGCGTCCAGGCCATTGTCGGCTTGCGTCTGCTCGAGATGATCCGAGATCAGGATCTTCCCGTCGAGATCCTGGATGCTGAGGATCCTACGCAGACCATGCCTCGTCGGCTGGGCCTGAGCGACGTGGTCGACCGTCAGATCCGCACGTATCAGAAAGACGTGAAGAAGGGGGTCCGCCTCGCGGACTCGGAGGTCATGGATCTCTTCCGCCTGGTCATCCGGCGACCGGACGGCGACGAGGTCTTCTACGGTGCCGGACGGTTGTTGGCTTCGATGGACCGTCCGAGCCAGTGGACCCGGATTATGCCCCAGCGCATCCAATATGCGTTGGCCCGCGGGAGGGTGAAGCGGCGGCTCAAGCGGCTCTTCGGGCGGCGCCTGGGTGGTTTCGGCCGAGGTCCATTTACGGTGGAAGGCCGAGGGCTGGTCTTCATCGAGAGTGATCCGGGAGGAGAGGCTTGTGCATTTCTGTCCGGTTTCTGCCAGGAGATCCTCGAACACACCGGAGGAGGTGCCGTCCAGGTAAAACACTCCCTGTGCCAGGGCCGGGGCGACGAGCAATGTCGTTGGGAGGGCAGGTTCATCGATGAGCCGGGCGTGGAGATTCCGTCAGGGGCGGACTCGGCCGAGCGCGTCGAGGCTGGTTGATGGTAGAGAAGGGCGCCTTCGCACCAGACTTCACGCTTTCCTCGGACCAGGGCGAGCAGGTCTCGCTACTGGGCTTGAGAGGGAAGCGAGTTCTGCTCTACTTCTACCCCAGGGATGACACGCCGGGATGCACGATTCAGGCGTGTGATTTCCGCGATGCCATGCCGCGGTTCGAGGGCGTTGATGCCGTCGTGCTCGGTGTATCGCCCGACTCGGTGGAGTCCCACGCCGAGTTCCGGGCCAAGTTCGGGCTGAATTTTCCGCTTCTGGCCGATGAGGATCATTCGATCGCTGAGGCCTACGGCGTGTGGGGTGAGACGAAGTGGGGGATCGGCATCGAGCGCAGCACATTCCTCATCGAGCAGGACGGCACGGTGGGAGAGGTGTGGCGGAACGTGACCCCGCAGGGTCATATGGTGATGCTCGCGGAGCTACTGGGGGCCTGACGGGGTCCGTTTCAACCGTACTGGAGCAGTATGGAAATCGGGATCGGAATCGCTATTGGAGTCGTGCTGGCTGTTGCTGGCTTCTTGCTGGGACGCTCCGGGGCGCATGCGGCCGGGGTCGGGGAGGGGCGCGCCGAAGCAGAGCGGCGCCTCGCCGCCGCAGCGGAGGCCATCGGTCGGGGTCGACGCCCTCAGGCCGACGCCGGGTCGCCGGAGCACGATCTATACGCCGCGCTGGAACAAGGCTGGGCGCCCAGGGAGACGGAGCGCCAGGCAGCCCTGAAAGAGGCGATCGGACGCGTGAGCGCGTTCCTGGACGCGAGCGTGCGTGCTCCGCTCGCGGGCGCAGGTCGTGAAGCGCGCGCTGGCGAGCTGCGCGAGCGCATCGAGCGCGCGCTCGGTGCCCTCGAAGACCTGAACTTCTTTCTGGAGGATCCCGCTGGAGAGAGCCAAGACTGCGACATCGTACCGCTCGTGCAGCATGTGGCGCGCGAGTTTGCCGCGGATCAGGACGTGGGTGTCCGCATCCAACTGGCCGAGGCTTCGGTGCGTGCCACGGTCAATGCGCAGGTGCTCATGGACAGCCTGTACCTGGTCCTGCACAATGCCGGCCGCTTTGGCGGTGGAGCGACGGTCGACGTGACCGTGCAGGCCGTCGACGGTCGTGCCCTGGTCACAGTGCGCGACCGCGGCGAGGGCTTTACCGAGGAGGCCTTCAAGCGTGCGTTCGACCCCTTCTACTCCACGTCGAAGGAGGGGCTCGGCCTGGGCCTGCCTCACGCGCGCATGCTGATCGAGGGGATGGGAGGCCGCGTGGAGCTGAGCAACGTGCCAGATGGTGGCGCTGAGGTTGAGGTATCGTTCGCGCGTAGCTGACCGGTTCGCGTAGTTGACGGGGTTTAGGGAGCCGTGCGGCGTCCTGTCACGCCCACGCCGACAACACCAGCCACCACGAGCACGATTCCGATCCAACCCAGGGACCGTAGACCCTGGTCCAGAAGTAGAGTTGCGAGGATCGCGGCCACGACGGGTTCGATCGCTGTCGCAAGGGAGGCTCGGCTCGCTTCGATCCTCGCCAAGGCATCGAAGAACAGGAACTGCGCCAGCGCGATCGTGGTGGCGCCGAAAACCACGAGTAGCGCCCACGCGCTGACGGTGTCCGGTAGCGCGATTGTGCCCTCGACCGACAGGAGGATCACGGTAAGCACGACGCACGCGCCGACTGTGCTGTAGACCACGGTCGGCGTAGCCCCGTAACGCGCGCTGGCGAAGCGGCCGAAGAGCGTATACGTGGCGTAGCTCAGTCCGGCCAGTGCTCCCCAGGCCAGTCCTGCGGAACCAAAAGCCGCAGGAACGTGGTCAGCGCCGGCCACGGAGAGCCAGACACCGACGAGCGTCACGACCACGAGTGCTACCCGAGTGCGGGTAGGCCACTCGCCCAGGAGGGGCCCCGCGGCGGCGACCACGAGTGCCGGTGCCAAGTACAGGAGTGCGACCGTAGTGGGTACGCCGACTGCGTCGGTCGACAATTGGTATGCCAACTGGAAGATCGCTACCGTGACGCCGCCTCCGAGCCCGAGTATTACAATCGTGCGGCGGCTTACGCGCAGCGACGCGGGGCGTAGGACGCCGAACACCGCGACCAGGACCAGAGCGCCGACCACGGGTCGAAGCAGGGCCACGGTCTCCGGCGGCACGCCCATGCGAAAAAGATGCACGGAGAAGATGCCGGAGGATCCCCACAAGCAAGCCGCGGCGATTGCCTCCAGGTAACCCATCCAGCGAACCCCGGCAGGCCTCGCGTTCACCGGTATCCGTACACCTGGTAGAGCAGCAGATAGACGACCAGACCGGTCACGGAAACGTAGGCCCAGATGGGGAACGTCCAGCGTGCGAGCCTGGCGTGCATGCGGAACCGGCGTCGCCTGACGAGATACACGAGCCGAAGCACGAGTGGGACGAGTAGCACAGCGAGCACGATGTGGGAGAACAGAATGGAGAGGTACACCGCGCGCGCCGCTCCCTCGCCGGCGAACTCGTGCGTGCCCGTAATCACGACGCGCGTCACGTAGAAGACCAGGAAGAGCGCCGACGCAGTGAGCGCGGTCAGCATCGCTCTGCGGTGCATGTGCAGGGATCTCCGCTTCACGAAGTAGAAGCCCGTGAAGAGAGCCACGGCGCTGGTGGCGTTCAGGCTAGCGTTGACGAGCGCGAGCATGTCCCCGAGCTGAGTGCGATCCATGAGAAGCTCAGGCCGCCTGGGTTTCTGGAGCCTGCGTTGGCGATCCGGCGGAGACACGCGCGAGCGTAGCCAAATGCACAAGCGCGGTGAGAAGGGCGGCAGCGCCCAGCGTGTGGAAGGACACTGGGAGCACCGCCAGCACGGTGAGTACCGAGAGAAATCCTAGCGACACCTGCGCGACGACTAGACCGGCGGCGAGTAGCGCCCACGTCCGTATGGCGTCGGTTGTGCCCTGGCGCACGACCCAGATCGCGAGCCACACGATCGCCACCAGCGCGAGCATGCCAACCACGCGGTGTCCGAAGTGGAGAATAATGGGCGTGTTCACCAGTGGCGGAACGAGTCGGCCGAGACAGAGTGGTGCGTCAGGACACGCCATGCCCGCGTCCGTGTGGCGAACGAGGCCGCCGAGCACGGACTGGAGAAAGACGAGGACGGCCGCTGCCGTCGCGAATTTGCTCACCCGGCGCGCGGCCCCGGCGTCCGGTGCCGAGGCTTCCCTCGACCAGCTCGTCGCTGACGCGACGTGGGTGGCCAATACCAGGAAGAGCAACGCCAAGCCGAGGTGGGTGGTCGATACGAGGTCAGGCAGCCGATAGATGACGGTGAGTCCCCCGACCAGCGCCTGGACGACGAGCAGAGCCATTCCGGCCAAGCAGGTCCTGAAGACCCATGGGCGGTCGGCGGTTTCCTTTCTGGCCAGCCATGTCGCGAGAGCGAACATGAGAAGGAGTCCACCCGCCACGAGGCGGTGGAGGTGCTCCCAGAACACGCCGCCCGACATCTCGGGAACCAGGGTTCCGAAACAAGTGGGCCAGTCGGGGCAGGCCAGGCTCGACTCCGTCGCGTGCACCACACTCCCCAGGTACAACAGGAGGAGGGTCCACACGACGGACACAGTGAACGCGCGTCTGTGAAGCATCGGACTAACCCGTGTGCACCGGTTCCCGGACGGAAGGCTCGGCCTCGGCTTCGGCGGCCAGGGCCGCCTCGACCTGCTGACGGTAAGTTTCGAGCGAGACGATGCCGCGCTCGAGCCACTCGAACTCGCCCGCCAGGAAGCGTCTGGCGATGCTGTAGGTGGCATCGTCGTCGTTGATGAAGAGGGCGTCGAAGCGCGCCGCGATCCGGCGTCGGGCGTGCCGGCAGTACAGGTCTGTGAGCGCGGTCGCACCGGTCTCGTCACTGCCCCGGTCGGTGAGCATTCTCGCACGCACGATGGACGCCGTCATGACGAACAGGTCCGCGCCGATGTCGACGATCCTGCCGAGCACCGCCTGGTGCTTCTCGAGCCCGGGCCCGAATCGAACCATGGCGTGGAAGGTCGAACGGGCGAGCCTGCGAGAAGCCCGCTCGACAAAACGAAGATGTCCTGCGAGTGTGCCGAAGGATGCGTAGCGCGGCCAAAAGCCCCAGCCGAGGAAGCGCGACGGATACCACCAGGCGTAATGCACGCACGCCCGGAAGAGTGCGGCCAGCTTCTTACCCGCCGACGCTTTCGGGTCGATGATGTCACCAGCGACGCTCAAGTGGGTGTCCACGGCCTCGCGGGCGATGAACAAGCGCATGATTTCGGAGGAGCCCTCGAAGATCGTGTTGATGCGCATGTCACGCAGATATCGCTCGACGGGGTACGGCGTGTCTCCGCGCGCGAGCAGCGAGGCGTGCGTCTCGTAGCCGCGGCCTCCTCGGACCTGCAGCGCGTCGTCTACGATGCGCAGGCCGGTTTCAGATGCCCACAGCTTGGCGATCGCGGCTTCGAGTCGAATGTCGAAGGTCTTCGCGTCGGCCATTCCCGATGTGAGCTCGACCACCGCCTCCATTGCGAAGGTTTCAGCGGTCATCCTGCCGAGCATCTGTGCGATGGCGTCGTGCTTGCCTACCTGACGGCCCCATTGAACGCGGGACCCGGCCCAATCTCGGCACATCTCGAGCGCGCCTTTGCCCGCCGCGGCGCAGAACGCGGGCAGCGCCAGGCGTCCGGTGTTCAGCGTGATGAGCGCGAGCTTCAGTCCCTTGCCCTCTGCCCACAACAGATTCTCGCGTGGCACCTTCACATTGGTGAAGCGAAGGACTCCGTTGGAGAGTCCGTTGAGCCCCATAAAGGTGCACTCGCGTACGGTCTCGACGCCCTCCCACTCGGTCTCCACGATCAACGCGGTGATCGGCTTGCGGCGAGATCCTTCGGGCGTTGGCGTGCGCGCCATGACTACGATGATGTCGGCGCGTGGCCCGTTCGTCGTCCACAGCTTCTCGCCGTTCAGGATCCAATGCGATCCATCCTCGGAGAGCGTCGCGGTCGTGGACATGTTGGCGGGGTCCGATCCCACGTTGGGCTCGGTGAGCGCGAACGCTGAGAGGGCTCCCCCGGCGAGCCGGGGCAGGTACCGTTCCTTCTGCTCGTCAGTACCGAACTTCAGGAGTGGCCCCGGTACTCCAATGCTCTGGTGGGCCGAAAGAAACGCCCCGGTCGAGCCGCATCGAGAGGCGACGATCTCGAGTGATCGATTGTAGGAGAGCTGGGACAGCTCGAGTCCACCATACTTGCGTGGAATCTTGATCCCGAACGCGCCCAGCTCTGCGAGTCCGTCCAGAACCTCCTGGGGGACGTGGCGGTCGCGGTCGATCTGGTCGCCGTCGATGTGATCCCGGGAGAACGCTTCCAGCTTCGCGTGAAACTCCGCCGCCCGCTCCTGCTCCTCCGGATCAGGAACCGGGTGGGGGTGGATCAGATCCAGCTCGAATCGTCCTTCGAAGATCGAACGCGCGAAACTGCGCCGTTCCCAGTCCTGCTCGCGAGCGTACTCGGCGACCTCTCGGGCTTCGAGTTCGGTGGCGAGCTTCTTGTCGTCTGCCATGGTTGTAAATCTAATACGGGGCAGGTACGCGTGGCTTCGGCGGGCGCGCTATGCGTCCTCCCGCAAGAACTCCAAGATCTCCGCACCCCGGGCTTCGGCGTCAGCCTCTCCGACCTCCATGAGCTTCTGGAGATAGTCCGGTTGGAAGAGTATCAGGCTCAAGAAATCAGGGCTGCGCGTCTGCTTGGTTCCCAATCCGCGCATGAGGAAGCGGAACGCTTTCGGCAGCTGGGGCTCGTACTCGTAGGCGAGGCTGCCCAGGTCCTGTGAGGGTCGGAGGGTCAACAGCCGGATCGGCTTGAGGCCGTCTCGTTTTTCGGGGGGCAGGCTCTCTAGTAGCCGGTTGAGCCGCTCGAGCCGTAGCGCATCGTGGTCCAACAGGTCCAGGAAGATCGAGTTCATAAGTGTGCCGGCGACCTGAGCCGGGGGCGGGTACCCGTAGATCGTCGGCTGCCCGGCCTCATCCTGGTTTCCGTCATAGCGAGTCGAGATTGCCAGAATCCTACGGGCTCCCAAGTGCAGTACCGGCGAGAGCGGTGCCGTCAGACGGATGCTACCGTCTCCGTACCACGCGTTTTCGAGCTGTACCGCGGGGAAGATGAGTGGCAGCGCGGCGGACGCCATCACGTGCTCGACGGTCATCACCGCAGCCAACGACCTTCGCCTGGGGCGCTGCCACGCGCGGATGTCGGATCCTTGCACCCAGGTAACCGACCGTCCGGTCGAGTAACACGACGTGCTGATCGCGACAGCCTTCAGTCGGCCGCGCTCCAGGTTGTAGCGCACGCCCGTGAGCTCGCCGTCGACCGCATGAAGCACCTCGGTCAGGTAATTACGCAGTGGCTGTGTGTCGACCAGCCCTCTCACGCGCGGTGCACCTCCCATGCCCCCGGAGGCTAGCTGGCGTAGCCAGCGAAAGCCGTTCAGCGTCAGCGAACGAACATCGACATTGAAGACGTCCGCAACGGTGAGGTTGCCCCACAACTGACTCAATTCCCGTACCGACTGCAGGAAACTTCCGTGATGTGACGCGAGCAGCGCGGCGTTGATCGCCCCGGCGGAGGCGCCGGTGACGTACGGGACTCTCAGCTCGGGAAAGTTGCGAGCAACGTACCTCAAAAAACCCACCTGGTACGCCGCTCGAGCGCCACCACCACCCATCACGAGCCCGAGGTCGCGTGGACCAGCGGCGCGGGTAGCGGTGGGGAGTTGCTCGAGAGGACCGAGTGGTGGAACAGGAGTCATAGAGCCTTCTGGGCGGCGGGCGCGATGCCATGGTCGAGGTGGGTGCCTACCCGAGTCAAGGGGGGGGGGATGGCTTGTCGCGTTGGCATCAGCGCGACACGTTTTCGCATTCAGATCGTTTACTGATGTAGCCGCCCTTCATTGTTCACCCAAAATGTGACCGCGAAACATGGTCAAATTCCGTCCGCTTCTCTTCGTGGTTCCCTTTGTCTTGGCGGGCTGTGCCTCCTATCAGCCGACTGAACTCTCGACTTTGCAGCCGACTGATCAGGTCCGACTCGAGCTGGATCAGACGGAGTTGGCGCGACTGCTCGCCTTCGCGAACACGTCGACCAACTCGGTCAGCGGTCGCTTCGTGAACCAAATGGGCGACTCGGTGACCATCGTTGTCGAGACACCCTCCACCTTCATGCAGGTCTCCGTGCCGCGCAGCTCGATCGTGCAGACGAGCCGACGCGAGATCGACAACCGGAAGAGCTTCTTCTTTTCGGCGCTGGTCGTGGGGGGAGCGGCGGCGCTGGCGGTGATGGACTTCGCGGGCGGTGGTAGGGATTCCATAGGGGACGACACCGGAGTGGACGAGACATGGATCCCGCTGCTCGGTTTCCGGATTCCGTTCAGCTTCTCGTTTGGACGCTGACCGATAGTCTAGTGATCAGACATCGTCTCTAGCAATCAGCCTACGATCGGGCGACCGATCGCCATGATGCCTGTCGCGATGAGCCCCAGCACGATCAATGTGCTGACGATGTGGGGCATGAACGTCCGCTCCGCGATTGGGCGGCGTTTCATCACCGCCGAGACCAGATGGGCCACCACCGCGGCGAGCACCATCGACGCGATGTGTCCGCTGAGCTGCGGGTAGAACACGCTGCTCATCAAATGAGCCACCCCCAAGAGCACCGTGAGGTCGATCGAACCCGTGAAGACAGCCGCCAGAATCCTCATGGTCTTGTCGTATTCGCGTTTCGTGGCCTGTCCGTACACGGCGTAGCCCAGAACGAGAATGCCGGCGAAGAGCACCAGGTAGCGAAGGCCTGAGTGGGCGTAAAAGAGCATGACGATCGGTCCTGACTGGGGTCAGTTTGCCAGCTAATCAGTTTGCCAGCTAAGATGTCGAAAAGCTCGGAAAAGTGCGCGTGTTGCGTCGATATTTCAAGCTTGTGTCTCAGTGGACGGGGGCGGTGCAATCTTTTTTGGATCCAGCCGTATCGATATCGTGGGGTGAATCGGCCTGAAAACCATTGTGTTTTAGCGTTTCCCGGGCCTAGATTCACGTCGCTCTATTGGAGTTGCTCGCTGTGGAGGTCCACGGCGGGCCAAATTTATTCATTCATTCTACGGTGAGGAGGCAACATGTCCCAAAGCATTGTTTGCAAAGGGATCCTCCGCAGGACACTGCGTACTCTGACCGTCGCGGCGTTTGCGGTGATGGTCGGCTGGGCTCCGGCCCAAGCGCAGACTGGCACCGTGACGGGTTCGGTGCGGGACGGCACCAACGGGCAGGCGCTCGCTGGCGCCCAAGTTAGCATCCCGTCGCTGAACATCGGTGCGCTGGCCAACAACGTTGGCCGGTTCCTGCTGCTGAACGTGCCGGTAGGTACGCATTCAGTGCAGTTCCAGTACATCGGTTATGGCAGTGAGACGATTGAAGTCACAGTCGCAGCCGGCCAGACGGCTACCGCTGACGCACGACTCCGCTCGGAGGCGATCAGCCTGGAAGGTGTCGTCGTGACCGGGACCGCGGGGTCCGCGAGGCGCCGCGAGATCGGCAACTCGATCACGCAGATCAACGAGTCCGACATCGAAGCGCTTCCGGTGTCGGATGTCGCCGATATTCTACAGGGTCGCACCACAGGTGCGACCGTGCTGCAAAACGGCGGCATGGTCGGCGCCGGCAGCACGATCAAGCTGCGGGGTAACAACTCGATCTCGCAGGGTAACTCGCCGCTCGTCTACATCGACGGCGTGCGCATGCGCGCAACGGGGCTCATCCACTCGGACGAGGCCAACCAGCAGTCGAATCCGTTCGACGACATCAACCCGAACGACATCGAGCGTATCGAAGTCATCAAGGGCGCCGCAGCCACGACGCTTTATGGCACGGAGGCCGCGGGTGGTGTGATTCAGATCTTCACCAAGCGTGGCGTCGCCGGCGCACCGGCGTGGAGCCTGAACATCGATCAGGGTATGAACACGATCGGCCACATCGGTCCCGACGCAGATGTGAACCCCACGGGTCTCGGGCTGAACAACTGTAGCTATACCGAGGGCGGTGGAGACTCGATGTTCCCGGCCGACCCGTCCTGCCCCGAGAGCGGCTCGTGGTTCCAGGACGGCTACAAGCAGCGCTACAACCTCTCGGTACGTGGTGGTGCCGAGCGCATGAACTACTTCATGTCGGCGTCCTGGGGTGACGAGCGCGGTGTCATGAACCCGAATGCGTGCTCCGTGAACGAGGAAGGCCTCAAGGCATGTGGCGCGGCCGGCGGCTTCACCGAACCCGCCCAGGGCCAGGCTGACCACAGCCTACGCGGCAACTTCTCGTTCTCGCCGAGTGACGAACTCGACATCCGCTTCAACTCGTTCTACTCCCACAAGAACATCGACTGGCTGCCCGACGGCAACAACGCCGAGGGTCTGCTGTTGAACGTGTTCCGTGGCGGTTCGGATTATACGAACGACGAGGACGGCAAGACGCTCGTCATGGGCCTCAACAACCTGAACGACCACTTCGTTACGGGTCTGAACATTCTGTACAATCCCGGCAGCGGCATGAGCCATCGCCTGAACACCGGGATCGACTGGACCCGCAACACCTACCGGGAAACCCGGCCGTGGGGCTTCTTCTATAAGCAGCTCGGGACGCGTGAAGTCGACGACCGCACGTTCCGCAAGCTGACGCTGGATTACGCGGGCACCTGGCAGGCCGACGTTATGGGCGTGGCCTCGTCGTTCTCGTGGGGTGGTCAGCTCTACAACGACTTCAGCTCGGGCATCAACGGCAACGGTGAGGACTTCGCCGGCCCGGGTGACAAGGTTCTGACCTCCGGCGCGATCACGGAGGTTTTCAATGAGTACAACGCCACAGTGACCACCGGTGGGTTCTTCCTTCAGGAGCAGATCGGCCTGGGCGACAGGCTGTTCTTGACCGCTGGCCTGCGCATCGACGGTCACTCGGCGTTCGGTTCGGACTTCGGACTCGAGCCGTACCCGAAGGCTTCGGTGGCCTACATGATCTCCGACGAAGGCTTCTTCCCCGAGAACTTCGGTACGCTGAAGCTTCGCGCTGCGGTCGGCGAGTCCGGAAAAGCTCCGGGCCTGTTCGACGCTGCGCGGACATGGCGCTCAGTTGCTGGTGACAACGGGCAGCCCGCCGTTACACCGGATAACCTCGGAGAACCTGATCTCGGTCCCGAGCGCACGCTCGAGTACGAGTTCGGTTTCGAGGGCTCGACGCTGAACGACAAAGTCACGTTCGAGTACACCTACTACGACCAGACCACCTCCGACGCGCTGGTCAACGTCACTCAGCTGCCTTCGGCCGGCTTCGTGGGCAACCAGCTCAGTAACGTGGGTGAGATCACCAACAAGGGCCACGAGCTCTACATCAACGCGGTCGTGGTCGCGTCGGACAACCTCTCGTGGGACATCGGTGGTCGTCTGTCGACGAACACTTCGATGGTCAACACGCTCGGTCAACTCACGAGCATCGGCATTGGGTGGCGGAACTACGTGCGGGCTCCGGTCGAGTGCACAGCGGCGTTGTCGGGCGCTGCGGACTTCGACGGTAATGGCTTCATCGGGAAGGGCTGCACGGTCGGCGAGATGGTGAAGTTCCCGCTTCCGGCGTTCTGCCACGACCGTGTGCAGAACCCGGACGAGGTTGCGGCTCCCGACTACATGGAGCAGTGCCTCGGGTCGACGACGCCGACGCGGACTTTCGGCCTCAACACGTCGATCACGTTCAGGCAGCGCCTGACGTTCGACATCCTGGGCGAGGGCATGGGTGGACACTGGCTGTCCTCCGGTACCGCGTACCAGAACGCTCGTCGTGAAGTGTGGCCGATGTGCCGCGGCACGGTGGACAAGATCGCAGCCGGCAACCGCGAAACGTTGACCGCTGGTGAGCGCGCTCTGTGTGACCGTTCCGTTGTGCGCTACGGCATGTGGACGCAGCGGGCTGACTTCTTCAAGATCCGGTCGGCTTCGCTGAGCTACCGTGTGCCAGAAGCGTGGCTGCCGTCGAACATTCGCGCGGCGACGGTTCGCGTGCAGGGTCGTAATCTCGGCACGTGGACGGACTACGAGGGCGTAGATCCGGAGGCGTTCGAGGACGGGTCGGCTGAGGTGCTGTTCCGGCAGGAGTACTACAACCTACCGCCGATCAGGAGCTTCCAGTTCTCCGTCAAAATCGACTTCTAGAGCCATAAGGAAAAAACATCATGAGATCACTGATGAAGATCCGCTGGCTCCCCGTCGTGGCCCTCGTGGCCACGTTCGGGATGACCGGCTGTAGCGACGATCTGTTCGACGTCAAGAATCCCGGTCGGATTCTCGATGCGGACCTGAATACCTTGAAGGGCATCAACGCCCTGGTGACCGGGATGTCCGCCGACTACTCCGTCGGTTATGACAACATGTCATTCACGAGTGCGATCCTGTCTGACGAGATCGTGGGCTCGGGCAGTTACTTCTCGACGGGACGGTACCGTCGGGGTCTGTTCGATTCGGAAGACTCGAACGGTCGCTGGGCGGACGTCCAGCGTGCGCGCTGGGTGGCCGAGGGTGGCCTGCAGCGGATGGCTGAGATCGAAGGGTTCACCTTTTCAGGCAACGCGCTGACGGCACGTGCGTACCTGTTCGCGGGTCTCGCCAACCGTTGGTTCGGTGAGGCCTTCTGCGAGGTCGTCTTCAGCAACCCGTACTCGGCAGATTTCCCAGGGCCGGGCGGGGAGATCGACGAGGGCGTAGCGCTTCCGAGGACGGCCGCGTTCCAACGGGCCATCCCCGCGTTGCAGCAGGCGGTGTCGCATGGCTCGTCTTCCGGAGCGTCGGATATCGTAACGGCCGCGCATGGTGCGATGGCCGGAGCGTACGTCGGCCTCGGGCAGTGGGCCAACGCGATGACGGAGGCGGCGCAGGTGCCGACCAGCTTCGTGTATGGCGCGGAGTATTCGTCCAATTCCGGTCGTGAGGAGAGCCAGATCTGGGCGGAGACGCATGGCCGTCACGAGATCTCGGCATGGGGAACGCTCGCCGGTACGTACGGCGCAGGCGACCCGCGTACTCCGTGGACCGATTGCGGTGCCGCAACCAGCGGCTGCCCGTCAGGGAACGGCGCCGACGGTCAGACGATTCACTACCGTCAGGAAAAGTACTCCACCAAGGACGATGACATTCCTGTGGTGAAGGGTACGGACATGCGTCTTCTCGAGGCTGAGAACGCGCTGCTCAACGCTGACCTGGCGGGCGCCATGGCGAAGATCAACGAGGTCCGTGCGTTCTTCGGTCTCGGCGCGCTCGCCGCGACGACGATCGGTTCGATTACAGGTGGTGACGGCGGCGGGGCACACCCGACGTCGATGACCGGTTGGGATATTCTCGACCGTGAGCGGCACCTGACGAACTGGCTGGAAGGGCGGAGGCTTTGGGACTTGCACCGGTGGAACCACCCGCATCTGGATGGTGGCGGCGTGGTGTACTTTGCGACGGTTGCACGCCGCGCTTCGTGCTTCCCGATCTCCGATGACGAGTGCCAGGTCAACGAGAACATCGACAGCACGTCGAAGTGCTTCACGTCGTAGTCGACTGGCGGTAACAGGGCATGCCGCCCCCTGGCCTTCGCGCCAGGGGGCGGTTTTTGCATGGTGCCGGCGGGGACGCTGCGTCGTCACCGAACACGAGCCAGCGCGTATGTTTGTAAGGAGGTCACTCTTTCGGCCTGGGCGGAGACGGTGCACTGTTAGGGGACAGCTAGGACACGTGTGGAGGTGGGACCATGACGAAGCGCGGCATGCGCGCGTGGCGGGGAGTGGCCGTGGTCGCGGCGCTGGTTTGCGCCGTACCAGCGCAGGCCCAGATCAGGGTCGAGGGCGAGGTGCTCGACGGCCATTCCGGGCTGCCGGTTCAGGGCGTGATCGTCCAGTTCCCGGATCTCGGCATCGCGGTGCTGACGGACTCCATGGGCTACTTCCGATTCGACGCTGTGCCGCGCGGCTCTCAGATCATCAGCACGTACCACTTCGCGTACGACGCGCTAGCGGCGGTTACGCCGATCGTGCTCGGCGATGTTCTGGCGCTCAACCTCACGCCGCGTCCCATTGAGCTGCGTGGTGTAGCCGTCGACGTTCGACCCCGCGGAGAAATCGAGGCGCTCACCACGGGCCGCGGCTCTGACTTCATCGGGCCCGAGGCGATTGAGAGGCTCGCGCAGCGCAATAGCCGCATGCTCGAAGTCCTGCGCACAAAGGCGCCGCCGAGGCTCCAGATCCGCCAGCAGAACGGCAGGGGCGGCATGCAGTTCTGCATCCAATCGAGCCGGCGGCGCCCATCGATCCAGGAACTCAGGGACCTCGGCAGCGGGTGTCACCCGGCATTGCTGGTGATGGATGGCGTGGTGATCTATGCGCCCCCCTCCACCAGCGATTTCGTTGCCGACGTGGCGCCGACGCTTCCGGCTGACGTAGCGGATATGCTACTCAACCAGAATCCGAACGAGATCGAGAGCATTCGCGTGCTAACGCCGACCGATGCGTTCTTCCGTTACGGAGATGCTGGTCGCTTGGGAGCGGTCGAGGTCGTGACCAAGCGGCCTTCCGGGAGACGCCGGTAGCGGTTATGCCGGGCTAGCCTCCCCGCACTTCTTCGAACAGCGCCCTCGCATTCTGGACGGCCGCACGTTGGCTCTCCGTTGGCGGATACAGGGTCCCAGGTCGTACACCACCGCCGTTGAGCGCGCTGTATACCTGTTGAACCGTCCGGGCCGCCGCTGCCAGCTTGCCCGCCGGTGTATCGATCGGAAGACGCGCACCTCGGCCCCCTCGGCCCCCTCGGCCCCTGCCGCCGAAGCCGTTCTCGCTCCTGTACGTGTTGATTTCGTCCGTGAGTGCCAGCGCCTCGAGCATGAAGCGTTCGCGGGACTCGTACATCGCTACCGTAATGGGCATTTCCGGGTCGCCTCGTACTACCACTTGAGTGGAGGCGGTGGCGCCACGGGCGTTCACCGTGACCACGTAGGTACCGGGTGAGACCCACGGACCGCGATCCGCAATCGAACGCGCGAGCTCGGGGTTCATGAAGCGCTGCCAGGTGTCGGCGCTGCCGGGAGCGGGGTGACGCAGGTCCCAGTTGACCCTGTGTGTGCCCGCCGAGGACGGGACGCGCATCTCGCGCACGGTCGTGCCCATGGCGTTGGTGACGCTCAGCGTGGCGTCACCGCCACCGGCGCCCAACTTGTACGTGATCTCGACGCCATCGACCGGATTCGTGCCTGCGAACGCGGCCTGGCCGCGATACGAGGTGTCCTTGCGGTAGACCTGGATCGTGCTCCGGTCCGCCGAGAAGACCGTCACGGGTCCGGAGGCGTTGCCCCACTCGGCGAGCGCACGCGTGTCGTCCAAGATCCAGAAGGACCGACCGTGAGTACCGAGCACTAGGTCCTTCTCGCGCGGGTGGATCAGCATGTCGTCGTAGTGGGTGGTCGGCAGGTTGGGGATCTGCGCCCAGCTCGCGCCGGCGTCCGTGCTCGCGAACGCGTGGTGCTCGGTGCCGAGGAAGAGCACGTCGGGGTTGTCGGGGTGCTCGACGATCACGTTCACGACGCCGAGTTCGGGCAGCGTCGACTGAATCGGCTGCCACGATCCGCCGAAGTCCTCAGTGCGGAACACATAGGGAGCGAAGTCCCCGTCGCGGTGGCCGTCGAACGCGGCATACGCGGTGCCCGGCGAACGATACGAGGCCGTGATACGACTCACGTAGCTGCCGTCGGTGATTCCGATAACGTTGCGGGAGACTTCGCTCCAAGTCGCTCCCCCGTCGCGGCTCACCTGCAGATTGCCGTCGTCGAACCCCACCCACAGCACGCTCGGGTCGATGGGTGATTCGTCCAAGGTCACGGCTTCTCCGAAGCTGCCGGTGCCGTCGTTTCTCGAGATCGTGATGTCGCGACCCTTGACCCCCATTATGTCGAGCTCGTCGCGGTCGATCTGGCGGCTCAGGTCCTCCGTGCGCTGCCACGAAGAGCCGCGGTTGTGCGAGATGAAGAGCCGGTTGCCGGCCACGTAGAGCACGTCCGGATCATGCTGGGAGAGCATCATCGGCGACGTCCAGTCGAAGCGGTAGTTCTCTCCGGGCGGCTCGATGGGCGAGATGTCGAGTATGTCGCCTGTCCTGGTATCGTAGCGGAAGTAGCTGCCGCCGTTGGAGCTGCCGTAGGAGTATCGGGAGTCCCGTGGGTCGGCTGCCCAGTACATGCCGTCGCCGAAGCCGGACTGCATCCAGTCGTCGTTGAGGATGCCGGCCCAACGGCGCGTCTGCGAAGGTCCCATGAACGAGTGGTTGTCCTGGAGCCCACCATACACCCAATACGGATCACGCATGTCGACCGCGAGTGCGTAGAACTGGGCGATGGGGAAATTGTTGATCCGCTGGAAGTTGGTGCCTCCGTCGTAGCTCTCGTGCAGGCCTGCGTCGCCGGCCAGGTAGAGGTGTTCCGAGTCGTTCGGATCGATCCAAAGCGAGTGGTGGTCGGCGTGCATACCGACATCGTAGGTGGGTCGTCGGGCGATCTCCGTGAAGGTGCGGCCGCCGTCACGGCTCACATAGGAGTCCGTCGCGAGCTCGTAGACTCGGTCTTCGTCGTTGGGGTCGATGAAGATGTGCGAGTAGTACATGGGGCGGCCGTTGAGAGCGTTCACGCGGTCCCAGGTGAGTCCGCCATTCTCCGTGCGGTAGGTGCCTTGAAGATCCCTGTCGGCGTGCTCGATGAGCGCGTTGAGCACGCGCGGGTTCGACTCCGAGATCGCGATGCCGATGCGACCCTTGTCACCCGCGGGCAGACCGCCGCCGAGCTCGTTCCAGTTGGCTCCACCGTCGATCGTCTTGTAAATGCCGCTGCCAGGCCCGCCACCGTTGAAGCCCCACGCACGCCGCTGACGCTGATAGGTCGCGGCGTACAGTGTGTTGGGGTCGGAGGCGTCCATCACGAGGTCCACCGCACCCGTGTGCTCGTCGATGTACAAGACCTTGTTCCACGAGCGACCACCGTCGGTGGTCTTGAAGACGCCACGCTCCGTGGACGGCGCCCACAGGTTGCCTAGAGCGGCCACGTAAGCGACGTCGGGGTTGGTGGGGTGGATGCGCACCTTTCCGATGTGCCGCGTTTCCTCGAGCCCGAGGTGCCGCCAAGAGTCGCCGCCGTCGTCTGAGCGGTACACGCCGTTTCCGTACGACGTGCTCTGCCGGTTCTGCTGCTCGCCGGTCCCTACGTAAATGATCTCGGGATTGGAGGGAGCGAGTGCCACGTCTCCGAACGTGCTCACCGGCTTGTCTTCGAAGACGTTGATCCATGTCTGACCGCGGTTGACGCTCTTCCAGAGGCCACCCGAGGCGGACGCCACGTAGATCGTAGAGGGGTCGTCCGGGATTGCCTCCACGTCGTGCACACGTCCCCCGGTTACCGCCGGACCTATCGAGCGCGGGTGGAAGTTGACCATGTCCTCGCTCGTGATCGGTGTCTGGGCCGATAGCGATGGAGAGGTGGAAGCGAGCGCGACGCAGGCTAGCAGGGTGCTGGGGAGACGGCTCATTTCGGTCATGCTGATTCACTCCCGTTCGTCGGGTCTGAAAGCGGCAATTCGGGTGGGGCGCGGGCCGCGACTACTTCCTGGACGAGCGACAGCACGTCCTCGTCCATGTCGTCGACGCCGAGCATCCAGCGTAAGTAGTCCGGCGACTTGGCCGCGACCTGCGCCAGTGGTTCGCCTTTGTACTTGCCACGCCGAAAGACATGTCCCTCCTCGGCGGTGCCGAACCAGCGGTCGAGCTCCGTGCGGAAGGGAGAGAACTCGTCGCAATAGGCGTGCAGCGCGTCCAGGTCCTGCGGTAGGTGCGGATACCTCTCGAGCTGGGCACCGAGCACCGCTGCCGACGTCCGGATATCGCCCAGAGCGCTGTGCGCTTCTTCGTGCTCGCGGCCCAGATAGAATCGGGCTGCGGCGGAGAGGTCTCGTGGCTCCTCTCGGTGGAAGATGTTTTGCATGTCGAGTACGCGACGGCCGTCCAGGGTGAAGCGAATGTCACAGCGCTTGAACTCAGCGATGAGCATGTGCAGATCGAAGCGTCGAATGTTGAACCCGCACAGGTCGCAGCCAGCGAGCAACTCGTCGTTGAGGCTCCTGGCGGTTCGGCAAAACGGGTGCTCGTCGGCTACATCGGCGTCGGTGATGCCGTGTACGGCGGTGGCTTCGGGGGGAATCGGTAGGCCCGGATTGTACCGTCTCACGCGCTCGAGCACGTCTCCCTGGGGCGTGACCTTGATGAGCGCGAGCTCGACGATTCGGTCGTTCTTCACGTCGAGACCCGTGGTCTCGAGATCGAAGAAGACGAGGGGCTGGACTAGCTCGAAGGGCAGTTTCATGGGACCGCCAAGGTAGTCGGCCGGCCAGATAAGGACTACAGTGTTTCCATGAGTGACTCGATGCGCGCGATCGTCATGCGCGAACCAGGCGACGCAGACGTTCTCGAGATGCAAGAGGTCGAGCGACCCGCACCGGGCGATGGAGATTTGCTCGTACGCGTCGCTTCGTCAGGCGTGAACCGCGCAGACTTGCTGCAACGCGAAGGCCGCTACCCGGCACCCGCTGGCTACAGCGAGCAGGTCCTCGGCCTGGAGTACGCGGGCACGGTCGAGGCTGTGGGGCATGGGGTCGATCGCTTCGCGGTCGGCGATGCGGTCATGGGCATCACCGGCGGGGGTGGGTACGCCGAGTTCGTCGTCGAGAGCGCGAGCACCGCGGTCGCGGCGCCCGCAAACCTGGATCTTGTTCAAGTAGGCGCCGTTCCCGAGGTCTTCATGACCGCCTTCGACGCCGCCTTCGTTCAGGAGGGCCTGCTCAAGGATGAGACCCTGCTCGTGCACGCGGTGGGAAGCGGCGTGGGCACTGCGGCGCTGCAGCTAGGCGCTCGGGCCGGGGTCACCGTAATCGGCACGTCCCGGACACCCGCGAAGCTCGAGCGCGCGGCAGAGCTCGGTCTCACGCACGGGGTCGTGGCCGAGCCGGGCTGGCCGGAACTCATCATGAAGCTCACCGGCGGCCGGGGCGTGGACGTCATCTTGGATTTGGTCGGAGGACCCTACCTGGCTGGGAACCAGCGAGTACTCGCGCAGCGCGGCCGGCACATCGTGGTGGGGGTCCCGGGTGGCCTCAAGGCCGAGATCGACCTGAGAGCACTCATGGGCCGTCGTGGGTCGATCCGAGGCACCGTGCTACGCGCCCGCCCCGTGGAAGAGAAAGCCGCTCTCGCCCGAGCCTTCGAGACGCAGGTGCTGCCAGGCTTCGACGACGGTGCGCTGCAGCCCGTCATCGACACGGTGTTCCCGGCCGCCAAGGCCTCCAACGCCCATCGCTACATGGAGTCGAACCGGAACTTCGGGAAGATCCTGCTGGAGTGGGGGTGAGGTTCCCGGGGAGACGCGCGGCGTTCCCCTTCGTGGGCCGCTCCGCCAGTGCCGTTCTTGGGCTACAGGCGGGCTGAGGCTGCGCTTAGCGGCGTCGGGCCGGACGAACTATCCCGACGCCGGATACCCACGATGGGGAACGCCGCGTGTCCCCCCGGGACTTGTGGCACTGGGTTGGAGTGCCTGTTGTGGTCGTCCCTGGACGTTCGTGTGCCATGTGGGGCGGGTACGCGGGCGGTCACTGCCTGGATTGCTGTGGGGGTGTTTCGCCCGTTGGCTTCGCCTGGGGCGCGGGTTGGCTATTTCTCGCTTAACCCTAGGGCGTCCAATACCAGGGTGGCTTGTTCCGAAGCGTGGTCCTTGGCTTTTCCTCCGGCGGGGCTGGCGCGTTCGGGGCGGGCGACGTAGTTGAGCGGCACTTTGCGCGGGACCACCGCTCGCAGCCGTGGGCCAACGAAGGTGAGTCCGCCCATGTTGCGGGGCTCCTCTTGGGTCCAGATCACCTCTTTGAGACCAGGGTAGCGCGCGAGCAGCTCCGTGAGAGGGTCTTCCGGGAACGGGTAGAGCAGCTCCAGCCGGGTCACCGCTGTCGAGGTCGCTTCGGCGCGGCGCTCGTGGGATTGGATATCGTAGTAGATCTTCCCGCTACAGAGCACGACCCGCTCGATGGCATTCGGGTCCGCCACGGTCGGATCGTCCAGGACGTGCTGGAATCCACCCTCCGTGAGCTCAGCGACGGTCGAGGATGCCATGGGGTGTCGCAGGAGACTCTTCGGAGTCATGACGATCATCGGGCGCTCGGGGCGTCGCAGCGCTTGGCGGCGGAGAAGGTGGAAGTACTGGGCCGGAGTCGTCGGGTAGGTGACCCGCATGTTTTCCTCGGCGCACATCTGCAGAAATCTCTCTAGGCGCGCGCTCGAATGCTCTGGTCCTTGGCCTTCGTACCCGTGCGGCAGAAGCAGTGTAAGCCGCGAGTACTGTCCCCATTTCGCACGCCCGGACGACAGGAACTGATCGATCATGACTTGGGCGACGTTCACGAAGTCCCCGAACTGGGCCTCCCACAGGACGACGTCGGTGTCTGCTCCGACAGAATAGCCATACTCGAAGCCTATAACTGCGGTCTCGGTCAGCGGCGAATTGTAGAGCTCTAGTCGCGCGTCCGAGACCTGTTGCAGCGGGGTGAACTGCTCGCCGGTCTCCACGTCGTGCAGCACCAGATGCCGATGGCTGAACGTGCCGCGCTGGATGTCCTGGCCCGTGAAGCGAATCGGTATCCCCGCTGCGAGCAGAGAACCGAACGCCAGAGTCTCCGCGTGGCCCCAGTCGAGCGTGCGCTCGAGTCCGAAGTCCTTGGCGCGGCGCTCCAGCTGCCTCCACAGCTTCGGATGGGGCGTGAAGCCCTCGGGCAGCTCCACCGTCGTGTCGTTGATTCGCGAGAGCAGTTCCAGGTCGACGCCTGTGCTCTTTGGCAGCACGGGCACTTCGCGTTCGTCGTCGGGCCCGTCGTCGCCGACCGGTTCGTAATCACGCACCTGATCTTGAGCTTCGCGCAGACGACTGGCGATTTCTTCGTGCATGGTCTGCGTCTGCGCCGCGCTGCAGACTCCTTCCGCCTCCAGCTGGTCCGCGTAGATCGTTCCAGCGGTTGGGTGCGCGGCGATCCTCTTGTACTTGAGCGGCTGCGTATACGCTGGCTCGTCGCCTTCGTTGTGGCCGTGCCGGCGATACCCGACGAGGTCGATCAGGAAGTCATCCTGGAAGTGGGCGCGGTACATCATGGCGAGCCGGATCGTTGCGAGACACGCCTCGGCATCATCGGCGTTCACGTGTACGACGGGGATTCCGTAGCCCTTGGCCAGGTCGCTCGAGTAGACAGTCGAGCGACTATCATGCGGGTCAGTAGTGAAGCCGACCTGGTTGTTTACGATGATGTGGAGCGTGCCGCCCACGCTGTATCCCTTGAGCCGCGCCATGTTCAGCGTCTCAGCGACTACGCCCTCGGCGGCGAAGGCCGCGTCTCCGTGCATCAGGATCGGGAGCACAGCGTGGAAGTCGGGCTCGGCGTCCTTGCTGCCGCTCTCGAACTGCTGCGAGCGTGCCATTCCCGCGACAACGGGGTTCACGAATTCGAGATGGCTCGGGTTCGGAGCCAAACGAACCAGGATGGTACCGACCCCGTCGATCTCTCTCTCGTTCTGGGCGCCATGGTGGTATTTCACGTCGCCTGTGCCTGCGATGTCTAGTTGTCCGCCCTTGTAGGACGGGCCCTCGAACTCCGCGAGCAGTTCGCCGTAAGAGACGCCGACCGTGTGTGTGAGCACGTTGAGGCGGCCCCGGTGCGCCATGCCGAGCACGACCTCACGGCCGCCCTTACGCGCGGCCAGCTCGATAGCCAGGTCCAACATGGGCACCAGCGCGTCGTTCCCCTCCAGGGAGAAGCGCTTCTGGCCCAGGTAGGCGCGGTGAAGGAACTGCTCCATGCCTTCCGTCTCCGAGGTACGACGGAGCAGCGCGCGCTTTTCCTCGGGTCTCATCTCCGGCAGGTGGCTCCGTGATTCCACCTGCTGCCAAAGCCAGTCCACCTTCACGTGGTCGTCGAGATGCTCGAACTCGTAGCCGATGCTGCCCGCGTAGATGTGCTTGAGGTCGGAAAGCGCATCCGCGACCGAGCGGCCCTCATCGCTCTCGTCCATCACGAGCGAGGCGGGTAGCTCGGCTAGTTCCTCCATCGAGGTCCCGAAGAAGGCTGGCGTCAGCTGGGGGTGTCCGACGGGTTCGCTGCCCAGTGGGTCGATACGAGCGAGCTGGTGTCCGTGGTCCCTGAAGGCCTGAACCAACGCGGTCGCGCGAGACACGACCGGCAACGCCTTGCGAAGGTGGTCGGCCGCACTCGAAGTCGGGGACGTCTGAGGCGTCACGGAGTCCTCGACGGCGCCGGCCTGGTGGCCGTTCAATTGGTCGGGCACGAATAGCCCTTCCGCGACCGCCTGCGTGCCTTGCGTCTCAAAAAGCGTGCGCCACTCCGGCGGGACCCCTTCAGGGTTACGCGCGTACTCCTCGAACATCGCCTGAGCGTAGGCGGTGTTCAGACTGTCGAAGAGTGGGTTGTCCATCGTCAGGTAATCCGCTCTAGTCGGGGACCCAGAAACTACCGTAAATGGCGGGCGCGTAGGAGTGCGAGTATGAAGGTCCGCGAGGTCTCTATCGACGCGCCGCCCGCCCTCGTGCATGCGCCTTGGAGGGCGGCTTTTCCTTGGCTGATCCAGGGGTGCACTACCCGGGGGCCCGAACCGGAGCGGCCGTTCGACCTGGGTCTCTTCAGCGACGCTTCACCGGCCCGACACGTGCTCGAGCATTGGCAGCGCCTCCGCGCAGCCACTGGCCAGACGCGCGTCGTGCACGCGCAGCAAGTACATGGTGCTAACGTGCGCTTCCACCTACCGGGGCCGCCGGGTCTGCACATATGCGAGACTTGTGACGGGCACGTGACTGCTGAGGCCGGCGTACTCGTCGGCGTGAGCACCGCTGACTGCGTGCCGATCTTCGTCGTCGACCCGAAGAAGCGCGCGGTGGCCGCGTTGCACGCGGGTTGGCGCGGAGCCGCATCAGGCGTGCTCGAACGGGGTCTGGAGGTCATGCAGGAGAGTGTCGGCTCGGACCCGGCTCGTATTCACCTGCATCTGGGCCCAGCGATCTGCGGGGACTGCTACGAAGTAGGAAGCGAAGTGTTCGAGGCACTGGAGCAACCAGTGCCCGCCAACCCTGCGCCGATCGACCTGCGCGCCGTGCTCGCTCAGAGAGCGGTGGATGCTGGCGTTGCGCAGGACCAGATCACGGTGTCCGAACACTGCACTCGCTGCGGCGAGAGCGGGCTGTTCTCGCATCGCGGCGGCGACCGTGAACGGCAGGTTGGATACATAGGAATCCGCGCATGAAGCCCGGTGACATCAGCGACTTCGACTCGGTCGGCCAATGCCGGGACTGCCTGCATCACAGGGTGACCGGAAACAGAAAACGATCGCGCTTCTATCTTTGTGGCCGAGCAAAGGACGATGCACAGTTCCCGAAGTACCCCCCGCTCCCGGTGATCGACTGCAAGGGCTATGAGCCCGGTGGGGCCGATCCTTGGGCGCGATATGCTGAAGACACAGACTGAGGAGATGCCATGAGTGAGGCGCTGTACACCACTCGGTCGACGGTCGCGAAGATCGACGGCCTCCATCGGCGGGCGACGCTCGAGGACGGAACCGCCCTCGAGATGGGCGTGCATGGGCCGATCAAGGCCCACTACGGACTCGACTCGCAGCCCGACCTACCGCTTCCGGTTGACTACCTGGTCGCAGCCGCAGCCGGCTGACTACTCGGGACTCTCAACGGCGCACTGGAGGTGCGCGGGATTCAGGTAGCGAACGACGCCATCAGCTGCATAGCGGAAGGCACCAACGAAATCGTGGACAGGATCATCCTGCTCACGAAAATCCATGTGCACTACACGCTGCGTCTGCCCGCAGACGCCCCGCGGGACAAGGTGGATCGTGCTCTGGAGACGCACGTGAGCAAGTGTCCGACGGCGCAGAGCATCAAGGATTCGGTGGAGATTACGTGGACGGCGGATATCGTGGCGGCCTAGGCGATACCCTTCCCTGCTATCGAAACGTTGGTGCTCTCTTGCCGAACGACCTATCACGAACGCCAAAGGTACATGGGGAGGTAAGCGGGTATTTGTCCATTATGTAGTCCTGTGGAGATTACCTGGGGATGACGTGCCACGGATCGTCGACGCTGTGCACGTCTGCAATCCATTGAGGGCATAGCCAAGCGTGGCCGTCCTTCGTATCACATGGTCCATGATGACGCCCCCGACAGTACTTGCAGCGACCTAGGACCATGGCGTGTTCGTGCTCACGGAAGGGGGCCGCTGCCACGAGTTAGCTGGTGAAGCAGTCGGAGAGCTCGCGGCCGACGGACGGGGAGGCGCGCTCGCCATCGTTGGTGCGGACGAGGACCGATGCCGCCAAAGGTGCGGAGGGGTTGGCGTTTGCGGTGATTGCGAGCTCCTCCAGGATGGGGGACGTCCTGTCGCCACAGGCCGCGAGAACCATCGGGAGCAAAA
>Ga0209445_1000348_pt1 | contig 26095 bp, 24 predicted proteins | sample MarorgKNORR_S2LV_4_FD_188223 | JGI IMG/M metagenome (GOLD analysis project Ga0209445, IMG submission 188223) | Marine microbial communities from the Southern Atlantic Ocean, analyzing organic carbon cycling - NADW_A/KNORR_S2/LV (SPAdes) (version 2) | ecosystem: Environmental > Aquatic > Marine >... | reverse complement strand
GACGAGCCACCTCCCCCCACTCGCCTCGACCACCAGAAAGGGGATGGTGTCGACGCGTTGACCACGGATCGTAAGGTTGACCACGACTCGCGTTGTTGGTGTGTCACGGCCCGCGACCATCTCCTCGCGCTCGATTCGGTAGTTCTCGTGGCGGAGTATGGAGGAAATGGCCTCCACGCGGATCTCGACCTCCTGCCGGGTCACGCAGGACTGACCCCCGAATCACGACCCGATCTTCTTGAACATGTAGCCGAAAGTGCCGCCAGTTTCCATGACGGGCCCGCTCGACGTCCTGAAAAGGCGGCCCATCCCGTGCAAGTCTCGCGAGTTGGCCGCCTGAAGGGATCTCTCCACCGACAGCTGGGGCAGGACCGCCGTTGCCCCCGGGGACTGGATGACCTGGGTCGTGCACGCCGCCGACACGATGACGATTGCTAGCAACGCTAGACGACCCGGTCCGAACACGCTCGTCGATCCACTCATCGCCACGCCTGGCACACGGTTGGAGGAGGCCCCCGCAATGTCGGCAAAACCGCTGTGGGCAGGAAGCCCTCGCGGGCCCCTATTCGGCCCTTGTCCGCACGCCAACCAGAGCGTCCGGCGGCAACGCCTCAAGATCGAGTCGGTCGCCCGCCTCGGACGTATCGACCACGATTCGTGTCCCCTCAGCCACCTCCTCGTCGAGCAGGAAGAGTGCCAAGGGGTCCTGGATCGATCGTTGAATCGCCCTCTTGAGGGGTCGTGCGCCAAAGACCGGGTCGTACCCCTCGCTCGCGAGGTACCGCTTCGCTGCGGTGGACACGTCGAGCACGATGCCCTGCTCGGCCACCAGTTCCACGACTCGATCGAGCTGCAAATCGACGATCTGGGTGAGCTCTTCCACACCGAGCGGACGGAATACGACAACGTCGTCCACTCGGTTCAGGAACTCGGGCCGGAAGTGTTGTTGCAGCTGACCGCGGACCGCACTCTCGACGTCACTCCAGTCGGCGTCGCCCGTGAGCTCCAGAATGTGCTGGCTTCCGATGTTGGATGTCATGATGATCACGACATTGCGGAAGTCTACGGTCCGGCCCTGCGCGTCGGTCAGCCGTCCGTCGTCGAGCATCTGCAGTAGAACGTTGAACACGTCCACATGAGCCTTCTCGATCTCGTCGAAGAGCACCACAGCATGTGGCCTGCGGCGGACCGCCTCCGTCAGCTGACCCCCTTCCTCGTAGCCCACATATCCCGGTGGCGCGCCAATGAGGCGTGCTACCGCGTGCTTTTCCATGTACTCCGACATGTCGATGCGCACCATCGCGCGCTCATCGTCGAAGATGAATTCGGCAAGCGCGCGTGCGGTCTCGGTCTTGCCCACACCGGTGGGGCCCAGGAAAATGAAGGAACCGATCGGCCGGTCGGGGTCTTGGAGTCCCGCGCGGGCTCGACGGACCGCGTTCGACACCGCGGCCACGGCCTCCACCTGTCCGATGACTCGCGCACCGAGATGCTGCTCCAACTGCACCAGCCGTAGGCGCTCCGACTCCATGAGTCGCGTCACCGGAATGCCGGTCCACTCCGCGACCACACCCGCGATGTCGTCTGCGTCGACCTCTTCCTTCAGGAACCGCTTGTCCTTCTGCAGCTCCGCGAGGCGCTCCGCCAGCGCTTCAATCTCGGCCTCAGCGGTGGGAATCTCTCCATAGTTGATCTCGGCAGCCCGATTCAACTCACCCGTGCGCGTCGCGCGGTCCGCCTCCACCCTCAACTCCTCCACGCGCGTCCGCAACTGCTGGATTTGTTGGATCACGTCTTTCTCGGCCTGCCAGCGCGCTTTCATGCCCTGGCTCTTCTCGCGTAGCTCCGCGAGCTCGGCCTCGATCACACGCCGACGCTCCTGTGCAGGGCCATCCGATTCGGAGAGCAGCGCCTGGCGCTCGATCTCGAGCTGTACGATGCGCCGCTCGACCTCGTCGATCTCCTGGGGCAGCGAGTCGATCTCGATGCGCAGCCGACTCGAAGCCTCGTCGATGAGGTCAATCGCCTTGTCGGGCAGAAAGCGGCCCCCGATGTACCGGTCTGAGAGCTTCGCCGCGGCGATGATGGCATCGTCGGTGATGCGTACGCCGTGATGCACCTCGTAGCGCTCCTTGAGGCCGCGTAGGATCGCGACCGTGTCCTCCACGGAAGGCGGCGCCACGAAAACCGGCTGGAAGCGCCGCTCGAGCGCCGGATCCTTTTCAATGCGCTTCCGATACTCGTCAAGCGTCGTGGCGCCCACCACACGAAGCTCGCCTCTGGCCAGCGCGGGTTTCAACATGTTGCCCGCGTCAACAGCGCCTTCGGCTGCGCCCGCCCCCACGATCGTGTGGATCTCGTCGATGAACGTCACGTAGCGGCCATCGGCCTTGGTGATCTCCTTCAGCACAGCCTTCATCCGCTCCTCGAACTCGCCCCGGTACTTAGCGCCCGCAAGCATGGCGGCGATGTCGAGCTGGAGCAGCTTCTTGTTCGAGAGCGACGTGGGCACGTCACCCTCGACCATCCTTTGAGCGAGGCCTTCGACGATGGCCGTCTTGCCGACTCCCGGCTCACCGATGAGCACCGGGTTGTTCTTGGTGCGCCTGGCCAGGACCTTGATGACCCTACGGATCTCCTCGTCTCTCCCAATGACGGGGTCCAGCTTTCCGCGCCGCGCCTGCTCGGTGAGGTCCCGCGAGTACCGAGCAAGCGCACGATAGCTGTCCTCGGGCGTGTCGTCGGTGACGCGATGGGAACCGCGGACCGATTCGACGGCTGCGCGAACCTCGGAGAGGGTGGCGCCTGCATCTCGGAGAATGCGGCCCGCGTCGTTCTTCTCCCCGGTCAGCCCCAGCAGCAGGTGTTCGGTGGACACGAACTCGTCCTCGAGTTCGCGGGAGACATCCTCAGCGGCGTCGAGAGCTTTGCGCAGATCCCGAGAGAGATTGGGATCGGACCCGCCCTCGACGCGAGCCATCCGTGAGAGCGCCTCGCCCGTTTGCTCACGGACGCGCGCGACCCGCACCTCGATCTTCTGCAAGATGGGGACAACGATGCCTTCTTCCTGCGCCAGAAGGGCGTCGAGCAGATGCACACCGTGCACCTCGGCGTTCCCGCGCTGCCGAGCCTCCGCCGCTGCTGCTTGCAGCGCTTCGCCGGCTTTCACTGTAAGTCGATCAGCGCTCAGCATGGTTCTCTACCACGGGCTGCTAGGCAAGTCAGACCCCCTTCGTGTCGATACTACAAGGACAGCCGGAGCGCCTCCAGACCCGGTCATGTCGGCGCTCACTCGAATGCTGCGGCATGGCGGGCCTCAAAACGTGTGACTGTGCCCTATAGCGATCCCGAAACTCCATCTCGTGCCGACGTCCTAACGGACGCCCAGACCGGACTTCCCAACCGGTTGCACGCCTCGGTATTCCTCGAGGCCGGGTGGGCGCTGGCTTTGCGCGGAAACGGTCTCGCGGTGGTGTTGATGGAGCTCGACCGCCGGGGTGAGGACGGCTCCGTGCTGCAAGAAGAGGCTGCCGAGCACGCAGTCCAGACGCTAGGATGCATCCTGGCAGACCGCACCCGCCGCATGGACCTGTGCGCTCGCTACACCGGTGCGCGATTCCTCACGATCCTGCCCGACTGCCCACTCGAGCAAGCGCGACGGTACGCAAGGGAGGTAGCTGAGGGCCAGCCGCTTCTCGTGTCCGATACGCTGTTGGCGGCGGTGGTTCTGATCCCGACCTTCGATCCTCGGCGCGCCGCCGTCGAGGCGGTGACGACCACGGGAAGTGTGACACTCGTCCAGGACGACACCCTCCAGGTGTGGCTCGGATCCTGGTCGAGGCTCCTAGATGACATGGCAGAGGATCAGACAGAGGTCCGGACGATCGAATCGCTACAGATCGTTCCCGCTCTCAGCCGACAGGTGAATCTCCGTCCCATTTACGATGATGTGCTTGCGTGGGCGGGGGAGGAGGAGCCTTCGGCTCTGATGACCTCGAATTCGCGGTTACACGCCGGTCGACTCCATAGCGATCGTCTCGATCCCGCACACGTCGAGCCAGTCAGCCAGCGCGTGAAGGTCCGGCGTGAAGCTCCTAGACTCGCGTACCGGTTGATCGTCGCGATCCTCAGGAACCGCGACCTGGCGCGGTGAGTCCGTGGCTCGCACACTTCGTGTGCTCGGTCTACTGCCCGGGCGCGCAGCAGAAATGCAGATCGTTAGGTAGCCTCCAACGGCACCTTGGCCACCGCCGATAGCGACACGAGCAGGAATGATATGAATCTCGCCGACCCACAGAGGACGACGCGTCGCGATGCAATCAAGCTGGGACTCCTGGCCGGGGCCGGGTTGGCTGTCGGTCGCGGGGCGCCACTGTTCGGCGAGGTGGCGACCCTCACGCAGGAGTTCATGACTCGGCCGATCCCCGGGACCGGCGAGCGGCTTCCCATCGTTGGAGTCGGCACGAACCAGTGGGGGGCGCGGAGCGAGGAGGAGATTGCGCCGCTTCGGGAGATCGTTCGGTTGATGAAGGAGAGCGGCGCCCGCTTCATCGACACGGCGCGGATCTACGGCCGCGGGCGGGCCGAGGAGGTCATTGGCCAGATCCTCCGTGAGCTGGACGCCCGCGACGACGTATTCATCGCGACGAAGGTCCCGACGGCGGACAACCGCGAAGAGGCAGTCGCTTCGCTCGAGGCTTGTATGACCGCGCTGAGAGTGGAGCGCGTATCTGCAATGCGCGTCCACTTTCTCGACGGCGTGGAGATCCTGCTGCCGATCCTGCGAGAGTGGAAGGAAGCCGGGCGGATCCGATACCTCGGCGTCACCACGATGAGCGCCGAGCAGTATCCGGAGCTCGAGCGGCTGATTCGGGAGGAGAACCTCGACATGATCGAGATTGACTACTCGGTGCTGGATCGAGCCGCCGCCGAGAGGATTCTACCGCTGGCGGCAGATCACGGCGTCGCGGTGGTGGTGGCGAGACCCTTCGCGGGCCGCCGCGGCGGCGTCTTCTCGCTTGTGGGCGACCGGCCGCTCCCCGACTTCGCGGGCGAGATCGGCGCCACGAGCTGGGCGCAGCTCTGCCTGAAGTACGGCCTCTCGCATCCGGCGGTGACCGTCGTGATTCCGGGCACGGACGACCCTGAACACATGGTCGACAACATGGGCGCCGGGCGGGGCGATCTTCCCGATGCGGACCTGCGCCGCCGGATCGAGCAGATCTTCGACGAGCTCGGGGGCTAGCCGCTGCTGCTTAGCAGGGCAGTGTGGAGTGGCGGTACACCCGTTCGGGAAGGCGCCTTCGTCTAACACGGGGACTCCGGCTCGGGGTGGCGGAGGCACCCCTCGGCCCAACCGGACCGCGGGAAGCGTCTATGCTTCGGACAGCAGTGTGGCGCTAGATCTGAAGCGGGCGTAACTAGACGGAGCGGACGGCCGGTTCGGAGGCCCTGAATCGTTAAGCGAAGGGCCCTCAGCTGGGTGATGACAGACACCCGAAGAGGGGATCGGATAAGACAGGGGAATAACCGATGGCTTTGGGAGAGGTGACAGACTCGAAGGCCGTAATAGTAGCCATCGCCGAATTCGACGATGTCGGCCGTGACGCCTTCTTAAAGAAATATGGATTCTCCAAGGCTCGATCGTACTTTATTCGCTCAGACGGGCGCCGGTACGACTCAAAGGCCATCGTCGGAGCTGCCCGCGGCTACCAGCATCCGCAAGTGGGGCCTCTGTCAGCACAGGAGTTCAGCGGCGGTGAAGCCGCTGCCGTCCGAGTGCTCCGAAAACTCGGCTTCGAGGTTCTGAAGCTGGGAGGTCCCTCCAGGGCCCCTCGCTACTGGGCGTTCTGCGCGAACCCCAAGAGGTACAAGATCGCAGAGGCTGTACTGCACCTCGACATCGATCTCTGGAATGTTGTCAGAAGCGACGTGCGTGCGGGTGACCAAGCCATCGTCTGGCAGACCCTCGACGAAGAAACCGGTCCACTACCACGGGTTCGAGTTCATCTTCCTCACACCCGCGAGTCGTGCCAAGCGCGGAGGAGCTCGGCCTCGCGCTCCCCTGTGAGGCCTACTCGCATCTCGCTCCAGCGCTGGGGTGGCTCCGTCCTGGCCCATTCCAGCGTGTCGCGAACGGTGACGTTGAGCGGGCGGTACGTGAGGCCAGCGGCCTGAGCTCGACCGGCGTTCATGCGGTTGAATCCTTCGGTCGCGCCCGAGGGCGCTCGCCACAGGGGCAAGCTGGCGTCGTTCTCGTCCATGAATGCTTGGTCGACCCAGGTAGGTTGGGCGTCCGACGCCGAAACGTCCCTCATGACGTCGAGCATGCTCCCGAAGGTGAGCACCTCGGCGGGACCCGTGACATTGAAGGTGCCGGCAATGTCCTGCTCGAGCAGGTGAAGCATGAACTCGGTCGCATCCCGCACGTCGATGAATTGCACGGGGTCGTTCGGATCGCCCGGAGCCATGACATCGCCCCCTCGATCCGTCCGGACGACCCAGTAGGTGAAGCGGTCGGTCCCGTCGCCCGGCCCCACGACGACACCAGGCCGGACGATGGTGAGCTGGTCGCCAAGGGCGGCGTGGGCAACCTCTTCGCACAAAGCCTTGAGCGGACCGTACCCGTCCCATCCCGACTTCGGCACCCCCGTTATGCCCAGGGCGCCCGTCTCTTCCTGACCCACGATGCTCCGGTCCGCGTACACGGCCTGAGTCGAGATGAAGAGGTAGCGTCGGGTATTGGGCTGGAGCAGTTCAGCGGTAGCCTTGACCTGTTGCGGCTCGTACCCGGAGTTGTCGAGAACCACGTCCCACTCGCGCCCTTCGAGGGCGGTCACGTCGCCGTTGCGGTCTCCGACCAAGCGCTCGACGTTGGGGAACAGGCCGGTGTTGGTGCGGCCACGGTTGAACAGGGTGAGCGTGTGGCCGCGCGAGCGCGCGTACTCGACTTGGTGCGGACCGATGAAGCCGGTGCCGCCAAGGATAAGGATGCGGAGCGGAGCCGGAGACTCGCCTGTCGAGCCTGCCCCCCTCGTTTCGGGCATGGGTTGTTCCGCGTCGGCGCAGCCCCACGAGGAGCCCGCGGCGATTAGCGCACCCCCGGTGATTCCGAGGCGCTCTAGGAAGGACCTTCGATCGATCATGCCGGTCTCCGAATCATGGGTAATGGCACAAGATGGGAGGAGGGGAGGGGCGCGACTAGTCCGGCACCATGGGCCAGGGCGATCGATCGCCGGGGTCTCCGTTTCGATGGAGATCGAACAAGCCGCGGGAGGGAGGACCGCCCGTGGCAGGGTCAGACTGACAGATTCGAGGAGTGGTCTCTCGATCGATACCGGAGACCTCGGTGTGCTCCAGGTGACGGAGGGTTGGGCGTCGCTCAGTGGCGTGGCTGCGGTCGAGGGCGTGGCTCATCCGCTGCTCGTGATCTTCGAGGAATCGGACTCGTCCGCCGATGGGAACTCGACGGTGAGCTTGCGGCTGGGTAACGACTACCGCGTGAGCGGCGTGCTCCCGACAATCAGGATCACGGCGGGACGATAAGGAGCAGACATGTTGCCGGCGCTTAGGAGTCGAATCGACATGTGGGACCCACGCCTACCGGGGTTGCGCTGGGGATCGGATGCGTGAGGGCAGCCCCTCAGCGCTGGGAGATCGGTCCCCCCACCTCCCCCGCATAAGCCCTGCGGAGAGTCTCGTGATACTGATCCAGTAGGCCGGCCAGGGTCGTGTGCTCCTCTAGCACGGCCGCGCGCAGTTCTGGTCGAGTGAGGAAGTCGTACAGCACCGACGACATCGTCTCGGCGCTGATCCTGAAGCCCGTATGGCCGATTTCGCTGAAGGTGTCTTCGAGCATGCCGCGTGTGTGATTGGCTTCGCGCGAGCTGAACACGCTGATGCCGATCCCCGGAATGTCCTTCGTGACGACCCCCGTTTCCTCGTAGCCCGATGGGCGACTATGCTCCGGACTGACGTTGCCCGCGTCGAAGCTCTGAGCATATGCGAAAGAGAGCTCGTGAAGCGTGCCCAGGGAGATGCCGTCGCGGTATTCACCGTACCGGTCGATCTCGACCCGGGTGCCCGTGGCCAATGCAGCGCCGCGCGCGGCGTCATCTATCATGCGGTTGATGTGCTCCAAGTACACGGGGTCGGGATAGCGGATGTAGTAGTCCACCACGGCTCGCTGGGGCACGACATTCGGGGCCACACCGCCCTCGGGGATCACGCCCTGGATCGAGGCCTCTGGGCGGAGCGTCGAACGAAGGCCGTCGACTAGAGTGTAGAAGTGCACCGCAGCCTCGAGCGCGTTGCGTCCGTGCCACGAGGACAGCTGGTGCGACGGCTTCCCGAGGAAGGTGTACTTCACCTCGTTGATGTTGAGGCAGCAGCTACCGAAGCCCACCCGGGCCCGCGAGGTCTGAGTGACGCCGTGGCTGCGAATCAGGAGGTCAGCGCCGTCGAACACCCCGGCCTCGTGCATGATGATCTTGGCGGGGGGACCCACCTCTTCGGCCGGGGTGCCATAGATGCGCAGGCGGCCGGCCGTGCCGCTGCTCGCCATGTGCTCGGCCATCGCGAAAGCCGAAGCGAATACGATGGGCGTTTGCGCGTTGTGCTGATCTCCGTGGAACGGGCCATCTGCGTCGCGAAGCGCGTCGTACTCGCCGATCAAGCCGAGAGTCAGGTCTCCGGAGCCCGCGGGCGACGTCCACGTCGCGACGAACGCGGTTTCCAGCCCCGCCACACCGACCTCGACGTCCCATCCTCGCGTCCGGAGGATCGCCGTAAGCGTGTCCACCGTGCTGAATTCCTGCCAGCCCACCTCTGGATTGTGCCCGATGAAGTCGCTCAGGGACTGCATCTCCGAGTCCCACAGCTCGGTCGTACGGCGGACGATCGCGTCCCGGGCGGCATCGGATCGGCCGACCAGATCGCTGGCCAGGCGGGCGGGCTGCAATCGCGCCTGCAGTTCATCGATCTGTCGTACGATGTCGTGTGCCGCTGCGAGTTCAGTGGCCGTGGTTTGCGCGGATATCGGAAGCGCTGAGACCAGGATCGTCAAAAGCAGCAGGGGGCGAACGGATGACATCGGGAGGCTCCGGGGTTGGGAGTCCAATCTGGGGTTTGGTCAACCTACGGCAGGGCGAAAGCCTCGTCGACTTGAGCACCCGACTCAACCGCCGTATCGATCGCGCCGGATCGTCGATTCCATTCCGGAGCGCCTCGAGGCGGGTCGCTTAAGGACAGCTTCGACGACTCCGCGTTCCCGCGGGGGCGCACCAAGCTGCTCGTAGGCGTGTCGGCGATCAAGGACGGAATGGGATCGCCGGACATACTTCTCGCTGCCGCGGAGAGGGCCCTGTATCTGGCTAGCGAGCAGAGTCGACCGCCCCCGACGGAGCCCAGACGAGCGCGAGCGCCGGACGTGGTCGTGGAGCCTCCGCCCACGCAGCTCGAGGCTCTGCGCGTGTTGGTGGCGGACGATGATGAAGCGACTCTGCGCGCGACGCGTCGCATACTCGAGCGCTTCGGCTGCGAGGTCACGGCAGTCGCGTCAGCCCGCGAAGCGCTCTCTTGCATCACCGGGCCCGAAGCCATCGACCTATTGGTCACCCACATCGTGATGCCGGAAATGAGCGGGTTCACACTGGTGGATATCGCAACCCGGGCGCGCAAGGACCTACCCGTGCTGTACATGTCGGGCTATCCGCAGGAAGAGGTGTACTGGGGCGGCACCCCAGGTCCGCGCAGCGCATTCATGAGCAAGCCCATGGAGATTCACGAACTGCGTGACGCGGTTGTCGACCTCCTCGATCTCGACGACGGCCAGACACCACCTGAGAAGAAACCACAAACGCGTGGGACGAAGTCACCGTCCGCGCATCTCGAGATCGATGGCACACCCGACATTGGGGTCCGGCTGGAAGGCAAGATCCTGGTGGTCGATGACGATCAGGTGATCGTGGGGTCTCTGCAACGCTTGTTCCGCAGAGTGGGCTACGCCAAGCCCGCGGGTATCACCGACACACGTCTGGTCCTGGATTTCGTGAAACGGGAGCACGTGGACCTGATCATTCTGGACCTCTACATGCCCAAAGTCGACGGGTTCCAGGTGCTCGCTTCGCTGTCGTCCATCTTCTCTGCGGAGGAGTATCTTCCCATTCTCGTCATCACGGGCGAGGACAGTCCCGAGGTGCGCCAGCGCGCCCTCGCAGCAGGAGCGATGGGCTTCCTGACCAAGCCCTTCGACCCGGACGTGGTGGAGGCCTTGAAGGTCATCTACGATCGTGGGGGGCCAGATCAAATCCTGGGTCTGGCGGACCCCATCGACCCGATGAGGGATATCAACTCCCTATGGTCCCACTTCAGACTGCGCGCGCCCGGACGCTTCTGTTCATGGGGCTCGCTGTATCCCTCTCGGCGTGCATGGGCGACGCGGCAGGCCCCGGCGACGTCATCGACCGCTCCGTCTTTGTTGCTGTCTACGTCGATCTTCGAGCTGCCGCGCTCACTACGGATGAGCGAGAGATCACAGATGAAGCGCGTGCCGAGGTGCTGTCTCGTCACGGAGCCAGCGAAGCCGACATTCTCGGCTTCGCCGAGTACTACGGGCGGGACCTCACCGTCATGCGTGAGGTCTGGGACGAGATTGAGCTCCTGCTAGAAGCACAGCGTGCGATGATGGACGACCCCGGACGCCGGTAGCGCTTCCTAGTTCTGAGTGCGACTGGACCCGCTCGGTACCGAAATGCCGAGTGCCAGTGCACCCCTCCCTCCCACGCTCAGCCCGAATCGGACGATCCACCCCGAGGTCAACTCCAGGTCCATGCCGACGTCCAGGAAGGCGTCAAACACGAGCTCGTCCCCGTCGATGGACGTGAAGTCCAGGGCGATGTGACCGCCCAAGTACGGCGAGAAGACCACGTCGTCCCCCTCTCCAGTCCAGCCGGCGACGATCGCGAGCGGGACCGACACCATGACGTCGTCACCGGTGCCCGCGCCGACGCCCGTCCATCAGAGAATGTCGATGTCCGAGTCCTCCAGACCCCGACTGAGCACCCCAGAGATGTCGATGCCTCCGCCTAGCGCCAGGTCGCCGTCGACCCCCCTCCCCAACGGACGCGCGGCACCCCTCGTCCACTCGCCCACGCGACCCTCGCCAAGTGACGAGCCCACGAGACCGTCGCCGGGATCCGAGTTCGTGAGATAGATCGCCAAACCGTTCGGCGAAGCGGGTCCGATCAATGACGGGGCGTCGAACGCGACCTGGGCGGACACCGGCGCGGCAAGCAATACCAGAAACGGAATCGTGACGACCGAGCGACGCACGTGGTTCCTCCTTGTTGCAGTGAGCTGGGCCTTCAGTGAACGTGAACACCTAGAGGGTGTCCTCACTTTTGCACGCGGAGCAGCAAATGTCGTTCCAAAGGGTCTTCAGCGGCGTGCAATGGGAATCGAAAGTCGGCTATTGTCGCGCGCTGCGCGCGGGCGATCGCATCTTCGTGACCGGCTGCGCACCGGTCGCGATCGATGGCGGAGTGCATGCCCCGGGGGACCCATACGCTCAGACGGTCCGTTGCATCGAGATCATTCGTGAAGCACTCGAGGGCCTCGGCGGCGGGCTCGCTGATGTCACCCGAACTCGGATGTTCGTGACGGACATCGACAGCTGGCAGGAGTTCGGGAGTGCTCACGGTGAGTACTTCGGCAAGCATCCGCCGACGACGTCGATGGTCGAAGTACGGCGGCTCATCGAGCCTGAGATGATGATCGAGATCGAGGCGGATGCGGTGGTGGTCAAGAAGCTACCGGTGGAGGGCCAAGCCTTCGTGTAGTGTCCTGTCCCAGAAGTTCGGCGCGCGACCGGAGATGCTTGCCCTACTCCCATTCGATGGTCGCGGGCGGCTTAGAGCTAATGTCGTAGGTCACGCGGTTCACGCCCCGCACCTCGTTGATGATTCTGGTGGAGATCCGTGCCAGCACCTCGGGCGGAAAAGGATACCAGTCCGCGGTCATGCCATCGCGCGACGTCACGGCTCGAAGTGCCAGCACGCTTTCGTAGGTGCGGGCATCTCCCATCACGCCCACCGACTGGACGGGCAGCAGTACCGCGAACGCCTGCCAGATCTCGTCGTAAAGTCCGGCGCTGCGGATCTCTTCCAGGTAGATCGCGTCGGCATCCCGTAGCATCGACAAGCGTTCATCGGTGATCTCCCCGATGATGCGGATTGCGAGTCCGGGTCCGGGGAACGGGTGGCGCCCGACGAAGTGGTCGGGCAGACCCAGCTCCCGACCGACGTTCCTGACTTCGTCCTTAAAGAGCTCGCGCAGTGGTTCGATGAGCTGGAAGGGCATGTGCTCGGGCAGGCCGCCAACGTTGTGATGACTCTTGATGGTCACCGAAGGCCCCCCCACCGAAACCGACTCGATGACGTCCGGATACAGAGTGCCCTGAACGAGGAACGTGGCTCCGGTGCCCTCGCGCTTGGCGGTGGCTTCGAAGACCTGGATGAAGCGGCCGCCGATGGCTTTACGCTTGGCCTCCGGGTCCGAAATTCCCGCGAGGTCACCGAGAAACCCCTGCTGCGCGTCCTCCACCACGAGCTTAATGTCGTAGTGGGACCGAAACATCGTCTCCACCTGCTCGCGCTCGTTCTTCCGCAGTAGCCCGTGGTCGACAAAAATGCACGTGAGTCGGTCCCCGATGGCGCGGTGGACGAGCAGCGCAGCAACCGAAGAGTCCACGCCACCGGAGAGCCCGCAGATGACGCTGGCCTCGCCGACTTGTTCCCGGATGCGCTCGATGGTGTCTTCGATGAAGGCATCGGCCGTCCAAGTGGCGGCGCAGCCGGCGACCTCGAATAAGAAATTGGAGAGAATCTCGTCTCCCCGGTGTGTGTGAGCGACCTCGGGGTGGAACTGCACGGCACACACCGGCCGGTCCAGGGCACGGAACGCAGCCACGGGAAGCGTGTCGGTGGACGCCAGCGCTTCGTAGCCAGGGGGTGGCTCGTCGACGTGGTCCCCGTGCGAGCACCAGATGGTCGTGGATTCTCCGGGCTCGAAGCCAGCGAAGACTCCCTCATCGACATGCACTGTGAGCTCGGCTCTCCCGTATTCACGACGGCCATGTTCGACCTTGGCGCCCTCCAGATGAGCGATGAGATGGAAGCCGTAGCAGATGCCCAGCACTGGAATGCCCGAGTGCAGCAGCTCGCGGTTCGTGGTGGGTACGTTGTCGTCGTACACCGACGACGGACCACCGCTCAAGATCACGGCGGCCGGATTCCATTCGCGAATCCACTCGAGCGATCGCGTGGGAGGGTGAATCTCACAATAAACCCGCTCTTCTCGAATGCGACGCGCGATGAGCTGCGTGAACTGCGATCCGAAGTCGAGAATCAGGACGCGGTCGTGTATGTGGCTCATTCTTCTCCGCGGACAAGGTCGGGCAGAGTCTCCCGCTGCCGGATCAAGGTAGCTTCGTTCCCGTCGACCATCGTTTCCGCTGGTCGCAGGCGGCCGTTGTAGTTCGACGCCATCGCGAATCCATAGGCCCCGACAGTGCAAACCGCGAGCAAGTCACCCTGCTCCGGAAGGGGCAGCTCGCGGTCGCGCGCGAGGAAATCTCCGGTCTCGCATATGGGGCCCACGATGTCGACCCGCGTAGTGGCTCCTTGGCTGGGCATTGTATGCGCCACGGCGTGGAAGCCGCCGTAGTGGCTCGGTCGGATCAGCTCGCTCATGCCACCGTCCACGACCACGAAATGCTTGCGCCCGCTCCTCTTCACATACTCGACCCGGGTCAGCAAGACACCTGCGTCCCCGGCGATGGAGCGGCCTGGCTCGAGAATGAGTCGCAGACCCGCCGACTTCACGTGCGGTACGAGCTCGGCCGCCAACTCGTCGACGTCCATCCCCGGATCATGGTCGTAGCGGATACCGTAGCCTCCTCCGATATTCAGGAACTTGAGGTCGACACCAGCGGCGCTCAACTCGGTGACGAGGTCGAGCACACACTCGAGCGCGCGCACGTAGGGTGTGGCATCGACGATCTGCGAACCGATGTGCATATCGATGCCGGCCGCGACGAGCCACGGACGGTCCTTCGCCCACAGGTACAAGTCACCGGTCTCGTCCCAAGGCACCCCAAACTTAGTGCTTGCGGTGCCCGTGCGTGTGTACTCGTGCGGGGTCGCCGCGAAGACGTCCGGATTCACCCGAATCGCAAAAGGCGCGCGTCGCCCTAGGCGCGTCGCGACCTCATCGATGCGTTCGAGTTCCCCCCTGCTCTCGACGTTGAACGCGTAGATGCCGTATTCGAGTGCCGCCTCGATCTCCGGCACGGTCTTACCCACTCCGGCGAACACGATCATGCGCCCGGGAATACCGGCCTGCCGAGCCCGATAGAGCTCACCTAGGCTCGTGATGTCGGCGCCGCATCCCATGGCATGAAGGCGCCGTAGGATCGACAGGTTCCCGTTGGCTTTTACGGAATAGGCGAGTAGGTGGTCGACCCCCGCAAAAGCGGTGTGAAACACGCGTACGCGTTCAGCGATACGTCGGATGTCATAGACGTACAACGGTGTCCCAAAGCGTTCGGCGAGCTCCGCAGCAGGGATGTCCCCGCAGTGAAGCTCGCCGTTTCTGGGCACGAACGGCTGGGTCAGTAGGCTCTCGCCCAAGCCGCCTCCGTCACCGACTCACCCGCGCCCGAGACGCACGTGGCGGGCGCTTGATCTGAGCGGAATTCTTCGTCGGGCAGCAGACGAATGGTTGCCTTCATGCGCTCCTTCACGGCTTCCTCCACCGCGGGGTCACCACTCCACCCGCTGAAAACGAAGCCTGCGCCATCCTCGAACGCCTCCTCCATTTCGTCCAAGCTCTTCACGCCGCGCACTGTATTGGCTTCTCGACGCGCGATCGCCGCTTGCAAGAGCTCGCCCTGGAACGACTCCAATCGTTCTGGAAGCTCGGCGAGCGCTTGAGCCTCAGGAAGGAAGGCCTTCCGCTTCTCGCCCTCGGGCGTCAATCGACGCGCGAGCGCGACCTTTCCTTCAGCGAGATCCCTGGGTCCGATCTCTAGCCTGAACGGCACGCCCTTTCGTTCCCACTCGAAGAACTTGGCTCCGGGCGAGAGGTGGTCCCTCGCATCCAGGCGCACGCGCACCCCGTTCTCTTTGAGCCTGGATACGATCTCGTCCGCCTTGTCTCGAACCGGCCCGGCATCGTCTCCCCGCAGGATCGGTATGACGACAACCTGTGCGGGAGCGAGCCTCGGCGGGATGACCAGCCCGTTGTCGTCGCCGTGTGTCATTACGAGCCCACCGATGAGACGGGTCGAGACGCCCCAGGACGTATTCCAGGCGAACTCTTCCTGGCCATCCTCAGATTGAAACGTGAGCTCGAACTGCTTCGCGAAGTTCTGACCGAGGAAGTGCGAAGTGCCCGCCTGCAGCGCCTTGTTGTCCTTCATGAGCGCCTCGCAAGCGTAGCTGCGCACCGCCCCGGCGAACTTCTCGGACTCGGACTTGAGACCGGTCATCGGCGGCATGGCGATCCAGTCTTCCATGAACGTGCGATACAGGCCCAAGATGAGCCGCGTCTCTTCTTCGGCCTCCTCCGCGGTGGCGTGCGCGGTGTGGCCCTCCTGCCACAGGAACTCGGACGTACGCAGGAAGAGCCGAGTGCGCATTTCCCAACGCACGACGTTCGCCCACTGGTTCATGAGCACAGGCAGGTCGCGGTAACTCTGCACCCACTTGGCGTACATCGCGTAGATGATCGTCTCCGACGTGGGGCGGATCACATAAGGCTCCTCGAGCTCCTTGCCGCCGGCTTGAGTGACCACCGCGAGCTCGGGCGCGAAGCCTTCCACATGCTCCTTCTCGCGCTCGATGAAGCTCATGGGGATTAGAAGCGGAAAATAGGCATTCTCGTGCCCAGTCTCCTTGAACATTGCATCCAAGGCGCTCTGCATGTGCTCCCAGATTCCGTAGCCCCACGGCCGAATGACCATGCTTCCGCGCACCGGCGAGTGGTCAGCGAGCTCGGCTCTCAGCACGACTTCGTTGTACCACTTGGCGAAGTCCTCCTGTTGGGACGTCAGCTTCTTATCGTCGGCCATATTCGTTTTCGAGTTTCCTTTGGGTCTTCGCACGAGCTTCGCGCTCGTCCTTTCGCATACGCCTGATTGCGATGACACCCGGCACCACGAACAGCAGCACGGACATCACCGTCCAAATGGGTCGAAAACCGAACGCAAGCGTGGGCGCGATCAACCACGCGACGGCCGCACCTCCCCCGATCGCCAACAACATGGCGCCAGCAAGGATGACCCACTCGAGAATGTCGAGGCGTCGAATTGCACGAACCGCAACTTCGTGTGCTGCCTGCGCTTCTCGTTCGATGCGCGCCCGCTCACTCACGTGAGCTCGTCCAGCGCGACCTCGCTTTGCTCCCCGGATACCATGTCTTTCACGAGCACGCTGTCGCGCGCCAGCTCCTCCGGGCCAACGATCAGCACCCGTCGTGCTCCTTCCTTGGCTGCGACTTTCATCTGTTTCGCCACACCGCGTTCGCTGAGCACGTACGCCACGCTCTTGCCGCTTTCGCGGAGCCGATGCGCGATGCCAAGCGCCTGGGGCCTCTGCTCTTCCGAGATCAATACTAGGAAGTAGTCGAGAGATCTCTGGTATTCCGGTATCAGACTCCGGTCCGCGAGCAGCTCACCCAGGACCACGTCCCCCATGCCGAACCCCACCGCCGGGAGTGCCTCACCTCCGACGAGCTCGAGCAGCCGATCGTAGCGCCCCCCTCCACAGATTGACCTCAATTCACGTTTGCAATCGAACAGCTCGAAGACGATGCCTGTGTAGTAGGCGAGGCCGCGCACGATGGTAAGATCGACCTCTACGAAGTCACCCAGACCCATCGCCTCGAGAGACGCAATGTACTCGCGCACCGGCTCGAGTGCGGCACCCACATCATCGCGGTCGGCAAAGCGCTCTGTGAGCGCTTCGATGCTGGAGTCATCGAGCATGCCGAGCACCTGGTCCGCTACGGACGGGTCCACCCCTACCTCGTCGGTGAGGTGAGCGCGCGACTTTTCCTTCGGCTGACGCTCTGACTTGTCCACGAGCGCAAAGGTGCCCGGAAGCTGCTGCTCCGAGACTCCCAATGCCCCCAGAACCGCAGTCAACAGCCGCCGATCAGATACCCGCGCAGCGAAGTCGTCGCTCGTCAGTCCGAGGGCTCGCAGCCCGTCGATGCCGACCGCGAGCACCTCCACGTCCGCGGCCACGCCGGACTCACCGACAATGTCGACGTTCCACTGGAAGTGCTCCTTCAAACGTCCGCGCTGCTGCCGCTCGTACCTGAACAGTTGCGGCATGCTGAACCACCGAATCGGCTTGCTCATGCCGCGGCTACGGTCCGCCAGAATGCGTGCCAACGAGGGCGTCATTTCGGGCCGCAACGTCACGTTGCGTTCGCCCTTGTCGACGAAGTTGTACAGCTGCCCGACGATCTCCTGCCCACTCTTCTCGACGTAAAGATCGAGAGGCTCCAGCGGCGGACCGTCATACTCCAAGAATCCGTAGCGCCGGGAAGTCTGGCGCCACGCACCGAAAATCAGAGAGCGGAGGGCGAGGTCTTCCGGAGGAAAGTCGCGAAACCCGGGAAGTCTCGAGAAAGCTGAGCTAGCCATGATGGCGCAGAATCTAGCGTAACGGCTCGCGGCCGAGCAGTCGTAGTGCGCTGCCGACGGTGTGCACCGAGCCCGTGACCACCACGGTGCCCTGCCCGGCGTCACGGCGGACCCGCTGGAACGCACGCTCGAAGTCTTCTTCGATCGTGACTCTAGTCATCTTCGCCACCGCGTCGGCCGCGTCCGCGGGGCTCCAACGCCGCTCCGGAGGCGCCGACGGCGGCTGAGTCAGCACCGCGGCATCGGTTCTCGCGAATAGCGGCGGTAGCATGCTGCGCCAGTCCTTGTCGCCCAGAACTCCAACCAGCGCGACCAGCGGTCGCGGCAGCTCGAGTCGATCGATGGTATCGACCAACGAGCGAATTCCCGCGGTGTTGTGCGCCACGTCGAACAGCCAGGTCAAGCCGTCGATGACCTCGATCTCATCCCGGCCATGGTACTCGACGGCGCGCACACCATTGCGAATGGCATCGGCGTCAGGGCGCAGATCGTCCGGCAGGTACTCGAGTACTTCGATGGCCAACGCTGCGTTCGTCGCCTGATGACGTCCCACCAGGGGCGTCTCGATTTCCAGGCGGCCCCACGCATGGGTGTGCAAGGCGAAGCTGGTGCGGTCGGCCGCGACTGTGAGGTCCTCGACCGAGTCCGGATCCAGTGTCACCAACGGGGCTCCGGTTTCGGCCGTCACGTCGCGGAAGACCTGCAACAAGGCTGGCTCCACCTCGGCGGTCACCAAGGGGACCCCCGGCTTGACGATTCCGGCCTTTTCCCAAGCGATCTTCTCGAGCGAGTCTCCGAGATAGTCGGCGTGGTCCATGGCGATGTTGGTGACCGCAGCGACCTCGGGCCTGAGCACATTGGTGGCGTCGAGCCTGCCACCGAGGCCGACCTCGATCACCGCGACATCCGCAGACGAGCGCGCGAAGGTGTGGAAGCCCAGCACGGTCACAGCCTCGAAGAACGTCAGGCCGAAGCGCACTACGGCGTCCGTTACTTCCTCGGCGTGAGCAAGGATCTCGTCCTCCGGGAGCGGCTGCCCGCCAACCAATATGCGCTCGCGAAAGGAGCACAGATGAGGCGACGTGTAGCACGCCGCGTTCAACCCGCTGGCGTTCAGGACCGATGAGAGCGTGGAGGCCACCGAGCCCTTCCCGTTGGTCCCACCAACGTGGATCGTCGGATACGCGCGATGCGGGTCGCCGAGCGACTCCAGCGCCCGCACGGTGCGCTCCAACCCCCAGTGCACGCCCGTGGCCAGCGGCGGGAAAAGCCGCAAGACGAGCGGATCTGCGAAGGGTCTGTCGAGGCGGTCGGGCGCGGAGAGGCGCGGGCCGGCTACTCCGTCCATCCGGCGAACTGATGGCGGAGGACGAGCGCCACTGTCTTCTTCAACTCACGCCGATCGACGATGCAATCAACCATGCCGTGCTCGAGCAGGAACTGCGAACGCTGAAATCCCTGCGGCAGCTCCTGTTTGATGGTCTCTTCGATCACTCGGGGCCCGGCGAATCCAATGAGCGCGTCGGGTTCGGCGATGTTTACGTCGCCGAGCATCGAATGCGACGCCGTGACACCACCGGTCGTCGGGTTGGTCAAGATGGAAATGAACGGGATCGAGGCCTCATGAAGGCGCGCGAGCACCGTCGACGTCTTGGCCATCTGCATGAGTGAGAGCATGCCTTCCTGCATGCGCGCTCCACCCGACGCGCTCACAATGAGGAACGGGATCTCCCGCTCGAGCGCGACGCGGCCGGCACGCGCGATTTTCTCGCCGACCACGGACCCCATGGAACCGCCGATGTACGCGAAGTCCATGACCGTCAGCACGATGTCGATCCCATCGAGTTTGCCCGTACCGGAGATGGCCGCCTCGGTCTTGCCCTTGGCTTCGGCCGCCGCAATGCGATCCGGGTAGGCCTTCAGGTCCTCGAAACCGAGGGGGTCCGCGGCGCGCAGATGAGCATCGATCTCCTCGAACGTACCGCTGTCGGCGAGAATGCTCAGGTACGCCTCGGCAGCGATCTTCAGGTGGTGATCACATGCCGGGCAGACGTTGAGGTTTTGCGCCAGCCGCTCGCGGTACAAGATCTCGCTACAGCCCGGACACTTGTCGAAGACGTCGGACGGAAGGTCCCGCCTGTCCTGCGCCTTGAGCGGCTTTTTGTCCTTTCGGAACCACGCCATGCGACTTCCTATCGTTCGTGGGCGACGCGGACGGCGATCGCGACGGCGACCCAGGACATCAGTAGGAACGTGCCGCCATAACTCACGAAGGGCAGCGGGATCCCGGTGATCGGCACGACCCCCACGGTCATGCCGACATTGACGAAAATATGGACGAGCCAGGCCCCCAAGATACCGAGCAGGACTAGGCCGGCAAAGGGATCAGGGGACTCTTCGGCCATCCGGACCAAGCGCGTGAGGATGAAGGCGAAACCGAGAATCGCCGCCATCGTGCCCAAGAAACCGAGCTCCTCACCTACGACGCTGAAGATGAAGTCGGTGTGCTGCTCCGGCAGGAAGTCGTAGCGCTTCTGCGGGCCCAGCGTGAACCCCTGTCCGGTCAGACCGCCGCTGCCGACCGCCACCTTCGATTGTATGACCTGGTACCCTGCCCCGCGGGCGTCGACCTCCGGGTCGAGGAATACCAGGATGCGATTCTGCTGGTAGGGCTTGAGCGATTCCCAAAGCGGCCGCGAGATTGTGCCCGCAGCGACATTCGCCAATACCACGGCCACGGATTCGAATAGGAAGAGGCGGTAACGATACAGATACAGGAAGGCGACCACGCCCACGATGTACGCCGACCAGATCCGGGTGTCGAAGGAGAGCACGAGTCCCACGCCTGGACTCGCGACGAGCAGCAACAGCGCCACCGGCGTACCCGCCCAGAACAAGATCGCGAAGAGGATGCCGCCAAACGCCATCGACGTACCAAGGTCCGGCTGCAGCATAATCAGCGCGAGCGGGAGTCCCACGAGCACCGATGGCAGCAGCAAATCGCGCAGCGAGGTGAGCGGCTCTTTTCGCTGGGAAAGCACGCGGGCAAGCATCAGGATCGTGGCGATCTTGGCGAATTCGGACGGCTGGAAGCCAAACCCGCCGATGCGAATCCAGCTCTTCACGCCGATGGCGGTTCCGGCGCCCGTCCCGATGACCAACGTGATGGCGAGCAGGAGGACCCCAACCACGTACGACGGGACCGCCACCCACTCGATCCAGCGCAGGGGGACTCGGGCGAGCACTGTGAACGCGACAAGCGCGATCGCGAACCACGCCGCCTGCTTGACCCATGCGTCCTGCGTCACCGCATTCGGGATGTGCACGACCCCTGCGGAATAGATCATCGCGATTCCGAACAGGGTCATCGCGAAGATGGCGAAGACGAGCGGAGGGTCCACCGCCCACTTTTCGAGCAGGCGGGTCACCGGCTACCGGCGTTCGTGGGATAACGCTCCCGGTACCACGCGGGCACCGGGCCCCGCTGAATATGCTCGAGGTACGTCTGCACCGTGTCGAATGGGATGTCGTATTTCTTCCGCAAATAGAAGTCCGCGGTCTTGGACATGATCGGGGACGCCACCGAGCTCCCGCTCTGCCCATACTCGACGATCACCACCACCACGATCTCGGGGGGACCGCCGAACGGCCCAGCCATGCCTGCGAACCACGCGTGCGGCGGCGCGGTCCCGGCCTGGCTTTCGGCGTGCTCACCCGTTCCTGTCTTTCCCAGGACCTCCCAGTACTCCAGTGAGGTCCGGATGTGGGCGGTCCCGCCGGGTGCGGTTACCGCGCGAAGACCATCGCGTAGGGACTCGAGGTGCTCCGGCGCGAGGTCGAGCGACCACCCCTCCCCCTCATTCGCGCCCTGCGCGAGCGCGGGGGTCGGCGCTGATCCGTCGCTGGCGATCGCCAGGTAGAACTGCGCCATCTTGAGCGGTGTCTGCGAGTTGGGCCCCTGTCCGATGGCGAGGTTGAGCACCTCGCCTTCGCGTGGCGCGTACCCGAAGCGCCGCTCCCAAAACGCCCGCTCAGCCGGGAAGATACCCTGGCTCTCCTGAGGCAGATCGATGCCACAGCGTTGACTGAAGCCGATTTCGGTCGAGCGCCGGAGCAGCTCGTCGAGCGTGATCCTGAGTCCGAGCTGGTAGAAGTAGACGTCGCACGAATTACCGATCGCCTGGGCCAGATTGTTGAAGCCGTGGCCCTCAGCTAGATGGCATCGGTACGAACGCGCGCCAAAGGTGAAGGACCCGTTACACGGCACGGCCATGAATTCGTCGGGAGTTACGACGCCGAGGTCCAGCGCAATGCCCGCGGTCGCCAGCTTCCAAGTCGACGCGGGCGCGTACAAGCCGAGCACCGAACGGTCGTACAACGGATTGCCCTCATCCGCCGTGAGCGAGGCCCACAGATCCGTGCTGATTCCTCCCACGAACTCGTTGGGGTCGTAGGAGGGGGCCGAATAGAGCGCCAGGACACCACCATCCGCCGGATCGAGCGCCACTACCGCCCCCGCCATCGAGTCCGGGAAGATCGAGTGGATCCACGCCTGGAGTTCCATGTCCAAGTTGAGATGGAGGTCCTGTCCCGACTCGCCCGGATCCGTGCGCGCGCCTCCGAAGTCACCGACGATGTGCCCTCGTGCATCGAACTCCAGATACCGGAGTCCCTGCCGGCCCTGAAGCTGCTGCTCGTACTCGTTCTCTATCCCATTCTTGCCGACCACCATGCCTTGGCGATAAAGGTCGGCGGCGAAAGATGGAGAGGCCAACTCCTCGGCGGTGATCTCTCCCACGTACCCCAGCACGTGCCCCGCCGCCTCCCCGAGCAGGTATCGGCGGCGCGGACGCATCTCGAGATAGAGGCCGGGGAACTCGGCTCGACGTTCTTCTAGCGCGCTGACCGTCTCGAAGTCAGCATCAGCGTCGACTACGACCTCTCGTCCATATCGGCGCAGCGTGGCGAGTACTCGCTCGATGCGTTCCTCGGACATCTCGACATACGCACTCATGCGTTCTAGTGTCTCGCGTGCCTCATCCAGGGGACCGGGCAGCAAAGTGATGGCGTACCCCGGCACGTTGTCGACCAGGATGTCCCCGGTCCGGTCATAAATGATGCCACGGGGCGCGGGCAACGAGAGCTGGCGAATTCGATTCGAGGTCGCCCTCAACTCCCAGGCGTCCGAACCCAGGACCTGGATGCGGAAGAACGCGGCCGCGAGCAACCCCAGAATCAGAGCAATCACCACCTGCGTGCCCCGGGCCCGACGACGACGCTCATGCGCGTGATGCACGTTCATGCTGGGGCCTCCTGCCTGAGTCCAGTAACCGCGAGCAACACCACGCCGACGATCGCGGCATACATGCCTCCGATGAGGCCTTGAATGAGCACCTGATCGACGAAGGGCTGCCGAAGGGTCTCGCCCACCATGAACCAATACACCAGGTCTCGGACCCACTTCCCGATCAAGAAGTACGACACCAAAAAGAACAAGGAGTCTCCTACGAAGAGATCCCTCGTAACCGCCCCCAGCGCGGCGACGATGGTCATCGCGACGCTGTTCGCCCCAAACGACAACACGCTCAGTGCGTCCTCCAGCAACCCGAAGAGCAGCCCCATGCCAGCCGCGCGCCCCATGCCCACCTCCCGCGCTCCCAGCAGCAGCGCAACCGTGAGCAAGTCGGGTGCGGCCCTTCCGATCCCAAATCCCACGTGCAGCAGTAAGTGCATCAGCGCGAGGCCCGCGAAGAGTAGCCAGATGCGAGCATCGGTCTTCACGGGCGGCGCCCGAGTTGGGTGCGCGCCTCACCCACCTGCACCGAATCCGCCAACCACAGAGCTCCGACGTCGCCACCAGCGCCTCGCCTGGCGACCAAGACGTGAGTGACCTCCCCCGGCTCGACCATCGGCCGTAGCCAATAGCTCTTTCCCCACTGCCCTTGAGTCGCCTCCACTTCATCGATTACACCCACGGGAATGCCCCGCGGATATGTGGCACCCAATCCGCTGGTAAGCACCGGAGTGCCTGGCAATGCGTCCTCGTTGAAGGGTGTGCCGTTGAGCACGAGGCGGTCCACCTCGCGGAACGCGCGCCGTCGGTTGTCCACAATGCCGAACATCGTGCCGTCCTGAAGCATGGCACTCGCTTTGAAGTCCGGGTGGGTCCAATCCATGCCGCGCGAGATCTCCTTCTGCACCTCTAGAATGACCCCCACCAAGCCGCGCCAGGTCACGACCGGAGCGCCCTCATAGATCCCCTGAGCGGCGCCGACTCTTACCAAGAACATGCTCTCCGAGCCTGCCGTACCACCCCGCAGCACCGTGGTCGGCAAGAACGAGGGCCCAGCGCGCTCGGCAAGGTCGAGCAGTTTGCGTAGCGTGGAGTTCTCGTCGAAAAGCGCCGCCTGAGTGGATAGCACAGCGGTCATCGAGTCGATCTGGCCCATGAGCTGCTCGACGTTCTGTGCGTTCATGCGCGCCGCCAGCAGCCGCTCTTGCGTGGCCAGGAACGGGCGCAGAATCGAAACCCTCAACGTCCACGCGATGCGCTGCTGGGCAACGTCCGGCAGATACGAGACCGAGAGGGCGAGCAGCAGGAAGGTGATCGCGAGCATGCCCGGTCGTCGGCCGCCGTTGGTCTCCGGCTCAGGTCCGTACGCCGGCACCGCGCCTTTCCCTACGGAACCAGAACGGTGCGGTACTTGTGCAGGTCGTCTAGGATGCGGCCCGCGCCCCGCACGACACACGTGAGCGGCTCATCGTCCACGTGGATCGGCAGGTTGGTCTCGTGGTGCAGCAGCCGATCGAGTCCCCGGATCAGCGCGCCGCCACCGGTCATGACGATGCCACGATCGACGATATCCGAAGACAGCTCCGGGGGCGTGATCTCCAGCGCACGGCGTACGGCCTCGACGATGGCCTGGATCGGCTCCTGTATGCATTCGCGCACTTCCTGCGAGTGCACTTTGACCGTCTTGGGGATCCCCGAAACGAGGTCCCTCCCTTTCACTTCCATCTCGCGCTCTTCGCCGAAGTCGAACGCCGAGCCGATCTGGATCTTGATGGCCTCGGAGGTCGGCTCGCCGATGAGCAGGTTGTAGTTCTTGCGAAGGAAGGTCACGATGGCCGCGTCGAGCTCATCGCCCCCCACGCGAATCGAGGTGTTGGACACGATACCCGAGAGCGCGATGACCGCGATCTCGGTCGTACCACCGCCGATGTCGATCACCATGTTTCCGGTCGGGGTCTCGACGGGAAGCCCGACACCGATCGCAGCCGCCATCGGCTCGTCGACCATGTACACCGCTTTGGCGCCGGCTGACATCGCGGAGGAGCGCACCGCACGCCGCTCAAGTTCGGTGATGCCGGACGGCACACCCACCACGACCCGCGGCTTGATGCGGAAGATGCGCTTCTGGGTCACCTGCTTGAGGAAGTGACGCAGCATCAGCTCGGTGATGTCGACGTCCGCGATGACGCCGTCCTTGAGCGGTCGGATGGCCTCGATGCCCTCGGGCGTGCGGCCCAGCATCCGCTTCGCCTCCAAGCCGATGCCCATGATGCGCTTGCTACCCTTGTTGACCGCGACCACAGAGGGCTCGTTGAGTACGATGCCCTCACCTTTCACATATACGAGCGTGTTCGCCGTGCCTAGGTCGACGGCGATGTCGTTTACCGGGACGAGACGCCCCGAGCCAAACCAATCGCTCAGTGCGGACAAATCAGCTTCTCTGGTGGTGAGGGCCAAAAAGGACCCGCGGCTGGCTCCACCGCGGGCCAAAAAGGCCTTGGAACATACGTTTACTTCTTCCGGGATGCCAGTGTCCCGTATGCGTTTAGCTCGTTCCCGTGCTGCCGAACCCACCCTCGCCCCTCTCGGTCTCACTCAGCTCGTCCACCTCGAGCACTTCGGGTGCCTCGAAGCGAGCGAAAATGAGCTGTGCGATGCGCTCTCCGCGCATCAGCGTGACAGCCTGTGGGCCGAGATTTTGCATGATGATTCGGAGTTCACCGCGATAGTCCGGGTCGATGGTGCCGGGGCTGTTTGGCAATGTGATCCCGTGCTTGAGCGCGAGCCCGGAACGCGGTCGGACCTGGCACTCCATACCCTCGGGCAGCTCCATGACAAGGCCCGTGCTCACAAGCCGGATCTCACCTGGTTGCAGCACCACCTCGTCTTCGGCAGAGCGGATGTCGTAGCCGGCCGCTTGAGGTGTGCCCCTACCCGGCAGCGGAAGATCCGGGTTCGATGCAAGCCGGCGAAAGCGGACGACCGAGCTCAAGTCAGAAAGTCGTCGGTGTCATGGCACTCGAGGCCGCACGCGTCAGCGACCGCAGGGGAGGTCACATGGCCACGCACGACGTTGACGCCGAGCTTGAGGG
>Ga0209445_1000346_pt1 | contig 26125 bp, 20 predicted proteins | sample MarorgKNORR_S2LV_4_FD_188223 | JGI IMG/M metagenome (GOLD analysis project Ga0209445, IMG submission 188223) | Marine microbial communities from the Southern Atlantic Ocean, analyzing organic carbon cycling - NADW_A/KNORR_S2/LV (SPAdes) (version 2) | ecosystem: Environmental > Aquatic > Marine >... | reverse complement strand
CCTTTTTGTACGTTTCAAGAGTCCGGACAAATTCATAGAAATCTGGATCAGCGCTGAATGCTTTTGCATATATTTCCAGAGCTTCGGCTTCTCCCTCACCCCGCCGTTCTTCCGATTCCTTGTAAGCATTTGCAAGAATAATTGTTTTATCTTTGTCTGTTGAGGCACGAATCTTTTGTGCTTCTTCTTCTCCTTCAGATCGGAATTTATTTGCCTGCCTGTTCCGTTCCGCCTTCATCCGGGCATATATGGATTGTTCATTTTCCCTTGGAAGGTCTACTCTCTTGATGCGCACATCGATCACTTCGATTCCATAGGGACGGGTTGCCTCTTGACTTTTTTTGGTCACCTTTTTCATGATCAGTTCCCTGTTTTCTGAAATGATTTCAACCATATCATGGGTTCCCAATTCCTGGCGAAGCTGAGAATACACTATGTCATCTAAGCGTGTCGTTGCCGTAGGAATTGCCTGTACCGTTTGGAGAAATAACAGTGGATCAGATATCCGCCAACGTACATAATTATCCACTATCAACGTTTTTTTATCTTTACTTAAAACTTCTTCCGCTGGGACATCATATTCCAAAAGTCGCTTGTCAAAAACTACCGCATTCTGAAAGGGCACCGGCAGTTTAAAATGCAGACCCGGGTCCAAAACGGTCCTAACAGGTTTTCCAAACTGAAGAATTACCACCTGTTCGGTCATATCTACGGTAAAGACGGTGGTCCATACACCAATCACTATAATAATAATAAATCCAATAAGTACTTTTTTCATTATTTTATGCCTCCTTTCTCTGTATTGCCAAGATTGAGAAGATTGAGAAGATTCCCATCTTTTCCATCAGGAATAATATATTTTTGTACATTTGGTAATATATTTTCCATTGCCTCCAGGTACAATCGTGTTCTGGTGACAGCTTTGGCTTTTCGGTATTCTTTCAAGACAGCCCTGAAATTTGCTACATCTCCTTCAGCGCGCTTCACCCGGGCTTCCATAAATCCTTCAGCTTCCCGGATCATGGCTTGAGCCTCACCCCGGGCTTTGGGTATAATATCATTCCGATATCCTTCCGCCTGATTTATCATTCGGTTTTTATCTTCTTTGGCAGAAGCAACATCCTTGAACGCCGCTATAACCGGTTTCGGAGGAGAAACATCCTGAAGCTGTGCCGCAACAACAAGTATTCCTGTATTGTACTTATCCAGAATTGACTGAAGCAGTTCCTTCGTCTCTTCCTGAATCATGAATTTACCTGCCGTAAGTACGTCGTCAATGCCATGGCGACCCACTACCGTTCTCAATGAAGCTTCTGCTGCTTCTCTAACTGTCAATTCCGGTTTAACGAAGTTAAAAAGATACGCCTCCGGATCCTTTATCTTGTACTGAACAATCAACTCTGCATCCACAATATTCTCATCTCCGGTAAGCATATTACTTTCTTTTTCAATCGTCCTGAATTGCCCACTTCCAAGACTTCGGAATCCAATTTCAATCCTTTTCACCTCGGTAACTTTAGGTGTATTCCGTACTTCTATTGGATATGGGAGATGGTATGACAGCCCTGGCTGAGCAATCCTGCTGACCTTTCCAAAAGTCCTTATGACCCCTACTTCATCGGGTCCGACACTGTACACACCCGTCAATAGCCATAGAACCAGAACAATGCCCACAATGGGTATAGCTCCCAGAGCTCCCAGTTTAATTAACTTATCGGGTATTCGGATCTCCTGATCCCCGATAATGATTCTTTTTGCTGCCATTATTGTCTCCTTTTGATTATTGTTTAAAGTTGCCTTCTTAGACGTGCAACAGGAACATTCATTTGGTCACGGTATTTTGCGACCGTTCTTCGCGATAAGGGGTATCCCTTCTGTTTTAATAATTCTACAAGTCTTTGGTCATTTATTGGATGCTGTTTATCCTCTTCTTCAACAATTTTCTTCAGTGCCTGCTTTATGATATGATTACTTATCATCTGACCATTCTCAAGTTCAATCCCCTCTGTAAAAAAAGATTTTAATTCAAACACTCCGTAAGGGGTGTCTACATATTTCCCCCTGGTTGAACGACTAATGGTGGAAATATCCAATTTTATATCTTCTGCAATATCCAGGAGCTTCATTGGTCGTAATTCATGGATCTTTCCAGAAAAAAACTCCGGTTGTCGATCAATAATGGAACGCATCACTCTTTTCAGCGTTTGCTTCCGTTGTTCAATGGCCTGGATAAACCAATTTGCTGAATAAATTCTCTGTTTTAAAAACCGGTTGGCCTCTGTTTTTTTCGTACCCTTCTCTTCCATCATAGCAACATAATCCGGACTGACCCTAAGTTCCGGCAGTCCGCTATCGTTCGTATAAATAACCCAATTTTCTCCCTGTTCCCTTACAATTAAATCAGGGATTACTACTTCATCTTTAGTGAATCTGGTGCCCTCACCAGGTCTAGGATTCAAATGGGAAATAATATTGACTGCTTCTGCCAGTTGTTCTCCGGAACAATTCATCTTTTTTTTAATCACTTCAAACCGTTTATTAGCGAAATCCTCAAAATAGCTGTCAACAATATCATAGGCAAGAGATTCATTCTCTTTTTCCAATTGAATTAATAAACATTCCCGTATATTTCGCGCGGCAATCCCCAGGGGCTCTAAACGCTGAACTGCCTTCAAAATAGATTCAATCTCTGTTCCGTCCTTATTAAAACGATCTGCGATCACATAAATATCTGTAGCTAAATAGCCCCGCTCATCCAAATTCCATAGAATTTCTTCCGCAATAATTCTTTCAGAATCATTCAGATCAATAAGTTTTAACTGATTTAGGAGAGTCTCTATAAAGTCGTGTTCCTCTTTTACAGGAAGATCAAGGGGTTTCTTTGATCTATCATAAAAATTTACCGGCTCATATGCATCATCCTCTGATGATAAATCAAGAGAATCATCAACTCCTTCATCCAAATCTTGTTCTTTGTCATTTGTTGATTCAACCTGTTCGAGAACAGGATTTTCTTCCAATTCGTTCAAGATTTTCTCTTCCAGTTTTATCGTGCTTAACTGCAATAATCTTGCCTGAAGAATCTGCTGTGGCGATAAAACTTGCTTCTGGGAAAGCTTTTGCTCAAACTTTAACATCAGTCAAGCCTGAATTTTTCCCCAAGATATAAACGACGTGCTTCTTCATCGTTCGCCAGATCGCTGGAGGTACCTGACTTCAAAATTTCTCCTTCAAAAAGTAAATATGCCCTGTCGGTTATTGAAAGGGTTTCCCGAACATTATGATCTGTAATTAGCACCCCGATATTTTGATTTTTTAATGATTGGATAATGAACTGAATATCTTCAACAGCAATGGGATCCACACCTGCAAAAGGCTCATCTAAAAGGATAAAATCCGGATCAATTGCAAGGGAACGGCAGATTTCTACCCTTCGCCGTTCACCCCCGGACAAGCTGTTCCCCTTGTTGTTCCGGAGGTGCTGAATTGTCAGGCCTTCCAACAGCTGTTCAATTTTTGCTTGTTGATCCGCTTTAGATAAATCAGTCATTTCCAGAACCAGTTTCAAATTATCCTCAACGGACAGTTTCCCAAAAATAGATGGCTCCTGGGCAAGATATCCAATCCCCTGACGTGAACGTTTATACATGGCATCCTGAGTAATTTCCTTTTTATCCAGAAAAATTCTCCCCTTAGTTGGCTTTATCATCCCTGTGATCATATAAAATGTTGTGGTTTTCCCGGCACCATTTGGACCAAGCAATCCTACAATCTCTCCCTTTTTTACCTCAATATCCACTGCCCGCACAACCCAGCGTTTTCCATACTGTTTGTGGAGGTTTTCTGCTGTTAGCACACGATGGCTATTTTTCATCATCACCACGATTTGTCACTCCGGAAGGACGCAAAATTTTCCAGTGTTCCATCTGAACATCTGATTCAAATCCAATCCCATAGAGTGTATCCTGTTTTTCTGTTGTTATCATAACAGAATCGTCAGTATAGATCGTTCCCTGAGCATGATCCCATGATAATGTGTCAGTAAAAAGAGTCACACCGCTATCTGATTTTACAACCACGTTTTGAATTGCGCGCATGAAATCTGATTTTTCATCAACCTCCGCTAGCTGCGAGGTTAAGCGGGAGGAATGCTTTTCTTCCATGTCAAAAAAATCCACTTCAACCTTCTGGTCCAGCAAGACATAAAGACGATCATTAAATTTCTCTAAATGACCAGCCTGCACGATAGCCCGCTGCAGGCCTGCATCAGTCATGGTAATGGTTACCTCCCAGCTTTCTTGGTCAGGTCGCCCTTCACTGGTTTCTCCTGTACCTGCTGAAGTAGGCGATGAACAACCGGGGGAAAATAACATCAACATAGTAACAAACGGTGTAATAGAAATAACAATAGGTATGCGCATTTTCATCCACTGGAAGTCCTGATGATCTTTTTTCTCAGACGCTTAATGGCTTCCTCATACAATCCTTTCGCTTGAAGAATCAAATCAACTGCTTCCCGAAGTGCACCGCTTCCACCATTTTTATCGGTAATATACAGTGCAGCCTTCTTCACAGGTGGATAGGCATTCCGAACAGAAATAGGGACACCGGATTTTTCCATCACAGGAAGATCAATCAATCCATCACCAATATAAGCTATTTCCGAATCCTCCAAATTATATTTTTGTTTCAATTCTTCATACGCAGGAATCTTATTGAGCATTCCATTATAAATATCCTCAATTTTTAATTCCTTTCCACGTATTTCTGTTGCAGATGAATACCTCCCAGACAAAAGTGCGATTTTTAATCCAGCCACTTTAGCCAGGGCAACCCCAGCACCATCTTCTACAGAAAATCTCTTCATTTCTTCACCATTAGCACCAATATAAACGGATCCATCTGTGAGTACTCCGTCAACATCAGAAATGATCAGTTTTACGTTTTTCAGCTTTTGTTTTAATCGGTCGTTCACAATGATTCCAGACTTTCTACTTTTATATAAATGCTTCCCTGATAGCTTTCACCGATCTCAGCAGAGATTCTAATTGATCAAGAGGCCATTGGGTGTCCGCATCAGACTTGGCTTCTTCCACATTATCATGGACCTCAAGGAAAAGACCATCACAGCCCGCAGCTACTGCTGCTTTCGCCAGCGTTGGGATATATTCCCTAAATCCTCCTGTTTTGCCGCCTTTCATACCAGGATTCTGAGCGCTGTGGGTAGCATCAAAAACCACCGGATACCCAGTCTTTTTCATGATAGGAATTGATCGCATATCAGACACTAAACTTTCATAACCAAAGGTTGTTCCACGTTCTGTAAGTAAAATATCAGTGTTCCCCGTTTCCTCAAGCTTCAGAACAATACTTGATACTTTCCATGGAGGCAAGAATTGTCCCTTTTTTACATTGACGGGTTTGCCCGTCTCACCTGCTGCTATCAACAAATCTGTCTGACGGCAAAGGAAAGCAGGAATCTGGAGCAGATCAATCACTTGGGAAACTGCTTTCGCATGTTCTGGTAAATGGATGTCTGTAGTAACCGGGATATTAAAAGACGTTTTAACTTCTTCAAAAATCTGTAGTCCTTCCTCCAGTCCCTGACCACGGAAGGACTGAATTGACGTCCGATTGGCTTTATCAAAAGAGCTTTTAAATATGAAGGACATACCAATTTTTTCTGTGATTGTTTTAATAGATTCAGCCATCTTCAGGCTGTGATCTAACGATTCAATTACGCAGGGGCCAGCAATCAATGGCAGTGCATCACTACCAAAAACAACATTTCCAACTTTAACCTGTTTACCCATTAAGATTTTCCATTTAAATGTTTTACAGTTGCTTTTATAAATTCCCTGAAAAGCGGATGGGCCTTACTTACCCGGCTTTTTAATTCTGGATGAAATTGCCCGGCAACATACCAAGGATGATCAGGCAGTTCAATGATTTCAACCAAATTGAGTTCCTCATTTATACCAGAAATTTTCAACCCGTTTTTTACTAGGCGATCACGGTAGCGATTATTTACTTCCCAGCGGTGACGATGGCGTTCTGAAGTTTTCTTTTTCCTGTAGGCCGCATAGGTTTTCGTACCCGGTTCAATGGTACAATCATAGGCCCCAAGCCGCATGGTCCCTCCTTTGCGTTTAATGGCTCGTTGTGATTCCATCAATTCAATAACTGGATAACGCGTATTATTATCAAATTCCGTACTGTTGGCACCTTTCAATCCACATATATTTCGAGCAAACTCGATTACAGCACATTGGAGGCCAAGGCAAATACCCAGAAATGGTATTTTATTTTCACGGGCGTACTTGCAAGAGAGGATTTTCCCTTCAGATCCCCTTGATCCAAATCCAGGCAAGAGGAGAATACCATCCATTTCCCTAAAAATTCTTTCTGCATCTTTCTCCGATCTCAAATCTTCCGTAGCTACCCAGTTCACATTTACCCGGGCATCATTTTCAACACCGGCATGGATGAATGCTTCCAGCACACTTTTATAGGCATCGGGAAGTTCTGTGTATTTCCCGCACATAGCAATATTTACCCTGTGAGCGGGACGTTTAAATTTTTTAATAAATGTTTCTAAATAAGAAACGTCTACTTCCCCCGGTAATTCTAAACGCTCCATGATGATTTTCCCTACCTTTTGATTATATAGATTCAGGGGAACTTCATAAATACTTTTTACTTCTCTTCCTTCAATAACATGGTCGGGATCCACATTTCCAAACAAACCAATTTTTTGCTTTACCTCCTTAGTAAGTTTGTATTCGGAGCGACAAAGAATCATATCTGGTGTTAAACCGATTTCCCGCAGTTTCATTACAGAATGCTGGGTTGGTTTGGTTTTCAGTTCTTCGCTGGCTTTAATATATGGAACAAGTGTCAAGTGCATAATAGTGTGATTATGATATCCTACTTCCAGGGATAATTGTCGAATAGCTTCCATAAATGGTAAACTTTCAATATCTCCCACTGTACCGCCTACTTCACATATGACCACATCATATTTTTTTGGTCTATTGACTGCTTTGATCCTGGAAATAATTTCATTGGTAATGTGAGGAATAACCTGAATTGTCGCACCGAGATAATCGCCACGCCTTTCCCGATCAAGCACGGTGCTATATACTTGTCCTGAGGTAGCATTGTTATCCTTGCTCATATCGACATCGATGAAGCGCTCATAATGGCCTAAATCAAGGTCCGTTTCAGAGCCATCATCCAGAACAAAAACTTCCCCGTGCTGGTATGGATTCATTGTACCAGGATCCACATTCAGATATGGATCAAGTTTCAAGATTGTAACCTTTAATCCAGCACTTTTTAAAAGATAGCCAATAGAAGCGGAAGCAATCCCTTTTCCCAGGCCGGAGATTACACCGCCCAAAACAAAAATGTATTTAACTGGTGTATTCTGTATCATGATTTTTCATGCTTGTTCATTTTAATAATAACATTCAAATCCTCTTCTACATCCACACCACGATACGGGTAATCCGTGATAACAGATCGAATCGGAATTCCGTTATCCAGCGCACGCAATTGTTCCAAATGAAATTTTTTCTCATTCTCCGAAGTTGGAAGTCCTGCAAATTTCAACAAAGTATCTTTTCGATAGGCGTAAAGACCGACATGGCGATACCATCCCCCTATTTTTTCTTGAAATAAATCTCTCCGAAACCCAATAGCATCACGATTTTCATCTAGTAAAACCTTGACAATATTTGAATTAAAAAAATCCTTCGGGCTGATATCTGTGCTTACAGCTGTAGTCATATTTATAGAAGAATCATCAAACTCATTCACAAGACCATCAATGATTTTTGGATCCAACATCGGTTCATCTCCCTGGATATTTACCACTATATCAACATCCCTGTTTTCTACTACTTCTGCGATCCGATCTGATCCAGAGAGATGATCTTTTGCTGTCATTACAACTTTTACGTTAAACTTTTTAATTTCTTTGTACACTTCTTCACTATCAACTGCAATAATGACCTCATCAAGTAATGAAGCATTTATAGCACGTTCAGCTACGCACATTATCATGGGTTTCCCATTGATCGGAGTAAGTATTTTTCGTGGGAACCGCTCCGAATCTAAGCGTGCTGGAATAACACCAATTACACTCATCAATTCTCCTCCCGGGGAATTTTGTTCCTATACAACTTAGTCAAAATTAAATATTTCTAAATAATAAAAATATGCGGTGAATTTACCGTGAATTTAATTATTATACAGATTTACTCTTCCAGTAATTATATATAAATTTCTGAATTGAAGTAGTTTTTTTAGGGGATAATCCAGCTATTTGTCTTCAAAAAATTAATCGAACATTAATACTGGAGCAAATCAATTGATATACACATCCTTAATTTTCATCATGTAATCATACGCTGCATTATAGCTATTTTCTATTTCACCCTCTAAAATCGCTTCTTCAATAGCAGTTTTAATTTCCCCGATAATTCTCCCTTCAGTAAGACCACATACTTCCATGATTTCATTCCCCCTTACAGGTGATTGAAAGCCTCTCAAGGTATCTTGTTCTTTTACATCCTGCATCAACTTTTCCACCCGTTCAAAGTTTCCCATATATTTCTTAACCAGATGAGGGTTTTTGCTGGTAATATCCGCACGACAAAGAATCAAGAGGTCATTAATATCTTCCCCCGCAGTCACCATAACTCGCCTCACAGCTGAATCTGTTATCCCTTCTTTAGCCAGGGCAATTGGGCGTAAATGCAGCAGTGTCATTTTTTTCAAGTAGTCCCGCAGTTCGTTAGATAGCCTCATCCGTTTTGCAACTTTGTCAATCATTTGTGCCCCAATATCATCATGCCCGTGAAACGTGTACCCTTTTCGGGAGTCTATGCGGCGTGTTCTTGGCTTCGCAATATCATGAACCAAAGCAGCAAACCGAACCGCCATCTTATCCGACAATTCCGCAGCATTATCTACTACCTGAAGAGTGTGATAAAATACATCCTTGTGATGCCATTTTTTTACCTGTTCCATCCCATGCATAACACTAACTTCAGGGAAAACGTGTTTCATCAAATCAGTATCCTGAAGAATGGAAAGCCCTATGGAAGGTTTTCTTGTTTTGAGTATTTTCTTGAGTTCCGTTGTAATGCGTTCCCATGAAACAATGGTAATTCGACCAGCTTGGTTTTTCATAGACGTGAGGCATTCTTCAGTAAGGATAAATCCTAATTTCGCTGAAAAATATGCTGCCCTTATCATCCGAAGAGGATCATCAGAAAAGGTCACATCCGGATCCAGGGGTGTCCGCAACTGTTTTTTCTTAAGATCAGTAATTCCCCCCAGAGGATCATGTAAATCTCCAAATTTTTTCGGCAATATGTCCATAGCCATTGCATTAATTGTAAAATCTCTTCGAAGTAAATCCCCCTGCAAATCCGTATAGCTCACCTTAGTAGGTTTCCGAGAATTTTCTTTATACGATTCAGTGCGGGCAGAAGCAACCTCTACTGGGAGATCTTTTCGTGGTATCATGGCTGTTCCAAACTGTTTAAAAGGGATAATCTTTTTTGCTTTTAAACGGGTTCTTAACTCTTTGGCAAATGCGATTCCATCTCCCACAACCATGATATCAACTTCCATTATTTTTCTATGGAGAAAAAGGTCCCGGACTGCTCCGCCTACCACATAACATTCAAGACCTCGGTCTTCTCCTAGGTTTCCTGCACACCTAAGTGTTTTGTGTAATATTTTGTGAGGGTGGATAAGTTCTTTGATGTTTGCCATTGTTGAAATTAATAAAAATAAAACTAAATGAGAACCTCAGGATTTAGCAATCCCAAATACAATAATTTCCATCTTTCCCTTGTCTACAACCAAAGTACAGTCTATTTTTGATTATAATGCTTTTCCGCCGAATAATACAAATCACTGTTTTTTGCTTTTTTTATTCTGTTCCTCTCTATGCTCAATTTGGACAGATAGAAGTTACTTTTGACGAACAGTTATTAAAAAGCAACATTCGTCAATTTATTCTGCCTCTCCGGGACGAAGTAAAACGGTTTTATTCTGCAACAGTTTGGAATGAAGAGTTTAGTGATCTGAATATCTCCCTCAACATTCATTTTGTTTTCGAGGGCGTCTCTCAAAAAGGATCAAACCAGACATTTCTTGCTCAGGCTTTGTTCTCAAATGGAAGTGACTTGCGCTTTTTTGATAAAGGAGTCCAATTCATTTACAATGACAGTGGAACTCTGTACTATGATCCTGTTATTTTTGACCCTCTTGCAAGTTTTCTCTCTTTTTACGGCAACCTTATCCTCGCTGGTGAAATCGATACATATACACCTGAGGGTGGAACTTCCGAGCTAGAAATGTGCCGATCAATTGCCATACGTGGGAATGCCTCTGATTATCCTCGCGGATGGATGGACCGAATTCAGTTAATCAATGAACTAAGTACTAACTCCGGACTCCGAAAAGCGCGATTTTCTTTTTATTATGCGGTTGATCTCTTTAGACAAGGGGAAATTGAGACATCCATTTCTGAATTTAGAAATATGATTGTGGGACTTGATGAAGTGTATAAAATCACACCAAGAAACCACCATACACTTATGTTTCTCAAAGTCCATGCAGATACATTGACACGCGTGCTGACAGTTTTAGCCCAGAAAGATATTCTTATGGATTTGACCGAACTGGATCCTGATAACGAAAAAACCTATACGAAAGGTTTAGAGGAAATTTCGGAATAAACATTTCTTCGCCTGATGTAATGTGTCAAAACTATGCTCCCCCTATAGAGCCTTGACATAATCGAACGATCCCTTTTTACCCGAATAGAACCTGTCTTGAAATGTTTCTTCCAAATAACATGAGGATGAAATAAAAGCCACACTTGTGCATTAATAATTCCTAACATATGTTTAAAATCTAATTTAAAAAGAGCATAACCAAAAGCTACCCACTCCAACGCAAAACGGATTGAAAAAAGATACATGGCAACAGGTAATGAATAATTTCCCAAGAGCATTAAGAGCGAATTTTTGTGATTAAGATAATATTTCTTATAGCTGTTCATAGGTAAGGTTACAGCATTTTTATGAAAAACGACCGATTGGGGTTCTGCCCAAATCTCGTATCCCATCAATTGAAAGCGCCAACACAAATCAATCTCTTCCATATGAGCAAAAAAGGTTTCATCAAATTCTCCTGCTGCCCGAAACAATTTCTTCTGAACAATGAATGCAGTGCCTGATGCCCAGAAGATTTGTTCAGGGTTGTCATACTGTCCCTGATCTTCTTCCTGCTCAAGGAAAATACGACCACGGGCAAAAGGGAAACAGAACACATCCAAGTGTCCCCCCGAACCGCCGGCGTAATCAAATATTTTCCTCTGGTAATAATTTAAAATCTTTGGTTGGACTGCTGCAATTTTCTTGTTCCTCATCATCCGGTCTACTAGGGGTTCAATCCATCCAGGTTCCATAATTGTATCATTGTTTAAAAAAAGAATAAAACTTCCTTTTGCATGAGAAACTCCTCTGTTGCACCCACCAGCATAACCATAATTCTTATCATTTTGAATCAAAACAATATCCGGATGATGCTCTTTGATCCAAGCTGAACTATCGTCTGTAGAGGCATTGTCTACTACAATAATTTCAAGGGCAGGATAAGTAGTTTGTTTCAGAGAATCCAGGCACTCCGACAGGACCTCGATACCATTCCAGTGGGGAATAATAACCGAAACAGCGGGATAAGATTTATGAGACAATGGGTTTGTATCAAATAAGATTATGAAGGAAATAAATTAGATCAAGACACTATTTTTGAACATCCTCTAACATCTTTTTTGCGTTTATATCTCCAGGATTCCTTTCCAGCCAGGATGTGAGAACTAACTCTGCTTCACTTTTCATGTTCATTTCCTGATAAGTGAGAACCAGGGTGGAAACAATATCTCCATAGTTTTTCTGCCATTCATTCCATGTTTTCTGGTTTATCCCTGTCCGTTTCAGTCCAGAACTTTTTACAGCATTTTCAATTTCAAGATAGGAATCATATAAATCCTTAAATATCCTTTTGGCATTCTCATAATCCTCCAGGTCCTGGATATACGTTTGACCATATCGAATCCTGTCTTGGACAGATAGGTTTCTGCGGGACTCCAGATTGTCAAGAATGTGCCTGAGCCTCACTTTTTCACCAATCTCACTGTATATTTGGCCTATCTGAAAATATAAATCTTTCGATTCGATCGCTATGGTTCTTTCCGGGAGATTCTTTTCCATCTGATCCAGGGTTTCCTTCACCCTCAACCTGAGCATTTCAACCTCCCCTGGGTCTGCATCCTCTTTGCGGTTTAATCTTTGGTAATCAAAGAAATAGTGAACAGCCAACTGCATATAGGCACTTCGATAATTCTGGAGTAATCTTATGATTTGAGGATTGTAATGAACATTCTCATTTCCAAGATTTCTGAAAAGATATCCCGGTTGATAATCCTTTGACCAAAATGATTTATTTTGACCACTATCAACTTTCAGAAGTGATGACTGGGAGAAATTTGTTGACCATGTACTGTCACCCAATTCTGTCATCAAATAATCCTGCATTTTCCCCGGATTTATAGCATCCACTTTATGACTTTGAAGTCGAAAAGTCAATCCTTCCATATCCAAATATTTGTCTAAACCAATTTTATTCGTTGGCGATACAGTCACAGCAAAATATATTGGATATTTCCATTTTGTATCGTTGATGATTCGTAAAATCATCATATCTTGAACTTTCAGTGCTTGGTTTGCAAACGTCGGTTTCAATACCCATTCAATATATCCATCTTCATTTTGGGGGTCACCCTCCACAGCAATCTGTATTTTCTGAGTTTTCCAGGGCGTCAGGCCTGATGTTAAACCTAGAATCTGGTCATCAGTCAAATTGATAAACCTTTCTCCTTTTGGGCGTGAATCCCGAAGTTGCCTGATATACCATGGTGTATTCAAAAGGCTCAGGTTGGCAACAGTTACATCCTTTCGCATACCTTCTACTTCCTGCAAATACCATAAGGGAAATGTGTCATTGTCACCGTTCGTAAAAATAATACCATGAGGCTCACATGATTGAAGCATATTATAACTCATATCCCAAGCAACATAATTCCCGCTTCGATCATGTTCATGATAATTCGCACGTACCATGGCAAACGGAATAAGAATAACTTGCAATAAAATAACAGCTATGCCCAGGCGATGTCCTATGTTCTCTGTTTTTATTTTTTTGATAATATTTTCGATGATTGCTGCTGCACCAACTCCAATCCAGACAGAAAAAGCCAAAAAACTCCCCACATAGGAATAGTCTCTTTCTCGAGGCTGTGGATTGTCTTGGTTTAGATAAATTATTACAGCAAGGCCTGTAAGAAAAAACAGGGTCATCATTGAGAATGCCTCTTTTTCATCCCTGTAGAAATGATAAATCATACCAGCCAACCCAAGGATAAACGCTAAAGGGAGGCCGAATTGTGACCAATCAACTCCATCCTGTCTATTATTTGCTCCAAATGCTGTTACTCCCGGTTCCGTTGAATTTCCTCTGCCTGCAAACTGCCATAGAAAATATCTCCAGTACATTTTTTTAACCTGGTAATTCCAGAAAAAATCCCACTGTTTCGAAACATTATAAAACATGTACTTCCGTTTTTGAGATAAACTGTATTTCTGCCCATTAGCAGGGGCTCCTACAACCTCATGTTGCGCCGGTATTCCTTTATATCTTCTTGGGAATCGTCCCACCTGGCCATACTGTTCTCTCTCCATATATGAAACCGCAGCGGTAACGGTTTCAGGATCATTTTCATCAATAACAGGATCCTGTCCGGATCTAATAAAAATAATTGTGTAACTGGAATATCCAATCAAGATCAAGACCATCGAAGTAAAAACAATTGAAAGTAATTGCTGTTTATTCACAATAGACCAAATCATGATACCAAACACAATCAGAACTGCTACCACAACACCAAAAACTCCTATCTCACTTGCCAGTTTTGGAAGTCCTTTAATGACTCCATTGTGGATAATAACAAACGTAACTCCCGTAATCCCAATCGTGATTAAAAATGATTTCCATTCAAAAGACTGCTTCCGGAAATAGATAATGAGAGCAATAAAAGGTAATGCCAGCAGATTTAATAAATGTATTCCAATTGCAAGCCCAATCATATACGCGATGATAAGGATATATCGTTCATTACCTTTCTCTTCAGCTCTTTCTGACCAGTGAAGAATCAACCACACAACAATAGCGGTAAAAAAAGTGCTCATAGAATAAACTTCAGCTTCCACAGCATTAAACCAGTGACTATCCGTAAAAGCGAAAGTAAGTGCTCCTACCAAGGCTCCTCCAAAAGCAATAATCACATCCGAGTTCTCTTTGATGCCCCCGCGCCAGTGCGCTATTACCTTCACTATAATCAGATAAAGCAGCATGACTGCTAATGCACTGACAAAAACAGAAATCAAGTTCACGCGGAATGCAATATCCGGACTGAATGGGATCATGGAAAATACCCGTCCAATAATCAGAAAAAGGGGGCTGCCAGGCGGATGAGGTACGCCGAGGGTATAAGATGTAGCAATGAATTCGCCACAGTCCCAAAAAGAGACCGTAGGTGCCATCGTATCATAATATACAAGGAACGAAACAAGAAAAATGATTCCTGCTATTATACGGTTCAAACGGTTATTTCTTGAATTGATCATTAATGCTCTAGGTTAAATATTTATTATATAGTATTCACAAAATTATGAAGAACAAAAAATATGGTATTTTACAATACATTTCAGCTAATATTTGATGTCCAAAAGTCATATCATACTCTTTATTTTATCTTCAAAAACCTACGTTGAATCACACCTTATGTTCCATCAGAAATAAATATAATATCTTTGTCTGAATAAGGAGTGGAATATAGGCTAAATAAAATTGAAGGAGCGAAAACTTAATACAATCTTCTTCTAACTAGCTAATATTCACAAAATCGAGCATATGCTGGTATTTTTTCAGGAAATGACGGCGCAATTCAATAAAAGACCGATTCCGCAGATGCGGATCTTTTGCAACCATATTAAAAGCTGCTTTTCGTGCCGATTTAATGATAGGACCATCCATAACCAAATCAGCGATTTTATATTTAAAGAATCCGCTTTGCCTTATTCCAAAAAATTCGCCCGGCCCACGTAATTTTAAATCTTCATCCGAAATAACAAATCCATCATTTGTTCTTTCCATAATGTCCAACCTCTTTCTGCTATTTTCAGTAATATCCCTCTGAACAAAAATACAGTAGCTTTTTTCACTTCCACGCCCAACTCGTCCACGGAGCTGATGAAGCTGGATTAGCCCAAAACGATCTGCATGTTCCACTAACATAACTGTAGCATTAGGGACATCGATTCCTACCTCTATAACAGTAGTTGAAACCAGTATCTGGATTCTATTATCTGAAAACTCGTTCATTATATTATCTTTTTCTTCTTTTTTCATTCTGCCATGGATTAATCCAACGTTCACATTTGTAAATGCGGTGCGAGATAGCGTTTCATATGCTTCCACAGCTGCCGCTAAATCTGATTTTTCTGTTTCTTCTACCAAAGGATATACAATCATACACTGTCTCCCTTTGGATACTTCATTATTCATAAAATTATATACATTTTTTAACCGTTCAGGGCCAATCTTTTTTGTAATGACCGGTTTGCGGTGTTTGGGTAATTCATCAATAATAGACAAGTCCATGTCACCATGATAGGTGATTGCAAGTGTACGTGGAATTGGTGTCGCTGTCATGGCAAGAAAATGGGGATTCAATCCTTTTTCAACCAAATCACCCCGCTGGACAACACCAAAACGGTGCTGTTCATCAACAATGACAAGCCCCAAGTTTTTAAATTCTATATCTTTCTGAATGAGAGCATGGGTTCCTACAATTAAATCAATTCGACCTGTTTTTAAAGCATCTATTACTTTTTTTCGTTCACCCTCTTTTGTGTTTCCTACAAGAATGGCACAAGTGATTTTCCCTATTTCAGAAAATTTTTTGAAGGATTCATAATGCTGGCGAACCAGGATTTCCGTTGGAGCCATCACCGCAATCTGAACATTATTCCCTATTGCAATCGCCGCTGCCAACACAGCAACAATAGTTTTCCCCGACCCTACATCACCCTGAAGTAGTCGATTCATTGTAATGGGTTTTCCTAAATCCGTTCTTATTTCTTTTAATACCCGGTTCTGGGCATCTGTCAACTCAAAATTCAATTGATCGTAAATCAGTTTTATATGCGGTCCTGTTTTATTCAATGGTTTTGTTCCAACACGAGAATTGGATTCCTTCTTTAGTGCCATCAGCAACTGGAGAAAAAAGTGCTCATCAAATTTCAATCGGTAAATAGCTCTTTTCACATCTTTTTCTTTGTCAGCAAAGTGGATCCAATGAAGTGCTTCATATCTACTAACTAATTTGTGCTTCTGTAAAAATTTAGGGGGAAAGAAATCCGGAATATTATTGATTTCCTTTAACATTCTCCGGATTATCTTTCTAAAAAAACGATTTTCAATTCCAGCCTTTTGCAGTTCTTGCGTAAGCGGATACAGAGGAATGACAGAACCGGTGTTCAGGGGATCATCGTCTATATTTAATTTATCATATTCTGGATGCACAATCTGTAATCCGTTATAAAATTCAATTTTTCCATGAACAGCAAACTGATCTCCAATTTTAATTGATTTTTTTATATATGGAACACCATTAAACCAGAGGAGGGTCAAAAAACCTGTCCCGTCGGATAAAACAGCTTGAAATAATTTTCCTTTCCTGGTTTTTCTTTCTCCACAAGCATCCACTTTCCCTACAATTGTAGTAATCATATCCTTTTTAAGTAAACTGATAGCTGTGACTGTGGTTCTATCTAAGTGACGGCGGGGGAAATAATACAGTAAGTCTTCCGAGCACTCCAGGCCTATCTCAGATAAAACCTTTGCCCTTGTAGGCCCAACATTTTTTATATATTGCAGGGATGTAGAGAAATTGATTTCAGTCATTTACATAGAAAGAGTACAAAAAAATAATTCAGATCCGTTGGATATGAATTGTGCTAACTACAAACACATTATCCAGACAACAACTAAAAAACATACTAGTCAATTATAGGTATTATTTCCACTCTTTACGGTAGGTATAGGTTATAATTTTATTGTCTTCGGCATCGATGTTCAGAGGGAAATAAATCGTTGTAGCATCTTCTTTGGTATACATACTTGAGGCATCTCGTATTACCCAATCACCAGAAATATGTTCGACAACCCGCACTTGGATATTTTCATCATGAATATTTTTTATCTGGATTTGAATGGAGGCTTCTTCACTATTTCTCTGGCGGTCATAATTCAGAATTGTTCGTTTTCCAGTTATATCAAAAGCCCGACCAGCAGTGAGTAAAACTGTACCCTCCTTTGGAGTTTGTACCAAATAATCTTCACCTGAAAATTCAAGCGATCCTCCCTTTGATATCAAATACATTTCTACCTTTCCAGCTGGCAAAGGAATGCCAAGACCGTTTTTTTCAGAATTAATAATTTTTAGTTCAACAACCAAAGGTTCTTCCCGCTGGCTTCGTTCCTTGTTTTCAAAAATATATGTTTTCTCATAATTTATCACCCGCGGATTGTAGAGTTGAACTGTAATATTATCGTCTCTCATAAAATTTAAAACCTCCGATAAGGCATAGATATGATAGTCCCCAAGAGATTTTTGATCTGCAGAGACTGAGCTACTTGCTACTCTACTGGATTGGGCCCGAGAGAACTGTTGACTTCCAGAGCTAATCTTCTTTTGGCCGGCACGATGAAGTTCTCCTTCAACAAGCTGAAGCGTTAAATCGCTAAAATCCACGTCGCTTCGATTCGATATGATTGCTTCCGGAACTAAATTTGCCTGGTTATCCTTACTATTCATAACCAAACGATAGACTGCATTCCAATCAAATCCAGCGCTTAAATAAATTAATTCGCCTTGAACCTGCATTGGTTTTTCCAAATTAATTTCCCAAATCAGGGTAGGTTTGAACTGGGGATTTTCTACCCTATCTTCAGTAAAAATTAACTCGATTTTATCTCTGGGAATAGACAAAACCTCTGATTTTCCCTGAAGTGTTACCTTGGCATTGTTGTATTCCAAAAGGATCCCCTCATAAGTTTTTCCTCCTGAAATTTTTATTTCAACATATTTACCAAGTTTCCTGGAAAAAAACTTCTCTCCAGAAAAGATATTTGAATTAATTCTCTGCCATCGGACAACAATCTCATCCTGTAATGTAAGAAATGGAGAATCCATAAATAACCTAGAGGGAAGCTGGTTATACTCTATAGTACTGACACCTGCAGGTACATTAGGCCAGTTTACCGGTTGTTTTACAAGGGCAAATCCGTCTTTATATAAAGTCATGATTGCTTGGTCAGCTTGTCCAAGCAAAAGAGAAAACATTAAAAGGCACATACTCTTTCTCATTGCAATATCTCCAAATTTATGGTCAACATTTTAAGCTCGTTATTCATTTCTATCAATTTTTTTTCCTCTCTTTCTACTACTTTTTTAGGTGCACGACTTAAAAAATCTCTTTTTGATAACTTTTTCTGTATATTGGATATATAGACCTTAAGATCTGCTTCCCTTTTCTCTAATCTTTCCTGTTCTAAGGCAACATCTATTAATCCCTCAAGGGGGAGAAAAATTTCCATATCCCTTATAACTGCCACAGCAGAATGCGGGGGTTTATCTAAAAACTCTCCAACTGAAATTTCTCTGATCCCACATAAACTTTTTATTACATCATCATATTTTTCAAGAACAAATTTTGAGTCCCCATGCATCCGAACCACCATATCAGCTTTTTTACCCGGAGGAACATTCATTTGGCCTCGGATAGTTCGTACAGCAATAATAATATCCTGAAGAAACCCCATTGTCTTTTCAGCTTTACTGTCTACCAGTTCCGGATGGTAGTCTGGCCAAGGTGAAACAATGAGCTCTAAATCTTTTTCGGCTTTAAATTGGCTCCAAAGTTCTTCCGTAATAAACGGAGAATATGGATGTAAAAGTGCCAAAATTGTTTTTAAAACATGAACGATAACTCCCCGGACAACATCTCCTTTTTGAGAATCCTTCTCACGAAGGTGTATTTTAGCAATTTCAATGTACCAGTCACAAAAATCATTCCATGTAAAATCATAAAGCACTTTTGCCGCTTCATTAAAATGGAATCTTTCCAATTGACGGTTATAGGCTTGAATGGACTTCTGCGTTTTGCTCAATATCCATTGTTCTGGCAGATCTAAATTTTCTTTTTCAAAATTAATGTCCAGAGTCTGGCCATCCTTCATATTCATGAGCACAAAACGGGAGGCGTTCCATAATTTGTTCATAAAATTACGTCCCACTTCAAGTCTGTTCGATGAAAACAAAACATCCAAACCTTGGGGCGACATGAGCATAGTCCCAAAACGAACGGCATCAGTGCCATATTCATTAAAAAGTTCAAATGGGTCTGGTGAATTACCCAATGATTTGCTGAATTTTTGTCCGGTTTCATCTCTGAGAATCGATGTGAAATACACATCTTTAAATGGCAGATCGCTTTTGAATTCATAACCGGCAATGATCATTCGTGCTACCCAAAAGAAAATAATATCAGGCCCTGTCACCAGGACATCTGTGGGATAAAAATAATCCAGATCGGCACTTTCTTCTGGCCAATCGTGAACCGCCAAAGGCCACAACCACGAACTGGCCCATGTATCCAATACATCTGGTTCTCTATACCAATTTTCAGGATCATCTGGTTCTTCAATAGACACATGCATTTTTTGTGGGTCTTCCTTATGATACCAAACCGGTATCTGGTGTCCCCACCATAATTGACGGCTGATGCACCAATCTTTGATATTTTCCATCCAATGCTTATAGGTCTTAACCCAATATTCTGGGTGAAATTTGATTTTTCCATCGGCCACTGCCTGCAACGCCGGCTTGACCAGTTCACCCATTTTCATGAACCATTGTTCAGACATATAATATTCAATAGGAACTTTCCCGCGCTCCGAATAGCCCACTTTATGAACATAATCTTCGGTCTTGACTAGAAAACCCTGTTCTTCAAGGTCTTTAACAACCGCTTTTCTTGCATCATCACGAGATAAGTTCTGGTATGCATCAGGGGCATTTTCATTGATAGATGCATCTTCATTCATGATATTCACCAATTCAAGACCATGGCGTTCACTCATAGAAAAATCATTGGGATCGTGAGCCGGAGTAACTTTAACACAGCCGGTTCCAAATTCTGGGTCTACATGGTTATCAGCTATTACAGGTAACTCCCGTCCCACCAACGGTAAAATTACCGTTTTACCTACTAAATGCGAATAGCGCTCATCTTTTGGGTGTACTGCTACTGCAGTATCACCAAGCATTGTTTCCGGTCTTGTCGTAGCCACAACCACAAATTCGTCACTGTCTTTAAACGGATATTTAAAGTGCCAGAGATGTCCGTTGACTTCCTGATGATTTACCTCTTCCTGGCTGATCGCTGATTTGGAAACAGGACACCAGTTCACAAGCCTGTGACCCTTATAGATAAATCCTTTTTCATATAATTTTACAAAAGCTGACAACACAGCTTTAGTATAGTCCCCATCCATGGTAAACCGTTCCCGCTCCCAGTCACAGGAACAACCCAGTTTTTTCAACTGTTGGATAATAATACCACCATATTTCCGCTTCCATCCCCAGGCATGTTTTAAAAACTCATCTCTGGAAAGACTGTGCTTATCGACACCTTGTTCTTTAAGCATTTCAACCACTTTCCCCTCAGTAGCGATAGAGGCATGATCTGTGCCGGGAATCCAGCAGACTTCTTTCCCTTCCATCCGGGCCTTACGAACAAGGATATCCTGAATCGTGTTATTCAAAACATGCCCCATAGTAAGCATGCCAGTTACATTGGGTGGGGGAATTACTATAGTGAAAGGTGTTTTTTGGGGGTTAGGTTCACCGTGAAAATAATTTTTTTTCTCCCAAATCTGATACCAATAATCCTCAACCTCAGCAGGTTTAAACACTTTATCCATCTAGAATCTTCACCACTGCCAGTTCTGGAATAAATATTGCTTTCTTTTTATCGTTCTAATACCAGTGAGAAAGCAGTGGTTAACTTTAGGACATTGTTATTGGCATTTACAAGGCGTATACACAAGACCCTACAGAGGGCTAACATAATTTTATATCCAGTATCGGGGTAGGCATCACAAATCCGAAGGAAATCGTCCTTCATAATTTTGAGCAAATGACAATCCGTTAGTGCTTTTACATTTGCAGTTCGTAGGTCATTTTCATTGAACAGAGACATCTCGCCAAAAAGAGGCGGGGGCGATTGGTCACTGCTGAATTTTGTGAGTGCCTTTTCGCGATGATCTTTTCCCTGTCGATCCAAATTCAATGTTAATGCTTGGCTAACTTCAACTTCTCCATCCACTAGCATATACATTGAATCTCCAACTTCACCTTCCTTAATAAATATGTTCCCTTCTGATATTCGTACTTCTTCTGTTATGTCAACAAAATATTTTGTTTCTTCATCAGTAATATTCTGAAAAACTGAAAAACTTTTCAACTGTTTAATATTCATATTATCCTCAAGAAATCACGACGGCTTGTTCACTGTCACTAATTAAATATTCTTCATGCGGATTTATTACCGTACTAACCTTTTCCGCCTCTTGGAGAGATATTCCTCCCTCTTTTAATTTGTGTTCAATAAATGCATCTAGAGATGAGGAATCCGCTGATAAGATTGAATTAATTCCAAGGTTTTCCTCTATGGAGAATACACCCACTAGTATCAAACCACCCTCATTACGAAAATGGTCGGATAAAGCTGAAAAAGGTCTCCCGATGAAATCTTTAGGAATTTTATGACATATAAACCTTGATGCGGCTGTTTCATCCAATAAGTGTGATATAGTCTGGGGCACCCCTGTTTCAATTACATGTGAAGCAACCATATATGCCCCAAAGTCATCGCTCACTACAACCTCATCAACATTTGTCCGTTTCATATGAGTAAGGTTCTCCTTATCCATTAGATAAGCCACAACGCGAATATTCGGGTCTATGCTTTTAATAGTCATCGTAGCAAAAATGGTTTTTTCATCGGGACTGCTCAATATTGTATCAGTCTCATTTGGAATAACGACCACCGTTTGTGAATCCCTGATACTGGCTTTTTCAAGAATATTTTCTCTTGTAAAATCACCCGACACAAAATAGAGCTTGATCTGTCGGAACCGGGACCTTAACGCAGTGACTTTTTCTTCGCTCAAATCATTTATCAACACAATCTCTTTCTCTCCATGAGCTAAATTATCAATGGTTTGTATAATTCTTCTCCCGTGTTTATTCCAACCACATATAATCACATGATTTGTTACATTGATTTTTTCCAAACCTTTACCCTCCCGGATTTTCTTTGCTACAAATATAGACGAAATCGTTGCTGTCAACAGTGAAATCAGAGATATCCCGCCAAACATTACAATTACAGAAAATAACCTTCCAGCAGTTGTTACAGGTGCAAAATCACCATATCCTACTGTAGTCATGGTGACGATTGCCCACCAAAAAGGATTCTCTCCTTCAGTAATATCTCCGGTTTCCAACAGTTTTAATACTATTCCACCAAAAACCATTATAATAAGAATACCAATACCAACTTGAAAAAAACTGTTACGAAGTAATGCTCTAAACCACAGTTGCATAAACTAAAGTTAAGGTTTTCATATGAAAAATTATATGAGAGAAATTGAAAAAATTAAAATATTAATTCAGGACAGAAATACTATTTTTCAAACAATGTCACCACTTCAATATGAGGCGTGTGGGGAAACATATCCACCAGAATAGAGCGACGAATTGTGTATCCGTTTTCCGTTAATATCCTTGAATCGCGTGCCTGTGTCGTTGGGTTACAAGAGACATAAACAATCTTATCAGCTTTAAGCTTTGGTAAATAATGAGTCAAATGAGGATGCATACCTGCTCTCGGAGGATCTACGATTACTACGTTCGGTTTTGGTACTCTTTTTGGTAGTTGGCCTTTTTTAAAGTATGTATCCAGATTGGCCTTAAAAAACCAAACATTAGAAACGCCATTTTTTTCTGCATTTTTTTCTGCATCCTCCAAAGAAGATCGGATTATTTCAAATCCATAAACCTTTTTCGCATGGGGAGCTAAATACAAAGAAATAGAACCAATACCACAATATAAATCATAGACAACTTCTTCGCCGGAAAGTCGGGCAGCTTCAATAATTTGTTCATAAAGCTTTTCTCCCTGAATGGTATTGGTTTGAAAAAATGAATTAGCAGAAATATCAATAGTGAAATTACCTATGTTCTCTTTAATAGTTGGCTGACCATAGAGTAAAATTTCGTATTCACCAAAAGCAGAGTCAGCTTTTCGTGTATTCACATTGTTTACCATGGATGTGATTTCAGAAATATCATTCAGGAGTCCATCTACCAAGGGGGAAAGTTTATCCATATCCTCATAGGCAGTTACAATATTCACCATCACCTGATGAGTCCGCACACCAAAACGCAACATAAGATGACGTAAAAACCCGTTATGTGTTTTAGGATCAAAAGGGGCCAATTCCGGATGGGCGCGGCATATCTTCTGAGCCTTATTCAGAATACGGTTTCCAATTTCAGGTTGAATGTGGCATTCCTTAATGTCTAAAATTTTATCAAATCGACCGGGAATGTGAAGTCCCAAAGCAATAGATTTTTGAGTATCTTCAGGTTCATCAGACAACAACCAGCGATTCGGTGAAAAGGTAAATTCCATTTTATTCCTGTAATGATACACATTTTCTGCCGGGATCACTTCGTCAAGTTCAAATTTAGGATATCTTCCAAGACGGCGAAAAATATCTTCAACCTGATGGACTTTTTGATTCAGTTGTTCTTTATACACTAAATTTTGAGTTTTGCATCCACCACATACACCAAAATGCGTGCAAGGTGGTTGCACTGCATTAGGAGAATCTTCTAACACTTCAAGAACACGTGCTTCAGCATACCCTTGTTTTTTCCGATAGACTAATGTTTTTACTGTTTGTCCGGGAATTGCATCCTTTACAAAAACAACAAAATCGTTATACCGTGCAAGTCCCCGACCTCCAAAAGCCAGCGACTCAATTTTGAGTGTAAGCTCTGAACCTTTTTTAACAAAGTTAGAATCCGGCATTGAATAGTTTAGTAAATATCAGGAAAAGGTTACACCCCGATGGGATGCCAAGTTGTCTTCATTTCCTGGGTTTCTAATATATAATATGGTCCCTGAGATGTTTTTTTAGACCAACCCTCATTTTTATAAATAACAGCACGTTTTACATTAAGGGCGGCATTTTCTTCCACCATTTTTATTTCCTGAAGATTCTCCCCACAATAAATCATGGAGTTTACATCCATGTGCGATGAAAAATGTTCAAGCAATTCAGTCCGTAAACCTGTGAGAATATTCACCACACCTGCAGGAACATCGGAAGAATGCAAAATCTCCGCACACGAGATAGAACAAAGAGGCCGTGATTGAGAAGCTAAAATCACACAGGTATTACCACCTGCAATTACGGGCGCAAGCACAGAGACAAACCCCAACAAAGAGGATTCTTCAGGTGCACAGGCAGCCACAACACCAGTGGCCTCCGGAACCGTAAAATTAAAATAGGGCATGGAGACTGGGTTTACCCGGCTAAATATCTGCTGATATTTATCCGCCCATCCAGCATAGTAAATAAATCTGTCTATGGTTTGTGCAATCTCTTTCTCTGCAGCTCTCTTCGTTAAACCCTGAAGTATCAGTTCGCCGATGAATTGGTCACGATGCCCTTCAAGCATCTCGCCGATTCGATATAAAACCTGTCCCCGGTTATAAGCAGTTCGGCTGGACCAACCCTCAAAAGCCTTTCTAGCTGCCACAACTGCATTTCGGAAATCCTTCCTGGATCCACGACACATGTTCATGATGACAGTTTTTTTCTCATCAGTCCATTTATAGTATTTCCCTGATTCCGTTCTGGGAAATTTCCCATTTATATACAGTTTATACGTTTTACGAATGCCTAATCGTTTGCTCATTTTTCAATTCCCCCGCTAGACCAATTCAACATATGAATGGAGTCCTTCAACACCACCTTCTCTTCCCATGCCACTTTCCTTATATCCACCGAAAGGAGACCCTGGATCAAATTTATTAAACGTATTTGCCCAAATAACTCCTGCCCGAATTTCTCTTGTTACTTTGAATAGTTTTGAACCCTTATCTGTCCACACACCACCGGAAAGACCATAGGGCGTATTATTTGCTTTTGTGATCACTTCGTCCACTGTACGGAACGTCTGTATCGCCAGAACGGGGCCAAAAATTTCTTCCTGCACGATGCGGTGTGATTGACTCAGGTCTGTAAACAAAGTCGGCGCATGCCAATACCCTTTTTTAGGCAATGTACAGGACGATTGGTGGATCGTACCTCCTTCATTTTGACCAATTTCCACATACATTTTAATTTTATCCAACTGCATTTTGGAATTAATAGCTCCAATATCCGTATTTTTATCGAGGGGATCGCCCACAATGAGTGTTTCCATGCGGTCCTTCAATTTTGAAATTATTGTGTCCACAATACTTTCCTGTACGAATAAACGCGACCCCGCGCAACAGACATGGCCCTGGTTAAAAAATATACCATTTATAATACCTTCGACTGCCTGATCAATGGCAGCATCTTCAAAAATAATGTTTGCCGCTTTACCGCCAAGTTCCAAGGTATACTTCTTTCCAGTTCCCGCCATAGCTTTCATAATCATTTTTCCAACTTCCGTGGAACCGGTAAAAGCAATTTTGTCTATATCGGGATGTTCAACAAGTGCCCGGCCTGTTTTTCCAGCACCATTAATGATATTCACCACACCAGGAGGTAGTTCTGCTTCCTGAAT
>Ga0209445_1000343_pt1 | contig 26179 bp, 38 predicted proteins | sample MarorgKNORR_S2LV_4_FD_188223 | JGI IMG/M metagenome (GOLD analysis project Ga0209445, IMG submission 188223) | Marine microbial communities from the Southern Atlantic Ocean, analyzing organic carbon cycling - NADW_A/KNORR_S2/LV (SPAdes) (version 2) | ecosystem: Environmental > Aquatic > Marine >... | reverse complement strand
CGGTTCCAGCCGTCACAATTTCGGTTCGGATGTTGTTTTCCCACACGAATGGTGTCGACCAGTTACTCCCTTCCTCGCGATTGACTCGCCAAAGTTCGTCGCCGTTATGTTTGTCGAACGCCGCGATAAATGACTGTGCTTCGTTGTCATTCACGATGTAGATGCGGTCCTCATGGAGCACCGGAGAAGCTCCTGAACCCCAGCCCGCACGGTAATCAAGTGATTCAAGTTCCTTAGACCATACAGGTGTGCCGTCCATTTCAAATGCGAACAAGCCAATGCCGCCAAAATAAGCGTAAACTCTTTCGCCGTCAGTCACCGGTGTTTCTGAGGCGTAAGTGTTCTTCCCGTGTCTGGCGTAGGGAGGGCTGGAGCTTCGCACTTCACGTTCCCAACGAATCTGTCCGTTGTTGAGATCGATGCCATATACGATCCAACGGTGGATCGAAGTGGGGATAGCACTCGAGGAATGTCCATCCTCATGCAGTCCCGTACTGTTTAAGAAGTTCGTACCGTTCATCCCGATTGTCATCGCATACTGATTCATCACATCGGAAAACGCATCCTCATCACCGGCTAGGTACTCAGCAATGGCCACGCTGGCATCGTTTCCCGACTGTACGATGACGCCCCTTAGTAAGTCTGAAAGCGCCACCGTTGTGCCTTCTTGAATGAACATTTTGGAACCCGGTGTCCGCCATGCGTTAACACTGATAGGCACCGCATCATTGAGGCTAATGCGTCCTATCTCGAGTTCAGCTGCAACAACGTACCCGGTCATGATCTTCGTAAGGCTTGCCGGCGGAAGAGACTCGTCAGCGTTCGATTCAACAAGGACCCTACCGGTCTCAGCATCAATCAGGATGTATCCATTCGCGGATAATTCCGGTGCTTTCGGAAAAATAATATTTCCGTGGACCGAGTATGAGGTGACTATAAGGAGGGCGATTAGTCCCGATATTCGAATAATCCGACGGTACGTTTTCCGCGTCCTCCACATTTTTTATTCCTCAATAACTTCGGGCATGGGGATATCATGGATGACCGCCAGAGCCAGTAACCTCTCTGCCTGAACGCGGCTCACCAGAGGTCCAGCTCGAACTCGATATCTGCCTTCGTCAGCTATTCGTACTACCGATGGTGTAGCGCTCGAAATACGACTAAAAACCTGTGTGACTGCATCAGCAACGTCAAAATCGTTGAGTATGGGGGTTTGAACGAAATACCTTGCCATGATCGACGATGCAGAGGGTTTTGACGGCGTTTGCTCTTCTGACTCGATGACTTCTATCCTAACCCTGGCGGTGCCAACCTTCTCAAAATCCAATTTCACCGCAGCAGCATATGAAAGATCTATCTCCCGATCTGCATGGAAGGGACCCCGATCATTGACGCGAACTATTGTGTTTCGCCCATTATCTAGATTGGTGACTCGGACATAAGAAGGAATGGGTAGGCGACGATGGGCTGCTGTCAAAGCGTACATGTCATAGCGTTCACCATTCGCCGTTTGCCGACCATGAAACTTGGTGCCGTACCAAGAAGCATAGCCCTCGTTAACGTATCCGGCGGCATCCGATAACACAGTATACGTTTCACCAAGGACCGAATACGGGGTAGTGTTACCGGCTGACAGGCGTTCCTCATAACGAACGATCGGATCGGGAAGGTTTTCAAGCCATTCCGGGGGATCCGCGGGTTCAAAATCAATCATCCCTTTCGATGTCAAAGAACTTTGACAGCCAACAATCAAGGCGACGGCCAGAATTCCAAAAAAACCGGACCAATAATTACTCTTCATAAGCGATCCGGCTTCCTAACGTCGTCCCAACCACTTCGGACGGCTGTAGAAAGTTGCACGACCGCCAAAGCATACATGTGACTATGGTTGTAGCGGGTGACCACGTAGAAGTCGTGCAGTCCTAGCCAATATTCCCAACCACCACGACCTTCTAGTCTAAAAAGCGCCCCAAGCGTCTGGTCCGGTAACGAAACGTGTTCCACGCCCGCTTTTCGCAGTTCTGCTATCGATCGTTTCGGCTTCAAGCCTTGATTCGCAAATTGGTCAGCACGCTCATCAGTAATTGTAACGGGCACTGCGATTGGACCCTCGCCGTCCCAACCATGGCGGGAGAAATAGTTGGCTACACTCCCAATGGCATCAGTTTGACTACTCCAAATGTCCCTCGCCCCGTCACCATCAAAATCAATCGCATAGGCGCGAAAGCTCGACGGAATAAACTGGCCGTAACCCATGGCTCCAGCATACGAGCCAATCAGCTCGAGCGGATCCTTATTTTCCTCTCGGGCCAATAACAATAGCTCTCGAAGCTCGCTCCGAAAAAAACGCGCTCGGGGAGGGTAGTCAAACGCCAGGGTCGATAATGCATCCATCACCCGAAAACTTCCCTTATTCCGGCCGTAATTCGTCTCCACCCCTATAACGGCGACGATAATTTCTATTGGAATCCCAAATTTTGATCCGGCCCGATTCAATGCAGCTTCATTTTCTTCCCAGAATTCGACTCCTGCCGCAATCCTCGGCGCGGTCACGAAAATTTCTCGGTACTCGTACCACGGCTTAGCTTTCTCAGCGGGTCTCGAAATTAGGTCGATGATGCGCTGTTTCTTTTCTACTTGTTCAAAGATATTAAGGAGCTGTTGCGGGTCGAATCCGTCTTTCTTAGCTACTTCGTTAACGAATCCCTTCACTGAATCCCGGTTCTCGTAATCCGCAAAGATCGATAATGTAACGATACTGAGCAAAACCGAACGCAGAATGAATGTGGACGCCTTTATGCACATCGTTCTATCTCCAGCCACGGTGGGTATGAATCGACATCACTATTCCGAAACCAACCAAGAGCGCAATCGCAGAAGTTCCGCCGAAACTGACTAATGGTAAAGGAGCGCCAGTCACGGGGAGCAAACCCGATACCACGGCGATATTAAGGACCACGTGTACAAAAAAAGTTAGTGTCAGACCACCCGCGGCCAATCGCCCAAATGTATCGCCCGCTTGCACTGCAATGTACATCCCCCTAGCCAACACGAGAACATAAAGAATAATCAACGTCATGACCCCCATAAAACCGAGTTCTTCTCCAATTACCGCCATAATAAAGTCGGTGTGACTCTCTGGAAGAAATTTTAGCTGACTCTGAGTTCCTTCAAAAAGTCCTTTTCCGAGAAGCCCTCCCGATCCCAACGCCGTGGTCGATTGAATGATGCTCCAACCTGCTCCGAGCGGATCACTCTCCGGATCAAACAATGTAAAAACACGTTTTTTTTGGAATTCATTCATAAAGAAATACCAATATGCTGGTATGAGTGGAACGACCGACAGCGTACCCACAAGAACCAAACGCCAACGCACTCCAGACAACAGGACTACCAACGAGCCACTACTAACAACGAGAATCGCCGTGCCCAGGTCCGGTTGCAGTATGACCAAGATTCCGGGAACAACTGCTACGAGGAGAGCAATACCAACCTCAATTGTTCTCGGTGGCAGAGCGCGGTCGTGCAAGAACCAAGCTACCGTCAGAGGCACCGTTACCTTCATCAATTCGGACGGTTGGAAGCGCGGTAGTAGAGGCAAATCGAGCCAACGTTGAGAACCATTCACTGTCGTGCCGAACAGGAAAACGGCAACTAAGGAAATAAGTCCTATCGTATAAAGCACCGGTGCAAAACGAAGGTACACGCGCGGATGCAACCACGCCGCCAACGTCATTGCGACAAATCCTAAGAACAGGTTGACCGATTGATTTTCAAGTATTGATAGATCCTGATGAACGGCACTGTACAGAACCGCCAGACCAATCCCCACAATACAGAGGAGCGGTACCAGCAACATCGGATCGAGATGAAAGTTATTACTGCGGGGCTCTTCGCGTCGTGACCTTAAACTATTGGTCAAGTATCGAGTGTATTCTTTCAACGATTACTCGCAATCTTAGGCAGCAAATACGCGTCGAGAATTTTGCGGGCAATCGGCGCAGCGACTGAACTCCCACCTCCTCCATTTTCGACCAATACTGCGATAGCGATGACCGGTTCATCACTTGGAGCAAAGGCAATAAACCACGCGTGTTTTCGCTGGTATTCGTCAAGCTCCGCTTCGTCGTACTGCGCATCTTGATTAATTCCCACGACCTGCGCGGTCCCGGATTTACCTGCCATTCGGTAGGCTATATCCCGCCCTATATAGCTCCACGCCGTCCCATTACCCCCTATCCCGCGATCACCCCGATGAACAACTTCTTCCATTGCACCGATCATTAGTTCCCAGTCCTTCTGGGACGGTCCCGAGATCGGAGGTGGTGGCGATTGCGTTGAATTTAGCGAGGGATCGTCACGAGAGAACAACATTCTTGGATGCTTCCATTGTCCACGAGTGGCGAAAACAGACGCGACGGTGGCTAGTTGTAGCGGCGTAACAAGCAAATACCCTTGACCTATCCCCATATTCACGGTGTCGCCCGTGTACCAATCTTCTCCTCGAACTCCGTATTTCCATTCGCGATTCGGAAGAATGCCATCAACCGCTTCATAAACGTCTAACGCGGTATCACTTCCTAGACCAAATTGACTGGCAAACCCGCTCAGCGCGTCAATCTTAAGACGAGTAGCGAGGTCGTAAAAATACACGTTCGACGATCGATAGATAGCACGCCGTAGGTCAACAATTCCCTGGCCTCCCGCATCTTCAGGGGTCCAGCTCCAATCTCGAAAAATACGTTGCTGACCGGGCAACTTGAACCAACCCTGATCGACGATGGTTTCGTCCCAGGACGTAACACCTTTGCTGACGGCGGCCAATCCGACGATCGGCTTGAATGTCGATCCCGGCGCGTACTGTCCTTGAACTGCTCTATTGAATAACGGCAAGTTTCTTGAATTGTTTAGTGATCGATACTCTTGAACTGTCATGCCGGAAACGAAAAGATTGGGGTTGTAACTTGGTCGACTGACCATCGCTAAAATGCCACCCGAACCTGGCTCAATTGCGACGACTGCGCCTCTACGATCACCTAACGCGTTGTATGCGAGAATCTGCAACCGGCTATCCAAATGCAGCTTTAGGTCGCCTCCCTTCACGGGCGGACTCAATTCAAGTTGTCTTATGACGCGACCGCGAACATCGACTTCTACCCGCCGATGCCCAACGTCACCATGCAGCACGGGTTCGTAGAATGCTTCTATTCCCCGTCGCCCAACATACCTTGTGGCTGCGTACTGGCTACGGTCAAGGCGATTTAGGTCATCAACGGTAATCCGCCGAACTGAGCCTACGGCATGGGAGACGACTTCACCGAGTGGGTAGTAACGCGCCGCGATACTCGAGACCCGGACTCCCGGAAGAAGATGACCGTTGACCCTTATAACAGCAGCTTCCTCCTCGCGAAGTTTCAACTTAAGCGGTACGGACTGATACGGCCGTCGCTTTCTCGCGAGACGTCGACGAAACGCCTCGATTTCGCTTTCTTTAATTTCAATGAGGCCGCGAATCGCGCTTATCGTCTCCTCAACGCCAGACGTGCGCTCTTCTACAACTTCCAGTGATGAAACCGAACGGTTCTCCGCCAATAAAACGCCGTGCCGGTCAAATATCAATCCGCGTCCAGCTGCCACCGGCTGAACTTCGATACGATTATGTTCGGACCTAGTCTCGTAGAACTCATATTCGAGTACCTGAAGTTGAAATAGGCGACCAACTAAGATCGTAGAAATTCCGACGGCAATGCCGAACAATGTCCAGGCGCGCAAGCGGAAGGTCCGCGCCTCGGCTCGCGTATTTTTTAACTGGCTGCCGGGTATGACTTTCACATTCGTATTGAACTTTAACTTACAGAAGTTTCTTGAGGTGGGTTAAGCTCCTCCACGACTTCAGACTTCCTGATCATCGATTCTTTCCCATAGCCGCTCGAGTTCGTAAAATGTGCGAGCTTCTGGCCTCATCACGTGCACCACTACTTCCCCAAGATCAATAAGGATCCAGTCGCCGTGCGACAAGCCCTCTAAACCGAGAATGTTGACCCCCTCGCTTTTTGCCGAATGTACGATCTGATCAACAAGCGAACGCATGTGCCGTAAGGAACTTCCACTCGCGATCACCATAAAATCTGTAACGTCAGTGAGAGCCGTGACATTAATGACTGTTACTTGTTTGGCTTTTAGGTCATCGAGCGCACCTACGACCAAATCACGCAGCCCTTCCGCAGAAACCATCAAAGTATTCAAGTTAGATATAACCCCCGTTGGCGCACATACTCCCAGACGCCCTGTGGTAATAATTCATCGGGAGCGCAACCTTGAGCAATATCGAGACGCAGCGTCGTAGCAGAAATCGCCATCATCGCCTGGTTACCGAAATAAACGGAGCCGCTCGACCGTTCGAGCACGTCATATTCATCTGCTTTTTTGAATCCTCTTGGCAACCGCTTCGATGCATTCCCGCCTCGCGCAAATACAAGAAAACTACATCGGTTGACAAATTCATCGAATCGATGCCACGTGTGAACTAAATCGAAGGCGTCGGCGCCAAGAACCCAAATCACCGGATCATCGTGTGACGCGTTCAAAGAAACGAGCGTTTCAATGGCGTATGAGGGGCCTTTCCTACGGAGTTCGACATCGCACGGGATTAACCTCTCTACGTTTGCACACGCAGCTCTAAGCATGCACCAGCGATCTTCGACGCTCGCAACTGGGGCCTTTCGGTGTGCTGGCCGAGCCGACAACACCATCAAGATCGATGTATCGAGAATATCCGCAGCAACGCTGGCAGCATGCAGATGTCCAATGTGCACCGGATCAAAAGTTCCGCCGAATACAACGGTCAAAGATCGTCTCTTTGTCTCGGGCCCATGAGTAGGTCTATCGGCATTGGCGAAAACTCCAATGTAACTTGATCCTGGAATCCAACTTAAATCGAAACGCCTACAAATTTCACGTTATCACGCCGATCCTTGCAGCTTTGCAACGAGCCGTTTGATTTCAGAGAGTCGTTCGCGAGGCATCTGCATCTGAAGTAGGCTCTGCTTAGTTTCTGGGTCCACCGGCAATAGTTCGGACAGTCTCCAACTGACGGAACGGGCATCGGTAAAATCAATTTCTAACCCAAGACGCTGGATGATAGGGTCTTCCGCAAGGCGCCTCAGTATTTCGACTAATGGTTCGAATTGTTCCCCAATGCTTGCCGCGTGTTCTTCAGGGAGAAATTCCACCTCCCCCATCAACAGTCGGTCGTCTTTTTCCCAGGTACTGCAAACTCTAAATTTGGCCCCACCTTCACTTATGATCCCCAGCCGCCCATTTGGAAGGGGATTGAAATCAACGATTGAAGCGTAAGTGCCAATATCAAAGACTGAAGGAGTCTCCTCATCTTTATCGACGCGAACCTCGTTTCCGTGTCTTATGAGCACGACTCCAAAACCGGTGTTCGACTTGGTGCATGCACTTATCATATCGACGTATCGTGGTTCAAAAATCTGCAAAGGAAGTCGCCCTCCGCAAAAAAGGACGTTTCCGAGCGGGAAAAGAGGCAAATCAGTTCGACCTTGCATCCTTGCGACCATATCATTTCCTACGATCAGCAGTTCGGTCTAGTTTCGAGGGATTACCGGCATGGACTACTTTCAGATCGTCGTTCTCGCTCTCATCCAAGGTGTTACGGAGTTCCTGCCAGTCTCTAGTTCCGCACACTTAATTCTTCCAGCACATCTCCTAGGTTGGCCTGACCAAGGATTGTCTTTTGATATCGCAGTGCACGCCGGGACCCTTTTCGCCGTCCTCGTTTATTTTCGAGACGACCTAAAGCAGTTTGTGGACGCAGGTGCTGAATATTGGACAGATCGTAGGTTCAACGAACACGCTACCTTACTTGGCAAGCTAATACTTGCTACGGCTCCTATTGTGATCGCCGGATATTTTCTTAAACCAACCATTGAGCATGAGTTCCGATCGCTTACCGTAATCGCGCTGGCCACCATCGGGTTCGGCTTGCTTCTTGGCATCGCAGATCGACATTCGCAAAACCGGACTGAATTAACTTCACTGCGTTACGTTGAAGCACTGTTCATCGGTGTGATGCAAATCCTTGCTTTAGTACCCGGAACTTCTCGGTCGGGCATTACCCTGACGGCTGCATTGCTCCTTGGTCTGAATCGCGTCCATGCCGCTCGTTTTTCTTTTCTTCTGTCCATTCCCGTAATCAGCGCAGCCAGTATTCTCGCGATACTTGAAGCATCCGCAAACGACATTGACACAAATTGGCCGCATTTCGTTCTCGGGATGGGCATATCAGGAGTGACAGCGTATCTCTGTATTACCATCTTTCTTCGACTCATTAGCCGAACCCGCCTGATGCCTTTTGTCATTTATCGTATTCTGTTGGGTATTTTTCTTTTGACCTTGGTATGAGTCTGAAAGACATCGATCACGTCGCGATCCCGATAGAAAACGTCGAAGAGATACTGGTCTTCTATGAAGAATTAGGATTTCGCCTCGACCGTGATCTAGCCCCTGACTTCTACTCCGTCCATCTGGGCAACACCAAAATCAACTTTCATGCGCCCAGTGTCTGGCACTCAGCACGTTTTACGTTGCGAGGGCGGGATGCAATTCCTGGCTGCGGCGACTTTTGCTTGGTGTGGGAGGGCACCGAGGGTCAACTCCACGACATGCTCCATAGAAATAAAGTTCCCATCGTCGAAGGCCCTATCGAAAGAGACGGTGCAATGGCTGGCGGAAGACGCGGCATCAGCACTTATGTACGGGATCCGGATGGGAATCTAATAGAGTTCATCCGCTATTGACGTGTACCCCACACCCGCTGATCCGCTAGAACGGTATGTCGTCGTCAAAATCCTCACTGTCGGGTTCGCTGCTTTGAGGCGGGTCTGCTCGTTTGTCTTGGCTACCGCCCTGAGGCGGTTCCCCGTCGTAGCCACCGGGATTAGCCCCTCTACTGTCCAGCATCTGCATTTCGCGGGCAATCACTTCGGTGCGATATCGTGTGTTGCCGTCCTTCTCCCAAGAACTAGTTCTCAATCCACCCTCTATGTATACCTTTGAACCCTTCTTCAGATATTCGCTCGCAATTTCGCCAAGGCGTGCAAAACAAACAACGTTATGCCACTCGGTTCGTTGTTGCATTTCCTGGGTCGACTTATCACGCCAACTTTCACTGGTAGCCACGCTAAAGTGAGTAACAGCACTCCCACTTTGGGTATATCTTGTTTCAGGATCTCGTCCGAGATTCCCAATGAGCATAACTTTATTCAGCCCACGCGCCATTTAACTTCTCTGCTTCTGAGCATATTGAGTCTAGCGCATCGTGGATCCCCAGCCTACCGGCTTCCAACGATTTGGATTAACAACAAGCGATTGTTGCGAGGGGCAAATGATGGCGTTAGCGTTGACCGTTTATCAAAAGGATTTTGCTGACATGAGTTCGTCACTTACCGAAATCTCGGTGCAAGGCGCACGGACACACAATCTAAAGAACGTTAACCTGAACCTCCCAAGAGACAAGCTAATCGTCATTACGGGCTTATCGGGATCGGGAAAATCTTCTCTAGCTTTCGACACGCTTTATGCCGAAGGCCAACGACGCTACGTCGAATCTCTCTCGGCGTATGCTCGCCAGTTTCTATCAATAATGGAAAAACCCGATGTGGATCACGTCGAAGGTTTATCGCCAGCAATCTCTATCGAGCAAAAATCGACCTCTCACAATCCTCGCTCGACGGTTGGGACCATCACCGAAATATCCGACTACCTGCGTCTCTTATTCGCCCGCGTTGGCGAGCCTCAGTGCCCCGAACACGGGGACACATTGGACGCCCAAACAATCAGCCAAATGGTCGATCACGCGCTCGACCTCAACAGAGATGAGCAAATCATGGTCCTGGCCCCCGTCATCCAGGATCGTAAGGGTGAGCATAAACACGTTTTTGCCGAACTGATCGCAAATGGATTTATACGAGCAAGAATAAACGGGGTCATAGTCGATCTGGATCATCCGCCCGAACTAGAAAAAAACAAGAAACACAATATCGAAGCTGTTGTCGATCGCGTGCGAATCCGTCCCGAGATGCAGCAACGATTGGCAGAATCCTTCGAGACAGCTCTGGACCTCGCCGGCGGAATCGCCATCGTAGCTCGTCCCAACGACGTCGACGCCGCAGAAGATATCGCGTTTTCGTCGCAGTTTGCATGCCCACTTTGCGGATACAGCATCGCCGATCTCGAGCCTAGACTGTTTTCCTTTAACAACCCAGCTGGTGCTTGCCAGGAGTGCGACGGTTTAGGAGTCAAACAGTACTTCGACCCTGATTTGGTAGTGACCGATTCGGCCGCTTCTCTCGCGGAAGGCGCGATTCGCGGTTGGGATCGACGTAACGTTTACTATTATCACCTGCTTTCATCGCTCGCTTCATACTACGGATTCGAGCTCGAAACACCATTCAGCCGCCTGAGGAAGAAACATAGGGAGGCAATTCTGTACGGATCTGGGGAGCAGAGAATTGACTTCAGTTATGTGAATGATCGAGGAGACGTAATTCGGCGTCGACACCGATTCGAAGGTGTACTCCCAAACATGGAACGTCGCTTCCACGAAACCGAATCTAGTTTTGTCCGCGAAAATTTACAGAAATATTTGACTGTAAGAGATTGTCCCGCCTGTCTTGGCACCCGTTTGCGAACGGAGGCACGCCACGTTTTTATCGATGGAACTGCATTACCTGAAGTAACAAGCGGGTCGGTTGAAAACACCTTAGAGTACTTCAACAAGCTCAAGTTAGATGGCCGCCGCGGCGCTATTGCAGAAAAAATCTTAAAAGAAATTCGGGTACGACTGCAATTTTTGGTTGACGTTGGTCTCAATTATCTCAGCCTCGATCGCAACGCCGGCTCCCTATCCGGGGGAGAAGGTCAAAGAATCAGGCTGGCCAGTCAAATCGGCGCAGGATTGGTGGGTGTGATGTATATATTAGATGAGCCATCCATCGGTCTTCATCAGCGCGACAACGCCCGCCTCTTGCAGACGCTCACACAACTACGAGATTTGGGTAATACCGTAATTGTAGTCGAGCACGACGAAGAAACTATCCGCACCGCTGATCACATCGTCGACATGGGTCCAGGCGCAGGTATCCATGGTGGCTCCGTGGTCGCATCAGGACCTCTTGATGCAATATTGGGTTGCGAGTCCTCCATCACCGGCCAATTTTTGTCTGGAAAGCGATCCATAGAAGTTCCTCAAACTCGAAAGTCCTACGAAGCGTCCAAGAAATTGCGGTTAATCGACGCACATGGAAACAACCTCAAAAACGTAACCGTGGATATACCCATGGGGTTATTTACCTGCGTTACCGGAGTTTCCGGTTCAGGTAAATCAACTCTGATTAACCAGACCCTTTATCCGATCATATCCAGAGCCCTCAACGGAACGAGCTCTGTTAACCCCAAACCCTACGATGATATTGAAGGGCTTGAGTATCTGGATAAGGTGGTCGCTATCGACCAAAGCCCAATTGGACGAACCCCGCGCTCAAATCCTGCAACTTATACCGGTCTCTTCACGCCCATCCGAGAGCTCTTCGCACAGACGCAGGAAGCTAGAGCCCGTGGATATAAGCCTGGCCGGTTCAGCTTTAATGTCAAAGGAGGCCGCTGCGAAGCGTGTCAGGGAGATGGTGTAATCAAGGTCGAAATGCATTTCCTACCCGACGTTTACGTTCCATGCGACGCGTGTGCGGGGAAACGCTATAACAGGGAAACACTCGAAGTTCGTTACAAGTCAAAAAACATCCATGACGTTCTCGATATGACGGTCGAGGAAGCTTATCCGTTCTTCGAAGCAATACCTGTGCTTGCGCGCAAACTAAAAACCATCGTTGATGTCGGCCTTTCATACGTACATCTTGGCCAGAGTGCGACAACTCTTTCCGGAGGGGAAGCGCAAAGGGTCAAACTATCCCGCGAGCTGTCTAAGCGGGGCACGGGAAAGACGCTTTATATTCTCGATGAGCCAACCACAGGCCTTCATTTCCGCGATATCCAGCAACTCCTGGAAGTCTTGCAACGACTTCGAAACGATGGGAATACCATTGTTGTTATCGAACACAACCTAGACGTCATTAAAACGGCGGATTGGATCATTGACCTCGGTCCTGAGGGAGGATCAAGGGGCGGGGAGATTATTGCCTTCGGTACTCCAGAAGAGCTGGCTCTTCACAAGAAATCCCATACCGGCCAATTCCTAAATTCTGTTCTTAACGTCACGTGAAGTAATTTCGGTGACATTTGCGAAGCGCTCATGAATCGCAATTATTGTTGGCGCTCAACCTTGTCGGTCTGCTGATTGGCTTCAGAATCGACATCCGTATCTTGACTGGCCGGCCTCGTTTAAGGCTCGTCTTCCTGCTCTTATTTTTCGACCATTTCGGAATCCGCTTCTGCGATATTTTCCTCCGTGTCTCCACGTTTCTGATCATCGTCTTCGCGGGCAAAGGTGGATTCTTCGGTGTCCATTTGGCGTCCGACTAACTCGACAAAGGCGAGTGGAGCGGAATCTCCGTGTCGGTTTCTGGTCTTTAAAATACGAGTGTAGCCGCCAGGGCGATCTTGGTATCGCGGCCCCAATTCGCCAAAAAGCTTGGCGACGGCAACCTTATCCCTCATACGGGAAAACGCGAGCCTACGATTCGCCACCGAATCAACTTTCCCGAGCGTTATTAGCGGTTCTGCCACTCGCCGCAACTCCTTGGCTTTCGGTACGGTCGTTTTGATTATTTCGTGCTCGATCAGCGAAACGACCATGTTTACAAACATAGCTTTTCGATGAGCACTAGTTCGGTTTAGATGTCTGCCACTTTTTTTATGTCTCATATCGATCGTCCGACCCATTCAAACGCAATGGATTCTCACGTTACTGTAGTACCAGGCCGAAGACTTGTCGGAGGCCAATTTTCAAGACGCATACCAAGAGACAATCCCCGTGAACTCAGAACTTCTTTTATTTCGGTAAGCGACTTCTTACCCAAATTAGGCGTTTTCAACAATTCAACTTCTGTTCGTTGGATGAGATCTCCAATGAAATAAATATTTTCGGCCTTGAGACAATTAGCTGATCTAACAGTGAGCTCCAAGTCATCGACGGGGCGTAAAAGAATAGGATCGACTTCATCCGTTATCTCCTCTACCTTCGAATCGCTCGTGGTGTCTAAATCCACGAACACGGCCAGCTGTTGTTGTAATACCGTTGCCGCCCTTCTTATCGCTTCTTCCGGGTCGACCGTCCCGTTGGATTCAATATCGATAATGAGCTTATCAAGGTCAGTACGTTGCTCGACCCGGGCGTTTTCTACGGAATAAGAAACTCGTCGCATCGGACTATATGTCGCATCGAGTCGAAGCAGTCCAATCGGTCGTGTTTCATCTTCTTCGTCGCCTGTATATTCAGCGGCGACGTATCCGCGACCTCGTGTGATTTTAGCTTCAAGACGAATTTCACCCTTGTCGTTTAGAGTGCAGATCTCGTGACCTGGATTGGCGATTTCTACGTCCTGAGTCAACTGAAAATCTGCAGCTGTTACTACAGCTGGGCCGGTCTTCGATAAAGATACCGTGGCTTCGTCACCATGATGAAGCCGTACGGCCACCCCCTTTAGGTTCAACAATATGTTTAACACGTCTTCTTGAACCCCTTCGATTGAAGTGTATTCGTGCACCACTCCATCGATCTGTACTTCCGTAATCGCATAACCAGGCAAGGAAGACAGGAGGATACGTCTTAACGTATTACCTAACGTATGTCCAAACCCTCGTTCGAGTGGCTCTAAGGTAATTCGGGCGCGCGTCGAACTAATATCCTCGACGTCGATCCGCTGGGGTGTCAGTAATTCTGTTGCCGACTGTGACATAGGTCATTTCCTCCGCGTACGGGGCTCCATGGAAAATGAAAGCTCTTCGTCGAAAAAGTTACTTCGAGTAAAGCTCCACGATGAGATTCTCATTGAATTCTGTAGGTAACTCAGATCTATCCGGGTGGCGCTTAAATACGGCCTCCATCTTCTCGATATTTACATCAACCCACTCGACGTCGCCTCTCTGCGCCGCTAACTCCATCGCCGATTGTATTCTGAGCTGGCCCTTCGCTTGCTCACCAACGGATATGATGTCATTCGGACTTATCTGATAAGACGCAATGTTGACGTCATCTCCGTTCACAAGGATCGCTTTATGTGAAACGAGTTGACGAGACTCCGCTCTTGTCGAGCCAAAGCCAATGCGGTAGACCACATTATCCAGCCGACTTTCGAGAAGACGTAAAAGATTCTCTCCGGTCGCTCCTTTCTGACCATCGGCTTTCTTGTAATAGTTACGGAATTGCTTTTCGAGCACTCCATACATCCTTCGCACTTTCTGTTTCTCTCGCAATTGAACTGCGTAGTCACTCAGCCGCTGGCGCCGTGCAGAGCCATGTTGACCTGGAATCGTATCCGCCCGACATTTCGAATCGAGAGGCCGTACGCCACTTTTCAAAAATAAATCCGTGCCTTCCCTGCGTGACAGTTTGAGCTTGGGTCCGAGATATCTAGCCATCGTTAATTCCTATTCCTAAACACGTCTTTTCTTTGGCGGACGACAACCGTTGTGAGGAATTGGTGTCACGTCGGAGATGCTATTAATTTTCAACCCGGCGCCATTCATCGCACGGATAGCTGACTCGCGACCCGGACCTGGACCCTTAATGTAAACATCTACACTACTCATGCCGTGCGATTCTATTGTCGCCAGCGCAACCCGTTCTGCCGCAACCTGAGCCGCAAACGGCGTACTTTTCCTCGAACCCCGAAACCCGGAACCACCCGAAGTCGCCCAACCCAGAGCATTACCCTGTCGATCTGTAATCGTGATTATCGTGTTGTTGAACGACGCATGCACGTGAGCGATGCCATCGGCGACGGTCCGCTTGCCTTTTCTAACTGGTGATACCTCAGCCATGCTTATTTCCTTATAAGGCGTTTTGCACCTTTACGCGTCCGTGCATTTGTACGGGTGCGCTGACCACGCACCGGCAAGCCCCGACGATGTCGAATTCCGCGCGTGCAACCAAGATCCAGCAGACGTTTAACGTGCATTGACTCTTCTCTTCTCAAGTCGCCTTCGATCGGGAACTTATTGAGCTCATTGCGCAGTGCATCCAGATCATTTTCAGAGAGATTCTGGACGCGAACGAAAGGGTCGACTCCCGCATTATCACAAATCTTCTTTGCTGAGGTTCTTCCAATACCGTATATGTACGTCAACGAAATTACCGCGTGACGGTTGTCGGGAATATTTATTCCTGCAATTCGAGCCATTTCTATCCCTGCCTCTGTTTATGACGGGGTTCGGTCTTGCAAATAACCCGCACGGTACCTTTTCGACGTACGATCTTACAATCCCTACACATTTTCTTTACTGACGCTCTAACCTTCACGATCTTCGATCCTTTTCAACGAGGGCGCTTTCCGTATCCCTTCAAGTTGGATTTTTCCATCAATTTCGCATATTGGCTCGACATGAGATGCGACTGCACCTGCGACATAAAGTCCATTGCGACAACTACTACAATCAGCAATGCTGTGCCCCCGAGCTGAAAGCTGACATCAAAGAAAACAATCATCAATTCGGGTAGCAGGCACACTGCCGTCACATACAATGCCCCAAAAATCGTTAAGCGCGTCATCACTTCATCAAGATATTTCGCCGTTTGTTGACCAGGGCGTATCCCGGGGACATACCCACCTTGCCGCTTGAGATTGTCTGCCATGTCCTTCGGATCGAACTGAATAGCTGTATAGAAGAAACTAAAGAAAATGATCCCAGCCGCAAAGACCAGGATGTATAAGGGCTGTCCCGGAGTCAAAAGCAATGAAATATCTTGTAACCAATCCCAACCAGGGTTTTGGCCAAACCATTGCGCTATCGACGCTGGCGCCATTATCAAACTACTAGCAAAAATCGCCGGGATTACTCCTGCCATGTTGATCTTGAGAGGTAGATGGCTCGTCTGTGCTTGGTATAGGCGACGACCTTGTTGACGCTTCGCGTAATTGACGGTGATACGGCGCTGGCCGCGCTCAATAAATACGACAAAGCCAACAATCAAAAACGCAATGCCTCCGATCAAAAGCAATACGATGATATTGATATCACCTTGTCTCGCTGCCTCGAACGCTTGGCCAACCGCTGAGGGGAATCCAGAAACGATCCCAGAGAAAATGAGTAGGGAAATGCCGTTGCCGATTCCTCGTTCAGTGATCTGCTCCCCAAGCCACATGACGAATAATGCACCTGTCACCAGCGTCGTAATAGATACGAAGTAGAACCCTGGACCCGGACTGAATGCCAAACCTTGTCCAGCCAACGTGCCTGTCAACGCCGTTCCCTGCACAAGACCTATCAATACAGTCCCGTATCGTGTGTATTGAGTGATCTTCCGGCGTCCCGCATCACCTTCTTTACGCAACTGATTTAGCGACGGATACATCATGGTCATCAGATTCATGATGATGCTTGAGGTAATGTATGGCATTGGGCCGAGCGCAAGGATGCTCATCCGCTCAAGCGCCCCACCTGAAAACATATTGAAAACGTCAAGGATCCCGCCCTGATTGGCTTCAAAAAGACTGCGTAATTGATCAGGGTTAATCCCAGGTACCGGAATATGGGTGCCGATTCGGTAAACGAGTAATGCAAACAATACAAAAAACAGGCGCCCGCGCAGCTCAGAGAGGCCCGATTCAACACCCGCTAGTCCTTGTGTGGTCGTCGCCATTATTTCTCGCCGTTAACTCTCGCTCGCGATTGTTCCACCGGCCTTCTCAATAGCCGCACGAGCACCCCGAGTTACCCCGAGTCCCTTTATCGTCATCGCCCGATGGATCTCTCCAGATAGGAAGACACGGGCACGTTTAACGTCTTTCGACAGGACGTTTGCGTCTTTAAGTGATTCGAGAGTGATTTCGTCACCATTTATTCTATTAAGTTCCCCGACCCGAACCTCAGCCGTAACCCCTCCAATTCTTGAACGAAATCCAAACCTCGGGACGCGTCGTTGAAGAGGGAGCTGCCCGCCTTCAAACCCGACTCTCACTTTTCCCCCTGAACGCGACTTTTGCCCTTTGTGTCCGCGTCCACAGGTTTTCCCCTGCCCAGCCGAAACACCTCGACCGAATCGTTTACGGTGCTTCCGGCTCCCACGAGGAGGATTAATGTCGTTAAGCTTCATTAATCGCCTCCGTCAACCTTAATCAGATAATCAATTTTATTGATCATCCCACGAACGGAAGCAGTATCTTCAACTTCAACTTCATCACCAATTCGCCTCAAGCCGAGACCAGAGACACACGCCTTATGCTTCTTTAAGCGACCCGCGGTGCTCTTAACAAGTTTGATTTTTACGCTCTTAACCGCCATGTAGTTACGCCACTAGTTCGTCCATGGTTTTGCCACGTTTCGCAGCGACAACGCCCGGTGAGCGCATAGTACAAAGGCCTTCGTATGTCGCTCGTACAACGTTTATCGGACTCGTCGATCCGTAACATTTTGCTAAGACATTGCGAACACCCACCGCCTCGAGAACCGCTCGCATGGTAGCGCCGGCAATCACTCCCGTACCTTCCGACGCAGGTTGCATGTATATGGTCGACGCACCGTGACGAGCAGTAATCGGATACCAAAGCGTATTTCCGTTCAACTCAATATCGACCATGCCGCGACGCGCAGCCTCCATCGCCTTCTGAATGGCTAGCGGGACTTCACGCGCTTTACCACGTCCAAATCCGATCCGACCCGCACCGTCCCCAACAACCGACAGTGCGGTAAAACCAAAAATTCGCCCACCTTTAACCACTTTCGCGACTCGGTTAACTTGAATCAGTTTTTCAACAATGCCTTCTTCTTTAATCTCTTCCGAATAGGCCATAGCTAGAACTCCAATCCGCCTTTGCGCGCAGCTGCAGCAAGTGCTTTTACGCGACCATGGTATTTGTATCCAGAACGGTCGAAAGCAACCCGATCGACCCCGACCTCCTTCGCCCGCAACGCAATTAAATCCCCCACTTTACCAGCCGCTTCCACATTTCCGGTGTTATCCCCACGTAAACTCGGATCAAGCGTCGACGCTTGGGCAAGAATGCGGTCTCCTTCTGGAGATACAACCTGTGCATACATGTGTTTGGCCGATCGATGGACAGTCAATCTCGTCGCGCGTTTTTCGCGCATTTGCATTCGCCCCTTCCGGGCTCGCCTCATTCGCGATTTTATTTTTGAATCCATTATTATTTCTTTTTCGCTTCTTTCCTGCGTACACGCTCTCCGGCATACCGAACCCCCTTACCCTTGTAGGGTTCGGGCGGGCGATACGAGCGTATCTCCGCAGACGCTTGGCCAACTAGCTGTTTATCAATTCCACTCACCACGATTTCTGTCTGACTCGGAGTCGTGATCTCGAGGCCGTCGGGGATTTCATAATCAACCGGATGAGAAAATCCTAGCTGCATCGTCAATTTGTTACCTCTTGCCTGCGCACGATATCCCACCCCCAACAATTCCAGTCTCTTTTCCCAACCCTCGTTAACGCCTTGAACCACGTTATTGACCAGCGCTCTAGTGGTCCCCGCCATGGCCCATCCTTCACGTGAACTCGCCTTGAAAACCAATTCATTGTTATTCTGTTCGACTTCGACATTGTCCGCTAAAGGAACCGTCAATTCGCCTTTACTCCCCTTCACCTTTATCCCCGCTTCGGTGACACTAGCCTCAACACCTTGCGGCAATTCAACAGGACTTTTGGCTACACGTGACACATTAACCTCTCAAAAAACCGTGCAAAGCACCTCGCCGCCGATACCTTCTCGGCGAGCCGCTTGATCCGTAATGACTCCTTTATTGGTACTCACAATCGCAATGCCCAATCCACCCTTCACTCGGGGTAGGCGCTCGGCATCTCTATAAATTCGCAATCCCGGACGACTAATCCGAGCAATTTCTTCGATCACTGGAGTGCCCTCGTGGTATTTAAGCGCAATCGAAAGCTCGGGCTTGACGTCGCTTTCAACATGAAAATCCTTGATGTAGCCCTCGGCCCTAAGCACCTCACAAATCGCAATCTTTAATCTTGAACTCGGCATCGAGACATTGGCACGACTAGCGAATTGAGCATTACGAATCCGCGTCAACAAGTCTGCGATAGGGTCTTGTAAACTCACGGCTACCAACTTGCCTTAACTAACCCTGGGACGTCGCCACGCATCGCCGCCTCTCTTAGTTTCGTGCGAGCTAGTCCGAACTTTCGATAGACAGCTCTGGGGCGACCTGTTATTCCACAACGGCTCCGCTGCCGAACCGGGCTCGCATTGCGGGGTAATTTTTGTAGCTGTATTTGAGCTTCCCAGTGTTCATCATCCGTCGCCGAACGGTCATTGATAATCTCTTTTAGAGCAGCTCTTTTAACAGCATATTTAGCAACCGTCCGCGCACGCTTCTTTTCTCGTTGGATCATTGAAAGCTTCGCCATGATCAGCTCCTAAAAGGGAAATTGAAGGCTCTAAGTAACTCGAGTCCGGCTTCGTCCGTCGCAGCGCTATTTGTGACGGTCACGTCTAGACCGCGGATTTTGTCGATCTGATCGTAATCGATTTCAGGGAAGATAATTTGCTCCGCAATACCCATCGAAAAGTTCCCATGCCCGTCAAACGAATTAGGGTTTAATCCGCGAAAATCCCGCATGCGGGGAATGGCGATACTAATCAGCCGCTCAACAAATTCGTACATGCGCCGACGACGCAGAGTTACTTTACAACCGATCGGATAGCCCTCCCGAATCTTAAATGCGGCCTCCGACTTGCGTGCTTTTGTAATTAAAGGCTGTTGCCCAGAGATTCGACTCAGGTCGCTCACCGCACTATCCATGATTTTACGATCTGCAACGGCTTCGCCGACACCCATGTTAAGCGTAACCTTCGTCAGACAGGGCACTTGCATGGGCGAGCTATACCCGTATTGCTTCTGTAGTGCAGGACGAATCTCTTGAATGTACTTTTCTTGCAACGTGTTCATCTATTCATCAACCAATCTTCCGTCCGACTTGAAAACTCGAACCTTTTTCCCATCGTCCGTTCGAATACCGACACGATCAGCCGTATCGGTCGAATCGTTGTATATCGCTAGGTTAGAACGGTGTATCGGCGCCTCACGATCGACAATACCACCACGCTCCCCAGACTGTGGATTTCCACGTTGATGTTTCTTCACTAAGTTCACCCCTGAAACGACAACACGATCGTTGGCCAATATTTCGACTATCGCCCCTCGTTTACCCTTATCCCGTCCAGCGATGACGATAACCTCATCTTCTTTACGCATTTTCCTCATTACGTTTACCGTGTCACAGCACTTCAGGGGCAAGTGAAATAATTCGCATAAAATGCTCTGTCCGCAGTTCTCTCGTGACGGGACCAAAAATCCGCGTGCCTACCGGCTGAAGCTGCGGATTCAACAAAACTGCGGCGTTCTGATCAAAACGAATCACGGAGCCGTCGCTACGTCGCACACCTTTCTTCGTGCGAACAACTACTGCCTCCATTACTTGCCCTTTACTAACTCTTCCTCGCGGGATCGCCTCTTTAACCGTAACCTTAATGACATCCCCAATTCCGGCGTAACGTCGGTGCGAACCACCAAGCACCTTGATGCACTGGACACGCCGGGCACCACTGTTGTCGGCGATTTCGAGCATTGTTTCTGCCTGAATCATCCCGCATCTACCCGGATAGCACGCTTGTCAATAGATTCTAGACACCAACTCTTTGTTTTCGAAAAAGGTCGCGTTTCAACGACACTGACTACGTCGCCTACCTTGCAATCATTGTTTTCGTCGTGAGCCGAAACCTTAGCCGACCGCCGAATGTATTTCCCGTAGATAGGGTGCTTCACTTGGCGTTCGATACGAACAACCACAGTTTTGTCCATATTGTCCGAGACCACCACACCAGAAATTACTCGATTCTTGCGCTCGGACATCTCAGACACTTTGTTTCTCCGTGATCAATGTTTTTACCCGCGCGATGTCCCTTTTCGTTTCGCCAATAAGGTGAGTTTGGGGGAGTTGCTCACTTGCCCTTTGCATCCGCAAATTAAAATGGTCCTTTCTCAATTTGACGAGCTCGGTTTGGAGTTCGTCTACGTTCTTCTCTCTCAACTCTTCCGTTTTCATCACATTGCCGACCGTCGAACAATCGTCGTTGCAAAAGGAAGCTTAGATGCCGCAAGCGTCAATGCAGCACGCGCTACATCCTCCGGTACTCCTTCCATCTCGTAAAGCACACGACCGGGTTGAATCTGTGCGACCCAATATTCCACTGCACCCTTCCCCTTGCCCTGGCGCACCTCAAGAGGTTTTTTTGTTATTGGCTTATCCGGGAAGACGCGTATCCATATCTTGCCGCCACGTTGGACGTGTCGCGTCATCGCGCGCCGTCCTGCTTCTATCTGTCGTGCCGTCAGGCGACCGCGACCGGTAGCCTTGAGGCCATACTCGCCAAAACTCACCCTGCCACCACGAACAGCGAGACCTCGATTACGACCTTTTTGGGTCTTTCTGAAACGTGTCCTCTTGGGTTGAAGCATTAATCAAGTCCTAAGCGCTGACCGCCGGAGAGATGTCCCCAAATTCATCTTCTTCAACTCCAATGATTTCGCCTTTAAAGATCCAGACTTTGACGCCCAAAATGCCATAAGTCGTCTTTGCCTCGGCCGTTGCATAATCAATGTCCGCCCGAAGCGTATGCAGTGGTACACGCCCCTCGAGGTATGACTCCGAGCGTGCTATATCGGCCCCTCCGAGGCGGCCTGCTACTCGAACCTTGATGCCTTTTGCGCCTAATCGCATCGCATTCTGAATTACTCGCCTCATCGCTCGTCTAAATTGAACGCGTCGCTCGAGTTGTTGCGCCACATTCTGAGCAACGAGCAAAGAATCAATCTCCGGCTTCCGAATTTCCTCCACATTGACGTGTACGGCCATTCCCATCATTCGCGTCAAAATGGCACGCAACTTCTCCACATCTTCTCCTTTTTTTCCGATGACGATGCCCGGGCGAGCGGTAAATATGGAGACCCGTGCTGTTTGTGCCGGTCGTTCGATCTCGATACGACTTACTGACGCTTGTGACAAACGTTCTCGGAGAAAAGAGCGCACCTGAAGATCATTCAATAAGTATTCAGCATACGTTTGTTTTTCCGCATACCACACCGACGTGTGTTCCTTAACGATGCCTAACCGCATTCCAGTTGGATTAACTTTTTGTCCCATACGAATTACCTAACCTTCATCCGTCAGGGTGACGGTGACATGACACGAACGTTTCAGAATCCGATCGGCGCGACCTCGCGCGCGGGGTCGAATTCGCTTCATAGTTGCACCCGCGTTGACATACACCTCTGCTACCATTAGTTCGTCAATGTCCGCCCCTTCGTTATGCTCAGCGTTGTGGATAGCAGATTCGAGCACCTTCCTAACTAATCGTGCGCCCTTTTGAGACGCAAACGTTAACGTACTAAGTGCCTCGTCTACTGATTTGCCACGTATCTGATCGACAACCAAACGCGCTTTCTGGGGCGAAAGGGGAAGCTTTCTCGCGGTTGCTCCTACCAGCATATCGATATCCTCAACGTTGTGCCCTGCGATCACCCGCGTGTCCTCTAAAAGTTCGCGTAGGCGCAAACTCGCCCAATTTATGACCAACCATATCTTCTGAAATGAAAATCGGAATGTGCTGTCGGCCGTTATGTACCGAAATTGTTAAACCAACCATATCGGGCATGACCATCGAGCGACGCGACCACGTTTTGATAGGCCGTTTGTCATTGGTCTCTTTCGCCTTTTCAACTTTCTTCATTAGGTGTAAATCAACAAAAGGCCCTTTACGCAAAGATCGAGGCACTGTTCTATCTCCTTCCGCGCCGACGTACGATGAGCTTATCGGTCCGTTTATTCTTTCGAGTTTTGTATCCTTTGGTCGGCACTCCCGTGGGAGATACCGGATGCCGTCCCCCTGAAGATTTTCCTTCGCCACCTCCATGAGGATGATCTACGGGATTCATCGCAACGCCGCGAACTGTCGGGCGTACGCCACGCCATCTTTTCGCTCCCGCCTTACCGAACGAACGCAGATTGTGCTCGCCACTTCCTACTTCTCCTATCGTCGCTCGACAATCGGCCAATACACGTCGCATTTCACCCGAGCGCAGACGCAGCGTCGCATACGATCCTTCACGTGCGACCAATTGAGCGGAAGAACCAGCGCTTCGCACCATCTGTGCACCTTTATCGGGTTTGAGCTCGATGCAATGAATGACGCTGCCCAGCGGAATACTTTTCAGAGCCATGGCATTACCCGGACGAACAGGCGCCGAAGCACCAGACATAAGTTCGTCTCCCACCTTCAAGGTCCGCGCAGCAATGATGTAACGGCGCTCGCCGTCGGCGTATTTCAATAAAGCGATATTAGCGGTTCGATTCGGATCGTACTCGAGTCGCTCCACCCACGCTCGAATGCCATCTTTGTTCCTCTTAAAATCAATTTTTCGATAGTGTTGCTTATGTCCACCACCGCGATGGCGGACAGTGATTCGTCCTGCAGAATTACGTCCACCAGTCGCACTTTGGGGCTCGGTAAGTCGTTTGTAAGGAGTGCCCTTATGTAAATCAGGATGCACTACCCGAATCACGAAGCGTCTTCCTGCGGAGGTTGGTTTTGCCTTGACGACTGGCATCAGCCAGCGTCCTCGGTGAAATCAATTTCTTGACCTTCAGCCACCCGAACGTACGCTTTTTTCCAGTTCTTAGAGCGCGATGGTCCTCGAACAGTACGTTTTATTTTTCCTTTCACATTTACGGTCGTAACGTTTTCGACCGATACTTCAAAAATCGTCTCCACCGCGCGCTTGATCTCAAACTTTGTAGCATCCGATGCAACCTTGAACGCGTAATGATTTGACCGCTCACCCATAACGGATACTTTTTCCGAGATGTGCGGCTCGCGAAGCACGTTGTATAGCCGATCGGGATTCATACTAATGTCTCTTCCACATCCTTAAGAGCATCGACAGTCATAAGTACTTTCTCATGACTAATCAAACTGACCGGATCAATACTTTTGATATCCAGAATGCTGACTGCCTTGAGGTTCCGTGCAGCAAGGACAAGCGAACTGTTTAATTTATGATCCACGATGAGTACGTCTTTAAGATCCATTTCACTCAACTTGTCTACTAACGCCTTTGTTTTATGGGTATCTAGGGAAAATTCTTTCACGACCAGCAATCGATCTTGGCGAATCAGTTCAGAAAGGATGCATCGCAGCGCACCCCTATACATCTTGCGATTTACTTTCTGCGAAAAATCCCTTGGTTTCGACGGGAACGCTCGCCCACCTCCGCGCCAAATTGGGCTTCTTATCGAACCCGCTCGCGCTCTACCTGTACCTTTTTGCCGCCAGGGTTTTCTTCCGCCACCACGGACTTCCGCGCGTGTTTTTTGGGAGCTCGAACCGCTCCGTCCTGCCGCCATAAAGGCAGTGACGACTTGGTGAACCAACGCTTCATTGTATTCTCGACCGAAGGCGACTTCTGAAAGTTCCACCGATTCATCACCAGATAGGAGCGACACATTCATGTTGCGGTCCCCGCGTCTACTCGCTCTTCCGCCGATGTTGGGGCACTTTGAGTAGCGGCTTTAACGCCAGGGATAACCATCACGTCACCACCCACGTAACCCGGTACCGCGCCTTTGACTAAAAGGAAATTCCTTTCACCATCAACCCGTACAACAACAAGATTCTGTGTCGTCACTCGTGCGTCCCCGAGATGCCCAGCCATCTTTTTGCCTTTAAATACTCGGCCCGGCGTCTGACACTGTCCGATTGAGCCCGGTGCTCGGTGCGAAAGGGAATTACCATGGGTGTTGTCTTGATGACTAAAGTTCCAACGTTTGATGACTCCAGCGAATCCCTTACCTTTCGAAGTGCCGATGACATCGACAATTTGGCCCTCAAAGAACTGATCCAATGTCAGCTCCGTACCCACAATCAATTCATCAGTCACTTGGTCTACACGAAATTCCCAAAGCCCTCGACCGGCTTCAATATTTGCCTTTGAGAAATGTCCCGCAAGCGGTCGCGAGACCGAATTATTCTTAGCATTACCAGTGGTAACTTGAATCGCGTTATACCCATCGACTTCCTTCGATTTAACTTGCGCGATGCGGTTCGCTTCAACGCCGATAACGGTAACGGGCGTCGACGTACCCGCGTCGTCAAAAACGCGTGTCATCCCTAGCTTTTGGCCTACTATGCCGGTGGGCATGTTCTACGTATCCCTCTTTCGCAACCGACGCCATGTTGCAAGTGGCCGCTTATCCAGTTACCCGGATAAACGGCCACGTCGGTAATTATTGGTCCCCAATCGGAACCTTGTATCTCCCCAACCAGATCTAGCTATCGGAGAACGATCCTTTCCTCAATTCAAACTGATCTGCACCTCCACTCCTGCCGCAAGATCGAGTCTCATAAGCGCATCAACCGTTTTTTCAGTCGGTTCCAAAATATCAATGAGCCGTTTGTGAGTTCGGATCTCATATTGATCACGCGCATCCTTATCGACGTGTGGAGATATCAGCACCGTAAAACGTTCCTTTCGGGTTGGTAACGGAATAGGCCCAAGCACTTGAGCACCAGTACGTTTAGCTGTATCTACAATTTCTTCCGTCGATACGTCTATTAACCGATGGTCAAACGCCTTCAGGCGTATACGAATGCGTTGGTTTTCAGCCACTTACTTTCCAAATCGTTTTTTTTGACGACACTTCTGGGAGACGAAGCATCGGCCCCTCGAACGGACCGCGAATCATACTCGCGTGTCGACTGAGTGTAAACTTGGAAAACCCGCCTTTTTAGCGGGTTACAAGACGGTTGGAGGTAATTTTTTCTGCGGGTACTATGCGGGGGAACTTGATATTTAACTGACTATTTTTGTGACGACGCCTGCGCCGACAGTTCTGCCACCCTCACGTATTGCAAATCGGACTCCTTCATCCATTGCGATTGGACTAATC
>Ga0209445_1000341_pt1 | contig 26207 bp, 24 predicted proteins | sample MarorgKNORR_S2LV_4_FD_188223 | JGI IMG/M metagenome (GOLD analysis project Ga0209445, IMG submission 188223) | Marine microbial communities from the Southern Atlantic Ocean, analyzing organic carbon cycling - NADW_A/KNORR_S2/LV (SPAdes) (version 2) | ecosystem: Environmental > Aquatic > Marine >... | reverse complement strand
TGATTCGTTAGCAAAAGAAATGAGACAACACGCGCCCCGGGATGTAAAATTAAAGTCTACGCAGGCGGGTCCCCATAGGGCGGATGTCCGGATAGAAATCGCCCCGAAATCTACACAAACGGCGCCTCAGCCTGCGGCGCAGGTGCTTTCCCGAGGGCAGGGGAAAGTGGTGGCCAGTGCGATGAAATTAGTTCAGGCACAACACCTGTCGTCAGCGATGGAGAAGCCATCGCTATTTCTCATCGACGATGCGGGCGCGGAATTGGATGAAGAGCATAGAGATCGCTTTTTCGGGATGTTGAAGGACCAGAATTATCAGATCGTGGCAACCACCACCAACTCGGATGGGCTTTTGGGCGGGTATCCGATCACTCGTGCAGCGATGTTTCACGTGGAACACGGGCATATCGAACCGACAGATCAAAACTAGGAGCAAAACGTAAATATGGCAGAAAATACCTACGATTCCGAAAGCATTAAGGTGCTAAGGGGGCTAGATGCAGTGAGAAAACGGCCGGGGATGTACATCGGCGACACCGAAGATGGCACCGGGTTACACCATATGGTTCAAGAGCTCGTAGACAATGCGATCGATGAGGCCTTAGCGGGGTATTGCGATGCCGTCGACGTAACGATACACGTCGGAAATGCTGTTTCGGTGAAGGACAATGGTCGCGGGATTCCGGTTGATATTCATGCTGAAGAGGGTATTTCTGCAGCAGAAGTGATCATGACGACACTACATGCGGGCGGTAAATTTGACGATAACAGCTACAAAGTATCCGGTGGCTTGCATGGCGTTGGGGTGTCCGTTGTTAACGCGCTTTCGGATGTTTTTCGGTTGACGATTCGAAGGGAGGGGCAGGTATTTGAACAGGTGTATCGCCACGGCGTCCCGGAGGCGCCGGTCGCCGCGATAGGAGAATCAGAAGAAACAGGGACGGAGTGCTATTTCGAGCCATCTCCAAATACTTTTACCAATATCGACTTTAATTACGATGTGCTGTCGCGTCGCCTTCGCGAGCTGGCTTTCTTGAATTCGGGTGTACTAATTCGGGTGAAAGATGAGCGCAGCGGCAGGAGCGACGAATTCAGGTACCTCGGCGGCCTACAAGAGTTCGTGGCGTTCCTGAATCTCAACAAACAGCCTCTGAACGACGTCTTTCATTGTGCCTCGACGCGTGACGACGATGTTACGGTTGAGGTTGCAATGCAATGGAATGACGGATATCAGGAGCAAGTCTACGCGTACACAAACAATATTCCGCAAGGGGACGGCGGAGCCCACATGGCGGGATTTAGGGCAGCTCTGACACGAACCTTAAACTCATATATTGAGCGCGAGGGGCTATCGAAAAAAGCGGATATTCAAACTACAGGGGATGACGCTAGGGAGGGACTCACTGCCGTTGTTTCCGTAAAAATGCCTGACCCAAAATTCTCGTCACAGACTAAGGATAAATTGGTATCCAGCGAGGTGAAAACGGCAGTTGAACAAGAGCTTGGCAAGTTCTTTGGTGCTTACCTTAACGAACATCCCCAAGACGCTAAAATATTAGTGTCGAAAATGATTGATGCCGCTAGAGCGCGTGAGGCCGCGAGGAAAGCGAGGGAATTGACACGGCGGAAAGGGGCCCTAGACATAGCGGGGTTGCCGGGGAAGCTTGCGGATTGTCATGAAAAGGACCCTACATTATCGGAAATTTTTCTTGTGGAGGGGGATTCCGCGGGAGGGTCGGCGAAAAGCGGTCGGGATCGTCAGACCCAGGCTATTTTGCCTCTACGAGGCAAGATCCTTAACGTGGAAAAGGCGCGCTGGGACAAAATGCTTTCTCACGCAGAGATCGGCGCATTAGTAACTGCGTTAGGTTGCGGAATCGGGCGCGTGGAGTTCGATATCTCTAAGTTGCGTTATCACCGTGTGATTATCATGACGGACGCTGATATCGATGGGTCACATATTCGGACGCTGCTGCTTACATTTTTCTTTCGCCAAATGCGGGAATTGATCGAAAATGGTCACGTTTTGATTGCCCAGCCACCTCTATTTAAAGTGAAGAGGGGCCGACAGGAGCGATATATCAAAGACGAATTAGAGCTAGACGAGCATTTCCTACGAGTCGCGCTGGATGGAACGGCGTTACATACGAACGTCAAATCCCCCGCTATGGAGACAGAATTGCTGGAATCCCTGGCGGGTCGGTATGTGGAGCTTTTGAACCGTTTGCGAGACATCAGCAGGTCGTATCCCGTGTTGGTCACGGAAGCCCTTACACGGGTGGTGCCGGTGGATAGTGTCATGCTCCGCGACGAGGCGGCGATGGGGGTGTGGTGTAAAACGTTAAGTGACGCGATAGCAGCGGATGATATAGAAATTCAGGTGGCGACAACGTACGACCACAATCGTGGTAGCTACAGCGTGGAGATTACGCAAATCCAACATACGGTAGAGCGAACCACGGTACTTGATGCTGGCTTTTTTAATTCCCCCGATTATGCGCGCATACGAACCGTGGGCTCGGAGCTTGAGGGGTTGGTTGAGGAGGGGGCGTACATCGAACGGGGCGAACGAACCAAGGAGATAAAGAGTTTCGGCAAAGGGTTAGAGTGGATTCTTTCCGAAGCGAGGCGGGGTACAGATATACAGCGTTATAAGGGTCTTGGAGAAATGAATCCGGATCAACTTGCGGACACCACGATGGATCCAGAAACGCGGAGTATGCTGCGGGTAAGGATACAGGATGCGATCGCCGCGGATCATATTTTTACGACGCTGATGGGCAATCAGGTTGAACCGCGTCGTGAATTTATCGAGACCAATGCTCTTTCGGTTGCAAATTTGGATGTCTAGACGTCGAGTTCCCGCATCGTTAGATCCAGCCAGCCTTCCGCTATCCTATTGATTTCTCTAGGTTTTTTGTCATGGCTTGCAATTGGACTGCTGATCCGGACCTGAATCGTCCCCGCATGCTTTTTAAATGAATGAGCGGGCCAGCAATGACCAGCATTATGGGCGACCACGATCACGGGTTTCCCACTTGCAGATGCCAGGGCAGCGCCCCCGCGCTGCAGGGGTGCTTTCATGCCAGCGGCCAATCGCGTCCCCTCGGGGAATAGGGTCACCCATATGCCTTCGTCGAGACGTGCGCTCCCCCGATCGATTAATTGACGCAACGCATCGAGCGGGCGGTTGCGATCAATAGCAATGGGCCTTAGTAGTGCAAACGCCCAACCAAAGAACGGAATCCAGAGCAGCTCTTTTTTGATGAGCGTTGTCTGTGGACTAACTAGGGTTTGGATGAAAAGAGTCTCCCAAGTGCTTTGATGTTTCACGAGCAACACACAGGGACCGTGACGTAAGTGCTCTTTTCCAACAATCACGTGATTGATCTTGCAAGTGACTCGGAGCCACCAAAGCGATAATTTCGTCCAGCAGACGATTATGAAGTAGTAGCGGTGTCGAAACGGAAGGGACCAGCCGATCAGAACAGACAACGCTCCCCATACGACCGTGATCGGGATAAAGCCGCAATAGAATAGGAATGAGCGTAACGCAATCACGATGTTGGTCTCACAGAAGCTTCGATGACCAGGGCCCGTTTCGTTGCGCGTACAAATGAGATGAAGACCAAAATTTCTAACCGTTGTGGGCTGTCGGCAATCTAAGAGATGGTTCGGTTTCGGTCAAAATACATTAGAGGCGGTGAAGGGGGTATGTGCTTTGGAAACACGATTGAGATGTGGGTGGGCTAATTCGAGCGTCGTCTGTACCCATTATCACGATACCGAGTGGGGCGTTCCGACGTACGATCCGCGGTCACTTTTTGAGCGATTGACGCTAGAAAGTATGCAGGCGGGACTCAGCTGGTTGACGGTCCTGAATAAGCGCGATCGCATGCGACGCGCGTTTCTTGGTTTTGACCCCATGTCGCTTGCGAAGGTGGTTGATATAGAGCAGTCCGGCTGGTTAGAGGACAGCGGATTGATACGCCACCGCGGCAAACTCAATGCGATGGTTACTAATGCGCGGTTATTCAATGAGATGACGGAACCCGCACATTTTTTTTGGTCCTTTGTTCAGAATACACCGCTGCAAAATAGTTGGCGCAAAGGATCTGAAGTACCCGGGACAACGGATCAATCGATAAAAATGTCGAACGCACTGAAGAAAATGGGATTTGCGTTCGTTGGCCCCACGATTTGTTATGCCTTTATGCAAAGCGCTGGCATGGTGAATGATCATCTTGTTTCGTGTTTCCGCCATACAGAGATCAGCTTCGCCAGTAATCGGGGGTCAAAAGGACGAGAAGGGTGAATATTTCGAGTCGGCCAAGGAGCATTCCAATCACGAGTAGCCACTTGCTGGATGCCGAAAGCGCTTGATAGCTATGCGCTACATCACCTAGCCCGGGACCCAAATTATTTAAGCAAGCACCAATTGCTGAGAAAGCGCTAACAAAATCCAAATCAGATATCGCAAGCAGCGAACATAACAATCCCAAGAAAACTATCAAATAAACACCGAAAAAGCCCCAGACGGCGTCAACGACTCGATCCGGTACCAACTGATGGCCCATTTTGATATGGAAAATGCCGTTGGGATGCACCAGGCGACGCATCTCGCGGAGGCCTTGTCTGAATATCAAAAGGACGCGGTATATTTTTATACCGCCCGCCGTAGAACCGGCGCACCCTCCGGCAAAGGCGGCGAATAACAGAAGAAACGGAATAACGGATGGCCAAGTACTGAAGTTTGCGGTCGTGAATCCTGTCGTTGTAGCAATCGAAACTGCTTGAAATAAGGCGTCTCGCACTGGTCTTGTGGAGGCCTCAGGATATGCATCAAGTATCCACGTGGCGCCGAGCGCCACGACAACTAGTATTACAAGATATAGTCGAACCTCAATGTCGCGAATATAAGGCGTTAGACGCCGTTGCCGGAGCACACCAAAGTGCAGGGAAAAGTTAATGCCCGCGAGCACCATGAAAAAGATGGCAACGCCTTCGATAGCTGGGCTATCAAAGAAGCCTAGGCTAGCGTCGTGCGTCGAGAAACCACCGATTGCAACGGTTGAAAAGGCATGACAAATGGCGTCGAACACGTCCATGCCGGCAACGCAGTAAGAAGCAGCGCAAGCCACAGTAATGCCGAGATAAATGTACCAAAGGGACTTGGCGGTTTCGGTGATGCGTGGTTTCAGCTTAGTGTCTTTAACAGGCCCCGGGGTTTCTGCCCGATAGAGCTGCATACCGCCGATGCCGAGCATGGGCAGGATTGCTACGGCGAGAACGATAATCCCCATCCCACCGAGCCACTGGAGTTGGGCTCGATAGAAGAGAATGGACCGGGGCAGCGCGTCGAGCCCTGTTAGGACCGTTGCGCCCGTGGTTGTGATTCCGGAAAAAGACTCGAAGGCTGCATCGGTAAAATTCTCGGTGATGCTTGAACCAAGTAGTGGCGAAAGAGGAAGCGCACCAAATAAGCCGAGCCCTAGGTAAGCAAGCACGGTCACCAGGAAGCCTTCTCGGCTGCGCAGCTCGACGCCGTCACGCTTCAACCACCAGAGCACAAACCCGACGCCCAACGTGATCGCAAACGCCATGGAGAACGTGTTGATGGTGTTCTCTGCATAAATCACCGCAACAAGAATTGGCATCAGCAGCGTCAAACTGAAAAGCATCAGTAATGTGCCCGTGACACCAAGAATGACGTTTAGGTGCATATCAGAAAAAGTTGAAATTAACCTGGAACAGGCGCTCCACGGCACCTATTCGCGTTTTGTCGGTGAGAAACAATATGACGTGGTCCTCGGACTCTATTTGTAACTCATCGTGGGCGATTAGGACCTTATTGTTACGGACCAGCGCTCCTATCGTTGTGCCTTCTGGAAGTCCTAGATCAATCAGCCTGCGGCCCACCACTTTGCTGCTGCGGTCGTTGCCATGCACGACGGCTTCCATGGCTTCTGCCGCTCCCCGACGTAGACTGTGAACCCGGGCCACGTCCGCACGACGAACGTGCGTGAGAATCGTACTCGTGGTGGCTAACTGGGGAGATATTGCTACGTCGATTGAACCTTCATGCATCAGGTCCACGTATGCGGGTTTACCGATAAGCGTCATCACCTGACGGACGCCCAGCTGTTTTGCCATCATCGACGACATGATGTTAACTTCATCGTCATTAGTCACTGCGCAGAACGCGTCAGTGCGCTCTATGTTTTCCTGAATCAGAAGATCTCGATCTGTTGCGTCGCCAAGAATTACGACGCTCGAATCAAGCCTTTGTGCCGCGGCGTCGGCACGTTCCGCGCTAAATTCAAGCACCTTCACGGAAAAAGAGGATTCAATGGACCGGGCCAATGACTCGCCGATGTTTCCACCCCCTGCGATCATGACTCGTTTGAAGGGCTTTTCGACGTGTCGGAATTCTTCCATGACAGCGCTTATATTTTCAGCGGCGGCAACAAAGAAAACTTCATCCTCAGCCTCCACGATAGTGTCCCAACGGGGTGTAATAGGCTGGCCACGTCGAAAAATCGCCGCGACTCGCGTTTCGACATTTGGGATGTGGTCGCGCAAGGCAATAATTTGCTGACCGACCAGTCGGCCATCGGGATATGCGCGCATTGCTGCGAGCTGCACCCGTCCATCGGCGAAGTCGAGCACCTGCAAAGCGCCGGGGTGCTGCAATAGTTGCTTGATTTGGTCAGTGACCACTTGCTCGGGATTGATCAGCACGTCGATCGGCATGTGATCTTGAGTAAAAAAGTCGGACCCCGTCAGATACGCCGACGCTCGAATTCGAGCAATTTTCATTGGCGTTTTGAATAGCGAGTAGCTCACCTGACAGGCGACCATATTGACTTCGTCGCTCCCAGTCACCGCAATCAGCATATCGGCATCATCCGCGTCTGCCTGTTGGAGGACGTCGGGCCGCGATGCATGACCGTACACGGTGCGTATGTCGAGGCGGTCGCGCAATTCACGCAAGCGGTGTTCGTCAAGATCGACGACGGTAACGTCAAATGACTCGCCAGCGAGATGTTCCGCAAGGGTTCCCCCGACCTTGCCGGCGCCTAGAATTAAGATTTTCATGATGCGATCACTGCAGCTTGGTTATTCGCGAATAAAAAAAGCCGTCGGGGCCTCGTTCTGTGGGTAAACATTGACGGCCAAAGAGCGTCGCGTGGCCCCAATCGGCGTCGATGGGTACCGCCGCCGCGTCGGTGGTTTGATCCAGAAAGTTGTGAATCACTGAATCGTTTTCGTCCGGCAGGATCGAACAAGTGCTGTATAACAGGGTACCCCCAGAAGCCAACATGTGCCAGAGGTTGGTGAGTAGGTCTTGTTGTTTGCGCTGTAAAACGACAACGTCCTCAAGGGTCCGATGCACCTTGATATCCGGTTTTCTCCGGAGCGTGCCGGTACCGGTGCAAGGAGCATCGATAAGAATCGAGTCAAATAATTCACCATCCCACCAATCCCGGCGAGTTGCATCGCCAACACGAAGATCAAATGGAAGGCCGAGCCGAAGCGACTCATTTATGCCGTAGGAGCCCCGCGTCGAGTCGATATCGATGGCAGTCAAATGGATGTCGTCGCATGTTTCTAGGAGTTGCAAGGCCTTTATCCCTGGTGCCGCGCATGCGTCAAGCACTCGAGTTGAAGGTTGCGGCTCTAACAAGTGTGCGGCACGTTGGGATGCTTCGTCTTGAACCGTAAACCATCCTTCGCTGTATCCTGGGATCGTATTTACGGCTTGCGGAGTCACCAGCGACAAGGCGTTTGTCAGGCTGCCGGGAACCGTAGGTATGCCTTCGTTGAGAAGAATTTGGGCTAGTGACGCTGTCGTTTGCCGATTTCTATTCACCCGTAAAGTCATAGGTGCCCGGGTGTTGTTGACTCGAAGAATTTTTTCCGCCGAATCCGGGTAGTGGCGTTGGATCGATTGGATTAACCAAGAGGGTGCTTCAAAGCGTGCCTCGTCGCTTTGATCGACCGATTCCCTCGGTGCCCTTAAAATCGCGTTCACGAGCCCACATGCCCAGTGCTTGCCCAGATGTCGGGCAGCTTCAACGGTAAGGTTTACAGCGGCATGGTCCGCGATCGCAGAGTTTTGTAGTTGGTAATTGCCGACCATTATTAAGCAATACAGGTCGAGATGTTTTTTACGAAGGGGCGTTTTTAGTCGCGAATCGAGCTGTTCCGACAATGAAAACCAGTGACGAACGACCCCGTAGCAAAGCTCGAATATAAGACCCCGTTCTGGATGATCGCGATAGGCGCCTAGTGCTCGTTCGAGCGACTTACCGGCGGACACGGCGCTGATGGAACGCGCTGCCGCAACTCGCGGATCAACCAACGACATCGTATTGGATTCCTGTAGAAAATAAATCAGCGTGACCGTTGGCTGCTTCATCAGCTGACATCGGCTTGCCTTGACCTCGATTCAATTGGACTGTGTTTAGCAATAGAAGACCATCAGCGCACCCGATGGCTAACCCTTCGCCCGTTTTGACTAGTTCGCCGGGGTTGGCCGAACCTTCTAGAACCTTAACCTTCAAGATACGTATCCGATTGTCCCCTAGCGTAGCGTAAGCGGCGCTACGATCAGACAGGGCTCGAACAATACGCTCGATATCGACCGCGGGGGTCGCCCAAGAAATGAGAGAGTCGGCGGGTGTCAGTTTGTGGGCGTAGGTGGCCTGTTGGTGATCTTGGGGCGAAGGTTTCGGGAGGTCGCTCCAATCTCTAAGCACTTCGATTAGGGAGGCACTCCCGATCTTGGCCAGTGTCTTAGAGAGCGAGCCGCCCGTTTCGTCGCCGCTTAATTGGTGATGAGCGAAAGCAAAAAGTGGTCCTGCGTCTAATGTTTTCTCGATTTGCATGATAGATACCCCGGTTTCGCTGTCGCCGGCCATGATCGATCGCTCGATAGGTGCAGCGCCACGCCATCGGGGTAGTAGCGAGGCATGGACATTCAAGCTAGCAAATTGCGGCCCGCGGAATATTTCAGGAGGAAGAATCATTCCGTAGGCGGCGACGACGAGGAGGTCGAGGTCCGCAACCAAGTCTTCGCGACCCCTCAAATTGGTTGGCGTAATGCAAACAATGCCGTGGCGGTCAGCCTCTTGCTGGACTGCACTTGAAAGGGACTTACGCCCTCTCCCGGTGGGGCGAGCGGGCTGAGTGAGTATTCGCACGACGTCGTGAGAGGTCTTAATTAATTCGCGAAGTATGATGGCGGCAAATTCTGGCGTGCCCGCGAACCCCAATCGCACCGGCTTAAGCCCGCGTTCGTTTGGCGAGTTTTTTGCGGATGTGACTGCGCTTCAGAGCGGTCAAGTAGTCGACGAAAAGGCGGCCTTCGAGATGGTCACACTCGTGCTGAATACAGACAGAAAGTAGCCCGTCGGCGTCAAATTCTTGAGCATTGCCCAGTTTGTCGAGGGCTGAAACCCGAATTCGATCGGCGCGTTCAACTTGCTCAAAGAAACCGGGAACCGAGAGACAACCTTCTTCGCGCTGTTGTAACCCCCCGAGCACTTCAATCGTTGGGTTAACAAGTGCATAGGGTTGATCGTGGGATTCGGAAACGTCAACAACGACAATACGCTTGTGCACATCGACTTGCGATGCTGCCAGGCCAATGCCGGGTGCGGCGTACATCGTCTCGAGCATATCGTCGATCAGTTTAGTAACACGTGGAGTTACTCGCTCGACGGGCGACGCTCGCTGGCGTAATCGCGGGTCAGGGAACTCGAGAATGTTGAGTTGTGCCATTGAAATAGGTTAGCGAATTTCGCCAAAGAGCTGCGATGAGAGGCAATTTTGCCTGAAAGGTAAGCGCGGACATACCGGCGCAAATAACCAGAGAAGATGCATTAAGGGGTTGTCAGACGAGATTTTGGAAACGACTGGGGTTAAATTTGTACGAACAGCGTGTCTGCCGCCCTCGAAGCTAGCTTCATTTGTCGCCAGTCAACGAGGTCTGTATATTCGGCGCGCTTCGGAACGTAGGGGGCAAACATGAGCTGGGTAGCGATTTTAATGGGATCCCAGTCCGATTGGCCGGTGATGGAGTCCACGACGGAGGTCCTCGGCGAATTGGGTATAGAGTTCGAAGTTCGGGTGAGTTCCGCCCACCGAACACCTCACGAAACGGCTGCATACGTTGGCGACGCTGAGACGCGGGGGTGTAACGTATTTATTTGTGGAGCAGGATTGGCCGCTCATCTTGCCGGTGCAGTCGCCGCTCATACGACGCGACCTGTGATTGGCGTGCCCATGGATGCGGGGTCCCTTTCGGGATTTGATGCGTTGCTTTCAACGGTGCAAATGCCGCCCGGCATTCCTGTGGCTACGGTCGCTGTGGGTCGAACTGGCGCTAAGAATGCGGGCTACTTGGCTGCGCAGATCCTAGCACTTGGGAACGAGACACTCGCCGAGCGGCTGTTGCAAGATCGTTCACAGAATCGGGAGAAGGTGGCAGAACAAAATCGTTCGGTTCAAGCATCGCTAGACAGCGAATGATTGACGACGAAGTTCAATGTGCCACAGCAATTCTAATGACTGGTGGGGTTGTTGCGCACGCCTGTGAAGGAGTTTGGGGCCTGGCGTGCGACGCTTATTCCTTTGCGAGCGTAAAAAGAATACTCGAGCTGAAACGTCGACCTATTCGAAATGGGTTAATTTTGGTTGGCGGTCAGGCAGCAGAATTCTCGGCAGAGCTTGCAGGCTTGAACGAGGAGCAACGCGAGAAGGTAGTGAATAGTTGGCCAGGTCCAGAGACCTGGATTATGGAGACTCACCGATTTCCGGCGTGGATAACGGGAGGGCGTGGGACGGTGGCTGTTCGCGTGCCCGGTCACGAACAAGCACGGGAGATGGCCCGCCGTTTTGGCGGACCACTGGTCTCAACGTCAGCGAATCGTTCGGGTGAAGAACCGAAGACTCGCCAAGACGAGGTCGGGAAGGGCTTCGGGAGTCTAGTGGATTATGTGTTACCTGGCAGCACCTCCGCATCGCTAGGACCGAGCCGAATACGGGTTGCTACGACCGGCGAGGTTCTTCGGTGAGCTTGGATCGGTACGCTGTCATTGGCAACCCAGTAACGCACAGCCTCTCGCCGGTAATTCACCGAGCGTTTGCGAAACAGTCAGGAGACTCGTTGGTGTACACGGTCATAGAGGCGTCCGTCGATGGTTTCGAGGCTCGGCTGGTCGAGTTCTTTGACGCAGGCGGTTGCGGTTTAAACGTGACGGTGCCGTTTAAGTCGCGGGCGAGCGCTTGGGTTGATCACTGTGACGATTACAGTCGCGAGGCCGGAGCAGTGAACACGATACGCATAACGAAAGAAGGCTTCGAGGGGTTTAATACGGATGGGGTCGGTCTTATACGTGACTTGGAGCGTCTAGGATGGCCTACGACCAATGCCCGCGTGCTTATTCTAGGAGCGGGCGGCGCAGCTCGGGGAATTCTTGGTCCATTGCTGCGAGCTTCCGTCCGAGCCGTCACGATTGCGAATCGCACACCGGAAAAGGCACGCGATTTGGCCAACGAGTTTGAAGGGGTGGGTTGGTCCGGACTGGATAAGGTCGATGGCGCATGGGACATCGTGATTAATGCGACTTCCGCCGGAATCGATGGGGAAGGAGCGATAGTGGATGCAGGAAGACTGCAAAACGCATACTGCTACGATCTCTACTACCGTTCAGACGGCGATACACCATTTGTCGCCTGGGCACGGAAGGTTGCGTCGGGCGCGTCCGATGGTTTGGGTATGTTGGTTGAACAAGCAGCAGAAGCTTTCCGCATCTGGCGGGGTTACGAGCCTGACACTCACCCAGTGTTACAGCGTCTTCGACGACGCGTTTGAAAGTCCGGGATGGTCTTAATCTAGGGAGTTACGTCGCATGAGCGGCAATCTATCCGGACCAAGGGTTCGCTTCGTTGATACACGCCATCGGTCGTCGGAGGGGGCAAGGGCGAGGCCGTGAATTCTCTGGGACGACTTCGTGCACTTGTTTGCGTCGCAGTCGCGGTTGCGTGCGTGGTCGTCGTCCTGGGTGCGTATACACGCCTGGTTGACGCCGGGCTGGGGTGCCCGGACTGGCCGGGTTGTTACGGAATGCTGGGTGTACCTGAGTCCGTTGAGCAAATTCGTCAGGCGGAAGCGCGATACCCAGGAATTGCTGTGGAACCTGACAAGGCGTGGCCCGAAATGGTGCATCGTTATTTTGCCACCGGCCTTGGCGTGCTCTCTCTGTGTATAGTTGGCTTAGCCTGGTTTCAAAACCGGCGTCTTGCGATACCTTTGGCGCTAACCGCCCTGGTAATCGTGCAAGGTGCATTTGGGGCGTGGACGGTAACCCTTAAACTTTGGCCGCAGGTCGTGACGGCGCACTTATTGGGGGGGTTCGCAACTTTGTCCCTACTTTGGTGGTACGCCGCGGCGCTGTGGCCGACGATCGGCGCAATGTCCGTCCCAAGAAAATTGGCACAATTCGCGTTAGGCGCGGTGATTTTGCAAATCGCCATTGGCGGGTGGGTGACGTCGAATTACGCGGCGCTGGCGTGCCCGGATTTCCCAGCGTGTCACGGCGAGCTCTTACCTTCGATGGACTTTGAACGCGGGTTTGATTTCACACAAACCATTGGGCCCAACTACCTGGGCGGTCAGTTAGACAGTGATGCCCGTATCGCGATTCAGGTGACGCATCGCCTTGGAGCCGTCATCGTTCTATTGTTCGTTGGGTTGTTGGTATTTCATCTTCGCTCTCGCCCATTCGGCTGGGCCCTCGGCAGTGTCTTAGGGTTGCAATGGACTCTGGGCATTTCGAATATTCTTTTTGATCTACCGCTTTGGGTGGCGGTATTACACAATGCCGGTGGCGCTGTGTTGCTGCTGATGGTACTCACAGTCAATGTTGCGCTCGGCCAGACTCAGGAATCCCACTTTCATAAAAGGACCCAAGTCCAGTGAGTGATGTGTTGATCGACAATGTACGTCACGTGTGGCGCGATTATCTTGAAATGTGTAAGCCGCGTGTCGTTTTACTAATGCTGATGTGTGCGACCGTCGGTATGTTTCTCTCGGTTCCTGGAGCGGTCTCTCCGAATATCATTTTGTATGGCCTACTGGGCATAGCCCTGGTTGCTGCATCGGCAGCCGCCGTAAACCATATTGCAGACGCACAAATCGATTTGCGGATGGCAAGAACACAACATCGCCCGGTCGCGACAGGTCGCGTATCGGCGTCGCAAGGACTCGTGTTTGCAGGCATCACGGGAGCGGCTGGCTTTGTAATCCTTTATTACTTGGTCAATCCCTTGACCGCGCTCCTCAATCTGGCGTCCTGGATTGGCTACGGGTTGGTTTACACGCTTTACTTGAAGCGAGCGACGCCACAGAACATCGTCATCGGCGGCTTGTTTGGCGCCGCGCCGCCACTTTTCGGTTGGACCGCTGTCACGAATACCGTTGAACCAGGGGCATTGCTATTGGTATTAATTATTTATGCCTGGACGCCTCCACACTTTTGGGCCTTAGCACTCGATCGGAAAGCAGAATATGAACAGGTGGACGTCCCCATGTTGCCGATTACCCATGGAGAGGCGTATACCCGTCGGCAGATATTGTTTTACACACTGATCTTGTTGGTGTGTAGCGTTCTCCCGTTCAGCATTGGCATGAGCGGATGGCCATATTTGTTAGCCGCGCTCGCGCTCGGCGCCGTGTTCGTTTTCTGGGCCGTAGCATTGTTCAAGAAACAAGTAAAAAGCGCCCCCATCCGCACGTTTCGTTACTCCATTACCTACCTCACGCTACTCTTTCTGGCTCTCTTGGTAGACCACTATCTACCCGGGGTGACCTGAATGACGAGCTGTTGATCGGGGTTTCATGGCATGCGTAACGCGGTCACACTAATTTCGATCTTGTTACTGGCCGTGGCAGGGATGCTTTGGTTAGGGCAAACCCCAAAGCACCTTTCCGTGGCGGAGCTTGAATCCCTTGGTTTGATCGCATTACCAGAACCATTGGAGCTTACCGATCCCCTGCTACTCGACCAATCAGGCAATCCTTTCGACGTCAGACGGTTCGATGGGCGCTGGTCTTTCATCTTTTTTGGGTACACGCGATGTCCTGACATATGCCCTGTCACCATGTCGATTCTTGGACAAGCCGAACGTTTAATAGACGCCGATAGTAGGAGAGATGTTGCGACGGAGGGCTTTCAAGGAATACTTGTGTCGGTAGATCCTGAGCGAGACGACCAAGACGCGATGAAGGCATACGTCGAGGCTTTTTCGCCAACGTTTATTGGACTAATAGGCAGCGGGGCCGCGGTGAAGTCGTTTGGGCTCCAGCTTGGGATAGGCTATCGAAGGGGAGAAACGGTTGGTTCTGAGATCGGTTACTTAATCGAACACTCCCCCCATATCGTCGTTGTCGATCCCGCAGCACGCCACTACGGCTACATAAAGCCACCGTTCGAAGCCAGTCGTATCGCGCTTATCTATTCGAGCTTGAGACAAATAACTGTGGCTTCCTGATCCAAGGCCCCATGCCAAATTGCAAAACAGGAAACCCATACCTATGCTGGTGTGCTTGATCGGGGGAATAGATGTCAGCGGCTGCGCCACGAGTGGCGGTACTCAGCGATGCGTACCGATATGTAAGATCGAAAACGGAGGATCTTTGTCGACCCCTTTCCGTTGATGACCATGGCGTCCAGCCAATCGCCGACGTTAGTCCGCCCAAATGGCACCTCGCACATACGACGTGGTTTTTTGAAACATTCTTGCTGAGGCCCTATCTCGCCGACTATCGAGTCTTCGACGAACAATACTCCGAGCTATTCAATTCGTACTACGAAGGCGTTGGTTCGAGGCATCCACGGGCTGAAAGGGGCAATTTGTCACGGCCAACCCTTGACGAAATACACAAATACCGACGTTATGTTGATGTCGCCATGACCATGCTGCTCGATTCGGGACAGGGGACGAATGACCCCGTGGCGTCACGAACGATGCTGGGCCTAAATCACGAGCAACAACACCAAGAACTAATCGTTACCGACCTGAAATTTATTCTGGGTCATAACCCGTTACGCCCGGCCTATCAGCCTGGAGCTGACAATAATCTCGCGCCGAGCCGCCCGCAGTCGTATGTGCCCGTAACCGGTGGATTGGTGATGATCGGGGCTGAATCAAACGAGCCGTTCTATTTCGACAACGAAACGCCGAGGCATCGTGTGTGGTTGGAAGATTTCGAGTTCGCTGAACGCTTGGTCACGAACCAGGAATATCTAGCATTCATTGAGGATGGCGGTTATCGAACACCATCGTTGTGGTTGTCCGATGGTTGGCGAGAGGCAAGCGCGCGCGCCTGGCAAGCTCCAGAATACTGGACCCAGCGCGATTCGACCTGGTACGAATACACGTTGGCCGGTGAATCCGAGTTACACCCCACGTTCCCGGTTACCCACATTAGCTTTTATGAAGCGGATGCCTTTGCGCGCTGGTCGGCCGCCCGGCTTGCAACGGAATTCGAATGGGAACATGTGGCCAAACAAGCTACGAATGAAGTGGAATCGACGAAGACGTCGTTTTTCCACCCGCGCGCCGCGACGGGGAATGGTGTGCAGCAATTGCTTGATGAATGTTGGCAGTGGACGACGTCGAGTTACGCGCCCTATCCCGGATTCCGGTCGCTGTCGGGCACCCTTGGTGAGTACAACGGCAAATTCATGGCTAACCAGATGGTACTGCGCGGGGGCTCTTGCGTGTCGCCGGAAGGTCATGTTCGCAATACCTACCGAAACTTTTTCTATGCCAAAGATCGATGGCAGTTTACCGGTATTAGGCTAGTGAGAAATGGCGCGAAGCTCTAATCGATTGTCGGATGAGATCGAACTGCATGATCAGAAACCTCTTCTGGCTGATGCGCAGTCGGAGATCAAAAGAGGACTGCGAACCGACCCGAAGAAGCTCTCGCCCAAATTCTTTTACGACCAGCGCGGTTCAAATTTATTTGAGGCGATTACCGAGCTGCCGGAGTACTACCTGACACGCGCAGAGCTTTCAATTTTGCATACGCATGGGACCGCAATAGCCGAGGCCATCGGCTCTAGTGTTTGTCTGATTGAATATGGAAGCGGAAGCAGTACAAAGATCCGTGTCCTGTTAGAGTCATGTCGTCCCAGAGCGTACGTCCCGGTGGATATATCGAGTGAGTACCTCTTGCATTCGTCGCACCGAATTGCCGACGATTATCCTTGGTTACACGTGTACCCGACCTGTGCCGATTACTCCGCCCCATTCAGCCTTCCGTCAAGTGTCGATGGATTGACGCGAGTTGCCTTTTTCCCGGGATCCAGCCTCGGAAATTTTGAGCCAGCGGATGCGGCGAAGTTTATGGAAGGAGTTCGAGACGTCGTTGGCAATGAGGGCTGGTTCCTAATCGGCGTTGACACCAAGAAATCTGAATCCGTTCTGAATCGAGCCTATAACGACTCTGGAGGCGTGACCGCCGAGTTCAATCGAAACATGCTTCGACATCTAAATGAACGATTCGGCACCGACTTTGATGCCCAGGCGTTCGAGCATTTCGCCCGGTATAACTCGTCGAAAGGCCGAATCGAGATGTTTCTAGTAAGCAAGTGTGAACAGAACGTCCGCCTGGAAGGAGAGATATTTCGCTTTGCCCTGGGCGAGCGCATGCATACGGAGAATTCGTATAAGTATAGCCTTGATGAATTCGCGGCATTGGCAGATGCGACGGGCTTTCGCCAACACTTGACATGGTTTGACGCTGATCACCAATTTATGGAGTTGCTGCTTAAGGCAACCTAAAGGGCCACGTTAAGGATTACCGCGACTCGATATGGATATTTAGAAAAGCGAAAAACCGCGCAAGTGTTGCGCAGCGATACGGCGAAATTCGTCGGGGTCCTTCGGTGGTCGCGAACGGCCTTCCGTGTCGGCTGACGCTGCTACCAGCCGCGACAACCAGAAGGCGACCGCGCTATATAGGCCGAAAGTAGGATAGCAAGCGGTCTCGGCATCGTCGAAAGGACGAATCGTTTGATAGCCCTGAACCAATGCCGCCGCACGATGTTCGTCCAATTGTTGTTGCTCGGTGGTGCACCAATCGTTGATGGCGACGGCAACATCGTAGATCCAGTAATGATGCGAGGTGTGGTGAAAATCGACAACGCCTGATAGCTCCCCTTCGTTAAATAGTACGTTGTCGCGAAATAGATCCCCATGGACGATCCCCGTCGGCAACTCTTCAACTTCGGGCCGTTCAAGACCGATTCTTATACTGTCTAGTGCTTCTTCAAGCTGGCGCTGATAAGTCGGATGTTGGAATTCTCGAGATAATGCAGCGTGGTGATTCAGCCAGGCGAGATTTCGCGGGTATTCATGAGCCTCGAGACCGAGTTCGCTGGTGCTGAGATGGAACATGGCCAAGAATTTGCCAACGGCGCCGCATTGGTTTTCATTGGTTTGGTCAATGTGTCGGCCTGGCAGTCGAGGCGCAAGCAGCATGGGCTTACTCAACCGGTATATCTCTCGGGCACCCGTTTTAGACGCCATCACGGGGGCGACAGGAAGTTCGTTTCGATGGGCTAAGTCGAGAACGCGGATCATCAAATCGTTGTGATGGCTGTTTGATTCGACCACTGTAAGCACGTATTCGAGGCCTCGGCTCGTACGCAAGAAATAGTTCGTGTTTTCGACTCCGTCATCGGCCGGCCAGTAGGTGTCAAGAGACCCAATGTCATATTGACCAACGACGTCAGCGACGACGGCGGTGGGTAGTTCAGTTACAACGGCCACGGCGTCCGGATATTAATTGCTGAGATGTTCGTGCAGGGATGCCGAGAAGAGTCCGTGGCCTTCTTGGAGGCCTCTGTACGCATGGCGGACGCAGGGGTTGGGTGGTTGATGAGGGGTCAAACGGCATAGGTCAAGAGGGTTGTGTTAGGGTCGAAGCGGGGGAATTTAACATGGCAAATGCCAAACCGTTACTGCTCGTCGATGGTTCTTCCTACCTGTTCAGGGCCTACCATGCACTTCCCGATCTGCGCACCAGCGCCGGGGCTCCGACGGGTGCCGTTCGTGGCGTCATTTCGATGCTACGTAAGCTGAGTAGCGATTTTGTGGGCAGCCCCATTGCGGTCGTTTTCGATGCGGGTGGTAAAACCTTTCGTAATCAGCTTTTTCCAGAATACAAAGCCAATCGTCCGCCGATGCCAGACGATTTGCGCGAGCAGATTGAACCCATTCACAACGTTATCCGGGCGATGGGGTTTCCACTGCTTATCTGTCCTGGGGTCGAAGCAGATGACGTAATCGGAACGTTGGCTGCTCGTGCAACTCAGGCTGAGCAGCCGACGATTATTTCAACCTCCGATAAGGACATGGCCCAGCTCGTCAATGAACACGTGTCTCTTGTTAATACCATGACAGACACGAATCTCGAGCGTGATGGTGTCAGGAAACGATTTGGAGTATGGCCGGAACAAATCATTGACTACCTCGCACTCATGGGGGACACCTCGGACAACATCCCCGGGGTGCCGAAGGTGGGGCCCAAGACGGCGGCAAAATGGTTGGATAGCTACGGAGACCTTGACGGCGTGATTGCCAATGCCTCTGCGATAAAGGGCAAAGTGGGGGAAAGCCTCCGGGATAATCTTGAGCAACTGCCGCTTTCTCGCACGTTGGCGACAATCAAATGTGATGTAGGGCTCGATACGGAGCTTGATGACCTCAATTTGGCCGTTGCAGACACGGAGACGCTCCGGGATTTGTTTAAGCGGTTCGAATTCAAATCGTGGTTAGCCGAGTTGGACGGGGCATTAGAAACGGAGCAAATAACGATCGCGTCAGGCGATTACCGAATTATCGATACGGTAGAAGGCTTGAGTGGGCTTGTTGACGAGATTAACGAGGCACCAGGCTTTGCGCTCGAAATCGTGACCGGGTCAAGCGACTACATGACTGCGGAAATCATTGGTATAGCGATCGCGACGCAATGTGGACAAGGCGCGTACGTTCCGATCGGCCATCAGTTGCAGAAACAATTAGACCGAGACACTGTGTTAGGGCAGCTCGGCCCGGTACTCGAGGACGATCGATTATCGAAGACGGGCCACGACTTAAAGTTCCAACGCAATGTACTTGCGCAAGATAACGTCGTGCTTCGAGGCCTCGCGAATGACACTATGCTTGAGTCGTACGTCTTCGACAGTGTTGGCTCGCGCGGACATAAGCTCGAGGACCTGACAGCGAAATATTCGGACATGCTGCTTACGCCACTCGATGCCGTCGTAGGAAAGGGAGTTAAACGAGCCCCCTGGTCCGCGGTTGGGATTGAAGCAGCGTGTCAATTCGCGGCGCAACGCGCAGATGCTGCGCTGCGGCTCAATCAGGTCCTCCGACCGCAGCTCGAAGCGCAGCCGTCGTTGCTGCCAGTGTACGAGGAGCTTGAGTTACCTCTGGTGGTGGTTCTTTCAGAAATGGAACGGGCCGGCACGTTAATTGACGCTGCAATGTTGGCGGAACAAAGCAACGAGCTGTCTCGCCGGATGGTCTTGCTTCAAGCAAAGGCATTCGAACTCGCAGGCGAAGAATTTAACTTAGGTTCGCCCAAGCAATTACAAGTGATTCTTTACGATAAATTGTCCCTTCCGGCGTTACGTAAAACGCAAAAAGGGCAACGTTCGACGGCTGAACCGGTATTGCAAGAACTCGCTCAGGAGTTTGAATTACCGCAAGTTATCCTCGATTACCGCTCAGTCTCAAAGCTGAAATCAACGTATACAGATGCGCTCCCGGGACAAATTAATGCGTGCACCGGTCGCGTGCATACTTCGTATCATCAGGCGGTTACTGCAACGGGGCGACTTTCGTCATCGGACCCTAATTTGCAGAACATACCCATACGTACCGCAGATGGCCGGAAAATTCGGCAAGCCTTTGTGGCGCCGGAGGGCTTTCAACTCGTCGCTGCGGATTATTCCCAGATTGAATTGCGAATCATGGCGCATCTTTCGGGCGATGTGGGTCTTTGTTCTGCCTTCGCGCAAGGGCTTGACGTGCATCGAGCCACCGCAGCCGAAGTTTTTGCGGAAGATGTCGACGCGGTTAGCGACGCACAACGGCGCAGTGCCAAAGCTATCAACTTCGGGCTCATCTATGGCATGTCCGCGTTCGGTTTAGGGAGACAGCTTGGCATCGCGCGTAACGTCGCGCAGGAGTACATCGACCGATATTTCGATCGCTACCCGAGCGTCCGAGACTACATGGACCAAATAAGGTCCAGGGCAGCGGAAGATGGGTTTGTCGAAACTGCTTTTGGCCGGCGGCTGTATCTTCCTGAAATCAACGCGAGCAATGTACCGAGAAGACAAGCGGCGGAGCGAACGGCTATTAACGCGCCCATGCAGGGCACGGCGGCAGACATTATCAAACGCGCGATGCTCGTTCTTGACCGACGCCTTAGAGAAAGTCCTCTCAAGGCAAAGATGATTATGCAGGTCCATGACGAGCTGGTATTTGAGGTTGCCGAGGAAGATGTGGCGGAACTCGTTACATTAGCGGAAGAAACGATGACTAATGCCGCCTCGCTAGATGTACCTTTGGTCGTCGATACCGGGTTTGGCATCAATTGGGATGAAGCTCACTGACGGAGGCTATAAGCGTTGCGGATCCTTCAGAAATCCGCTAACGGCTTCGATCGCTTTGGCGGACCCCAACCCTGTTTTTGCAGAAAATGTGACCGACGAAGCTTTCGTGGCGTTGGCTAATGCTGAATCGACCTGCCGCGAAACGGCAACTCGGGCGCCCTGTTTTATCTTGTCTGCTTTGTTAAGTAGCACGAGTAGCGGCGTTTCAGTTGCGATTCCCCACTCAATCATGTGCACATCGAATGGTTGTAAGGGGTGGCGAATATCCATAACGAGCACTACCGCACTCAGGTTTTCGCGCATCTGCAAATAGTCGTCGACGGCCTCCCCCCAGGATTTTTGGCGGGCTTTGCTCGCTTTTGCGTAGCCGTATCCGGGCAAGTCAACGAGCCGTCCGCCCAGGCTGGTCTCGAAAAAGTTGATCAGTTGGGTACGCCCGGGCGTTTTACTGACGCGGGCAAGGTTTCGAGTGTGGGTAAGGCAATTCAAGGTGCTCGACTTTCCGGCGTTCGATCGTCCGGCAAACGCGACTTCTGGAAGGTTGTCAACAGGGCAGCCCGCAAGCGAATCGGCGCTGGTGAGGAAACTCGCTTGAATTTGCGGCGTCTTCTGCATGTGATCCCCGAATCCGGTTGCTATAATCGCGCGCCGCGAAAGTGCTGCCATTTTACCACCACGCTGGGTCATGGAGTTTCTATGTATTTACTTCTGAACAAGGCAGTCGTATTTGCCGTTGTTGCGTTGTCATCTGTCACGGGCGTGGCTCAAGAGCCAGACGCCAATTTCCTGGGAACGCCGAAGTTTATAGAGGGTAAACACTACGTTCGAATTCCTATCCAGGTCGAGACCCGTGACAGCGAAGTCATCGAAGTCGCCGAAATCTTTTCGTATGGATGCATTCACTGCTATCAGTTCGATCCCCTAATCTCCGAATGGGCCGCGAAGGATCGGGAAGCTGTGGTTTTTCGTCGCATACCGGCGGTCTTCGGCGCGAGCTGGGCGCCACTCGCGGAACTTTACTACGCGGCAGAGATTCTAGGAGTACTTGAAGAAATCCACGAGCCCGTTTTTCGAGCCATGCACATTGATCGGCTCGACCTCCGCGATCGCGGCGCAGTGAGGCGAATATTCAAGAATAGTGCCGGCGTCGACCCACAAAAGTTTGATAGCGTGGTGAAATCGTTCAGCGTTCGAAGCCGTGTTCAACAGGGCGATGCGCTGGTTAGGATGTATCGTGTGGAGGGGGTTCCCAGCATGATTGTCGATGGGACATACCGTATTGATGGAAAATTGGCGGGGAGCAACGAGCGCATGATGGAGGTCGTTGACTTCCTGATTGAAAAAGTGCGCTATTCGCGTCTTCAGCTTCTGTCAGACCAGTAATTTTTGCAGTCCGTTCGACGGTGCTCGACGGCGTATCAATTCGCGATTCGTTGGCTGACGGACACACCCGCCTTTTCGGCATATTCGCGCGACCTCATCGATACTGAGAGGATTGAAACAGTCCACGAGCCCTATAATTTCGCGACGGGTCTATCGTGAGTTTATTGCCTTGGTCGCGGTTGTCGGCGCTCCCTCGGTTTGGCGGCTGACATATCCATGAGCTTATCAATGTGCGGGACGAGGTCTTCGTAAGTGGTTGCTTGGCCGAGCGCGATAGGCTCGTTGACGACAATATGGCTCTGGGAGTAGTTACCACCGGATGCGTGGATCACGGCACCGTTTGGCGCGTCTTCGCTACACATGAATAGAACTGCCGGGCTTACCAGAGCGGGGTGCCGAAGAGGATCGGGCTCACCAAGATCTTCGTCACGACCGGGTACCGTATTAGTCATCCGTGTCGCCGCGCCCGGACCGAGGCAGTTCACGCGGACATTTCGGGCAGCCCCCTCGAGCGCCAATACATTCATAAGACCAAGCATCCCCATTTTTGCGGCACCATAATTGGACTGTCCGAAGTTGCCGAAAATGCCGGATCCGGAACTAGTGAAGACGACGCGGCCGTATCGTTGCTCGTACATGTATGGCCAAGCGGCATGGGTGACGTAAGCGGACCCGTTGAGGTGGACGTTTACCACTATGTCCCATTCGTCCAAAGTCATCTTCTTGAAGGTTTTGTCTCGCAAGATGCCGGCGTTATTTACTAGAATATCAATACGGCCATACGCATTAAGTGCGTCTTCAACGATGGATTTCGCGCCGTCGCGATCAGAAACCGACGCTTTGTTGGCTATGGCTGTTCCTCCGATTGCCTCGATATCCGCGACCACCCGGTCAGCAGCATCGCCGCCACCTGTTCCATCCACATTGCCACCTAGGTCGTTGACCACTACCTTCGCGCCGCGCTGAGCAAATTCGATTGCGTGACAGCGGCCGATACCTCCTCCGGCCCCGGTGACGATGACTACCTTTCCTTCAAATTCGCTCATGCTTATCCCCTTGGTTTATCCTCTATCCGAATCGCTGGGGTGGGATACCCAATGCAGGTAAGCGCCGACCAGGTGCAGCAATTCACAGAGCTTGGTTATACCACCGTTGATGGATTTTTCGAACCAAACGAGGTTGCTGCAATCCGAACGGAAGTTGACCGGTGGCTGTTGAGCGGTTTGCCACGGGATGTCTCAACGGATCCCGAGAAGCGTCAGAACCTCCAGCTAATTCCGCTTCACGAGCGAAGCACATTGTTTAGAGCACTTCCATTCGCACCCAAAGTCATCGAGAGCGTGGCCGCGTTGATAGGCCATCCAATCATGAAAATACTCGACCAAATGTTCGTTAAACCGGCAACACTAGGAATGGGTACCCATTGGCATACGGACAATGCGTACTTTCATCTAACCAATCCAATGGCCGGTGTCGCAATGTGGATCGCCGTTGACGACGCGACTGTTGAAAATGGGACGCTGAGGGTCATTCCCGGGGCGTTTCGAGAGATGTTTCCGCACACACGAGACGTGGATTCCAATCACCACATTCGTACCGAGATCGACGAAACTCGAGCCCTGAACTGTGAACTGGAGGCAGGTGGCGTTGCGTTTTTTTGTTTCGGGACGCCGCACGCAACAGGAGACAATTCAAGCGCGAGCGCCCGGGCAGGGGTGGGAGTTCACTTTGTTAACGTCGACAAAGCCGAGGGCCATACCAGTGCACGCTGGCAGCAGATCCGTGTTTCGGGGACCGAAGCCACCAGCGGTCAACGCGAATACGGATACCGTGTTGACTTCGAGATAGAAGTCGCTCGGGCTCTAAGATCGGCGGATTAGTACCGGCGGCGCTCTTCTGACGGACGCAGACTATTCGTAATCTTTGGAGTGCAGCGCGCGCTGCATCCGTTGAAGTGCATCTTTCTGGCGTTGACGTTCTTTGTCACCCGCATCGATTTCTGGTGCTGGCAACAAGTCGAAATGATCGTAGATATCGACGCCGTGCACTAACACGGCTGTGTCCCGCAATTTTGTCTGTTTTACGTGAGTGGCACAGTATCGCAGTACCATGCCTATCCGGCGATCGCGGGTACGGTTGGGTTCGGAACCGTGGATCAAACGCACATGATGAAGTGACATTTCGCCGACTTTGAGGGGCGCTAAAACTGTGTCATCGTCGGGAATATCTTGCTCGATTGCTTGGCCTCGAGAAAGTAGATTTTGTTTTTCAAATGTGTCGGTGTGATCCCGTAATGTGCCTCGGTGACTTTCGGGGACAAATTTCATCGGCCCGGTGGCTGGCCCTGCGTCCGAAAGCGCAATCCAAGCCGTCACAACATCGTGAGGCTCAAGACCCCAATAGGTTGCATCTTGATGATAAGTGACAAACGTTTCATCTAAGGGCTCTTTGATGAACCAATTAAGTGACCAAAGCAGCACGTTGGGTCCGAGAAGGTCGCTAACTGGATCGACAATCCGGGGATCATGAATTACGTCCCATGCCCATCGATAAATTAGATGTAGGTCCGTGAGTGGTTTTGCCGTTTCTAGTGGTTCAAATTCGGTATTAATCGCTTCAAGTTTTTGCCGTATGGCGACGGCTTCTTTGGCCGACAGCACGCGCAACGGTGTGTGATACCCCCGCCGGTGAAAGGCCTCGATTTCTGCTTTATTGAGGTGCGTCGACATTCTGGTTTCACCATAATGCGATGGTGTTCGTTATAGCAACCACCCTTGATTTGATAGAGCAAGTACTCCTTGCCTCGTTCGTGATGAGCGCGCCAGCGTGAGCCTCGAGGCATTCGGCTGGGATCACTTTTTTTCACTACAGCTAAGCACGGATGAACGGGATTTCGCGGTACCGGCCCGTGTGGTTGCCGTGCATCGTTCTTCCTTGGTGGTTACCGACGGCGTTGATGAATACGACGTCGCACTCGGTAGCAATTGGTTTCGGGGTCCAACAGAACTACGACCCACCGTGGGTGATTGGGTGTTGTTAGGTGGAGGACGGGATAAGGTCGTGCGCCTTCTTGAACGCAAGAGCGTGTTTAAGCGCTATGCCGCCGGATCGAAGCGCGAAATACAGCTAATCGCAGCCAATATCGATACGTTATTTGTCGTCACGTCGTGTAACGATGAATTTAATGAAAATCGTCTCGTCAGATACCTTGCACTAGCCCGAGAAATGGAGATTACGGCCGTGGTCGTGATAACCAAACGCGATCTGTCGAATAAGAGTCATCAATACGTCGAGAGGGCCCGGAAAGTCTCAGGTAACTCAGTGATCGAGTGTATCGACGCGCGTGACGCGGACACTCTTGAAGGCGTGCGGTTGTGGACTACAGAAGGTCAAACCGTCGCCCTCGTTGGGTCGTCGGGGGTTGGCAAATCCACGTTACTGAATACGCTGGCGGGTTATCAAGTGCAACGAACCGAAGCGATAAGGGAAGACGATAGTCGGGGTCGACACACAACTAGTCATCGATCGATACATCGGATTGAACAAGGAGCCCTGGTGATGGACGTGCCAGGCATCAGAGAGCTTGCGCTTGCCGACGCAGCCGAAGGCGTCGCATCGGCTTTCGAGGATGTAGCGACTCTGGCAGCCCATTGTCGATTTGTTGACTGCGACCATCAAACGGAGCCGGGTTGTGCAGTGCAATCTGCAATTTCCGAGGGTCAGCTGGAGCCGGAGAGGTTACAACAGTTCAGAAAGCTTTGGCGGGAAGAGGCGCGCAACTCGGCATCGCTCAGCGACCGGCGCGATACTGAGCGTCGAACTACCCAACGAATGCGACGTCGCGCGAAGGAACGCGAAAGGACCAGCCACGACGAGTGATAACTAGGGCCGATAAGGGATAAGAGGATCTCCAAGCTGGGCCTTGAGCACGCGTTGCGCATCGTCAACGAACTCGGCTGCAAAACCTCGAGTTTCGCGGGGATCGATAATGTCTTGACCGGTTACCTCAGCGGTTCGAAACGGCGAGGCGAGGGCGTTAAGGCGCGATTCGATCTCCTCTAATTTAGCCTCCGGATCGTCTGCGCCGTCGATTTCGCGGCGATAAGCCGCAGAAGCACC
>Ga0209445_1000338_pt1 | contig 26254 bp, 26 predicted proteins | sample MarorgKNORR_S2LV_4_FD_188223 | JGI IMG/M metagenome (GOLD analysis project Ga0209445, IMG submission 188223) | Marine microbial communities from the Southern Atlantic Ocean, analyzing organic carbon cycling - NADW_A/KNORR_S2/LV (SPAdes) (version 2) | ecosystem: Environmental > Aquatic > Marine >... | reverse complement strand
ATGACCATAGAGAACTTCGAGGCTATGTCCGGAGAGGGGGCGGGGGCCATGTTCGATGTTCTCGGCTCTGAACAGGTTTTCGGATCCCTGGGTGAAGTGCAGGTGGCCGGCATGTTCTCCGCCATGGATGCCGAACAGATGGCAACCCTAGGCACCGAGACCATAGCCGAGGCCCTGACCACCATGGGTACGGATAACGCCATCGGTATGGGGGCCGACAACCTGGCTGAGATGATGACGGCCATGGATTCCGAAGCTATGGTTGTCGTGGGCGGAGAGGCCCTCACTGAAATGGCTGGAGCCATGACTGGGGAGGCACTAGCGGGAATGGACCCCGAGGCCGCTGCCTCCATGATGGATACCATGGGGACAGAGTCGGCATTGGCTTCGCTGGGAGGCGAGCAACTTGGCGGCATGCTGGGGGCCATGGATGCCAGCCAAATGTCGGATGCCTTCACTGCCGAAGACCTGACCGAGGCGGCCGGAAAGATGGAACATGACCACGTCCAAGGGATGGACGGTGAGAGCGCAGCAGCGTTGCTTGAAGGAGTCATAACGGTGATGGAGCCGGGCGAGCTCGGCAACAAAGGGTCTGCTGTAGACGCGGGCCTAGTGGCCGCCATGCTGGGTGCCATGGATTCGAGTCAGGTCCAAGATGCGATCACACCAGAGATAGCGGCCGACCTGGCCGGAAAGATGGAGGCCTCTGACGTGGCGTTGCTGGACTCCGATAGCGCCGCGGCCATGATGGACTCCATGGGTGCCGGCACTGCCGTTGAAGCAATGAGCCAGGACAGCTTGGCCACAATGATTGGAGTCATGGATGGCCAGGCCATCACTGAGACCCTGGACTCGGCATCGGCGGGCGCCATCGCGGGAGCGCTATCCCAGGACAATCTGCAATCCCTGGGCGCGGAACAGGCGGCAGGCATCGCCGGAATGATAGGGGCAGAGCAGTTCTCCGAGCTCAGCTCCGATCAGGCGGCAGGCATGGCCGGCGCGATAGCTGAAGACCCGGGCCAGGTCTTGGAGATGCCGGCAGAGTCGGTAACCGCCATGGTATCGACGATGGAGGCTTCAGACCTGGGCGCCCTGGGGTCTGACATGGTCGGGACTATGATGGCTGGCATGGATGCGGAGCAATTGGGTGAAATGAGCGCTGATCATATGTCCGAGGCTATGGAGACCATGGGAGCAGACCTTATGGGTGAGGGCGCGGTAGACTTCACGGAGATTGAATCGGCCACGACCTTCCTCGACGAGGCGCCGGTAGAGACCCCGTCAGCATTATCTGACATGATGCAGGCGGAAGGGGCTTCTAGCTTCTTCGGGTCTGCCCTCTTCGGGCAGAGTTAGCCTCGGCGGGCCGCCAACTGGAGGGTCATCAGGCCTCGGTTATCAAAAGCCGGGGCCTGGTTCATGTTCGTTGGCAGGTGTATGGTCCCGCCAGGTGAATGCCGTTGACCAGGGCGGCACATCCGGACACTCGGCCGGCACCCATTCAAGCTGAAATCAGCAGAGTTGAACCCCCTTGGCCGACGAAGCTTGGGAAACAATGGCCGCCAATCTGTCCATGCCAACCGGGGGATATGGACCGCCAAAGCTGTCCGGCGGGCATGGTTAAAGGGGCATCCCAATGAGCCGGGACGCCCCTTTCTCTCTTTTGTTGCATCCAAGAGATTGGCCAACCACGCCGTTGTCCTTGGCGCCGGTGCTGTGAGATGCCTGAACCGTCTTTATTGGACAATCTGGCTGAATCGGTCTGCCGGGCGTGCATGCGGGTGGCCAGTGAGGTTCATGGAGAAACACAGGATGCTGAGGGTTATGACACTGCCCGCCATCATGGCCACAGCCGCCGTTTTGGTTGCATGCGGTGGCGCGGTTGCCACGCCGGTTCCGGGGACATCGGCGCCCCCACCGCCGGCCCTAGCCAGGTCCACCATCCCCCTTGCCCCGTGGCAACTCCAGGCACAACTGGGAGGGGACGGCCTCGATGTGACCGGTCCATACGAGATGGTCCCCGGGGTGATAACCGTTTTTGTCCTTTATGAAGGCGATGGTCCCTTCTCCCTGATATTTGTGGACGAGGACCAGGGTGAAATGAGGTCGATAGAATCCAGGCCCGGCCCATATAATGGCGAACGGGTCCACAGCGTGTTCGACGGCGATGTTGTCGGGCTGGTCCCGGGCCCCTACACATTGGACGTCGAGGCTACCGGCACCTGGCGCATGCGGCTGTTCCAGGAGAGGGCCGTCAGCGGTCAACGGCCCGAGATCACCTTGGCGGGCAGCGGCGATGGCGGCGGCAGTTGGCTGCAAATTGGAGAAGGTGAGTACACTATGATCACCAACCATACCGGACTGCAGATTTCATCGTTGAACTCTTCGATTCCAGAGGCCTACCGCCGTATCATATCGTTAAGGCCACGGGCGACCATGAAGGAGAGGCCCGGTTCACCGTCGGCGGCGGAGCTCCGGGTGAGAACCCTCAGGCGGGAATATACGCCATCAGCGTGTTATCCGAGGGCGATTGGAGCGCGACCATCACGGGCAACGATGCTCAGTAGCGATACGGGCGATGCCGGCGGAGCATTTCAGTCCGCACACCCACAGTGAATCCCGTGTCCGGGATCCAGAGGTGGGTGCTCGTCGATGCCAGACCAGAGGTGGTCTTCGCCTATCTGACTGATCTGCCGCGTCACGGGGAATGGGATGACCAAACGGGCTTCACGGTGGTGCGGACATCGGATGGGCCGGTAGTTGAGGGCTCATTCTGCGAGAGACAGCGGTTCGAGGTATTCCAGGCGCCGATACTAAGAGGGGGCGCCACATCCAGCCAGGTCTCTTGGATCAAAAGCCTCACCGTTACCGGTTGCGAACCCAATCAAGCTCTGGACTTCGAGACCAAAAACCTCTATAACGGCCTGTCTGTCGGATCGGAGTCGGTCTCCTTCCGGTTGTACGCCCAGGGCTCGGGCACCATGCTGGTGATGACCGACAGGCAAAATCCTCACCTTCCTGGGCCGTTTCATCTGCTGATGCTGGGTATGGAAGTCATAAAATCCAACGTCCTGAGCCCTGTCGTGACTGTCATGTTCCGGGTGTTTCCCTTCCTGCGTTCCAACCGGGAGTTGTCCCGCATCAAGAACGCGGTTGAACGGGGCTGATCAGGGAGACCTTGATTCGGCCTAGTTTCACGCCTACACTGCACCACTGATATACACCGCGATCTAGGAGCATCAACATGGACCTGGAATTAAAGGGTAAAACAGCGATCATCACCGGCGGAAGCCGTGGCATCGGCAAGGCGGTTGGCCGGGAGTTCGGTCTTGAGGGGATGAAAGTTGCCTTGGTGGCCAGAGGGCAGGAAGCCCTGGAGGAGTGCGCCCGGGAGTTGGCCGAGGAGACGGGCGGGGATTTCATCACCATCGTGGCCGATACTGGAAACCCGGAGTCGGTCCAGGCCATGGTCAAAGAGGCTGCTGAGAAGTTGGGCCGCATCGACATCTTGGTCAACTCAGCCGCTCGCGTCGGCGGCGCCTACACACCCAAGCTGGCCGAGATCACCGAAGAAGATTTCTGGGGTGACATGAATGTGAAGGTCATGGGTTATCTGCGCTGCGCCCAGGCGGTTGCGCCCTACATGATCGAACAGGGCTGGGGCCGCATCATCAACCTCAGCGGCATGGCCGCCCGCCAGGCTGGCTATGCCGTGGGCAGCATGCGAAACGTGTCCGTGTCCGCCCTTAGCAAGAACCTGGCCGATGAACTGGGTCCCCAGGGAATCAACGTCACCACCGTGCATCCTGGGATGACCTTCACGGAGCGCGTCCCAGCCATGCTCGAAGAACGGGCCAAGGCCCAGGGAATCACCGTGGAGGAAGCGGAAAGGCAGATGGCGGAAGGAAACTCCATCCACCACATAGTTGACGCCAAAGAAGTGGCCTACGTCATCGCCTTCCTAGCCTCCCCCAAGTCCATCTCCATCAACGGAGACGCCATAGCCGCCGGCGGCGGAACCCCAAGAGCGATTCACTACTAGGTTAGTAGGTTCCCTTCCAAAATCCGAATTTTACATAACTGACATCATCGGTTCCCAGATGTCGGCCCTTCCGGGACTTTCTGGCAGCCTTGCGGCGTGTGACGGTGGGGTCATGCCATTATTGTTGTGCGATGGAGTGGTATACACGGCGAGGGAATTGGACTTTCTGTTTCAGATCGGCTGGGTGCCAATCGGAACTCTCTTGAATTGCGTTATTTCCCGGCTAGCCTGACCGTTCCCTTAAGTTAATTTCCCGGCATTTTTGCAGGCCGGATGCCACCACTAATAAGCCGCCAACTCTCGCGCCGCCGAGATTATGTCCGGAGGGCCGGGCAGTAGTGCGTCTTCCAAGGTTGGGCTGTAAGGGAAGGACGGCACATCCAGCGCGGCCACCCTCTGTACCGGAGCGTCCAGGTACTCGAAGGCGTCCTTGGCGACGATGGCTGCCACCTCAGCTCCAACTCCCCCGGTCAGGTTGTCCTCATGGACGATGCAAACCCGCCCCGTCTTCTTCACCGACTCCAGCAGAGTTTCGGTGTCCAAAGGACTAACAGAGCGCAAGTCCACCACCTCGCAGCTAATTCCCTCGGCAGCCAAGGTCTCCGCCGCCTCAAGGCAGTGGTGCACCGACAGTCCATAAGAGATCAACGACAATTGCTGCCCCTCCCGCCGAACAGCCGCTTTTCCGATGGGCACCGTGTAATTGCCCTCTGGAACGTCTCCCTGGACCGTGTTGTAGGCGAGTTTGTGCTCGAAGAACAACACCGGATTGTTGTCGCGGATGGCAGCCTTCAACAGGCCCTTGGCGTCGTGAGGATTGGACGGCACTACAACTTTTAGGCCGGGCACGTGGGCGAAATACGCCTCAACGCTCTGGGAGTGGTACAGCCCGCCCCGGACTCCCCCGCCGTAAGGAGCACGAATGACTATGGGCACGGAATAGTCGCCGTTGGTGCGGTAATACATCCGCGCCGCCTCGCTGACGATCTGGTTGAAGGCGGGGAATATGAAGTCGGCGAACTGGACCTCCACCACCGGGCGCAACCCATTCATGGCCGCTCCGATGGCCACGCCGACCATGCCAGATTCGGCCAGAGGGGAGTCGATGACTCGCTCGGGCCCGAACTCATCCAGCAGACCGTCGGTGACCCGGAACACGCCGCCGTTCACTCCGATGTCCTGGCCGATCAAGAACACACTGGAGTCTGCGGCCAACTCTTCGCGTAGGCCCTGCCGCACAGCTTCGATCAAGCGCATCTCACCCATGACGCCGCCCTAGGGCGCGTAGACCCCATTTAGCGCTGATTCAGGAGCGGGAAAAGGGGCCGCGTCCGCGAACTCGATGGCAGATTCAACCTCTTGGTCCACGGCGTCCCGCAGCGCCTGGTCCGACTCGTCATCCAGAAGTTCGGCGGAGAGCAGAATGTCCCTGAAGCGGGGCAGGGGGTCAAGTTCCCTTTCCGCAGCCAATTCTTCCGGTGTCCGGTAGCGCAGGTGGTCGTCGGAGCTGGAATGGGGCATCATGCGGATGGTCGTGGCTTCCACCAGGCTAGGTCCGCCGCCAGACCTGGCTCGCGCCACTGCCTCCCGCACGGCCTGGTAGACCGCCAAAGGGTCTAAACCATCCACTGTGATGCCGGGGAAGCCGTATCCCTCGGCCCGCTTGGCGATCTGTGGCTCGGCGCTCTGAAGATTGACCGGGACCGAAGTGGCCCAGCCATTGTTGGTGCAGAAGAAGACCACTGGCAGCCGGTGGACGCCCGCGAAGGCCAGCCCCTCGTGAAAATCGCCTTCACTGGCCGACCCTTCGCCGAAGTAGACCATGGTTACAGCGTTCTGGCCCTTGAGTTTGGAGGCCAGAGCGACACCCGACGCTCGAGGGATGGTCGTCCCTACGGAACTGCCCATGGAGATGATTCCCAGTTGCTTGTATCCCCAATGCATCGGCATCTGCCGGCCGCCGCCGTTGGGGTCCGCGGCCTTGCCGAACATATTGAGCATCACTTCCTGGGTGGTCATGCCTTTAACCAACATCGCCCCCAGGCTCCGGGCGTAGGGAACTATGAAATCGTTGGCGGTGTCCAGAGCGTGGGCGCTGGCGACATCGGCCGCCTCTTGGCCATCGCAGGGCATGGAGAACAGAACTCGGCCCTGCCTGGTCAGGAGCCAGCTCTTTTCCGAGATGGCCCGCGCCAGCAACATGTACCGGTAGACCCGCTGGGCGTCGGCGCCGTCAAGTCCGGAGTCGCTCAAACGATCACTGAATCGATGTGCACCGTCGTTAGCCAGCATCAAAGCTCCTAGGGTGCGGGTGTTGGCCCAGCTAGACTAATCTAACGAAACAGGCAGGCTCTTCACCGAGCGGAAGGTCAGGCTTTCTTGGTATTCAGCCCGGTCGTTTCTCAAATCGAGATTCGGGTACCGCTCGGCTAGGGCGCCGAAAACCTCCTGCCCCTCGACCCTGGCGATGGTTGCGCCCAGGCAGTGGTGAACGCCAGCACCAAAGGCCACATGGGAGTTGGGCCAGCGGGTGATGTCCATTGTGTCCGGGTCCGCGAACTTGTTGGGGTCGCGGTTGGCCGACGACACGAACCAGCGGAGACGTTCGTCCTTCTTGATCGTCTTCCCTCGAATCTCCACGTCTTGGGTGGCGATGCGCTGGATCGACTTAACTGGAGGGTCATAGCGCAGGGCTTCCTCGGTCGTCCTGACCCTCAGCCCTTGGGTGTCTGTCTTGAGCAAGTCCCATTGGTCGCGGTTATTAAGCAACGCCATGGCGCCATTGCAGATCAGGTTAATGGTCGTTTCGTGCCCAGCCACCAACAGTAAAGAGGTGTTTACCAGCACCTGTTGACGGGTGAATACGCCGGACTTCTCTCCACTGGCGAGCACCGATATGAAATCGTCTTTAGGGTTGGCGATCCGTCCGTCGACCATGGGGTCCACGTAGTCCAGCATCCCCTGCATGCCCTCGGCCACCAAGCGCATCCGGTCCGGCTCGCCCCGTCCTGCGTGCAGCAGCTTCTCGGCCAGCATCCGAATGTGCGGGCGTTCAGATTCGGGCACGCCCATCATCTCGGCGATGACTAGGACCGGCAGGGGCACAGCCAGGTCCCGCATCAAGTCAACGTCGCCGGTCTCCTCAGCCGCATCCAGAAGTTCTTTGATAGCTGATCTGACCAACGGCCGCCATTCTTCCATGGACTTGGGGGTGAAATAGGAGTGCACGACTTTCCGCATCTCCAGGTGCTCGGGCCGGTCGAACTGGATCAATTGATTGCCCCGGTAATCCTTCATGAAATCGTACAACTCTTTGTCCGAATCCAAGATTGCCGGGTAGGCCGGGCGCGGGTCATTCACGTATACAGAGTTCGAAAATTGCTCGTGGTTCCGGGCCAGCCAGACTAGGTCGTCATGCCGGGTGATCACCCAGAGTTCGTAAAGTTCGTTCCAGTGGACGGGGTCTTCATCCCTGATCTGCCCGTAATAACGGTAGGGATCTTGAATGACGTCCGCGGCGAACATGTCGTCGTTGATGTTTGTTAACATTGCGCCTCCAATCATACGCAATCTGAGGCTGAATATAAATGCTGCGGCCATCTTCCCTTATTCATTAAATTGCATCGTCAATAGTTGATTCTTAAAATAAATATTCTTATAATTTAGGCATGGTAACAACAAACACGACGATTCATCTGCAGATGTGGCGTTCTTTCCTGGGCGCTCATTTCAGCGTTGTTAAGTACTTGGAGCGCCGGATGCAGGAGCAGCACGGCCTGCCCCTGGCCTGGTGGGATGTTATGCAACAACTGGCAGACGGTCCGAAGCAAGGTTTGCGCATGAGCGAGCTGGCGGACTCGGTGCTGCTGACCCGCAGCGGCATCACCCGTCTGGTCGACCGGATGATCGAGGCCGGCCTGATAGTCCGGGAACCTTGCCCAGGCGATCGGCGCGGCTACTACGCAGTGATCACGCAAAAAGGTCTGGACACCATCGGAAACGTAGGCCCCGACCACTCTAGGGATGCCTGGGAAGTCTTCTTGGGACACATATCCGAAGAAGAGGCAGTGATGTTGGAGAAGGTCTTCAGCAGGGTTCTGGCCGCCGAAAAATAACAGGTCTCGAAAATAACGTGAGCGCAAAAAAAGACCCCGTCTGGTATTCCAGACGGGGTCTTTTTTGGATGCTTGGTTCTTTCGGAGGTTAAGCATCGTCCAAGACGGTGTCTATCACGTCGGGGGAAAAAGATGCGACTTCCACTCCCAGCTTGCGGCTCAGCGCGTCGTGGATCGCGTTGCTTAGCGCCTTGAGTTCCCGTTTGTTTAGCTCCGGCATTGGGTCCAACGCTTGGGCCAGGTCCACTCGGTAGCGTTTAGGATATTTTGCGCTGTTGGTGCCTAGGCACCGGAACCTTAGGGGTGTAGCCGCCATGGTGGAGAACTGGTTCTTCATCCAGGCGGAACGGCCATCGTCGGTCCACCACCAGTACACTGTTGCAACGACAGGCTCGGGAGTGAAAGGTTGACGGTCGCGGCTGCGGCGTTTCGTGGCCGGTTCGGGGTTGGCCACTGCAGTAAGACCGTCGACTGGATGTTGTACGGTCAGTGTCATGGTTCCTCGGCCGGAAGAAAAATGTATAAAAAGAAAAGAAACTGTAAGATTGCTCAGTCCGGCCAGGATATACTACGTTAGCGAGAATTACGCGAGAATTACAGCCGTGTCATCCTCGAATAAGGAAAACTACCCCTGATATAAGCAGCATGGCGGTGATGATTCTGGGGAATACGTGCTCCGGGACGCGCCGGAGAATGACACGGCCCAGGACGGCGGAGACGGCGGCGATGGCCCCAAGACCGATACCCAGCGCCAAAACCCGCACCGTGATCAGGTCACCGGAGCCGAAGATGATTAGCTTAGGCACTTGAATCATACCCATACCCAAGGCAGATGTGCCGATGTATGCGCTGGCCGTCAGCCCATAAGCTAGGTAGAAAACGGCTGCGAAAGGTCCGGGAATCCCCAAGAAAGCCGAGCCGAACCCGGTGCCTGCGCCCAACGGAACGAACCCCCATAGCTTCATGTTGAATTCGCGTCCTATAGGCAGCCGGGTGTAAACAACAAATAGGAGCATCATCACGCCCAAGATGCGCACCAGGACCGTGGTGTCTATGGAGATGAAGATCAAGCTGCCGATGATGGAAAATGGGAGCGCCCCCAGGGAAAAAAGGCGGACCACCGGCCAGTTGAGTCCGTCCCGGTGCAACCAGGCCCGTGAAACGGTGCTGAGTGCCTGGGAGATGGACAATATCGGGATGGCCTCGCGCACGCCGAACACCCAGACCAAGACTGGGAGTGCGACTACTCCGCCGCCGAATCCGGCCACCCCGGCGATGGTGAACCCAACGGTGGTGGCCACCACCACCGCGATTATTTTTAGGACTTCTTCCAATCGTCACTTGCCAAAAAAAGCCCCGGTCCACCGAGATGGACCGGGGCCGAATAGCCGAGTTTAAATAAAGTTAGTCAGTCAAACATGCGGCGTTACAGACCGCTGAGACCAGGGTGATCAGCGAAGCCTAGAGATTTGCACCGCAGACCTTACCTGAGTGAGCGGGAGCCTCGTCCGGAGAATTGGCGGCAACGGGCACAACCGTAGCAACCGCTAGCAGGGCCACGAAAACCAACGGAATCAAAAATCTGCGCATGTCTCACCTACCGTGGTCCATATCCAAGGGTCGCGCTTAACACAATTCTAATGATTGGCAGCCGCAGCGTCAAGAAGGGGAAGATGATGACCCGGGCCCGATGTATGCCGTTGCTTCGCTGACTGAGTTCAGCAGGTGTCGCTAGCTACGTTGACCGCTACGAAAGTGTTCAATAAAGTTGCTGGGCCTATTTCTCCGCGCGAGGAAATGATGAGAGTGTGTGCATATCTGGTATGCTCGTACAGGGTAACCACCAAACCCACGACCCGGACGAGTAACACAAGATTCCTGCCGACAAGGCGGGCCAACTAACATTGAGAAAACTAAGAGACCGGCCCAACGGGGCCGGTCTCTTAGTTTTGCGTTTATCTCCAATTTGGGAAACCCATGGCAAGGCGATTAGAGCGTGACTCGCGTCACTCTGAAACGGTCGGTTTATCACGGTAAGGCCAGAGCGACTCCACAGATAATGATAAAAATGTCTCATCGTTCAACGGCGGTGTGAAAAATTCGCCCTAGGAGTTAACAAAAATGCGCGATATGCTTATTTAGGGGATGGGTAAAGGATCGGCGGTTCGGGACCGTGTCACGCTGCTTGAAACAATAGTGATCGTTGGAGCCATCGGGGCTTTTGCGGCCATCTACAGCTATATAGTCATCACCGCGATCAATTCCTATCCATGAAATATCCCCTGAACTCGGTGGCGTGAGTTGGGGCGGTCTGAAGCAGGCCTCAGCGTACAATGTCCCCGCATACCAATAGGAATATTGATCCAAAGATGAACACATGCCCTTTCTGTGACCAGATCGTATCCGGCCCGATTGTCCAGGCTGTCGAAGCCGCCAACGGAGAAGTTGTGGTACTGGTAAGTTGTCCGGCGTGCTTCAGCATCCTAGGAGTCACCCGGCGGGCAGATCCGGCAATCAGCTGATGATTTGCTGTTCCACTGTTAGAAATTGCATGGAGTCCAAGGCTGATTCTGAACGGCGAACATGCAATCAGCCCGCAGCAGCGCCCCCTGAGCCCGCTCTTCCACCAATCCTGCATTAGCCAGCGCACTGAAGCTAACGGCGCCCATATAAGCAGATGCCAGGTTCTGGACGGTGATCACTAGGTCTGGCGATGAATCGGTGGAGCGGCATGTCGCCCCTTCGCGAGACCCATCCAGCATGAACCGGCCGTCATTCCAGGGACAAAGCTCGTCTTTAACCTCCAGTACTAGCTGGTCGGGCTGCATGTAACGCCGCAGGCTAAGTGAGTCGGCGACATCAACCAAGCGCACCCACACTCCATCCCTGGTCGAGCGTTGCAGCCTTCTAGGGTCGGCCAGCATCCAGGGCAACGGATCATCCACAGGCCGTTTGAGCGCCTCGGTCACGCTCGTGCGGTCAACGCTGAAGCAGAACCGCCACAGCGCGGAAATTGCTTCCGTGGAGGTCGCCATAAGCTCGTTCACGCATAGGGTGTTCCCGGAGATGCGGTAGGTGGCATAACCATCCACCCTTCCATCTTCCTCGTAGGCAACGTAAAATATTCCTCCCTGCCCGCCTTGGCTGTGTTCCGGCGCTAGGGATTCCCGTTCCCATTGATGCGGCGGCCTCTGGAACACACCTGGGCGGTCCATAGTGGCGCGCCGGAAAACTTCAGGAAGGTCTTTCGTGATGTCTGCCGGGTCCACAAACACCAGGCGGCCCGGGCTCTCATGCGGCCGGGCGTAGGCGTTGTGGGGGCGCTCGATGGTCCACCTTTCGTATAAAGACCCGATGCCGTATCCAAACCTGCCGTAGATCAGACTCTCGGTGGCGAACAGCGCGGCGAAGGGCTCTCCACGATCGTGGATGTCATGAATCTGATGATTCATCATCTTGGTCATGATGCCTTGCCGGGTGTGTGTGGGCTGTACCGCTATGTTGGCCACGCCGGCTATGAAAGTAGAATTGCCAGGGATGGACATCTCGACCCGGTGAGAGTGGGCGCCGCCGACAATCTCTCCGTCTTCTAGCACAACTATGGAGCGGTCCAGATTGAAATGCGGACGTAATGCCTCTGGATCGTCGTCCAGCCGGTTGCCGTGGGCCCGCGCCTCGGCACGAGTCCACTGAACAAACTCGCCGGGGGTAACGGTCCTCATCTCAAGCATCGGGTCAACTCTCCACGTCTAAGGGTCACACCGAATTTATAGACCAGACTTGGTTCCTTGTCTAGGCGCATGACAGATACGGCGCCCACTAGCCGTTAGGAATCCATTTAAGCTGGCGCGATTCTATCATTTTGATCAATTCGCATATACTGGATGGAAACTCTACCAAAATTGCGGCCAGTCTATTTTTTGGCGGCACATTTGCCAGTAACGATAAGATACTCTCGATCACAGTCTGGGAATCAGAGGAGGAGATGCTGGCTAGCGAGGCTGGCGCCGGGTATCTACAGGCGGAAGTCGCCAAGTTCAACATAGTTTTCGCCAACCCTCCGACTTTCGATCACTATGAATTGAGCGCCGAGGCTTCGGTCTAACGCCCGGCCCAATGCATTTTCGGGTTTTATCTGACCGGCCCGGAGCGAATCTTGAAACTTAGACTGTGTGTCATAGGTTGCGGTGGGTTTGCCCGCACATTCTCAAAGTCGCTGGCACAGGCACGCGACCAAGTGGAACTCTACTTCGCCAGCCGGGACATCGGACGCGCCGAGGCATACTCAGCGGAGTTTGGCGGCGCAGGGGCTTTCGGCTCTTACGCAGACGCTGCCAATGATCCGAATATCGACGCACTTTATATCTGCACTCCTCATGACCTTCACCTGGAACACGCCCGGCTCGCGGCAACCGCTAAGAAGCACATCCTGCTGGAAAAGCCCATCGCCCTGACCGTCGAAGAAGCGCGCTTAATCATCTTGGCCGCAAAGGATGCTGGGGTGAGGCTGATGGTCGCTGAGAATTATCGGTACTTGGCACCAGTCCAGGAAGCAAAGAAGTTGATCGAGTCGGGAGCATTGGGCCAAGTGCGGCTGATTCAACTGCAAGAAGAATACCCATTCGACCCAGGTTCCTGGCGCAACGACAAAGACCGAAATGGCGGCGGCGTTTTTATCGACGGTGGGATACACAAAGCCAGTGTGTTGGCGTATTTGACCGGGCGGCCCAACCAGGTGTATGCCGTCCAAGTCCCTCCAGGCAACCCAGGGTTGGAAGCCGAGGACGGTCTCGTTGTTACCACCCAGGCGGCCAGTGGGGCGGTGGGTATCATCAACCATACCTGGAGCATCGGGAAGCCGGCCGAGCGCCCGTGGGTAACGGTGACCGGAACGCTGGCAAACCTATCCTTCGAGATGGGGCGCCAGTGGCTGAAGATCGACCGCGGAGACTCGCAAGAGACCCTGGAGTTCGATCCCGATCACCGGGGAATCATGGCTATGGTCCTGGAGTTCAGGCGCAGCATCATGGAAGAATCGGAGTCTTCCATGACCGGTGAGGAAGGCCTGAAAGACCTGGCCTTGGTGCTGAAGGCGTATGAATCAGCCCAATCTGGACTGCCGGTGGCGCTTGATTAGCGCTCGTAGACATCAGCTCCGTCAACCCGAATAAAAGGGAGATTCTCAATGGCCAGAGTAAACGGGATAACCGAACAGGAAGCAACTCAAGAGGTTAAGGCGCTGTTTCAGCGTCAGAGGGAATTGTTCGGAGACGTGCTGAACACCACACCCATATTCGCTTTGAGACCGACCATCATGGCCGGCTCGACCGCTTTAGTCGCTGGAATCGATGCGTCAGGCCTGATCGAACCGCCACTGAAGTATCTGGTGTACACCAAGACTGCTTGGATCAACGGCTGCCCCTTTTGAATTGACATCAATGCGTCCAGGGCGGCGCAAGACAACGAATCAGCGGAGAAGTTAGGACACCTTGATTCCTATAAGGACAGCGCGCTTTTTAGTGGGCGGGAGAAGCTGGCGTTGGAACTTGCCGAGCGCATGACCTACACCGGAAAGCGGGTGACCGACCGGTTCTTCAAAAGACTGCAAAAAGAGTTCACTGACGAGGAGTTGGTGGAGCTTTCTGCGATTATCGCTTATGAAAACTTCCGCAGCAAATTCAACCCTGTATTTGGCATTGAGGCCAATGGGTTATGCCATCTGCCGGCAGTCCAGTCTATGGCGGAGGGCGCGGCAAAAAAGTTCCACCAAGGATAAGGCGTCTTTTGTGTCGAATGGCAATGCGATGGTTGTTTGAGACTGACCGCTTGAACTTAGCAACGAGATTGGTAACCTGAAGTTATCGAACAGTTGCTGGAGAGTTCAAACGATGGTCAAGGCTCTGGTCGTTGAAGACGAAGAAGGCATCAGAAATTTATTGGTTGAACAGTTGTTGGACAAAGGCTGCCAGGTCCGGAAAGCCAACAACGGCGCAGTTGCCTTACAGCTTGTTAGAGATGAGATACCCGACATTATCTTCGTCGATATCGTTATGCCTGTGATGGACGGGGTGATATTCGTATCTGAGCTGAGAAAACTCCCGGAAACCTCTAAGATTCCGGTTGTTCTTGTAACGGCCATCGATCTTCCCGGTTTGAGATCTAGGGCTCGGACTCTGGGAGTTGACCATCTTCTGGGCAAGCCATGTGACCTGGACTCTCTCGACCTGATGCTTCAGATAAATAGCGAATGGGAGATTCCGGAGGGTTGACGGCACATCTGTTCCACCCAGAGACGATGTCGTTAATCAACCCCTGTACTGCCTCACCGCTATCTCTCCTAATCCATCCGTTCGGTCGTGCCATCGATCCAGAAGCCAAATCAAATTCAAGCCTGTAGAATGCCAACTAAACAATTTGGACGCTGGAGACGAGATGGCAGTAGACGAGATGGTAGAAGAGATTAATGGCAAGCTGGGAGAGGAGATTCACTTGAGTGATTGGCTGGAGGTGGATCAAGGGACGATCAACAAGTTCGCTGAAGCCACCGGAGACCACCAATGGATCCACGTAAATGTGGACCGGTCGGCTAAGGAATCACCCTTCGGCGGCACAGTGGCCCACGGATTTTTGACCTTGGCCCTGATCCCAAATCTGACCGGCAACGTGGATGCCACCGCGCCTCCCTATCCCGGTCTTAAGTTGTCGGTCAACTACGGACTGAACCGGGTTCGCTTCCCAAATCCAGTGACCGCTGGCTCCAAAGTGCGGACCCGCAGCAAGTTGGCCGGCGTGGAAAAGATCAACGATGAGTGCTTCCAAGTGGTCAAGGAAGTCACCATCGAGATTGACGGCCAAGCGAAACCAGGGTGTGTCGCCGAGACGGTGTCCAGGTACTATTTCTAAGGGTCATGCCGTTGACGCCGCCGGCGCGCTAGGCAGACCAATTGGCTTCCCCCGGATTTACGATCACCGTCCGCAGTAGGCGTAGAGAGCGTCGTATACCGGGAATTTTCGTGCGTGTTGTTCGTGGTCGTTTTGGTAGTAGATAGACCCGCTCCACTCTGCTGCGCCATGGTCCATTAATCTCCTGAAATCCTACCACTCGCCTTTGGGGGCGCTACCCCCTTATGAACGTTGACATAGCCGGGAATCCTAGCGAAGATGTAAGACGTTTGGAGAGGAGAGCGTTAATGCACTGCGGAGTAATGGTAACTGGGTACAACCAAGGCGACTGGGGCCGGCTCATGAAAGAAGAATATGACCGCCCGCCGGAAGTCTCGGACGCCGAAAATATGGACAATACCCTCTACATGGGGGACCTTGTCGAGCCCTTGGGCTTCGATTCGATCTGGGCGACCGAACACTACGGTTCCGCCTACTCGATGCAGCCGAACCCGCTTCAATATCTGGCATTCTGGGCAGGGCGGACCAACCGGGTCGATATGGGAACTGCCGTGATCGTGGCGCCGTGGTGGAACCCGGTGCGCCTGGCCCATGAGATATCCATGCTGGACATCTTATTGCGGGGCCGGCGTCTCCACCTTGGTATCGGCCGCGGCATCGCGCCCCACGAATACGCTTCCCTCGGCTACCCGCTGGAGCAATCCCACAAGTACTTCTACGATGTTATCAACGCAATCAAGGCTGCCGACGGCGCCGAGCGCTTCGAGTTCCACGGCGAGGTGTACGACATCCCGCCGACCACCATACGGCCTCAGGCGCGACATAAAGGCGACCTGACCAAGGACATCAAAGTTGCGTTCACCACCAAGGCATCAGCCCAGATGGCGGCTGAGAACGGTCTGGGGCAGATGTTTGTCTCGGGCGCGGACCTCAACGAGATGACCACTCAGGTGCAGATGTTCAACAATATCCGGAGCGAGCTCGGGCTTCCGCCGGACCAGCCGACCACTCTGTTGTGGATGTACTGCGCTGAGACCGAGGAGGAAGCGGAAGAGGGCTGGGAATACTTCTACGATCAGCTCACCGCCGCGCAGCACCATTACTTCGAATGGAACAATCCCGGCTTCGACGGCATCCACGGCTACGAGGAGTACCTTGAGCGCCAGACCGCCGATATCGGGACGGCAGACGCCGGTTTCGCGGCCCGCCGTGGGACCATGCCCATCGGCACCCCGGACCAGATCATAGAAAAGATCAAAAGACTGCAGAAGACCATCAGCCTAGAAAAGATCGTGGTGCATGTCTTCTATGGCGGTATGCCCAGAGACAAGGCTGAAAAGAGCCTTCGGCTCTTCTCCGAGAGAGTTCTCCCTGCGGTGCAAGCCATGCCCACGCCGATAAATCCCATGTCTTTGGGTGATCCGGTACGCTGAACAGCAAGTTTCTAGTGTTGATCTAGCCCCATCTGGGCCGAACGTCTGCCGGGATGCCAAACAGGTGCTTGCCTAGCCACTCTCTTACCAAATCAGGGGTTTGGTTGGCCACCAATGTTCCCATGCGTACATCCCGGTAGTACCTCTCGAAATCGTCGTTTTCAAAGAGGCCGTGAGCGCCACGGACCGCGAATAACCCGTCCACCGCCTTCTGGGCATTCTGAGTCGCCACCAAGCCGGCCATCGACAAACGTACCGAATCGTCCGGCGTGAATGGCACTTCCGATGCGGCTTTGGTAGTTACAGCTCTGGCTTCCTGATAGAGGAGAGCGCGGGCCGACTCGATGTACATGGCCGCGTCGGCGACGGCGAACTGGTTCCCAGGCATGCTGGCACGTCTACCGCCGCCTAATGTCATATTTCGTCCCGTGGCGAACTCGATTGTGCTATCCAGAGCCGCTTGGGCGACCCCAATCATTATTGGTCCTGTTACAAGCCTTCCAGCGGCCAGGCCGGCCGCTCGCAGGGCTGCAGGCGCCGCATCTACCCAGGTTTCACCGGGGGCGGGCCGCGTGAACACAGGAGCACGCTTGTCCGGGAAGAAGACTTGGTCGAGCACCACGTCATTGCTCATCGTCGCCCGTAAGGACATGGCCTGCCAGGTGTCTTCGATGCGAACTCCGTCATCGCCCAATGGTACGATCAAACATCGGCCATCGGGCCCGGTTGGGCTTTGGTCTGCTGGAGCGCCCTGCACCCTGGTGATAAGTAGGACCCAGCGGCATCGGTGAGAAAAGCTGATGAAAGGCCATCGTCCGGAGGCGGTGTAGCCGCCAGGAGATGCCTTGGTCTCGGCTTCTGTTGGTACCGCCCCGAAGCCTAACGCCGCACCTTCCTCGACGACGGCACGCAGATACGGCTCCGACACCTCGCCCAACGAACGTTGGAGAATGCTGCAGGCCGCTACGTGATTTACCAAACACCACGTAGTTGAAGCGCAGGCGGCTCCGAGTATCTCGAACACCGACACGATAGTGGTCAAGTCGGCTTCGGTGCCACCCATGGCGCGGGGGATACTCATGGAGAGCAATCCCGATCGGTGTAATTCCTTTACCGTCTCAACCGGGATTTCTCTGGCTCTATCGACAGCTAGCGCCCGCTCTTTGAGCACGGCCGCCACTTTATACGCACGCCCAATGATTTCACTACTAGCTTCCGAGGCTGGCTGGTTCACTGGGTGATTGTTCTCGGCCATATGGACCTCATTTCGCTCGCAATGGCCAGGCGTTAATGTATGACGGAGGCTGGGGTGGGCTCTATCCGTGTCACCACAATCTTGTCCCGGTCCAACATCTCCGGAATCTTGGGGGCGATATTATTTACCCATTCGTCGCTTTGATAGACGGCTTCGTATAGGCGTTCGCGTTCGCTTTCGGATTCGAATCGGCGTATCCACACATAAAGGTTTTCATCCTGTTCTCCAACGAAGCTGCCTACGATCACCATCCCCTTGGACACTTGGAAAGGGATGATCACCTCCTCCATGAACTTTACCCAATTGTTTCGTTGGCTGGGATGAGTCGTGTATTGCCTGAGTTCTAAAAACATCTCTTTCTCCTGTTAATCGCGAGCGCTGCCGGTCTGGGGCTGATTGACCCGGCCCAATATTATCACCGCAGTCCTTTGGTTTCAGCCATCGAATGTTGACTCTACCGCCGTGATCTAAGCGTGGCGGCGTCTGTGAGGTGTACCCGAGTTCCGTGGGTGTGGGCCGCATCCAGGTAGATCAAGCGATAGCCCATGAAATTCGTGAGAGGTTCCTCGGTGGCGAACCGGTAACCTCGGCTTTTGTAGTCGGCGACTACCTGGTCCAAATCTTCAACCGCGTAAGCCACGTGGTGTAGTACTGGCAACGCCTCGCCTTGAAGGACGCCTGCGTCTTCTGGCTGGATAAACTCCACTTCCACCTCGCCAACCTGGACGAATCCCACTTCCCCCAGCCCGGCCACCATTCCGCGTCCGGTTTCTTGCCCGCCGAACGTTTCGGCGTAAGAGCGAATCGCATCATCCAGGACCGGCACTAGGTAGCTGGCGTGGTGAAAATTCGTGAACATGTAATTCTCCATTTCTGGTGATCGACTTTGATTGTTCGTTGCTAGATGTCGCCCGTGGAATGGACCATCTGTCCACCGACCATGGTAAACACAGATTCCAGCAAGGAAATCTCGTCTTCGGGGACGGTCATATAATCGTCTGACAGGACTGCAAGGTCGGCCAGCTTGCCCGTCTCCAAAGACCCTCGGCGGCCCTCTTCAAAACTGAAGTAAGCGCCGCCCATGGTTATCGCCCTCAACGCCTCCATGCGTGTGAGGACCTGTTCTGGTCCAACCATTTTGTTGGTAAGGCGCTCCTGCCGGGCAATGGCCGCCCAGATCGTGGGAAATGGACTGTACGGTTTGTTGTCGGTCCCGAGACCGAAACGCACGCCTTGTTCCAGGTAATCGCGGTGGGCCACAGACCGGTTCGCTACCCCAGGATCATCGACCAATCGGCGGCCCCGCAGCCACAGGTGGGTCAAGGGGATGGTCTCGACGATCAGACCCAGGTCCCGAATCACATTCAATTGCTCGGATGATGTCTCGATCACGTGGCCGATCATCCAACGCTGGCCGTCGATCGGCACCTCCCGGTGCACGTCTTGGAATACCTCCAGAACCTCTGCCAAGCAGTCAGCCACGATGGTATTGACCCGCAGGTTGTGTTCGGCCGCCAACTTGACCAGGCGCCGGAAACGGGCCGGAGGGTTATAGCTTTGAGCAAAGCCCGCCCAACCGGTGAACGGGAGTTCGGCGGTTCGGGCGCTGGCGGTATACTTGCTGCCGCGGTAGTGGATGTAGTAACCGCTGATGCGGAGCATGTCATCTCCAAAACCCTGGCCCGAGGCCGAATGCCCCCACCGCTCCATCTCCAGCGCTGCTTCGGCGACCGATTTCCAGGCCGGGCTGAGGGTCAGGTGAGCCCTAACGGTCATCTCGTTGGCGTCCCAAAGCTCTTTGTACGTCCGCAGCACTTCCGGCGCTACCCCGTGGCCTTCATAGGTGCCGGTCGTTCCCACGGCGTTGTAGAGCCGCATGGATTCTTTCAGAGCGGCTACACGCTGATGGTGTGAAAAACGAGGAACGACCTTCATCAGAGTGAATTCAATCGATGGGAATCTGCCGGTTTCCGACAATATTCCCGTGGGATCACCCTTGTCATCATGCTCGATGGTCACGCTAGAATCAGGCGACTGGGTGTTGCGGTCTATTCCGGCGATCTGCAACGCCAGACTGTTGGCGATGCCCACTGACGGGGGGACATTCCAAGGGGTCCAGGCGCCTCGGATGTACACGGGGTTCTCCGGCGATACTTTGTCGAGGTCCCACCGGTTGGGAAAACGCCCTTCCTGAAGGCTGGCCGGCATATCGGCGTAATTGGGTGGATCGCCCACCGGCATGGTGGTCACCCATTCTCCGGGGCGTTTTTGGGCCACCTGTTGTTTGATCAATTCCAGGACCTCTGGAATTGAGACTGCGCCCTCAAGGGAGGGATAGATCCGCTTCAATCCCTCACGGTCCATGTGGGCGTGGATATCGATGATGCCGGGGATGACTGTTCGTCCCTGAAGATCAACGGTCTTAGTATCCGGACCGGCCAAGCCAAGCACGTCTTGATCACTGCCCACGGCCTGAACAGATTCGCCTCGTATGGCCACTGCCTGTTCGACGCTGTCGCCGCTATCAACAGTTAAGACCTTGCCCGAGTGAAAGATGATGTCGGCTTTGTCAGAGTCTCTAGGCATCAATGTCACCTACAGAGGCCTCGACGCTCAGTTCGTAATGATCGAATTCTGGAGCGGCGGCCATGAGCGCGCCAATCTTGGCGAACGGTTCCAGAGAGAACCCGTCAGTTTCGCTCGCGAGCATATCCGCTTCCGTCCCCCAGACACTAAGAGCCAGGAAATTGCCGCTGGCAGCGCCGGTCATGAAATAAATTCCTCGAAAACCCTTCTGTGCCTTAACATCGGGGACCACAGAATCGTTGGCTATGTCGATAGCCTCCTGCATTTTCCCCGATTGGATCTGACTGGTGCCCGCTCTTACGTACATGGTTCCTCTCTGTTCGAAATTGGTTCAGAAGCGCCTGGTCGGCAGGCAATTTTAACAAACAAAAAGACCGCCACAATTGACGGTCTCTTCAGGCGTGAAAGAAGTTGGTGCCGGGAGAGGAACTCGAACCCACACACCCGCAAAGGTAGCGGATTTTAAGTCACGCCAGGCAGATGGCCCAGGCACAGGCAGCCAACGTAATGCTGAACTTATAGCCCGTTTTGTTAACAACCGACGAGCACGCGGACTGAGCCCAAGAACATGCGATTTCTATGCCGGGAATTTGACCCGCTTCGTCGCGTTGGCAGGCCAACCATTGTTGACGCTGACTAATGATGCCGTTGCAGTACACCTGTCCAATCTCCCCTGCCGACCGGGCGGAAAGCATGCATATCTACGTGCATTGCGGGAATTTTACTTTTGGGCCCAAGAACGCGGACTGATGGTAGCAAACCCATGTAATAGACTCAGAATCAAAGTACCGAAGCCCCTGCGCCCGGCCGTAAAGGTCAGTGACATTCCACGGCTGCTAGATTCCTGTGATTCGACACGGGACAAACTGGTAGTAGCCATGTTGGCCGATACGGGCTTGCGGCTCACCGAGCTCGCCAGCGTCAGGCCAGTCGATGTAGATTTGGAACGCAGCATAATCACCGTGTGGGGGAAGGGAGCAAAACAGCGGGTGGTGCGCTATGGCCCAATGACCGAGGAACTGCTTCTCAAATGGCTAAACGAGCGGCCCAACGCTAACGGGCTTCTGACAATGCCAGCAAGGGGCATTAGCTCAATGCTTTACCGTTTACAAACTCAGACCGGTATTAGGTGCAACGCCCACGCCTTCCGCCGAACCTTCGCAACCGAGTCGGTCCGCAACGGCCTGAATGTCTTCTACGTGCAGAGCTTGCTGGGACACAGCAGCTTGACAATGACCCGCATCTACGCCGAGCAGGTGAGCAGTGAGGACGCTATTAAAGCCTACAAGCCCATCGTGACCTGAGGAGGCGGACACACGGTACTTGCCGAAACGTGGCCTGGCTACTGCGGAAGGCATAACGGTTTTCAAGTGCGTTGCCGTGCCTACCAGTAGGTTTTTCTAGCCCTGTTATCTTCCCCAATTCATGCCTGGAATGTACCAATGTATTCATTATGGCCCAGGAAGACATTTGCTCTTTTGTCCATGGTTTTGTCCGTGCAGAGCGTTCTTCCGAGTACCTTGCGATCCCTAGGGACCACTATATTCAAATCGGGCCAAGTTTGCTGATTTTCCTGAGTACTCAAAACTTAGGTCTGGGTCAGTTAACTTCAAAGTGGATGAGCGCCGGACGCTGACTGGGCCCGTAAAAAACGGAACCGCCATTCCGCTAACCGTCGTATCTAAATTCCCCGCTCCGGGCATAGGATGAGGGATTTTTTCTGAGGCCGCTTCCAACACACCGTCGATTGTTACTCTGTGTTCCCCGTCCACAGTTTCAAACTTTATGGGTACGACCTTTGGAGGGATTGCGTTACCAATCAGTCCGCTAAAGGGCTCAAACCAGCCCCCAGCCTGACCAGACAAGATATTGCCAATGGCTTCTGCCTGTGTTTGTGAAGCTTGCTGATCAAGGTAGACACCCAATGTCCAGTTGCCTTCGAATGGTTTACCTGGTATCTGAAAGTAGAGCACGACATTCAGACCACTCAATCCGGTACTACCATAATTTCCTTGATCTATTCGCAAACACAAAACTGCCTCACACGGTAGATCACTCGGATCCCCACCGTAGTTACATGGGCAAACTGTATTGCAGCTACACATTTCCAAAACGTCGCCCTGCATGTGCCACGATGTTGCGGTAGTCATCAACTCCACCTCAAGGTTAAGGTTCATTTACTATAGTCAGTCTAATATACTAACTCATTTCAGCTTCCTGTTGGCAAAGGGACACTTTCGTAATGAAGAGATCAAAGGGGTGTAGCAGTGTCGGTAATACAGACCGGTCCTACTCATGCACAACAAGGCACGCTGCCTCACAGTAGATAAATCTGGATGCCGATGGTCGACCATCCGCCGCCGCGGCTCTCGGCTCGTGGGGCTGAACCCCTCCGCCAATCCTTCCGCGGAAGAAACGCTACGCCTTCAACTGGCCAATCTGTTGGTAAATCTGGTCGATTTGGATGTTCTTGGCCTTCTCTTCCGACTTCTGGTCAGTCCCAAAAAAACCGGGGAGAATCTTCTATCAGGACTATTCGCCAGGCGTGTATCTGACTAGTGTGTACTTCGAACCGGCTGGCCAATCAGGCGATAGTCTCTTCCCCCAAGAAGTCGGCCAAGACCACTTTCGCTTTGAGAGCTGGGTTGTGTTTCTTACGTTTCTGTTTCATGTCCTGCTCCTTTATCGCTGAACGCCTACACTACCCGCTCATCACCGTCGGTCCAACTAATCCTGACTAGCCTAAGAGGTTTGATGGTATATACGTGCTGATTGGGGGTACTAAGATCAAGACGATCAATGCGAAAATGGACAGAAAGAAGAACGGTAATATACCCGCAAAGATACCTTCCAAGGTGATGTCTCTACCCTCCGGCATTTGAACCGCCACGGACCGGACGGTATAAACGTTTAATCCCAACGGAGGTGTAATCAATCCGATCTCTATAGCCATTATGACTAGCATCGCGAAGTATATCGGGTCTATCCCAAGACCAACGATGATTGGATGAACTATAGGTAGCGTGATCGACATCATTGAAATTGAATCTTGAAACATGCCCAAAAAGACATACATGAGCAGGAAAAGCACAACTATGAGCATCGGAGAAACATCTAACGCATTGACCATGTCCACGAATTCCCCAGGCAAGCCGGTCAACACTAAGAAACGGGCAAAAATCATAGCTCCGATGAGGATGAAGAAAATTAATGCAGTGGTTTGAGATGCTTCGCGTAACGCAGAGAGAAACGCGCTTTTACCCAAGCGACGCATCCCTAACGCCAAGACCAACGCACCAAAGGCTCCAGCCGCTCCGGCCTCAGTGGGAGTAAAGATTCCAGTGTACATGCCACCGATAATTCCGAGGACGATTATGACAATTCCTGAAACACCAACCGTAGCCTTGAGTTTTTCTGTGATCGAAAAGGCGGTTTCTGATCTTGGGGCACGAGTCGGGAAGCGGATCCCATAGACAACGATACCTGAAGAGAAGATTAAGGTTAAAAGAATGCCTGGCCCGATACCTGCCATGAGCAATTTACCGATGCTTTGCTCAGTTAGTATTCCATATATGATCATCAATGCACTGGGAGGGATAAGCATCCCGAGCATGCCCGCAGCTGCAATAGTGCCACAGGCGAAGTTAGGATCATAAGAGCGTTTAGACATCTCGGGCAGACTGATTCTTGTAAACACTGCGCAGGAAACGACACTTGATCCTGTGCACGCAGCAAACACAGCATTCGCCCAGGTAGTCGCGAGAGCCATGCCTCCGGGAAGTCGTCCGACCCATTTGTATGCAGCATCAAACGCCCCAGCGCTTAGGCCTGCGTGCATGGCTATTAATCCCATGATTATGAACAGTGGCAATATAGCGAAGGCGTAAACGTTGGTAGTGGAATAAGGCGTGGTAGTCAGAAGCGCCAGAGCAAAATCCACTTTGTGGGTCATTGCGTACATTCCGACGATACCCGTCGTACCCAACGCGACCCCAACGTGTATCCCCAGGCCCATCATAAATAAAACGGCCACGAATCCTATTATTCCCCAGATAACTGGGTCCATGTTGCTCCTCCACTGAAACTACCTAAAGGCCTTAATCAGCCTAACTTCGAAGCCCATCCCGCCATTTAGTTGAAGAACCAACTGCAATGTATCGGATAGGCTGCTCTAAAACCATTGATTGGAATGCTACGTACTTTCGAGGAATACCCACATATGGGAATCACTGGTTACCGCTCTTCGGATTCTTCACTATCCGGAGTAATTCCAAATATCTGTGTACAAAGTCAGAAGCGAATTGAAGAGACAGCAGTAGCGCTCCTAAAGGTATCGCGAATTGGGACGGCCATCTGGGTAAGTTGACCAGACCGGCTACATAATCACCGACCTGAAATGATGTGTAGGACCACTTCATTCCTTGGTAGAAGATGGCTACATACAGGATGATCCCTAAGGTGAGAGTAAGGAGATCCAAACCCGCTCTGATTCTAGGTGGTAGGCGCAGAGTGAAGAATTCAACCCGGATATGAGCTTTCATTCGTTGGGTATAACCGATTCCCAAGAAAACGATAAATACCATCAAGAACGAACCAACTTCATACGTCATTGGTACCGGTTTACTGAACACATAACGACCGATGATATCTGCCGTCACCAGAATCATCAGAATCAATACTAACGTTGCTGATATTAACGCTGCACCACTGATGACACTTCCGAGCCCATTATCAGCTATGACCAACCATTTCGGCCTAGGATTGGGGTTCTCGCGTTCGGAATTATCCATGTCTTTGGGCCTCTTAATCGCAACAAAATAAATACGAGGGCACCCCATGGAGTAGCCCTCGTATCTAATGCAACACTTATAGGGTTTCGATACGGTCGATTAACACAAAATCAGTCTCGATAGTCCGCAGCCCATTTGCGAGGGAACTCATGCCCGGCCTCTTCGAGTAGATTAAGATATCCCACCATAACCTTCTCTCCCGCGAGGCCTTTCCCTTCCATCTCCTCAATCCAATCACCTGGAATATCGCTCAAGGCTAGCGCCCATTTTTCTTTTTCTGCGAAGGGCATCTCATGGAAGGTTACGCCAGCTTCCGCGAAGCCAACCTTCGCTTCTTCTGTACGTTCCTTAATGAGGGCTATACTTCGGTCCGCGGCCTCGTCTGCCACATCCAACATCAACTGCTGGAGGTCTCGGGGCAAACTGTTCCAGGTGTCTTTATTGACGCCTAGCCCCACCGGTGCCGCCCCGCCCATATCCACAAACGTCGCATGCTTGGCGAATTCCTGGTATTTATAAGCATACGAAATGTCCCATGGCAGGAATTCGGCTTCGATCACGCCAGACTGTAGTGCCTGGTATCTCTCGGCAACTGGCATGTGGATTGCAGTGGCACCAGCTGCATTGAGGATCTTAGGGTGGTATGCACCGATGGAAGCAATCTTGAGACCGTCGAAGTCCTCGAAGTTAACGATTGGCTTCGTTGAGGTTAGATTATAGGTAGCTATAACACCCGGTAACAGGTATTTTTGGTTATACCTTTCTGTCTCCGCCCGGAGTGCGGGAACCGTATCGTATAGGGTACGGATTGCCTTCAAAATCACAGCAGGATCACCCGACCCAAAAGGAACCGCGTAACTAAAGTTCCCTAAGGGCAATTTTCCGGCGTAATACGGGTACGTGACTATGCCTACGTCTACTATGCCGACCTCTACGGCCTCGAGTGTCTCACCTCCCTTGGTGAGTGCTCCAGCCCAATAAAAATCGGTAAACTCGATACGCCCGTCGCTCCTTTCGGCAACTTGGTCAGCCCACCATTTCTGTGTTTCGCTGATCAAAAACGGCGGCGGCGCCAAGGGCGATGAGAATTTCAACTTGAAGACTTCCGCTGGTGCAGCGGCAGGCGTGTC
>Ga0209445_1000334_pt1 | contig 26337 bp, 25 predicted proteins | sample MarorgKNORR_S2LV_4_FD_188223 | JGI IMG/M metagenome (GOLD analysis project Ga0209445, IMG submission 188223) | Marine microbial communities from the Southern Atlantic Ocean, analyzing organic carbon cycling - NADW_A/KNORR_S2/LV (SPAdes) (version 2) | ecosystem: Environmental > Aquatic > Marine >... | reverse complement strand
GCCAAGCCGCTTGGCCAAGCGGAACGTAGCGCCCAGACGACAGCCAAGCCGGTGGCCACGTTCTCGATCGTGGGCTTCGACCCGCGGACCGGCGACCTTGGGGTGGCAGTGCAGAGCAAGTTTTTCGCCGTGGGCAGCGTGGTGCCGTGGGCCAAGGCCGGCGTCGGTGCCATCGCGACTCAATCGTACGCCAACGTCAGCTACGGTCCCGACGGCCTCGAACTCCTGGCCAAGGGCAAGTCGGCCAGGGAAACGGTCGAAACGCTAACCTCGGCGGACGGAAACAAACAGCGGCGGCAACTCGGCATCGTCGATACCAAGGGCAACAGCGCGTCGTTCACGGGCAGCGGCTGTCACCCATGGGCCGGGCACATCGAGAAACCCGACTTCTGCGCGCAGGGTAACATTCTCACCGGCAAGGAAGTCGTGGACGCCATGGCCGCCAGCTTCGAGCAGTCACAAAAACAGGCCAAGGGCGGACTGTGCAACTGGCTGGTCGATGCGTTGACGGCGGGGCAGGACGCCGGTGGCGACTCGCGCGGCCGGCAATCGGCCGCCCTGCTCGTGGTGCGAAAGAAGGGCGGCTACGGTGGAGGCAATGACCGGTTCATCGACCTCCGCGTGGACGATCACAAAACACCGATCGCGGAGTTACGCCGCCTGTTGCAATTACACAAAAATCTCTTCAAACGAGCCCACGCCAATCCACCGAAAGGGTAAAAAGGTAGTAGGGGACGGTTATCCCCAGCCATCCGTTGTGAAACTATTTTGCGGCTCGGCGCTTGGCCATCACGCGCTTGATGATCTCGTCGGCGGAGACACCGCAGAGAATCACCGTGCCGATGATGGCGTACTCGAGGTGGGTGGAGATGCCGAGCAGGTTGATGGAGTTTCGCAGCAGGCGAATGACCGCCGCGGCGATGATCACTCCGAGGATGGTTCCCTGCCCTCCGCGCAGACTGCACCCGCCCAGCACGGCGGCGGCGATGGCGTAGAGTTCGTAAAACTCACCGGTCTGGGCTGGTTGCACAGAGTCCAACTCGTAAGCAAACAGAAGCCCGGATAGTCCAGCCAAAAAAGAGCAGATCACATAGGCGGTGATCTTCAATCGGTCGGTCCCGATGCCGCTATACCGGGCGCCTTCCTCGTTGTTGCCAAGGGCCAACAGATATCGCCCCCAGATGGTTCGGTTGAGAAAAATCGCGGCCAAAACAGCCACGACCACCAGGAAGAAAAACGGCGCGGGCAAACCGAATGAGCCGATGGCGAGTTTGCCGCTGAACAGCGAGTTCAGCGTCGCCGTGTCGCCGTAGCCCATGCTCTGGTTGTCGGTAGCCCAGCGGGAAATGCCACGGTAAAACAGCAGCCCGCAAAGCGTCACCACGAACGGCTGCAGTTTCATCTTGGTGACCAGCAGGCCGTGAACCACTCCGATGCCGACCGAAAGGGCGATCAACACAAGCACGGCCACGGCCGGGTTCCACTCGCTCCTGACCATGAGCGCCATGAGCGAGGCCACGAGGCCGATCACCGACCCGATGGACAGATCGATCCCACCAGTAATGATAACGAACGCCACGCCGATGCCCATGATGGCGTAGAGGCTGGACCACTTGACCAGATTCTGGAGGTTGTAGGCACTTAGGAAATTTTCGTTGCTCACCGCCGTGAAGCCGAAGATGAAAATGAACAGGCCTAAAATCCCGAGAATGTTTTTTTTCATCGATGGATCGATTATGCGGCCGCCTTGTTTCCGGTGGCCAACTGCATGACAGCTTCCTCGTTGAGTTGATCGCGGGCGAGTTCGCCGGTGATGACGCCCTCGTGCATGACCAGCGCTCGGTCGGCCATGCCGAGCACCTCCTCCATCTCGCTGGAGACAAACAGAATCGCCACGCCGCCAGCGGCCAGTTCCTCCATCAGCCTGTAAATTTCCTGTTTCGAGCCGACGTCAATCCCCCGGGTCGGCTCGTCGAGCAACAGCAGGCGCGGCTTCATCGCGAGCCACTTGCCGAGGACCATCTTTTGCTGGTTCCCACCGGAAAGATACTGAACGACCTGCTCCAATCCGGGCGTCTTGATGTCCATCTTTTTCACCATGTCGGTGGCCACCTCGATCTCCGCGCCGAAATCAATTGCGCCGGCTTTCTGGTCCATGCGGAGTCGCGGGAGGCTGGCATTCTCACGGACGCTCATCTCGAGAATGAGACCGTGTTGTTTGCGATCCTCCGGCGCAAGGACGATGCCGGACTGGATCGCCTCAAGGGGTGTCTTGGGGTGGATCACTTTGCCGGCGATCTTCAGGGTTCCGCCAACAGCCGGGGTGACTCCGAACAGTGTCTGAAGCAGCTCGGTGCGCCCTGCGCCAACCAGCCCGGCGATGCCGACAATCTCGCCTTCGCGAACCGAAAAGGACAAACCGCTTCGGGGATGCGCCGGCGTTCTCAGGTTTTCGGCCTCGAGCACCACGCTGCCCGGTTCGGTGGCGTTGCGCTGGTAGAATTGCGATAGATCGCGCCCCACCATCAGCTTGACCATGGCGTCGTGACGGATCTTGTCCCCGGCCAACTCGCCGGCGTTTTCGCCGTCGCGGAGGACGACGACCCGGTCCGCGAGCACCATCACCTCGCTCAGCCGGTGGGAGATGTAAATGATGCTGATCCCCTGCGAGCGCAGATCGTGAACGACCTTGAAAAGCCTCTCGCTCTCAGTCTGCGAGAGGCTGGAAGTCGGCTCGTCCATGATGATGATCCGCGCGTCGACCGACAGTGCCTTGGCGATCTCCACCAACTGCTGATGGCCGATCGTGAGGTCCTCCACGAGGGTGTCGGTGGGGAAATCCAGCCCAACGCGCTTGAGGTGGCCGGCGGCCTTGGCGTGGATTTGTCCGCTATCGATGAAGCCGGCCGTGTGCGGCTCGATGCCGAGAAAAATATTTGCTGCGATGTCGAGGTTGGCGGCGAGGTTCAGCTCCTGGTGAATCAGCGCGATGCCGTGGGCCTGCGCGTCCCGCACGGATTGAACCCTCACTTCCGTGCCATCGATCCGGATGGTTCCCGCGTTCGGTGTGTGCACCCCGGCGAGGATTTTCATCAGCGTGCTTTTGCCGGCCCCGTTTTCGCCGACCACCGCCAGCACCTCGCCCCGGTTCAGGGTGAGATCGACGTCGTGAAGTGCGCGGACGCCGGGAAACTGTTTCTCAAGGGCCGCGATCTCGAGGAGCGGTGTTTGGGGGTCCCCCATTATTTCTGGGCGCCCAGCTCGGCCATCTTCCTTTTCTCGGCCCAGAACTCGTCGATGTTTTCCTTGGTGACGATCTTGTAGCCGACGTCGATGAACTTGTTTTCAGGGATTACCGAGGTGTCGCCATCGACCAGCGCCTTGAGCACGCGCACCGACTGGTAGCCGTACTTCCACGGCTGCTGGCTGATGGTGCCGTGGGCGTTGCCGTCCTTGATCGCCTGCAACAGTTCATCCGCCTCGTCGAAGCCGCACACTTTTATCTGGCCAACCTTGCCGGCCTCCTTGATGGCCTGGAGGCACCTCGGTGGGTTGTAGGCGAACAGCCCTACCATGCAAGCCAGCTTCGGATGCTTGGTAATGGCGTCCTCGGCGTTGGACTTGGCGGTGTCCATGACGAAGTTGTCTGTGCGCGTGTCGAGCACCGTGTACTTGTCGCCCTTGAACACCTTGGCCACTTCGTCGAACTTCACTTGGCCAAGCGTTTGATGCGGGCGCTCCAGCAGCTCGTCGATGACGCCCTGCCGGCGCTGCCGAGCGTTGAGCTGCTCCAGTCGGCCGACAAAAATCATCACCTCGCCTCCATCCGGGATCGCCGCCTTGACCAGTTGGCCAAGCGCGCGACCCGCCTTGTAATTATCGGTGCCGATGTATAGCAACCGATCGCTCTTGGGTGCATCGGCATCGTGAGTGATCAGCACAGTCTGCTTGGCAGCTTCATTGAGGAAAGGTGTCTGATTCTCAGCATCGACGGGGCTAACGGCCATACCCTTGATGCCCTTGGCCAGGAGCGTTTCCATTATGCTTTTCTGGTCCGCCAAGCCCTTGGTTGGCATGTGGATCTCGCACCGAACGCCGAATTCCTTCTCCGCCTGGTGCACTCCCGCCGCGCAGAGATCCCAGAACGGATCGATGCCGTTGGTCACGTAGGCGATGGTGGCGTCTCCGTCGCCGCTCGAGGTTTTCGGCGAACACGCCACCGCGACTGCCAACGCGGTTGCCGCCGTCCAAAGGGTTACTTTTTTTATCATGTTTGTATGGGGTTGTTTTGTTTTGGTGAAAAATCAGTGCACGGTCACGCCGCCGTTGACGTGGATGTTTTGGCCGGTGACGAACGCCGACGCCTCGCTGGCAAGATAAACAATCGTGCCGGCCAAGTCCTCCGGCTTGCCCCAGCGCTGCATCGGGATGGAGGCGAAGTAGCCGTCTTTCAAATCCTGCGGGTCGTTCTCGTGGCGCTCCACCGGGATCCAGCCCGGCGCGACCATGTTCACCGTGATGTTCCACGGTGCCAACTCGTGCGCGAGGCTGCGGTTGAACCCGTTCTGCCCGCCCTTGGCCGCCACGTACGCCGTGAACGGCGTGATGCCCAGGTGAACGACCTCCGAGCCGATGTTGATGATGCGGCCCCAGTGCTGCTGCTTCATGTGCGGCAGCACGGCACGCGTCACGAGGTAAGGGCTCTTGATGAAAAAATCGAGCATGCTCTGGTAGAAATCCCAGTCGTATTCCTCGATCGTTTTCTGCGGCTGCGCCGGCGTGGCGTTGAGCACCACGATGTCCACCGGGCCAAGCTTTTCGCCGGCCTCGGCGACGAGGCGGTTCACGTCGGCCTCGTCGGTCACGTTGGCGCGGATCATCGCCCCCTCGGCCCCGGTGGCCTCAAACTCAGCGAACGCCTTGGCGGCGCGCTCCTCGTTGTTGCTGTAGTTCAACGCCACCTTGGCGCCCGCTTGGCCAAGCGCCATCGCCATCCGCTTGCCCAATCCGGTCGAACTGCCAGTGACCAGTGCCGTCCTGCCCTTGAGTGAAAATTGCTCCGTGCTCATTCGTGCTTCGAGAGGCGGAGGACGATACCAAAGCGCACCCGGAATGAAAACCGCTTTCTGCCGCCAAGCGCTTGGTCAAGCGCGAAATCAGCCGCCGCGGACTTCAGAGGCGGTCAGGTGGGTGAGATCGGCCACGGCCCAGTCCGGCTCACAGGCCCGAAGCGCCTCCAGCGTCGCCCCGCCCGTGGCCACGGCCAGCGTGCGCGCGCCGATGTGTTTGCCGCAGGCGACGTCCCTGGGCGTGTCGCCGATCACGACGATCTCCGGGCCGGCCAGTTTGCGCTCGAGGTACTCACCGCCCTTGGCTGCGGCGGCGACGGCGATGAGGTTGCGATCCTCGTTGTCGTCGGCAAAGCCGCCCAGCGCAAACCGATCCCACAGCCCGTACGCACCGAGCTTGCGCCTGGCTCCGTCGCGGATGTTGCCGGTCAGCAGGCCAAGCGCCGGCGCGTCCGGCAACGCCGCCAAGCCGTCGAGCAACCGCACCACGCCGGGGAACGGCCCGCCCTCGTTTGTGTCGAGATGACTGTCCACAAGGCGAAGGTAGTGGTTGAAAAACGACTCGCGGTTTTCCGGCGTGTGCCCGACGCCGTTCTGTTCGCACAACTCGCGAAAGATCGAGTAGTCGGTGCGCCCCGCGAACTTGATCTTGGCCGTGGCATCGGCGATGCCGAACGCCGCCTCGAACGCCCCGCCAAACGCCTTCATCCCGGCGCCGCCGGTGCTGACCAGCGTGCCGTCGATGTCGAACAACACGAGCCGCACCGAGACGGCCGCGGACGGGCTACTCATCCGCGCTTGGGGGGCTGGGTTGCTGCTGTCCACGTTGCCGCACCATGAACTCCTCCACGGCGAGCTCGTTGTCACCGGCCCGCTTGGCCACTTTCAGGAGTTTGTTCATTGTGGACAACTCCTCAAGTTGCTCGTCCAAAAACCACGTCAGGAAATTCTCGGTGATGTGGTCGCCCTCGGAGGCGGCCAGCTTCATGAGGCCGTTGATCTCCTCGGTCACTTTCATCTCCCAGTCGAGCGACAACTTGGCCGCCTCCACGACGGAGGACACCGTGCTGAGCGGTGCCTCGATGGCAGGGATCTCCAGCTTGCCGTTGAAGGCCACCACGTGGTTGATGAACCGCTCGGCGTGGTCGCGCTCGTCCTCGGCCTGCGCCTTGAAAAACGCCGCCAACTCGCTCAACCCCTCCACGTCAAAGTAGGTCGAGATCGTGAGGTACTGGAGATAAGCGCCGAGTTCCACCCCGATCTGCTTGTTAATGGCCTGGTTGACTGTTGAATTTATTTGCATCGTTCCGCCTCCGCCTTTGCCGTAAGGATTCATCCCCCAAGGGGAACGCCCTCGCAAAAGGCGGGAGGGAAAATCCGATGCACAACTCAAAAAGTCAACCCGTCACCAGCACTGATGTCTGGAAGACGTGGTTCCCTCTCGCCCTGAGCTGGCTGATGATGGGCATCGAGTTGCCGCTGCTCAGCGCCGTGGTGGCGCGCCTGGCCAACCCGGAAGTCAACCTCGGCGCGTACGGCGGCGTGGTGTTCCCGCTCTCGCTGCTGATCGAGGCGCCGATCATCATGCTGCTCACCGCCAGCACCAAGCTCAGCCGCGACCTCGCCTCGTACAAAAAACTGTGGCGCTTCATGATGATCGCCGGTGGCGGCCTGTCGGCGCTACACCTGCTCGTCGCCGTCACGCCGCTGTTCGACCTGCTCGTCGGTGGACTGCTCGGCGTCGAGTCAGATATCCTCGAGGCCAGCCGACTCGGCATGATCATCATGACGCCGTGGACGTGGGCCATCGCCCACCGGCGATTCAACCAGGGCGTGCTGATCCGGTTCGGCCACTCGAGAACCGTCACTTGGGGCACGCTCACCCGCCTCTTCGCCGTCGTGTCGGTGCTGTTCATCTGCCACGCCATGGCCAAGCGCGTCGGCCTGCCGGAGCTTGGCATCATCGCCGCCACGGCAGCCGTCTCCGCCGGCGTGGTGATCGAGGCCATTTACATCGCGTGGAAAGTTCGGCCAATCGTTCGCGACATCCTGCCCACGGCGCGGTCCAACGAGCCGCCCCTCAACCGCAAACGGTTTCTCACATTTTACATTCCGCTCGCCTTGAGCCCGCTGCTTGGCCTCGCCGCGCAGCCGATGCTCACCGCCGGCATCAGCCGCATGCCGTCGCCAACCGAGTCGCTGGCCATCCTCCCGGCACTCAACGGCTTCACGTTTTTGTTTCGCTCGATCAGCCTGGCCTTCCTCGAGGTCGTGGTGGCGCTGGTCGAGCGGCCCGGCGGCTACACAGCCCTGCGACGCTTCGCATGGCAGGCCGCGCTGGGCGTGTTCTGCCTGCAACTGCTGATCGTCGCCTCGCCGTTGGCCAACGGCTGGTTTGGCACCGTCAGCGGCCTCGATACGAACTTGGCCAAGCTCGCCTCCCAAGCCGTCTGGGCGGCGCTGACACTGGCCGCGTTCGGCTTTGGCAGCAGCTTTTTCCAGGGACTGCTCGTGCACTCGCACAGCACCCGCAGCGTCACCGAGTCAGTGGCGATGTTTCTCGTGGTGATCGTGGCGGGGCTGGCCGTGGGGGCGCACGGCGACTGGCTGGCCGGAGCCATCTTCGCCTACATCATCTATTCGCTTGGTCAGGCGGCGCAGTTCGGGTGGCTCTACCACCGCAGCCGCCCCGACCGCCAAGCGCTTGGCAAGGCGGAATAACTTCGAGGCCCTAGTGCGTTCCTCTTGGCCAAGGTCACAAAACCGTCACAAATGTAATTGCCCTTGAACGCGCCGCCGGCTTGTGCCTTAATGCACTCGTTGTTGATTGAAGGTCAATCAGCACGGAAGAAAGGAAACAGAAAATGGCACACTTCGTGAAACTGACACAGGCTTCGCCGACCGGTTGTACCGAGGAAGATTCCAGGATTCTGTTCAACCTCGACACGGTCATCTCCGTTGAACCGGTGGGTGACCAGACAATGATCCAGACCCGATGGGGACGGATGACTGTCAGCGAGGATCTGGACACGATCCTGAATCTGGCGAACGCCGACCGGGGTGGCTTCAAGGCCCCCCAACTCGATTCGTTCACGCGAATCAACGAGGAGTCACTCTCCTTGTAACGCACGGGCGAAGGCCCGATTTGGAAATACTGAATAAGAACTGACCCGCAGCCGGTTGCTCCCAAAAGGACGCCGGCTGCGTTTGTTTTTGGGTGGGACTTTCGCGGGAGCGTTTTGCAGTCCGGTTCTCTGCACCGCTTTGGGGACAGTACAATGAGCCAGTTGTTTGCCAGTTCAAAATAATCCTGTCCATTCATGTTCCAATTTGGTCAGGAAAAATAAACAAGGATAGACAGGATTGGAGTGACCACCAAGCGCACTTGGCCAAGCCCGTTCACCCTCATCCGGCCTTCGGCCACCTTCTCCCTCGAGGGAAAAGGGATTCTCTGGTTTCATTCGTGTTTCTTCGCGTGAATTCGCGGTTGAAAACAAAACATCCAGCCAAGCGCTACCGGCGTTGGAAGTAGCCTCTTTGTTTTTCGCTGATGGGCATGTTGAGGCGTTCCATCACCTGCATCATGTCCTCCCAGACGTGGCGCTTGATCACCCACGACTGGTTGCGCAGCAGGTAGGACGGGTGGAAGGTGGGCATCACCGGCACGCCCCGGTACGCCTGCCAGTTGCCGCGCAGTCGCGTGATGCCGGACGGCATTTTGCCGAGCAGCCCCTCGACGGCGGTTCCGCCCAGCGCGACCATCACCCTGGGCTGGATGATCTCGATCTGCCGCTTGACCCACGGGAAACAGGTTTCCATTTCCTCGGGGCGCGGCTTGCGGTTGCCGTAAACCTTGCCGGGTGTGTCGGGGCGGCACTTGAGAATGTTCGCGATGTAAACCTTGTCACGGTCGAGCCCGGTGGCCTCGATGATCTTGGTCAGCAGTTGGCCGGCCGCGCCGACGAACGGCTCGCCCTCCTTGTCCTCGTCCAGCCCCGGCGCCTCGCCGATGAGCATCAACTCCGCATGGACGGTGCCGACGCCGAACACGACCTGCGTTCGCGTCGATACGAGGTGCGCGCACTGGGCGCAGGCCAGCGCCTCGTCGCGCAGCTTGGTCATCGCGGATTCTTTATCGGCGGCGGACAGCTTGGGCGAGTCGTAAACGCTTGGCTCGTCGGGACGCTGCGGAATGAGGGTTGGCGCCGCTTGGCCAAGCGGGGCGGTGGTGGTTTTTTGTGCAGCCGGCCTGGCCAGGCGCGACAGCGACTCCGGCGACGCATCGACGTAGCGCACGCCCCGCTGCTTGAGCGACTCGAGGTGGCCAATGGTGGCGTCGAGCAGTTGATGATATGCGCCGGGCATCGGCGAACAAGGTAGGCCAAGCCGCTGCCCGGGCACAGGCCAAGTTATTCACCGGCGCAATGCTACGGCTTGCTCACTGGACGATCGCCTTGAAGATTTCGTGATCCCTCACCGGATCCCACGTGGCATCGGTTTTCAACTCGCCAATCTCCATGCCGAGCAGCTTGTCCTTGATGCTCTCCAGCAACTCGATGCATTTGTCCACTTGGCCAAGCTGCAGGTAAATGGATCCCATCTGAATGTGAATCCGCTGTGCGTTGATTGCGTTTTTTGCAAGCGGATACAGCGCCATTGCCTCTCGCCCCCTCATGACGGCCTGCTCCTCGTCGCCCTGCATGGCGTAAACCAATCCCATGTTCATCTGCACCCGGGGGTCGATCGGGGGTTTGTTCGCCATCCGCTTCAGCGTGGCGAGCAACTCGAGCGCCGTGACCTCGTCGCCCTCCGTGAGCTTGGAGAACCCGACGATGTCGGTGAAGACAATGGCGGCCAAGCGCATGAAAGCAAAACCCAGCGGGCAAGCGCGGCTTTCCGTGCGTCCTTGCCAAGCGGGGGTGGGTTCCCGTAGGTTTCCCGCCGCTTTTGGGAATGAAGGTTTACATCAACGGCAAATTTTACAGCGAGCAAAACGCGAAGGTGTCGGTGTTCGACCACGGGCTGCTTTACGGCGACGGCGTGTTCGAGGGCATCCGGGCGTACCACGGCCGGGTGTTCAAGCTGAAGGAGCACATCGACCGGTTGTTCTGCTCGGCCAAGGCGATCCTGCTCGACCTGCCGATGACGCATGCGGAGTTGATGGAGGCCACGCTCGAGACGTGCCGCCGCAACAAGCTCAACGACGGCTACATCCGATTGGTGGTGACTCGCGGCCGTGGCACGCTGGGCCTGAACCCCAACCGCTGCTCCGACCCGCAGGTGATCATCATCGCCGGCAAGATCCAGCTTTACCCGCCGAGCCTTTACAAAAAAGGCATGGAGATCGTGACGGTGGCGACGACGCGCAACCATCACAACGCGGTCAACCCGGCCATCAAGTCGCTGAACTATCTCAACAACATCATGGCCAAGATCGAGGCGAACATCGCCGGGTACGAGGAGGCGATCATGCTCAACACGGAGGGCTACGTGGCCGAGTGCACCGGCGACAATATTTTCATCCTCAAGGACGGGCGGATGTTCACGCCGCCGCTGTCGTCCGGCGCGCTGCACGGCATCACCCGCGGCACGGCGATCGATCTGCTGGCCGAGCTTGGCGTGCCGACTTCCGAGCCGAACATGACGCGGTACGACCTGTTCAACGCCGACGAATGTTTCCTCACCGGCACCGGCGCGGAGATCGTGCCGGTGGTGAAGATCGACCAGCGGGTCATCGGCAACGGCAAGCCGGGGCCGGTCACGAAGAAGGTGGTCAAGGCGTACCACGAGCTGACCAAGGTCTCCGGCGAGCGGATCGCCAAGCGCTGAGCGCTCTGGGGCAAGGATGGCTGTCTCCAGCCGTCCGCGACGGGGGCTTTTGCCACGGCCGGCCCGGAGAGCCAGCCCCACCCCGCGCTTGGCCAAGTTTTCAAGGGGCAATTTGCCAGCCTTGCGCCTTTGATTCTGGCAGGTTTTCTGCTATGTTTTCTGCGTTCTTGCGGGGTCAAACGGTTTGGCCCGGTTGGACTAACAGTACGAACGACAATTTTTTCCCGGACGGATGCTCTGCGATATTTGCAAGGAAAAGGAGGCGACGGTTCACTTGACCCAGATGGTTGAGGGGAAGACCAAGAAGATCGACCTGTGCGAGAGTTGCTCGAAAGCCAAGGGCGTGGACGACCCCACCGGCTTTTCGCTGGCCGACCTGTTGCTGGGCCTCGGCGCCTCGCAGGAGATGGAGGAGTCCGGCAGCACCACGGGGAAATGCCCCAAGTGCGGCTTCAGCCAGACGGATTTCAAGAAGACCGGCCGGCTGGGTTGCCCGGACTGTTACGACCACTTCACGGAGGGGGTGGAGAGCCTACTCAAGAGCATGCACAAGGGCACGCGCCACGTTGGCAAGGCGCCGGCGGTCTGGCAGCAGACGAAGGTGTACGTGGATCGGCTGCACTCGTTGCAATCCAAGCTGGACAAGGCAGTGGCCAAGGAGGATTACGAAAAGGCGGCGCAGTTGCGCGACGAGATTTCCCGGGTCAAGTCGGAGTACTCCGAGTCCACCATTTCCTGAGCGATGAACATACAGGATATCCTTTCCAAGCCAGAGGATGCGGCCGGTCGCGAGGGGCCCTCCAACAAGATCGTCCTGTCCAGCCGCGTGCGACTGGCCCGCAACCTCGCCACCATGCCGTTCCCCGGCTGGGCGAAAAAATCGGTGCGCGTGGAAACCTTCAAGCACATCCGCGACAACGTGATGGAGGTGGATCCGATGCGGGATGCCTTTCACACCGGCATGGAGGAGTTGTCCACGCTGGACAAGCAACTGCTCGTCGAGCGCCATTTCATCAGCCGGGAGCACGCCGCCAAGACAGCCGGCAGCGGCATGGTGCTCAGCGGCGACGAGGCCCTGTGCGTGATGATCAACGAGGAGGATCACCTGCGCATGCAGGCCCTGCTGCCGGGATTGCAGGTGGACAAAGCCTGGATGGCGATCGACCAGTTCGACACCGCGCTGGAGTCCAACCTCGACTACGCCTTCTGCAAGCGACGCGGCTACCTGACCGCCTGCCCCACCAACCTCGGCACCGGTATTCGCGTCAGCGCGATGCTGCACCTGCCAGGGCTGGTCTTGAGCGAGCAGATTAACCAGATCATCCAGGCGGTCAACAAGCTTGGCCTGGCCGTCCGCGGCCTGCACGGCGAAGGCACGGAGGCGCTGGGCAACGTCTTCCAGGTCTCCAACCAGATGACCCTCGGCGAGACGGAGTCGGACATCGTCGAGCGGCTCAACAAAGTGCTGTTGCAGATCATCGACCACGAGGAGAACGCCCGGGGCAAGCTCCTCGAGAACAAGGCCAAGATGGTTTACAACCACATCGGCCGGGCCTACGGCATCCTGGCCAATTCCCACAGCATCTCCTCCAAGGAGACCATGAATCTGCTGTCGCTCTTCCGGCTGGGCATCGACCTGTCCCTGTTCCCCGGCAACAAGCCGGCGTTGACCGAGGAGCTGTTCATCATCACCCAGCCGGCGCACCTGCAGAAAACCCGGGCGGGCAAACTCTCGGCCGAGAAGCGGGACATCCTCCGGGCCAACCTGCTGCGGAGCCGGCTCTTGAAGGTGGATCGCCCTGCCACGCCAGACACCGGGAAAACAGAGGAGAATGGCGAATAAACCCAGCGCTTGGCCAAGCGCAGCGGCGGCCATTCCCAAGCTGGACAAAACCCGCCGGGACGTCCAGACTGGCCAAGTATTTTTATGAGTGACGAGTCAATGAACAACTTCACCCCGCGCGCCCAGCAAGTGCTGGCGCTGGCGCGGAAGGAGGCCGACCGCTTCAACCACAGCTTCGTGGGCACCGAGCACCTGCTGCTGGGCCTGATCAACCTTGGCCAGGGCGTCGCCGTCAATGTCCTCCAAAAAATGGGCCTCGACTTGGAGACCGTGCGCCTCGAGGTCGAGAAACAGGTCGGCACCGGCCCGGACCAGAAACTGGCCGGCAACATCCCGTACACCCCGCGCGTCAAGAAAGTGCTCGAGCTTTCCAAGAAGGAAGCCAAGGCGCTGCACCACACCTACGTCGGCACCGAGCACATCCTGCTGGGCCTGCTGCGCGAGGGCGAGGGCGTCGCGGCGCGCGTGCTGAAGAATCTCGACATCGACATCGACCTTTGCCGGCAGGAAATCCTGCACGAGCTGGATCCGAACTTCGAGGGCGACGACGGCGTCGCCGCCGGCATGGAGGAAGAGGAGTCCCGCGGCAACAAGAAACAGGTCAAGACACCGGCGCTCAAGGCGTTCGGCCGCGACCTCACCGAGATCGCCAAAAAAGGCGAGATGGATCCGGTCATCGGCCGCGCCGACGAGATCGAGCGCGTCATCCAAGTGCTCTGCCGGCGCACCAAGAACAACCCGGTGCTGCTCGGCGAGGCCGGCGTCGGCAAGACAGCCATCGTCGAGGGCCTCGCACAGGAAGTCATCAAGGGCAACGTCCCGGAAATTTTGCGCGAAAAGCGCGTCATCACCCTCGACCTCGCGCTGATGGTCGCCGGCACCAAGTACCGCGGCCAGTTCGAGGAACGCATCAAGGCCGTGATGGACGAGATTCGCCGCGCGAAAAACGTCATCCTGTTCATCGACGAGCTGCACACCATCGTCGGGGCCGGCTCCGCCGAGGGCACGATGGACGCCTCCAACATCATCAAGCCGGCCCTGAGCCGTGGCGAGATGCAGTGCATCGGCGCCACCACCCTCAACGAGTACCGCAAATACATCGAGAAAGACGCCGCCCTCGAGCGCCGGTTCCAGTCCGTCAAGGTCGAGCCGCCCTCCATCGATGATACCATCGATATTCTCAAGGGCCTGCGTCCGCGTTACGAGGATCACCACAAGATGGAACTGACCGATGCTGCCGTCATGGCCGCCGTCAGGCTTTCCGACCGCTACATCACCGGGCGTTTCCTGCCGGACAAGGCAATCGACATCATGGACGAAGCCGGCGCGCGCGCCCGCATCAAGGCCATGACCCGTCCGCCCGAGGTCAAAAACCTCGAGTTGGCGATCGAGGAAACCCGCATCAAAAAGGAGAAGGCCATCAAGGACCAGAAATTCGAGGAGGCCGCCTCGATGCGCGACGAGGAAAAGAAGGCCAAGGAGGAACTCGAGAACACGCTAGCCGAGTGGAAGAAAAACAACGAGGACGCCCGCGTCAAGGTCGATGAGGATGAAATCATGTACGTCGTGGCCAAGTGGACCGGCATCCCGCTCAAGCGCATGGAACAGGGCGACGTGCAGAAACTCCTCTCGATGGAAAAGGAAATTTCCAAGATCGTCGTTGGCCAGAGTTCAGCCGTCGAGACCCTCTGCAAGGCGCTGCGCCGCAGCCGCGCCGACCTCAAGGATCCCGCACGCCCGATCGGCGCTTTCATGATGCTCGGCCCGACCGGCGTCGGCAAAACACTCCTGGCCAAGAGTCTCGCCGTGAACATGTTCGGCGACAGCAAATCGCTTGTGCAGCTCGACATGTCCGAGTACATGGAGAAGTTCAACGTCTCGCGGCTCGTCGGCTCGCCCCCGGGCTACGTCGGCTACGAGGAAGGCGGCCAGTTGACCGAGAAGGTGCGCCGCAACCCCTACTCCGTCGTGCTGTTTGACGAGGTCGAGAAGGCCCATCCCGACGTCATGAACATGCTCCTCCAGATTCTCGAGGAGGGCAAACTGACCGACAGCTTCGGCCGGCAGGTGGACTTCCGCAACACGATCATCCTGCTTACCTCCAACGTCGGCGCCGAGCGGCTCAAGAAGGGTGCCACCATGGGCTTCACCGCCCCCGACGACGAACAGGACTACGAGCGGATGAAGGAAAACCTCACCGAGGAAGCCAAGAAAGTTTTCCGGCCGGAATTCCTCAACCGCTTCGACGACATCGTCGTGTTCCGCTCCCTGGGCAAGGAGGAACTCACCCAGATTCTCGATCTCGAACTGGCCAAGGTCGAGAAGCGGCTGGCCCAGCGCGACCTCCACTTCGAGCTGGACGAGTCCGCGCGCGACCTGCTGCGGGATCACGGCTACGACCCCGCCTACGGGGCGCGCCCCATGCGCCGGGCCGTCGAGAAACACCTCGAGGATCCGATGGCCGAGGAAATCATCCGGGGCAACCTGCGCGAGGGCGAGACGGTCGCCATCTTCGCCAAGGACGACAAACTGGTCTTCACCCAGAAAAAAGCCAAGGCCAAGGGCGAAGACTCCAAGGTCTCGAGCTAAACCAGGCGCTCACTCCTCTTTCCGACCCGCTTGGCCAAGCGGGCAAGTTATTCCGCGGACTCGCCTTTCGCCAAGCGGATTGGTACAACCCGCCTGACTGTTCATGGGCCGTTCCGCTGACAACCCGCTTAAGGACGCTTTCGCCAGCTTGGGCCGCGTCACCATCCTGTTCCTGGATACGATGCGCTCCATTTTTGCGAAGCGATTCCGGGGACGCGACCTGGTGGAGCAGCTCCACTTCATCGGCGTCAAGTCCCAGTCGGTGGTTCTGCTCACTGGCGCGTTCACCGGCATGGTGATGTGCGCCCAGTTTTACATCCAGTTTCACAAGGTGAAGATGGACAGCGCCGTGATGTCAGTGGTCAGCGTGGCCATGGCCCGCGAGCTCGGCGCGGTGTTGACGAGCCTGATGATCGCCGGCCGCGTCGGCGCAGCGATGGCCGCCCAGCTCGCCACCATGAAAGTGACCGAGCAGATCGACGCCCTCCGCACCCTTGCCACCAGCCCGGTGGACTACCTCGTGGCCCCAAGGCTGCTGGCCATGCTCATTTCGCTGCCACTGCTCACCGCCGAGGCCATCGCCATCAGCATGGTTTCCGGGATGGTGGTGGCGGTATACCTGCTCGGTCTTGATCCCGTTTTCCTGTTGAACAACATGGTCTTTTACACAGGGTCGGTGGATATCTGGATGGGGCTGATCAAGGCGTTCATCTTCGCCGGCATCATTGCCACCGTCGCCTGCCACAAGGGGATGCACTGCGGCCAGGGTGCCGAGGGTGTCGGCAAGGCCACCACTGAGGCAGTGGTCGCCGCCTCCATCTGCATCCTCGTGTCCAACTTTTTCGTGACCCTCATTCTCAACAAACTCTTGATTTACCAGGAATGATCGAAGTCTCACAACTGCACAAGAGCTTCGGCCAGCAACAGGTGCTGTGCGGGGTGAACCTGAAAATTGACCGGGGCGAATCAGTCGTCATCATCGGCGGCAGCGGCTGTGGCAAAAGCGTGCTGCTCAGGCACATCATCGGGCTGGTGCAGCCGGACGAGGGCGACGTGAAAATCGACGGCCAAAGCATCGCCGACCTTTCCGAACGCGAGCTCATCAAGGTGCGCCGCAAGTTCGGAATGCTCTTCCAGAGCTCGGCATTGTTCGACTCGCTGACCGTCGAGGAGAACGTCGGCTTCCTGCTCGACCGCGAGCAAACAATGTCCCCGGAGGCAATCCGGGAAACCGTCGCCGACGCCCTCGAGTTGGTGGATCTCGGCGGCACGCAGGGTAAGAAACCGGCCGAGTTGTCCGGCGGCATGAAAAAGCGCGTCGGGCTGGCCCGGGCCATTGTTTACAAGCCGGAGATCATCCTTTACGACGAGCCAACCACCGGACTGGACCCGGTCGTCGCCGACAGCATCGACCAACTCGTCATCAGGATGCGCGACCAGTTGAAATGCACAACGATCGTCGTCACGCACGACACGCGCAGCATGCGCCGCGTCGGCAACCGCGTGATGCTGCTGCACCACGGCGAAATCCACGCCAACGGCACGCCCGATGAGATTTTCAATTCCACCGACCCGATTGTTCACAAGTTTGTCAACGGAATCGCCGATCCCAAGGATTTGGAGTTCTAATCATGAAAACAAAAACAGAATGGAAAGTCGGCCTGTTCCTGACCATCTCGCTGGTTGTGACGGCCGCGCTGGTCATTAACTTCTCCAAGGGCACCAACCCTCTCACTAAAATCTACACGATCCATCTTACCACCAAGAACGTGGACGGCCTCGTGAAAAATGCCGTGGTGATGATGGCCGGCGTGCCGGTCGGCAAGATCAGCGCGATCCACCTCAACACCGACACCTACATCGTCACCCTCGACGCCAAGATCAAGGCCGAATACCAGATCCTTGCCGACGCCAAGTTCTTCATCGAGACCGCCGGTTTTCTCGGCGACAAATACATCGGCGTCATCCCCGGCGAGAACAAGCTCCCTCACCTCCAGGACGGCGCGACCGTCGTCTGCCAGGAATCGTTCGACCTCGTCCGTGCCGCCCGCTCGGCAACCGATCTCATGGACGAACTCAAGACCGTCGCCTCGCAGATCACCAACATCGTCAACCGCATCGACAGCAAGCTGCTCGACGAACAGACCCTCACCAACCTCGCCGCCGGCCTAAGCAACCTCCGCGAGATTTCCGCAGAAGCCTCCGCCACCATCGCCGCCGTGAACCAACTCATCCTCACCAACACGCCGCCCATTAACGCCGCCATAGAAAATGTCGTCACATTTTCCGGGCAACTCAAGGACGCGGGCACCGATCTGCGGAGCCTCATCAGCACCAACCGCGTCGTCATCGACGAGTCCTTTGCTAACATCAAGGAAACCACCGAGTCGCTCCGCAACCTCGTCGCCGCCGCCGAGCAGGGCAAGGGCCTCGCCGGCAAACTGTTCAGCGACGAGGAACTGGCCCGAAACTTTTCCACGCTCTCCAGCAACCTCGTCGATGTCAGCGCCAAGCTAAATCGCGGCGGCCTCTGGGGTATTCTCTGGGCGGACAAAAATAAAAATACGAACAACGGCAAACCCACGAAACTCAGGCCGACCGGTGGCCGCAACCGCCGTTGATGGCCAAGCCGACGGACATCCGCGCCGCCGCCACCGAGCTTTTTTTTCTGCCGGTCGAGACTCGCGTGCCCCTCAAGTTCGGCCCCGGGACACTCACCCACGTCACCTGCGCCCGCGCACGCCTCACCGTTCGCCTGGGCAACGGCAGCACCGCCACCGGCTGGGGCGAGACCCCGCTCAGCGTCCAGTGGGTCTGGCCAAGCGCCCTGCCCTACGAGCCTCGCCATCAGGCACTCAAAGAGTTTTGCGTCCGCTTGGCCAAAGCGTGGGCGGCGTTCGACGCGTCGGGCCATTCGCTGGAGTTGGGCCACGACTTTCAGCAAACCGAACTGCCTAAGCTGCTCGAGGCCTTCAACGCCGACAGCCCCGCCGGCGAACCGATGCCGTGGCTGGCCGCGCTCGTCTGCTGCTCGCTCTTCGACATCGCGCTGCACGACGCGCTTGGCCAAGCGCTTGGCCGGCCGACTTACGAGACGTACACGCCCGAGTTCCTCAGCCGCGACCTTGGCCAATTCCTCGAGCCGGCCAACGGCTCGGATGTCAACTTCGCCGGGCGGTTCCCGAACGAGTTTCTCGCCGCTGACCCGCTGCAAACGATGCCCGCTTGGCATCTCGTCGGCGGGCTCGATCCGCTCGACGAAAGCGAGTTGACCGGCGACGAGCCGGACGACGGCTACCCCGTGCTACTCGCCGACTGGATTCGCATCGACGGCCTCACCTGCCTAAAGGTCAAGCTGCGCGGCAACGACGCCGGCTGGGACTACGAGCGCCTGGCCAAGGTCGGCGCGATTGGCATCGGGCACGGTGTCCTCTGGCTGACCGCCGATTTCAACTGCACCGTCACCGACCCCGCGTACGTGAACGAAATCCTCGATCGGCTCGCCGACGAGCAGCCGCAACTTTACGGGATGATCCTCTACGTCGAGCAGCCGTTCCCGTACGAGCTCGAGACGCACCGCATCGACGTGCACAGCGTCTCCGCCCGCAAGCCGTTGTTCCTCGACGAGAGCGCGCACGATTGGAAGCTGATCCGGCTCGGCCGCGAGCTGGGCTGGACCGGTGTCGCGCTCAAGACCTGCAAGACGCAGACCGGCGCGATCCTCAGCGCCTGCTGGGCCAAGGCACACGGCATGACGCTGATGGTGCAGGACCTCACCAACCCGATGCTGGCGCAGATTCCGCACGTGCAATTGGCCGCGCGAGTCGGCACGATCATGGGCGTCGAGACGAACAGCATGCAGTTTTACCCGGAAGCATCAGCGGCAGAGGCCATGGTGCACGGTGGGATTTATCGGCGGCGCGACGGACGGATCGATTTGAGCACGCTCACCGGGCCTGGCTTCGGCTATCGGCTGGAGGAAATCGACCGCGACCTGCCGGAACCGGCGGCCGCTTTCGGAGAAGGCTGATGAGTGACGGACGCAAAACCGTCCTGCTGATTGCCGGCGAAGCCAGCGGCGACACGCTCGGTGCGGAGCTGATAAAGGCCATGCGCGCCGAGCCGGGCGGCGACGAGATCGACTTCATCGGCGCGGGCGGCCCGCAAATGGAGGCGGCCGCGCTGCGACCGGAGTTCGACCTGAGCGAGCACGCCGTGGTCGGCATCTGGGAGGTGCTCAAAAACTACTTCAAGTTTCGCCGCCTGTTCCGCCACCTGCTCGAGTTGGCGACCCGGCGCGAACCGGACATTATCGTGCTGATCGACTATCCCGGTTTCAACCTGCGCTTCGCCAAGGCCATCCGCCGATACAACGCAGCGGGCGGCGGCGCGTTCCGGGAGTGGCAGCCGAAGATCATCTGTTACGTGTCGCCGCAACTCTGGGCGTGGGATGAGGGCCGCGTGCACCAGATCGCCAACAACATCGACCTGATGCTCTCCATCTTCCCCTTCGAGAAAGACTGGTACGCCGAGCGCGTGCCGGAGTTCCCGGTCGAGTTCGTCGGCCATCCGCTCGTCGATCGTTTCCCCCTGGCAAAGCCGGGCGAAAAATCTGTGCCGCTCGACCCGGACCTGTTCGCCGAGCAGCCAACAGTGCTGCTGCTGCCCGGCAGCCGCCGCCGCGAGATCGACAAGCACCTGCCGGTGATGCTCGAGGCGGCTGTGATTTTTTCAGAGAAAATAAAGACACGCCTCCGCATGGTGCTGCCCAGCGGCGAGATGCACGAGTTGGCCAAGCGGCACATCCCGACCGGCACCGAAATCGACACGCAGGTTGGCGGCCTGGCCAACGCGCTTGGCCAGGCGAGCCTCGCCATCGCCTCCTCCGGCACGGTCACGATGGAGTGCGCCTGGTTCCGGGTGCCCACCGTCGTGCTCTACAAGACCAGCCCGCTGACCTACTCGCTCGGCCGGATGTTCCTGAAAGTGCCGTACCTCGCCATGCCCAATCTGCTCGCCGGCGAGGAACTCTTTCCCGAGTTCCTCCAGTCGGAAGCCAACGCCGACAACCTCGCCAAGGCCAGCCTGCGCCTGCTGCGGGACAAGGGCGAACGCACCCGCATCCTCGACAGACTCAGCCTCGTCGCCGCCAAGCTCGGCAAAAGCGGAGCCGCCACTCGAGCCGCCCAAGCCGTGCTCCGCACGCTCGATTGACGCCCGCTCTCGACCGGGTGGGCGGGGGTGGTTTACATTGCGCGCACATGGTTCAGTATCTTGATCTTTTGCGGCTGGTTTTGGCTGAGGGCAGGGCCAAGGGCGACCGCACCGGCACCGGCACGCTGTCGGTGTTCGGGGCGCAGGCGCGGTTTCCGGTCGGCGAAACTTTCCCCGTGCTCACGACGAAAAAGCTGCATTTGCGCTCGATCATCCACGAGTTGCTGTGGTTCCTAAAGGGCGACACGAACGTCCAATATCTCAATGACAACGGGGTGACGATTTGGGACGAGTGGGCGGACGAGAACGGCGACCTTGGCCGGGTGTACGGGGCGCAGTGGTGCGACTGGCGCGCACCGGATGGCGGCTCGGTGAATCAGGTTGACCGGCTGATCGACGGGCTGAAAAACAACCCGGACAGCCGGCGGCACATTATCAGCGCGTGGAACGCCGGCGAACTCGACCAGATGGCGCTGACGCCTTGCCACGCGCTGATGCAGTTCAACGTGTGCGACGGCGTGTTGAGCTGCCAGTTGTATCAGCGCAGCGCGGATCTGTTTCTCGGTGTGCCGTTCAACATCGCGTCGTACTCGCTGTTGCTGCTGATGGTGGCGCAGGTGTGCGGACTGAAGCCGGGCGAGTTCATTCACACGTTCGGCGACCTGCACCTGTACTCGAATCATCTCGACCAGGCCAAGCTGCAACTGGCGCGCGAGCCAAGGCCGCTGCCGCGGATGACGCTCAACCCGGACGTGGGCGACATTTACTCGTTCCGCTACGACGACTTCGAATTGAAACATTACGATCCGCATCCGTCGATCAAGGCGCCCATCGCGGTTTGAATGATGGCCGCCCTGCCCTTCAAGGCCATCGCGGCCATGTCGTTGAACCGGGTGATCGGTCGCGGCAACAGTATCCCGTGGCATTTGCCGGAGGACTTCGAGTGGTTCAAGCAGACGACGATGGGCCACGTGCTGGTGATGGGGCGCAGGACGTTCGAGTCGATCGGCCGCCCGTTGCCGGGCCGCGAGACGATTGTGCTGACGCGAAGCGGCGAGCCGATCGCCGGTGTCCGCACGATCGGCAGTCTCGATGCGCTTGGCCAAGCGGACGATCTCGGCGGCCGGACGATTTTCATCTGCGGCGGCGCGCAGGTTTACGCCCAGGCGCTTGGCCAATGTTCCGATTTGTATCTCTCCGTGGTGAAGCACGAGGTGGAGGGCGACGCCTTTTTCCCGGAGTTCGAGCCGATGTTCGACGCCGGGGAGACGCTCCGCGAGTCGGGTGATTTCGACGTCATCCATTACCGCCGACTTGGCCAAGCGGGCGGCGATTGACTCGGCGGCGGCAAATCGGTAGCTTTTTTCAGGAATGTTAACAGCCGGAACCCAAACGTCCCCGCTTCCGGACGCCCCCATCACCCAAGAGACAACCGCCGAATGGTCGGAGATCGTCCTGTCGGTGGCGCCGTTCCTCGACGGGGTGCAGCAGGAGTTGGCCGGGCAGGTTGCGGCGTTTGATCCCGAGATCGCGCCGTACGCCGAGTACGCGCTGGCCAACCAGGGCAAGCAGCTTCGCGCCACGCTGACCGGCTTGGCGGCGAATTGTGTCGGCGGCTGGAACGACTCTGTCATCAAGGCCGCGGTGATCATCGAGATGGTGCACCTGGCCACGCTGCTGCACGACGACATCATGGACGGGGCAGAGTTGCGGCGCAACCGCCCGACGCTCGCCCGCAAGTGGGACAACACCACGGCGGTGCTCGTCGGCGACTGCCTGTTCGCGAACGCGCTGAGGCTGGCTGCGGAGTTCCCGACCACGGATGTCTGCCGCGCCGTCTCCACCGCCACGCGCACGGTCTGCTCCGGCGAGATCATCCAAAGCCACCAGCAGGGCAACCTGCAGCTTGGACAGGCGGAGTATCTCGACACGCTCCGGATGAAGACCGGCGAGTTGTTTGCGCTCGCCTGCGAGTTGGGCGCCTCGCTCGCCGGGGCTGAACCTCGGGAGACGCGGGCGCTGCGCGAGTACGGCATGGCGCTGGGCACGGCCTATCAGGTTTACGACGACTGCCTCGACTTGTTCGGCTCCGAGGCCGAGGCCGGCAAGTCGCTCGGCACCGACATCGCGAGCGGCAAGGCGACGCTGCCGGTGATTCTCCTTTGCGAGCAGGCCGACCCCGAGGTCGCCGCGCAGCTTGGCCGGATGATCGAGAAGTGGGATGCCGGCCAATTGAACATTTTGCGCGGCTGGCTGTCGGAGTTCAATACACTGGAACAATCCCAGTCCAGATTGGAGGCTCTCCTGGCTGATGCCCGCGACGCGCTGGGCGAGCTCCGGGAGTCCGATCACCGCGATGCCCTCTGGAAACTGACCCTGTTTTTGGCGCAACAATCGGCGAGGCTGGGTGTTTGTTGAGTACCGGGTCAGTCCAAATGCTGGAATCCACTTCCACCGTTTCCCCGGCAAAAGGTGGCGAGACCATGCCGGAATGGAATGAGCAGGAGTTCGTGAGCCGCGCCCGAAAAGGGGACATGGAGGCTTGCGACGCTCTTGTTCGGCAGTATCAGGAACGCATCTACGCCACCGTCTACCACATGACCTCGAACCACGAGGACGCCGCCGACTTGGCGCAGGAAACCTTCATCAAGGCCTTCCGCAAGATCGACAAGTTCAAGGGCGACTCGTCCTTCTTCACCTGGCTCTACCGGATCGCCGTCAACAACACCATCAACTTCATTCGCTCGAAGCGCCGGCGCGTGATTCTGAGCATCAACCAAATGGACGAGGAATGGGACCGGGGCGAGGAACTGCTTGGCTTGGTCTCAAAAGACACCCCGCGCCAGAACGTCGACCGACACGAACTGCAGGGAATGTTGAACGCCGCCATGCAAAAGCTGTCTTCAAACCACAGGCTGGTGGTCACGCTGCACGACGTGCAGGGAGTGCCGCACGAACAGATCGGCGAAATCATGGACTGCAACACCAACACCGTCCGCACCCGGCTGCACTACGCCCGAAAACAACTGCAGGCCCACCTCTCCGACTACCTGAAACCATGATGGAACCCGACCCAAAGGAATTCGACAAGCTGCAGAAGCTGCTGGCTTCAAAGGAAAAAGAAAAACCGGAGGAAGGTTTTTTTGACCGGTTCTCCGACCAGGTGCTGACGCGACTCGAGGAGCCCGCGCCCAAGCCGACGCTTTGGGAGCGGCTCAACGACCAGGTGGATCCGTTGCGCGCCGCAGCGGCCATCTTTGCAGCCGTCATCGGCGTGGGAGTGCTGTTCGCTCTGGATGAAGGTTCCAACATGGCCGAGACGGAGCCGGAACCGCTTGGCCAAGCCGATGAGGAAACATCGGCCGAGCCGCTTGGCCAAAGGCAAAACACTCTGGCGGGCAGCGGCCTCCCGCTGAACAAAAGCGAGGCGAAGCCACCGCGCATCCTCATGAACCCAGGAACCGGACTGGCACCACTCCCGGCCAAGGTCGATTCCTCCTTTTACCAGGACAAATCCGCTTCCAACACCGTCCACACACCCAAATAAAAAGCAGCCAATCGCTTGGCTGCTTTCAGTAAAAATGGCGTGGCGCTCCGCTAATAGCGCGTGAAGACGAAGACGTCTCTTCCAGATTGGACGTGAAGGCGGCCTTTCACGATGTTTGTCTTTAGCTTGCCAGAGCGAAGAGGCCATCCGGCTTTCAAACTCCCGGCGAGGAACTCCGCTTCCTTGCTCAAGTTCACCTTGTCCGGCTTGACGGTGACCTTAAAACGGATCCCGGAGCCTTCCCATTTACCGGAGCCAATCCGCATGCTGTCACCTTTAAGCATGCTTTGGTTGAGTTGACTGGGTACCCAACTTGGGTCCTTGGCTTGAATCCAGGTCAACATCCGCTTCGCCTCGTCAACTTTGCCTTGGTTTTCCCCTCCTCCCCCTTGCGTTCCGTATGTCTGCTCAAAACCAACCGGCTGGCTGTACCCTCCTCCGTAGCCGAACGCGTCATCATCAACATCCCCGTCATCAACGGCCTTTTGGTAAAGCGCACGCAACTTCTTGAGAACGTCATCGAAAGCACCGCCAACGGAGAGACCGTTGACGCGAATCTGTTTTTGATCCGCCTCCGGCCAAACCTGCAAAGTCACCCGGCGCATTTTCCCAACCGTGGCCTGAATGCCCCTCATCTCGTCCACCGAAATGGTGGTTCGTGTCTTTTTGTTTTCACGCAGTGAAACGTTCGGGGCAAATCTCCAGCGGCCGACAATGGCATCCTTTCCATAAAGCTCCGACTCGCCGGTCTTGAAGAAATGCCGGATATCATCCATGAATGCCAACAGCTTCTTCTCCTCCGTGGAATTTGGCTCGATGGCTTTCAGCTCCTCATACCGTTCGTTGACAGTGGAAACCACCTCGCTGTTGCTCAACAGGTTGGTCAGTGAGAGGGATCCGCTTTTCCAAATGGCATACAGCGAATCGCCGCCCTCGTCCTCGGTGCCATAGTCCTCGGCGCCATAGCCACCGTATTCCTCCTCCTCCTCCTCCTCTTCCTCCTCCTCGTCTCCCAGCAGACCCTTGATTTCCTCCGTTTCCCCCAAGGCGAAGAATCCCGGATAGGCGCGCATATGCTCCTCGATCGTACTGGCGCGATTCTTCAACAACAGGGCCAAGGTGTCGCGAACCTCATAATCCAGTTTCGGCGTCTTGTCGTACGCGGCCGCCAACTTGATGAACGGCGTGTTGTCGAGTTGCTCGCGAGCCTCGTTCAGCGTCTTCAGCGGCCAGGGATCCGTGTCGTGCCTAAGCGGCCCGGTGAAGTTGCCCAACTGGTAAATGAGCGTCAGCCCCATCACCGAGTAAACGCTCGCCGTGATCAGGCCAACGCAGAGCCCGAACTTCCGATTCATGGTCTTGTAGTTTTCCAGCTTGTAATCCTCCCACTGGGACTCCAGCCGTTTGCGCACCATGATGCTGGCCACCGTGCCGGCGATCGAAAAGATCACCACCAGGGTGATGAAGCCGGCCACGACCGGCACGGCGCGGTTCCAAAACGGGTCTTCATCGATCGGCCACCACTTGTCGCCCATCCACTGGAACGCCATCGGGCCGAATGAATCGGCGACATTCACCGCCAAAACGACGCCAAGCAACGTGAGCAAGGCATTGACTCCTCCCTTGAAATAACTCTCCGATGCGAGGATCAGTAATAACAGACCGATAAGCAGATAAATCCACATGCCGGCAAAAGCTATACCCCGTTCCCAAAAAAATCACGCGATTTTTGCGGAAAAAATCGGCTATTCCAGCCCCTTAAAAAAATCCCGGGCCGTCGCGCCGGTGGCCTCGGCCAGTTCCTCCAGCCCAATCCCCCGCGTCTCGGCGGCCACTTGGCTGATTTCCCGCACGTAGGCCGGTTCGCAGCGTTTGCCCCGATACGGCACCGGCGCGAGGAACGGCGCGTCGGTCTCCAGCATCAGTTTGTCCAGCGGCACCGAGGCCAGCGACTCCCTCACTTCAACCGCGTTCTTGAAGGTGCAAACGCCGGTGAAGCTAACCAGCGAGCCCAAGTCGATCACCCGCCGGGCCGCCGCCGGGTCGTTCACGAAACAATGAAACACCCCCCGCACCCGATCCGCAAATGGCTCGAAAACCTCGACGCACGCCTCGAACGACGCCCGCTGGTGAACCACCACGTTCAGCCCAAGCTTGGCCGCAACCTCGAGCTGCTGTTGAAACAGCGAAACCTGCCGGGCCTTGAACGCCTCATCATCGGCGGCCGACCCGCCGCGCGTGCTCGG